>Ga0209257_1002130_pt1 | contig 20642 bp, 25 predicted proteins | sample AraplaCvi_mCL_r2_FD_184277 | JGI IMG/M metagenome (GOLD analysis project Ga0209257, IMG submission 184277) | Arabidopsis root microbial communities from North Carolina, USA - plate scrape MF_Cvi_mCL_r2 (SPAdes) (version 2) | ecosystem: Host-associated > Plants > Roots > Endosphere | place: USA...
TGATCATCGTCGCCACGCACGTCGTGCGCAGCATCGAGTGGAAGCCCTTGTCGGTGTTGACGACCGCCTCCGCCCTGGCGTCGCCCGGATCCTTCGCCAACGCCACCATCGCCGCCCCCAGGTCATCCTTGCGCGCCGCACCGGCGCGCGCGAAGAAGGCGCGGGTAGTGTCGTTGAACTCGGCCGGGAACTCGTGCCCTGCGACCTTCAGCAAAGCCTCGGACATGGCGTAGATCGCGTTCTCGCGCACGGGTTGGGAGCTGTGTCCGCCGGGATTGGTGGCGACCAGCTTGTAGTCCTGGTAGGCCTTCTCGCCCACCTGGATCGATTGTGCGACGAGGTGCCCCTTGCCATCGGTATCCCCGCCGCCGCCTTCATTGAGCGCGAAGGCCGCGTCGATGAGATCGCGTTTGTGGTTGGCCAGGTACTGCGCGCCGTTGAACGCGGTGTCGGTCTCCTCGCCACAGGTCAGCGCCATCTTGACCGTGCGCCCGGGCTTGTAGCCGCTCTGCTTGAAGCGGATCAGCGTGTCGGCCCAGGTCGCCGCCATCATCTTGTCGTCGGCGATGCCGCGCGCGTAGTAGTAGCCGTTCTCCTCGACCAGCGTGTACGGGTCGCGCACCCAGTCGGCCCGCTTGGCGGCCACCACGTCGATGTGGGCCAGCAGCAGGATCGGCTTGAGCGTGCTGGACGTGCCGGGATAGATGGCTACCACCCCGCCTTCCTTCGGGTGCTCGGGCACCGAGAACAGCGTGATCTGGTCGTCGGCAAAGCCTGCTGCCTTCAGGCGCGCGGCGATCTGCGCAGCGGCCTGGGTGCAACTGCCGGTGGTGACCGAGGTATCGGTCTCCACCAGTTGCTTGTAGAGCTCGAAGTAGCGTTGCTGGTCTGGACGCAGCGGGTCCATCTTGCCGGTCGGCACTTGTGCCGCCACCGGACCCGCGATCAACGCGCCCACCGCCAACGCCATCCACATTGTTCTCATGCCTCACCCCTTGGTTGTGTCGCCGAATGGTGCGCGAGCCCGCGCAACTGCACCTTCGCATCGAAGGGCCCTGATCCGCCTTCTACAGTATCCAGCGACCGAAGTCCGCTTCGGGCCGTTGGCGGACATCGTGGAGGGAGGGGAGCGCTGGCCAGCGTTGATGTCCGCTTTCGACCCAAGCGGACCGCCTGGTTGGACACGCGGAGTGAGGTTGTGGGTTTGACGCGAAGTCCTTTACGCTCGCGGCTTCGAGCGCACCGCGTATTCCCCGGGAGGGAGCATGGCCATCATTCGAGCCGTGGCAGAGGCGCAAGTTTGGCAGCAGTTCGACGACGGCCGCGAATCCGAGCAGGTTGTGGACCCGCACCGGCTCGCATACTTCTCAGGCTTCGAGTACCGACGCGAGTCCTTCTCCGAGTACTTCGCGGATGGGCCGAGTTCCAGCAGGCTGCAGGACCTTGGAGTCGAAGGTGGATACATTCGACTCGAATTCTCTCCTGATACCAACGGACTCATCGCGGTAACGGAATACCGATCCCCTGCTCTTCTCGGCGATGAAGATCTTGCCCTCCTTGCTCAGTACACGGCTGGGCAATGGACGGACGGCATCGGCTCCAATTTCTCGCAGAGCATGGCCGTCGCAACTGGAATCGCGATCGACCTGTGGCCATCGAATGAGAGTTTCATCCAGCAGCAAGACGCCTAAGCGCCGTAAGGCTCGCTCGACGAATGAGTGGTGGTGAGGCGTCCGCTCGCGGGATGTGCGAGGGGTGATGGCCCTGCTTAAGCTCTTCAACTCATCAATGTACGTTCAGCGTTAGATGGTCCGGTTAGGCGAAGGTCATCGCAGGATCTCTAAGCCGTTGTAGCGCTCGCGCCAATCGTGCAGCGGCCTGGCGCGTAGACAGCTATCCAGCGAAAATTGCTTCGCATCCCTGATGTCCGAAACTAAGAGGGCAACAAGCGTTGCGCATTGCTGACGCAGTATTGTGTCGGTTTGCGTCCCTGCTTTGACCGCAGCGAGCAGTTCCTCAAGGGTCAGCAAGGTCCCTCTTGGTGCTTGAGCAAGCCCCTTTCTTAGCCTCATCGACACGCGCGCGAACAGGTGGCTCGCCTCATCACGACGCGACAGGAAAGGCAGCCCTTCGTTTTCGGCGCGCTGCAATGCGAGATCGTCCTCGGGGATGGGGCGCAGGATGCTTGGATTGGTCTTTTCATTCGTGAAGATTTGCATTTCAGTTCTCCGGGAGCGTACTAAAAGGGTGAGATTGATTTGCGGCTGCACTGTCGCCGTTGCAGGCCTCATCAACCTTGGCCGAGACCAGAACCCCCTTCCTGGAGTTCGCTACGCGGACGTGAACTTCATTCTTCTTGAGGTACGGAATGGAGAACGCCTGGTCATACGTTGCCCAATACACCTGATCGTCTGCGGCCCACTTCGACCCTGAGAGTGCGTGCATCAACTCTCGCTTGGCAGTGGAGCGACTTGCTGCCGTATCGGCCCCACGATACCCAAGGACGGCAACCAGAGTTTCCAGCGACTCATGGACTCGTATAGTCGGATCGTCGGGCAGCGGTGCCTCACAGGCGGCCAGATTGTTTGACAGGAAGAATGCAACTCTCCAGCCGTGCATCTCGCGCAGACGCAGCGCGCTCGGGAACATCGTGGACTCGCCATCGGCCTGGTACGTCGGATACGTCATCTCCATCTTCTCGAGGCTTTCGTTGTCGCCGTAGATGTAATCCTCAAGCTTCTCGCGCGCGGCACGCACGGCGGCGTCATGGCCTCCATCTGCAGACGCATGCACAAACAAGGCAGGCGCGTAGCGCCTGATCTCGACTGGTCCGACGGTATCTTCCACGTGGTAGGCGGGTCTCGCGTCGAGCCGAATGCCGAAGAACCTCGGTATCGATTTGAGAACGTCCGTGAACAACGGGGCAGTTGCACTGTTCATGAGCATCTCCATCAAGTCACCTCGGCCTCGTGAAGGACGAAGCTCGTTGCTCGGCGGCGATGGGCTTTGGTGAAGTAGCTGATTCGCAGCGGCAAGGAATCACGGCCGGCCGAAGCCTGCCTCCCACCGACAATCGAGGCGTTCAGGCTCAGAAGTGGATGGAAGCAGGGCTCGCTGTGCGGCTAATTAGCCGATACGGCATTGCGCCGTTGTGTCACTGGAGATTGCGCTAACTGATGTTACTTACTCGTGACCTGGGCCAGGAATCGCTCTTTTTCGGCGTTGGCGAGAATGATCAGTAGACTTGTGCAGTTGGGCAGGTAGCTTCGTGTTTCCGCTCTTGCACGATGGGGGGCGTCGGCCGGCGAGCCCGCGTTCGCGATGCTAATGCCCGCTTTCGACCCGAAGCGGGCATTCGACGGTCAACGCGGAGGCGCGTGTTGGACTTGCCCTGCACCCCGGAATCGGTAATGCGGCACGCAGTTCGAAGAGCGTGTCTCCGACGTGGGCCTTCTCGCACGCGAGCTGCCGGATCCGATTCCGCCCTGCTGCGTAAGTGTGCGCGGCAGTCGCCGGATGCAGAACTGCTTGGAGCGAGTCATGGGCCTCAGCCTTCGGCCCGCCCATGACGGGCAATACAATGCCGTTGACGTAGGAGGACATGACCGGCGAGGCGAGAAAAACGAACGCCGGTGACAGTTCCTCGGGTTGGGCCGGCCGGCCCATGGCGCTGTCCTTGCCAAACTCCGCCACCTCTTTGGCCGGCTTGTCGGCGGGATTGAACGGGGTCCACACTGGCCCCGGCGCAACAGCGTTCACCCGAATGCCACGCTCAAGCAGATTGGCCGCCAGCGCCTTGGTGAATGCATGTACAGCCCCCTTGGTAGCCGAGTAGTCGATCAGTTTGGGGCTGCCGAACAAACCGGTGACGGAACCGCAATTGACGATGGAAGCGCCGCGTTTCATGTGCGGCAGACAGGCGCGCGCCATGTAGACATAGCCGGCCACGTTGGTCTGCAGGGTCTCCTGCAGGTGCTCGTCGCTGAGGTCTTCCAGTCGGTCGGCGTGCAACTGGAATCCCGCATTGTTGACCAGCACGTCGACCTTGCCGAAGGTCTTGGCCACCTTGTCGACTGCGCGCTTGCAGAATCTCGCATCGCGCACGTCGCCGGAAATCAGCAGGGCACGCCGGCCTTCCTTCTCGATCCATCGCGCGGTCTCCCGGGCATCGTCGTGTTCGTCCAGGTACAGCACGGCCACATCGGCGCCTTCGCGCGCAAACAGCACCGCCACGGCCCGGCCGATGCCCGAGTCCGCGCCCGTCACGATGGCGGCAAACCCTTCCAGTTTGCCGCTGCCGGCGTAGTCACGCGCCTCGAAGGCGGGCGGTAACATCAGGTCGGCTTCGTTGCCGGGCTTGGCCTGGTGCTGCGCGGGCATCCTCACAGGCTGCCGCTTCTTCCCTGTCTGTGTGGCTGTCTTTTTCTTGGGTTTGGCCGACGCGTCCTTGCGTTCGATGACATCCTGCAGCTTGCGCTGTCTGGCCGCTGTCTTGGCCGCCTGACTGCGACCCGATGCTTTGGCTCGGGAGGTCCTGGTCGATTTCACTGCACGCACTCCGCGACAAAATGGAGATGCTGCCGACCCGAAGCGTCTTCCTGGCGTGATGGACCATGCGCGCGATTCAGCGGAGCACAGCGCAGGGTGGCCCTTACACAGTGCGCGCGAAGGACTGCTCACCCGCATCGACTTCTACAAGCCAGGGGTTGCCACCCCATGGCGGTGCAGTATTTCGTCGACCGCGGTTCGCACCTCGTCCGGATTTTCCGCTCGACTGATCATCGGCCCGACATAACTTTCGGCTGGGATCGTGCGACGAAGCGGACATCACCGGCGACAACCTCGGTCCTTCCACGAGATTCGTAGCCTCGGCGATTCGCTGTTGCAGGAATCGAGGTGGACGCTTCAGCAGGTGCAGGCGTTGATGGGCCATGGCAGCGAGACGATGACGAACGTCTATCTCGAAGGCCACGACGCCCCTGGCAGCAGGTTTCGACTGGCGTCACGCTGCCGCTGTAAACGCGAAACCAATCGCGGGCGTCTGCGGTGACCTTTGGATGCAGCGCTAGACGATCAACAGCGTGATCTTGGGACGACATCAGGGTGACGCGCTTACTCAGCGTCACCCAAGTGCTTGATTAGATGGTCGGGACGGCCGGATTCGAACCGACGACCCTCTGCCCCCCAGGCATGGGCTCTGTCACACCCATCTCTTTGATACGGAAGGATTTTGGTTGGAGATTCCGCCGTCCGGCGCTGCCCATTCCGATCAAGTGGAATCAATTACTTGCAAACCGATAGGGTGATCGGAAAACGTCCGCTTTCGACCCAAAGACCACTCGACAAGGGGCGTAGCGATCGATGTATTACCGGACGCAAGGGCCCGTCTAGTTGCGCAAGTCGTGCTCGCTTGGCTAATCAGGCCAAAGCCGCTTCGCAGCTCTAGCGCACGGTGGCTTCGTCGCCGTTTTCGCGCTGCTGGAGAATCTTGGCCACCTGTGCGTCTGCGGCAGCCCGATGCTGCAGAGACTTGCACATCTCAATTCCGGCCGATGTCAGCGCGAGTCCTTCATCGCCCTCTGCCACCAACCCGCTCTCAATCATTCGGTCTCGAACGACGGAGTCGTCATCGGTCAGGGCAGCGTGCTGGGAGATCCTGGTTAACACCTCGAGCAATGCGAGGTCTTCGAGCGAGATTGGATCCATGGCCGGCCGGAGGTGTGGACACGCGACGAGTTGTCGCGACGGAAAACTATACTAACGGAATGTCCCGGAAGGGTGTGGAGACCGCATTCAGCATGTGCTTCTCGGGTCCCACGCCCGCTTTCGAGCCTAAGCGGACACAACTAGAAAGGGCGACGTCTGATTTCGCGCAGCTCCGGCCAAGCACATGGAAGTGCTGTCGCTTATCCAGCGCCGCGCTTACCTGTAATCAGAACCATCAGCACGTTGTCTACCATGCTGATCAGTCGCTCGTGTGGGACCGACTCGCCCTCCGGTCCGGCGTGATGAGCAAGTAATGCGACCGCCGTATCCGCCAGGACGTCGAGTTCCAGTTCCGACAGAGCGGCGGCGCCCTCATCCGCGGCTCGATTGACGAGCTTGCCGAGTTCGACGCGAACCAGCGTGGCGAAGCTCTTCGCGAGCGTTCTGTACAGATCCGGCTGCGACCGTGCCATCTCCATTGTCGTGACCACGATGTCAGGCCGTCCATCGCATGAGCCCGCCTGTTCCATCAGCGCGAGAAGGTCGTCCCGTAGCGACGTACCGGGATAGAGCGGCAGCTTCATGGGATTGAGCGTGGCCACGGCGTCGGCCACCAGATCCGCCTTGCTCGTCCAACGCCTATACAGCGTTGCTTTTGACACACCGGCCCGGGTCGCCACATCGGTCATCGTCAGATCGCCATACCCCTTCTCGACGAGGAGCGCGAGGGCGGCGCCCACGATGAGGTCGTCGCGGCTTCGGTCCTGCGTCCGCCCTCGCTCGGCTGGGGGCAGGCGGCGTGGGAGTCGTTCAGCGTGTTCGGTCATACCCGCCATAGTGCCTTAAGTTACGAAACGTCGCCTTACCGAAACTCTTGCGTTTCGTAATCGAGACCCTGATCATGGATGGACCGCGGCGCACCGCGCCCGCCCCTTCGAGAGGCTCACCATGTCGAACCCCATCAATCGCCCGATCCTGGTGACCGGCGCCACTGGTAAGCAAGGCGGTGCCGTCGTCCGCGCCCTGCTCGAGGTCGGTCGTCCGGTCCGCGCCATGACCCGCGACACCCCCTCGGCGGCGGCGCGGGCGCTCGCAGCGCGGGGCGTGGAGGTCGTCCGAGGGGACTTCAATGATCCGGCGAGCCTCGATGCGGCGTTGTCCGGGGTGGACGGCGTGTTCTCAATGCAGATGGGATCGCAGCCCGCAGACCCTGACACCGAGGTTGTGACCGGCAAGGCGTTGATCGAGGCCGCTGGCCGGGCAGGTGTCGATACGATCGTCCACACCTCCGTTGCCCGTGCAGGCGACCAGACGAACTTCGTCGGCTGGGACGAGGGGCGCTGGGAGCCGCTGTACTGGAACAACAAGGCAGCGGTGATCGATATGGTCAAGGCGCAGGGCTTCCGCCACTGGGTCGTCCTGAAGCCGGCGATGATCATGGAGAACCTCGTGCCGCCGATGGTCGAAACCATGTGGCCCTCGCTCCGCGAACGCGGTCAGTTCGAGACGGCAATAGCACCCGACACGGGCATCGACTGGATCGCAGCGAGGGACATCGGCGCGTTTGCCGCGGCCGCCTTCGCCGATCCGGAGCGCTTTCACGGTCATGAGATTGACCTCGCAGCCGAAACCGCGACGTTGCCCGAGGTCGCGGCGAAGATCACCGAAGCGACTGGAAAGCAGGTTTCCGCAGTGACCCTGTCGGAAGAAGAGACGCTGGCAAAGCCCTACGGCGAGCTGATGTACATGCACGAGGAGTGGACCAACGTCGAAGGCTACAAAGTTGACCTGGATGCCGTTCGGCGCTGGGGGATCCCGCTCACAGCGCTCGACGAGTTCATTGCGCAGAACCGCAGCAACTTCGTCATTGGCTGAACCTCGGACCGTGGTGACCATGTCCGCTTCTGGCCGATAGCGGACTAGTCAGGCCTGCGCTGCACATGAGTTCGCGCCCTCCACTCCCTGGGCGTTACCCCCACCTGCGCCTTGAACGCCCGCGACAGCGCCGACTCGCTGGCATAGCCGGCGTCATCGACCAGCAACTTCAAGGGCTTGCCGCCGCGCAACCCCTTCTGCACCAGCAGGATCCGCCACCGCTGCAGGTATTCGCCCGGCGTGCATCCGACCGTGGTGCGGAATGTCTGCGCGAACGAACTGCGCGACATGCCCGCCACCGCCGCCGACGCTTCCAGCGTCCACTCCTCGCGCGGTCGTTCGTGCATCGCGGTGATCGTGCGCCGCAGGCGCGGATGCGCCAGGCCCGCCATCAGGCCGGTCTGCAGCTGCTCGCTTTCCATCTGGTGACGCAGCACCTGGATCAGCACCAGTTCGAACAGGCGGCCCAGTACTTCGCGGCGGCCGCAGCGCTGCTCGAAGGCTTCCTCGAACAGCAGGTCCAGCAGCAGGCGGGCACCCATCAGCTGGTCCAGCGGCAGGCACAAGCAGGCCGGCAGCGCGGACACGAGCGGATTTTCGGTGGCGGATTCGAAGCTCAGGGCCGCGCAGGCCAGGTCGGCGCCTTCCTCGCCTTCCACCACGAAGCGGTGGCCGCAGGGCCGCGGGTACAGCAGCAGGCTGGGCGTATCGATGGTGATCGGTTTGCCCACGGCGTGGTGCACCACCACAGTGCCGCGCCTGACCAGGTGCAGCTGGCCCAGGCCGTCTTCCGCCGCCAATTCATGGGTGCCGCAGATGATGCCGGTGTTGCGGACCGTGGCCCGCACCGAGAAATTGCCCAGCAGGGCATCGAGCCTGTCGGTCATGTTTGGACTCCATGGCAAGTTTTATGGACTTTACAGCACATGACGTGCGGGCGACTCCGGGATAGTGGCCTCACCGGGAACGACCCGGCCGACACACTCCCAAGGAACTCCGCCATGAACTTGCTCGCCCCGCTGGTCCTCGCCTCCGCCCTCGGCCTGAGCGCCGCCGCCACCGCCGCGACCCCTGACCCGATCGTCGCCACCCGCCCGACCGTGGTCTTGGTGCACGGCGCCTTCGCGGACGGTTCGTCCTGGAACAAGGTCATCCCGCTGCTACAGGCCCAGGGCCTGAATGCAGTCGCGGTGCAGAACCCGCTGACCTCGCTGGAAGACGACGTCGCCGCCGCTAACCGCATCATCAACGCCCAGACAGGTCCGGTCGTGCTGGTCGGCCATTCCTGGGGCGGTGCGGTCATCACCCAGGCCGGCGGCAATGCCAAGGTGAAGTCGCTGGTCTACGTCGCGGCCTTCGCACCGACGCTCGGGGCCCACTCGGCCGCCGACACCACCGGCTTCCCGGCGCCTCCGGGCTTCGCGCACTTCATCGCCGACGCCGACGGTTTCCTCACTCTGCCCGCCGACGCCATCGCCCGCGATTTCGCTCAGGACGTGAGCGCCGCCGAAGCCAACCTGATCCACGCCACCCAGGGGCCGGTGCGCGGTGCGAACTTCGAACAGCCCGTCACCGTGGCCGCGTGGACCGCGAAGCCGTCGTGGTACATCGTCGCCGGCCAGGATCGCATGATCGACCCGGGCGCTCAGCGTGCGCTCGCGAAGAAGATCGGCGCCACCACCATCGAAGTGGCGACTAGCCACGTGCCGATGGTGTCGAGCCCGGAAGCGGTGGCGAAGGTGATTATCGAGGCAGCGCGCGCGGCCGCGAAGTAATCCTGCCCACAGGGTCTGTCGGGGAGTCCGCAAGGGCTTCCCGACGAACCGCGTTGATCAGTCGTCGAGCGATCCTGCCGAAAAGCAGACTGAAGCCTTTCCAGCTGCGACGTGCGCCAAGTCTGACCGACGCAATCTACGAACCGCGATTCACGGAGCGTCCCACTCTAAGGATTTGCCTTGTTCGATGTCCGCTTCTGGCCGATAGCGGACGCGCAGATGGCCGGGACTGGAGTCCGACTTCAGACGATATGAGGCTAGAAGTACGCCGGCCTTTCTTCTCAAGGAGGCGACGCCGTGGTCATTGGAGTCACCGCATAGTTCATTGGACGGCGCTGTGGCGTTCGCTGCGATACAGGCGCCGGATGGTGTGCACCTGAATACGGTAGTCATTTGGGCATGCGCATCGTGAATGCAGATCGTGATTCGCAGGCCCGCGGCGTTCGATGAAGCGCCAGAACGCGCACGCACCGGGGCTTGCGATCCGGAAAAAGATTCGTTGCCACCACGTCCTCATGGCAGATGGTGGCCATTGCGCATCCGGACGCTAACGTAGGTAGTTGCGCCGCGTGATCGTGCGGGAAGCCATCGTATCAACGCCAATCGTGTCTTCCAGCAGCTTCAAGGCACGTAGCTTCCGGGCTGGGGTCTCAGACGCGGTGCAATCGGTCGGTACTACGACGCCGTAGTGGCGCATATGCGCGTCCAGGGCAGTTGCCATTACGCACGCATCCGTGGCGATGCCGGTCAATATCACGCCGTCGATCGAGAGTGTCTCCAGCAGCTGTCCCAGCGGAGTGCTCAGGAAGGCTGATTGCATTGGCTTCAGCACAAAGAAGTCGTCGTTTTCGGGGTATAGGAGTTGTGTCAGCTCCTTTCCGCGTGATTTCCCATGCCCGCATTCGGCAACGACCTGGCGGAAATCCGAGCGCCAGCGGCCGTAGTTATCATTGGCATATATCACCGGCATCCCGCCCGCTTTCGCGCGTCGCTTCAGGGCCGCGATTCCAGACGCCATCGGCTTGGCCGATCTCAGTAACCGCTCGCCCCCCGGAAAATCGAAGGCATTGATCACGTCGATCAGGATCAGCGCATAGCGATGGGCTGGCTCGCGTTTCATGGGTGATTTCCGCGCGTCGAGCGAGCTTAGTGGGGCGGCGTGAAGGGCCCGTGCTCCTTGCCTGTGGGTGTCCGCTCCTGGCCAATTGCGGATGTGCGAGTGGCTCTAGGTACGGTTGCCCCGTCTAATGCAGTAATGGCGAGTTGCTGTACCGACCACCGCATCGTGCGAGGCAGTTATCCCGTCGGTAAGTGTGGATCTGCGTCCTCCCATGCTGCCCGGATTTTGTCTACCACTTCGGCCCAGGTCAGACCCGTGACATAGGACGCCCACAGCGCTTCGAGCTCGCGTGCCACGTCGTCCCAACTCGATCTTGGATGCAGTTCTCGAGCCTGCTGACCAATAACACGAGTCAGCGCGGAGTACGGCGGACGCGTGGGGTATAGGGCTTCGTCCATCATCGCCCCCCTCAGGTTCCCGTTTGGGAATGAGGCGCTTCCACCGGCTTACTCTGCGGAGAGTCCTTCTGGCGCAGCCAGATGCTCAACAGCACGAGCGCGAGCACCGCGAGGAACTCGCTCTGCCAGTTCTGGAACGACTCGAACCAGAACGTGGCGTTGAACAGGTATTGCGTCCATGGCACGGGCGGCTCCCCTCTTAAGGCCCGCTCGGCGATCTCGCGTCGCCAACTGCCACTGAAGTGCAGGGCGAAGGACATCATAAAAAGAAGCCCGAAGGCAATGGCGAGGGAGTGGCCGTAGAGCGTCTTCCAGATCCCACCGGCTCGCACGGGCCAAGGAACAGCGCCTGCCTGAATCTTGTCGTCTTCGTCGAGTTTGGACATCGGGCGCGACTCGGCGGAACCTTTTTGTCGCAGCACGACCGTGAGCAGAACGTACATGCCCATCTGCAGAAACTCGCTCTCCCAGTTCTCAAAGATGGACGACATCAGGTGACCGGTGGTCAGGTACTGCGTCAACGTGACGGCCGACGCGCCCTCGCGCTGCAATTCCTCGTTGAAGACCGCATGCCCGGCCAGCACCTGCCCCACCAGCGGCGCTATCAGGCACAGCAACAGCACGATGGATAGTCCGTTGGCCCTCCAGAACGATTCCCGTTGACCGGCCACCAATAGCGGCGAGGTGTGCTTAAGCTCGCTTGCGCTCACTTCGTGCCCCGCCGTCGATGAACTGGCTGGCCGCGGCAGCCGCCTCGGGGGTCTTCTTCCAGTTCTCGTAGTCGATATCAAACTGTTCCCGTTCCTCGGCGCTGAACATTTCCTTCGCCATCTTGAACATGGTCTTTTCTTCTTCCGTGGCGTGGTGGTCGATCATTTCGCCGAACACCTTCACGCGACCGGCAAACTCCGGAGTGTCGATCTCCGATTCGTGGACTTCCGGGATGACTGAATGCTCAACGGCGTGATGCTCTGATAGTGCTTCGGCGTGCGTTTTCAGCCCATCACGGTCTGCGCGTTCCTTGAACGCCGGGTAGAACACCAGCTCTTCCCATTTGGCGTGCGGAAGGAGGCTGGCCTCGACGGTTTCGAGCAGGTTCGCGCGCTTCTGAAGGGCGCGATCTGTCGTGTCGTTCAACTTTTCGAAGATCGCGCGCACTTCGGCGTGCTCTTCCTTGAGGGTCTTGAGGATGTCACGTGCCATGGCTTTGTTCTCAGCTTCGCTAGGAGCGCGTACAGTTGCGCAAACAGGGTGAGCTAGTCGTGACGCATGGCGGCTTCGCAGTTGCATGCGCGTTGATTCGTCGTCATATCAGTCGGGCGTGAGCACGACCTTTCGGCAGTTTTCCTGCTTCTTCTCGAAGATCTCGTAGCCACGCACGGCGTCCGACAACGCCATGCGGTGACTAATGATGACCTCCGGCTGCAGTGCGCCTTTCGAGATGTTCTCCAGCAGCGCAGGCATGTGCTGTTGAACATGCGTCTGGCCCATGCGGAATGTCAGTCCTTTGTCAAAGGCGTCGCCGAACAGGAAGGCGTGGATGAAGCCAGCGTAGACGCCTGGCACGCTGACCGTGCCTCCGCGCCGCGTGGCGGCCATCGACTGTCGAAGTGCGTGGCCACTGGACCCTTCCAGCTTCAGATTGGTCATCACTGTTTCCACCGTGCTCCCCTTCGCTTCGAAGCCAACCGCTTCGATCGATGCGTCCACGCCGCGGTTCGCGGTAGCCCCGACAATGCGCCCTGCCGGGTCGTCTTCCTCGTCGAAGTTGATCGCTTCCACGCCATAGGTATCCCGCGCGAAATCAAGGCGGTATTGATGGTGGTCGACCATGAAAATGCGCTCGACGCCAAGCAGTCGCGCCGAGGCGGCCGCCATCATCCCGACGGGCCCCGCCCCGAAGATCGCCAAGGACGAGCCTGCGCCCACAGCTGCGTTGAGTACTGCCTGGTATCCCGTTGGCAGGATGTCGGACAGAAAGAGAACCTGCTCATCGCTTAGCGAGCTATCGGGGATCTTCAGCGGCCCAACGTTGGCTTGCGGCACGCGCACGAACTCGGCTTGCCCCCCGGCATAGCCGCCATACAGATGCGTATACCCGAACATACCGGCCCCGGACCGGACGCCCTTCTTGTTCAGGATGGCGCCGCGGTCGGGGTTGGTCTGCTCGCAAGCGGCGAACTGGGCGCGGCTGCAGAAGAAGCAGTCGCCGCACGAGATCGTGAATGGCACAACGACGCGGTCGCCTTTTCGCACGCGCGTCACCGCTGAGCCGACTTCCTCGACGATGCCCATGAACTCGTGGCCTAGGATGTCCCCGTCCTTCATTCCAGGCACTTTCCCGCGGTACAGATGCAGATCCGAACCGCAGATTGCAGCGGCGGTAACTCGCAGAACGATGTCCGTGTCCTCGACGAGGACGGGGTCGGGCATGTTCTCAACGCGAACGTCGTAGCTTCCGTTCCATGTCAGTGCCTTCATCGGCGGCTCCTGTTCTATGGCGCTGGAAAGGAGACAGCGCCCGCCCGGGCGCCGTCTTGGATGAGAGCATGCTCAGTTGCGCTGATTACCGCCGGACTCGCCGCCCTGACCAGGCTGACGCTGTCCTTGCTGGTTCTGCCCTTGCTGGTTCGTGTCGCGCTGTCCCTTCTGGTCTTGCCCCTGTTGGTTCGGATTGCGCTGTCCCTTCTGATCCTGCTCAACATCGTCACCTTGGCCCTGCTGGTTCTGTCCCTGCTGGCCCTGACCGCCCTGGTTCTGCTGGCCACCTGAATTCTGCTGCTGGTCTTGATTCTGGTTACCCATTGCTTTGCTCCGATGTACAGGCGGATGCCTGACCACTTAGTGCAACGCAAACAACGTGCCACGCGATCTTTCGCGTGCGTCATCGCGCGCGAGCCGCGCTTTCGCGCATCGCAGCGGAAGCGCCCTTGCGTTGGCACATTTCAAGTGCAATTTTGGTGAAGCACAAGAACGCGGATGAGGTCGGAAGAATATGCATTCCGACGGAAATAGGTTTAGTTGCGCGCGAATGAACACGGGCGTGAGGACAGGCGTGAACATTCAAACATTGATGGATCCATGTGCGCGCATCATATGCGCGCATAACGCTCATTCGACAGGTGCGATGCGAGCATGTCGTGAACGCCCCAGCTGATGCCAATGGAGAAGTAGATGGAACGCACGGTAAAAGTCTTGCTTTCCTGCGCCGTGGCAATGGCGCTGAGCACGCAGTTCACCGGCTGCAATCGCGATCGCAATCAAGGCGATATGGCCACCACCACGCCGGAGGCAGAGAGAGCTGCACCGGCTGCCCCCCCCGGGACCGCATCGTCGCCCGCGGGAAGCGAGACCTCGGCCGCGGGGGCGGACGCGCTAGCGCAAGTGGGCGCCGTCGACAAACACGAGATCGCAGCTGCCGAACAAGCACGCGACAAGAAGGTGACGGGCGCTGTGCTGGAGTTTGCGAACATGCTGCACCGCGAGCACACGGCGAATTTGCAGGCTGGCGAAGCTTTGGCTGCTCAGGAAGCGCCGCCCGGTGCCTCAAGCCCGCAGGCAGAGGCCATGGTTGAGAAGGGCAAAGCAGAACTCGCCACGCTCGGAGAGAAGTCCGGCAAGGAATACGAGAAGGCTTACGTTGATGCGATGGTCAAAGGCCACACCGAAGCACTGGCACTGCTGCAGGACAAGCTCATTCCCAATGCGCCAAACGAGATCATCCGCAACTTCCTGACCAATAGTCGGGATCACGTAGCCATGCACCTGGAGCATGCCAAGCAGCTTCAGTCCAAGCAGTAGTCGTCAATCGTCCGAGCGGCATGTTCCGAAAGTTCGAAGAGCGGTTTCCGACTTCTCGCAAGAGCTGCCGGATTCGATACCAGGACCATGCGCGCAATTCAGCGGCGCACGGCACGAGTGCCTCGTACACAGTGCGCGCCTGACACACATGCATAGCGACCGAGTACAGATCGGAGGTTCGCTTCGCCGTGGAGGCGAGGCTTGCTGTGACCGGCGCGCGATGTGTGCGTGAAGCCAGGCTCACCCGCACCCCTTCTACAAGCCAGGGGTTGCGACCCCATGGCGGTGAAGTATCTCGTCTACCGCGGTTCGAACCTCGTCCGGATTTTCCGCTCGACTGATCATCGGCCCGACGTAACACGTGACCGCAGCCAGAACGTCGTCTTGCGGAACCGCCTGAATGATCACCGGCACCATCGCTTCAAACGCTTCAAGATCATGTTCGTGGGCGTCCGACATAACCTGTCTCCCGTGCCTTGGGAACTGAGAATTGTCCGCGACGATCGTTAAACACGTGTCAAAAATCGTAGTTGCAGCGCACCGGCCTCGGCAACACCGGCTGACGTCGCCGCTGAGGTCTGCTTTGAGATAACTAGGCCCTCGGGCCCGCGGACCTTGTGGCCTTGCCAGTTGATCTCGATCTCGACGGGCCCCGGCCCGCGACGCTTCACGGTCGCGACGGATCCATACCGCAGGAAGAGGACAAACATGTCCTCCGAGTCGCTCCATTTGAAGGCAGAACCGAGCATGCCCGCATGGTACGTCCACCCTTCTCAGGTGGTGCTACGAGGAATCAGGCGAAGCCCGCGGCCTGCGCGTGAGCGAGGACTCGCGCGGCGCTCAGGGCGGCGGCGAAGCCTGCAGGCTCGGAGATGAAGGCGTTCAAGCCAGCTGCTGGGCCGCTGTCGTAACCCACCCTGATCGGCACCGAAGCGCTGCCGTAATTGGCTGGCGCCGTCACGACGCTATTCACGAGCGCGCCGTTTTTGTAGAGCGACACCTGCCCGGCGGCATTGACGACGACGTGGAGTATGGCGGCCGCATTCAGGGCGACGGTGCCTGCCGCGGTGACGGTCGTAATGCCACCGACGATCTTCACCCACTCCAGCGCGGTGCCATTCAAGCGCCACTGCCAGTACCTCGGGCTCGAAGGGTCGCGCGTGATGATGCTTTGGACGCCAGTGACCGCCTGGGGCTTGAGCACGCACATCAGCGTGAGCGCCGGCGCCGACGTAAGCAGGGTCGCCGGCACTTCCATGTTCGCGGTGCCCATGTTCAAGCGCGCGCAGACTGGGCCTCCCGCGTAGATCGGCGGCTGATTCAGCGACACGGACGAGTACGTGCCGCTGGCGCCGCCGGTCTCGTTGGCGGCCACGGTGCCCGAGGCCTCTGCCATTCGGTAATAGAAAGCAGGGCCGTCTGCGAGGATCGCGTCTCGGAGTGACACGGCCCCACCGCCAGACTGAAACCGGTAGGGGTTGATGATCATGCCGGATACCCGATCAGCCAGACCTTCAATCCCTTCGCCGTGCCGTCGCCCACCTGATCGATGTCGATCGTCATCTCGGCATCGTCGGCGATCGCGCTGTCGGAGATCACCACGGCCGTCGCCGCCGTCATGCTGGTCCTTTCGCCGTTGTCGATCGTCAGCTTCGTAGACAGGATCGACGAGCCGCCCTCGTTGATGTCGACGGTGATGATGCTGCCGCCGGCCTGCGCTGTCGTGAGCGACGCGCGGACGCCCGAGAGCGTCATCGCATGGGGCATACGGAAGGTGGCTTTCGCCGTACCGGCAGTGAGCGCCGTGGTCTCGTCGGAGCAAGCCAGCCCGATCGGTACCGGCACGATCACTGCGCCGATGTCGCCGTTGACGCTCGAAACCGGCGCTGCGCCAATGCCCTCCACCATCGTCACTACTTCGTCGATCGCAGCCTGCACGTCGTCCGCGGCTAGGCCAGAACCCGCGTTCTCGTAGCTGACCGAAGCCGCGGCAACCGCGCGAGGCGAGATCGGCGCCACCCAATCCGTACCGTTCCAGACGTACAACCCTCCATCGGCCTTGTTGAGCACGATGGAGACATTCGTGCCGGGCGCATAGAACTGCCAAGTCGCGCCGACCGCAACAAAGCGCGCGAGCGCCTTGTCGTGGCCTGCCCAGGCGCCGGTCGCGCCGGCGGCGACGATGTGCAGATCGCCATCGCTGGGCGTGGACGGCGGTGCCGTGCGGTTCATGTCGATCGCCGCGGTCTGCAGCAACGGCATCACACCCAGGTGCTACCGGAGCAGCTTTCGCGAGCATTCGCAGATGCGCGGGACGAGGCGGGCGTGGCCGGAGACAATCCGCCGACGTTCCATGAGATTCGGAGCTTGGGCGGTGCGTTGCTGCAGGAATCAAGTTGGACACTGCAGCAGGTTCAGGCGCTGATGGGGCACAGCAGCGAGACGATGACCAAGGTCTATTTGGAGGGTCACGAAACGCCTTGGCAGCAGGTCGTGACGGGGGTCCAACTCCCATGCCCTTGACGGGTTACCCTGCCATTCCCGAAGGCGGTACCATTGCCAACGAACGACAACCCGGCAAGCCTATGACCAAGCTTACCGACAAAGTAATTCGCGCGGCACTCAAAGCGCACCTGGACTCCCAAGGTCCGCTTGCAGTGCTTGAGGAACTGCGCGTTCACAATGGCAACGCAGTTGCTGACGTGGTTTCAATCCACGAGGACGCTCACTGCTATGAGATTAAGGGCGAAACCGACGAGATCCGACGAATCTCAAAGCAAGGAAGTTACTACGACCTTGTGTTCTCCCAAGTCACCCTAGTGACAACTCAGAATCACATCTCTACTGCGATGCGGTTAGCGCCGCATCACTGGGGCGTGATCATTGCAGAACATAGTCAGACCGGAGTTCAGTTGCGCAACATCAGATCGGCGCAGCGGAGCGCTGCTTTCGACAAGAAGTTGGCGCTCCTTACGCTTTGGAAGAGTGAATTGCTCAGTCTCCTAGACCACCGCTCCGCAAAGGTCGAGAAGTTGAGCCGAGAGCGCCTCAGCTGCCAGATCGCCGATGGCAAAGAAGCGCATGAGATATCCGTGAAGATTGGCAAGCTACTAGTAGCGCGTCAGGCGAACAACGGGTGGTCCTTAGCCATATAAGTCACATGCGTGCAGATCGTAGGCTTCAGGATGCTCCCTGGCGTGACCTTAGATCCCTTGCCCTGCGACTTCTCCAATAGGAAGTCCTCCCCGAAAGAGTACTTTGCCTTTCGGAAGAATGATTTCCCCACAATATCGACCGCGATGTCGTTGTACTGATAATGCCCGCGGTGATGAGATCGAAGCGAACCACCACGCGCGACGTAATGCACTCCCCCGTAGGTGTACACGACCTTAGGCGCAGTCACATTCGGCAGCATCTCTGCCGGCATATCCAAGTCTGAGTAGTAGGGACTGACGATTGTGTAGTCACCGAAGCCGACCGTGCTGGCATCGAAGATCGGTGCCAGGAGCTGAAAAATCTCCAGCTCAGCCCGAGGAATCTCCACTTGCCGTTCAGTGGCAATTACGTCGGAGATCTTCACCGGAATCGATGAGCCTACGACAATGGCCTCTGAAAACGGCATAGTCTGCATCGCCGGGCTCAGAAAATCAGTCACGGTCTTCGCTAGAACGACCGGACTAGCCGGCAAGCAGAACTTGCAGTCGAGGATGAGTACAAACTCGCTGTAGCCAGCATCTACAGCCGAAACAAGGAGCTCACCTAGCTCATCCTCCACCGCCGAGAACGATTCGAATTCGGACTCAAGCAGACGCAGGGCCAGCACATCGCTGGCGACAAGGCCATTCTTCCTCTCAGAGAGGACGGCCTGAATATAGCCCGGGGAGCGATCAAGCCCGACTACCGGAATGAAGCGCAGATCAGCGAGCTCGCTAGCTACGCGATGGAATAATTCCACCCCGTTCACTTTAATCGAGTCAGGGATATCTGCCGTGTCGAAGAAGAATGGCTGGTCGCCCATGACACGTTTGAGCTTCTTTGCGAAATCAGCAAGCGTCTTGCAAACCGATTCCGAAGTTAGGTCCTTCTTCCGAGCCAAGTCGAAGAATGGACGCAAGCTGTTCAAGAGCTCTTTACCCAAGGCTTCGATTGCAGCGACTTCGTTTACCTTCAGCTTCAAGAACGGAGTGTACTTACGCATCTCTGTTTAATATCTCCCTGACGTTGTACTGATGCACCAGACCGCTGAATAGGTCATGCCGGCGCAACTCCTTCCTTAGCCTACCCGCAACAATTTGAGGGGCTACATTAACCGAGTCAGCGAACGCCACTACATCTTCCTCGCGCAAAGAATATTTCGCAGGGCAGCTTCGCCACACATTTCTCGGAATCAACGAATCTCGCGCCAGCATGTTGGCTTGCACTTCGATCACCGCGGATTCCGGCTCATCCAAGTCGTCTAGGATCGGCGAGAACAGCTGGCCCTCGTGCAAGCATAGATGCGCGAGCTCATGCATCACGGTGAACCAGTAGTAGTCCAAACGCGTGTACCGGAGGCTCAGCGCAATTACTGGCCGCCCATCGCCTAGCAGAAACGCGCAGCCATCGACTTTGGCGGTCGGTATCGCTGGTTGATGCACGAGAATAATGCCTAGATCCCGCAGGATTTGCGGTAACCGAACAACGTTTTCGACCTCAACTGTCAGAGTCGCGAGGCTTCGCATGAGCCCTTTTGTCACCCCACCATAGGGTGGCATTTCGCCGGCAAGCACTGTCCACTGCGCCACGGACCGGACTTGGGAAAGCCAAATCCCCGCTAGAGCATCAGCTGCGCCAAGGCTCGCGCGAAAGAGTGCATCGCTTTTCGTGCCGCGCTGGTAAAGATGGAGAGTTAGGTCGTGAAGCGCATTTGCTGACTCCTTGAGCCGTCCTTTTGCCGGAAGCTTCGCAAACATCTGGCGCGCCGTAATGAACGCTTCATAGAAGCGCCTAGCGTCTGCTACCCGGGACGGCGACAGGGGGAAATCGTCGATTTCGATCACGCAGCCTCCTCGTGCAGACCGCACTTCGACTCAGGCATTTCGAAATAGGGGAGCTCGTCCTTATCCAATTCAGGAAAAGGCTGCATGCCAAGGCTTTGGTAGAAGGCAACTGCTTTCGGCAAGGCATGGAGAGAGTAGCCGGCGCGATACTTCAGCTCTTGCACGGCATAGGAAGCGGCGACCTGGATGATCAGTTTTCCAAGGCCTTTGTACTTTCGCTCACACAGAGGATTGACCCGATTCCACGGGGCTACCGCGACATACTCAATGTAGAAAATGTCGCACGCATCGATAGCACTCGGCTTGGGATGAAAGATCAGACAAGCCGCTTGCGGCATTCCTTCGGCGAGCACAAAGAACCACTTGTAGGCTTCACCTCGATACGCCGCGGACTTGTCAAACCAACTCCAGTGCCCGTCATCGAGTTGAACCGCATCCAAGATCGCTGTCAGCTCGGACTCACTGACTTGAAGCCCTGCCAAATGCTCCACCAGGCTGATGTTGAAAGCACCCCAGCTGGTGTCGCACAGCCGCGCAATCGCAAGATCCCACCCCAGGCGGAGTTCGTATTCAACGGGAGCTCCCTCGGAATTAGTGAGGGTCCCTGAGCCAATCAGCTCACTGGCAAAGGGCAGTTTTCCTCCGCCATCCAGCCACGCCTTGATGTCGTCCGCTGTCAAATCCATTTGATCTCCCTGTGCCAGCAGAGTATCCATTCTGTGCGCGCGCGCGCAAATCGAAGGGTGATAATAGGGTGACTTTAGGGTGACGGGCGAACCCACCGTCACGTAAGTCTTTGAAAAGATGGTCGGGACGGCCGGATTCGAACCGACGACCCTCTGCCCCCCAGGCAGATGCGCTACCAGGCTGCGCTACGCCCCGACGTGTTGCGTGTGCCGCCCTTGCGAGCGGGCGGCAAGTATAACGG
>Ga0209257_1002135_pt1 | contig 20606 bp, 20 predicted proteins | sample AraplaCvi_mCL_r2_FD_184277 | JGI IMG/M metagenome (GOLD analysis project Ga0209257, IMG submission 184277) | Arabidopsis root microbial communities from North Carolina, USA - plate scrape MF_Cvi_mCL_r2 (SPAdes) (version 2) | ecosystem: Host-associated > Plants > Roots > Endosphere | place: USA...
AGCTGCCCGTGGGCACCATTCTCGACGCCCAGTCGCTCGAATTCCGCCCCTGGCCCAAGGAGCTGGTCGAGGGCGCCTATTATGTGAAGACCGAATCGGATCCGGCCAAGCTGGTCGGCACCGTGGTCCGCTTCCCGATCCCCGCCGGCCAGCCGGTGACCCAGGGCGCGCTGGTCAAGCCCGGCGATCGCGGCTTCCTCGCCGCCGCGCTCGGCGCCGGCATGCGCGCGGTGACCGTGCCCGTCTCGGCCCAGAGCGCCGTCGCGGGCTTCGTCTTCCCGGGCGACCGCATCGACCTGATCCTCACCCAGTCGGTGAGCGGCGGCGGTGACGGCCCCGCGCTCAAGGCTTCGGAGACGGTGCTGCGCAACCTGCGCGTGCTCGCCACCGACCAGAAGACCGACAAACAGACCGACGACAAGGGCAACACCATCGTCAACACCTTCTCGACCGTGACGGTCGAGGCGACGCCCAAGATCGCCGAGAAGATCGCGGTCGCGCAGACCATCGGCACGCTCTCGCTGTCGCTGCGCTCGATCGCCGACAATCAGGGCGAACTCGAGGACGCGATCGCCTCCGGCGAAGTCAACGTGCCGACCGATGGCGACCCGAAGAAGGAAAAGGCCATGCTCGCCAAGGTTGCGGCGCGTCCCCAGGAGGGCGCGACCACCTTCGCCACGGGCGCCGACGTGTCGCGCTTCCAGCGCAGCACCGTGCCGGCCAAGCCACGCGACATGGGCCCGGCGGCCGTTCCCGGCGCTCCGACGCCCGGGCAAAGCTATCCCGGTGCCGCGACTCCGCGCGGCCCGGTCGTGACCATCGTCCGCGGCAATGCCGAGACCGCCGTTGCTCTGGGGGGCAAGAACTAAGATGACTGGCAAGCTGCTTCTGAAGCGCTCGCTCGCCGCGATCGTGTCGACTGCCCTGGTCGCCGCGCCGGCGACCGGCTTCGCCCAGACCGCCAAGGCCAAGCGCCAAAGCCATCCGAGCCAGGCGCGCGCCAATGCCGGCGTCGCCAACCTGCCCGCCGGCACCCAGCGCCCGAGCGGCGAGATCCTGCTCTCGACCGGCGAGGGCCAGCTGATCACGCTGCCGGCGAACGTGGCGAACGTCTGGACGTCGAACCCCGGCGTGGCCGACGTCTATGTCAACAATCCGCGCCAGATCCACCTGTTCGGCAAGGATTTCGGCGAGGCCACGGTGTTCGCCACCAGCGCTTCGGGCGCGGTGGTGTTCTCGACCACGGTCCGCGTCGCGCAGAACCTCACTTCGATCGACCGGATGATCCGAGTCGCGATGCCCGACGCCGACGTGCAGGTTACCACGGTCGGCCAGATCGCGGTGCTCAACGGCACGGTGAAGTCGCCGCAGGACAGCGAGCAGGCCCAGCGCCTGGTCACCGGCCTGCTCAACCCGGGCGTGAACGTCAACGATCCCGCCGCGCAGGTGAAGATCGCGGTGATCAACCGCCTGAAGATGGCCACGCCGCTGCAGGTGCAGCTCCAGGTGAAGTTCGCCGAAGTCAGCCGCAGCTTCGTCAAGAATGTCGGTGTGAACTTCGCGACCAAGGATTCGACGGGCGGCTTCCAGTTCGGTCTGGCTCAGGGCCGCAATCCCGGCTCGTACACCGAATCGGCGCTCGCCCAATATCCCGTCGGCCATATTCCGACGCCCAATGGCGGCTGGATCGAAGGTCCCTACGACCCGATCACCGGCACCTTCGTCAACCCGCGCGCGCGCGGCATAGCCGACATCGCGAAGGGCTCCGACAATGCGACGGCGGGCCTCGCCGGCAAGCTGTTCGGGCTCGACGTGCTCTCGGCGATCGATATCGGCGAGACCATCGGCCAGGTGACCACGCTGGCCAACCCGAACCTGACCGCACGTTCGGGCGAGACCGCCAACTTCCTGGCCGGCGGCGAGATCCCGATCCCGGTCGCGCAGGGCCTGGGCACCACCACGGTGGAGTACAAGCAGTACGGCATCAGCCTGGCGTTCACGCCGACCGTGCTGAGCGACGGCCGCATCTCGCTGCGGGTGCGCCCCGAAGTGTCGCAGCTGACGTCGGCCGGCGCGGTGCAGCTCAACGGCGTCACCATCCCCGCGCTCAGCACGCGCCGCAGCGAGACCACGGTCGAGCTCGGTTCGGGTGAGAGCATGGTGATCGGCGGCCTGCTGCAGAACAGCCACAACAACTCGATCTCGAAGACCCCGGGGCTGGGCGACGTGCCGATCCTGGGCGCGCTGTTCCGTTCGAACGGCTTCCAGCGCAACGAAACCGAGCTGATGATCGTGATCACCCCGTATCTGGTGAAGCCGGTCAACGCGAACCAGATCGTGCTGCCGACCGACGGCTACAAGGCGCCGAACGACTTCAACCGCCTCTTCCTGGGCGCGCTGCAGAGCAACGACAAGAGCGGCGACCGTCCGAAGCCGAGCATGGCGCCCGCGGACGGCCAGCCTTCGGTGGGCGCGTTCTCGCCCGCTCCGACCAGCCAGCCGGCAGCACCCGTCCAGATGGCTCCGGCCCCGCAACCCAACCGCAAGCAGAAGAAGGGTGGCTCCGCGGCCCCCGGCTTCGGCTTCTGACCCGATCGACGAGGAGATCGCCCGTGTTCTCGCGCTTCACTCCCCTGCTCGTCCCGGCGCTGCTGCTCGCCGGCTGCGGCACCTATAATGGCGGCGTCGAATCGGCCCACCAGCCGATCGTCCAGCGCAACGACTATGTGCTCGACCTGCAGACCACCGGCTATGGCCTGGCCGCGGGCGAGAGCCAGCGCCTGGCCGGCTGGATGTCGGCGATGGGCCTGCGCTACGGCGACCGCGTCGCGGTCGATGACGGTGCCAATGGCGCCACCGGCCGTGAGGAAGTCACCGCCGAGGCGGGCCGCTATGGCCTGATGCTCGCCGATCGCGCGCCGGTGACCGCCGGCCAGATCGCGCCGGGCACCGTCCGCGTCGTGGTCACTCGGATGACCGCCAGCGTACCGGGCTGCCCCGACAATTCGCGCGCCGCCGAATATACGTTCGAGGCGAGCACCAGCTCCAACTATGGCTGCGCCACCAATGCCAATCTGGCCGCGATGATCGCCGATCCGGCCGATCTGGTCCGCGGCGCGCCGGGCTCGCCCACCGCCGACCAGGCGACCAGCGCCAAGGCAGTCAGCGCCTTCCGCGCGGCCCCGCCCTCGGGCGCCGGCGGCGCTACGTTGAATGCAGCTGGAGGGTCGCCGAAGTGAACGCGCCCTTCAATCCCGCCCGCACCGGGCATCGCGATCCGTTCGTTGCGTTCGTCTGCGACGAGACGACGGCGGAGATCCTGCGCCCGATCGCCGTCGAACTCGGCTGGTCTCCGGAAAAGGTCAACAAGGGCGGACTGCGCAACGCGGTCCAGACCCTGTCGGTCTCGGCGAGCCCGAACATCCTGTTCGTCGACCTTTCCGAGAGCGGCGATCCGCTCAACGACATCAACGCACTCGCCGAAGTCTGCGAGCCGGGCACGATCGTGATCGCATCGGGCCAGGTCAACGACGTGCGCCTGTACCGTGACCTCGTTGCCAGCGGCATCCACGACTATCTGCTCAAGCCGCTCAACCCTGACGCGCTGCGCGACGCCTTCGCCCAGGCCCAGACGGCGCTCAACGCGCCGAAGCTGGCCGAAGCATCGGCAGACCGTCCGCATTGCGCCATCGCCGTCGTCGGCACGCGCGGCGGATCGGGCGCATCGACCGTGGCGACCTCGCTCGCCTGGCTGCTGGGCGAGCGCCAGGGGCGGACCACCGCCCTGCTCGACCTGGACGTGCATTTCGGCACCGGCGCGCTCGCGCTCGACCTCGAGCCCGGCCGCGGCCTGACCGACGCGATCGAGAATCCGAGCCGCATCGACGGGCTGTTCATCGAGCGCGCGATGGTCCGCGCTTCGGACCGCCTCGCCGTGCTCAGCGCCGAGGCGCCGATCAACTCGCCGATCATGACGGATGGTGCTGCCTTCTATCAGCTGCAGGAAGAGATCCGCACCGCCTTCGAGTGCACCGTGGTCGATCTGCCGCGCTCGATGCTGGTCAACCACCCGCATCTGATCACCGACGTGCAGGTGGCCGTGCTGGTGACCGAGCTGACTCTGGCCGCGGCGCGCGACGCGATCCGCATCCTGAGCTGGTTCAAGTCGAATGCACCGCAGACCCAGGTGATCGTCGTCGCCAACAAGATCCAGCAGGCAGCGGTGCTCGAGATCAGCCGGAAGGACTTCGAGGGCTCGATCGAGCGCAAGATCGACTTCCTGCTCGGCTTCGACGCCAAGCTAGCCTCGCAATCGGCCAAGCTGGGCAAGCCGATCGCCGAAGTGGGCAAGGGCAACAAGGCGATCTCGCCGCTGGCCGACCTGGCCCAGCGGATCGCCGGCATCGCCGATGCGAGCGGCGATGACAGCAGCTCGGGCAAGGGCAAGGCCAAGGGCGACAAGCCCAAGGGCGGCGGCTCGCTGCTCGACAAGTTCAAGGTGAAGATGCCTGCAAAGGCAAAGAAGTAACCATTGCGCGGCTAGGCTGCGCGATGGTCAGCTAATCGGAGACGGTGCGGCGTGGACATGCTGCCGGTATTGATGCTCGCTGGAGGCACCTTCCTGGTGCTCGCGCTGATGGTGTTCGCCTTTTCGGGCCCATCGGCGGAGCGCGCGGGCGCGCGCCGCGTGAAGGAGATGCGCGAGCGTCACGTCGTGAGTGCCGCCGGCGCCAATGCGATGGAAGCGCAGATGCGCCGCATCTCGACGGCGCGCGCGACCAAGATGGACGTCACCGCCGCACGGTTCCTGCCCAATCCGGCGCTGCTCCAGAAACGCCTGAACATGACCGGCAAGCCCTGGACGCTCGGCCAGTACATGATGGTCAGTGCCGGGCTCACCCTGGTGCCGGCCGCACTGATCCTGCTGCAGGGCCTGCCGCCACTGCTGGCGCTGGGCGTCGGCCTGTTCCTGGGCGTCGGCCTGCCGCACTTCGTCGTCGGCTTCTTCATCAAGCGCCGCGTCGCCAAGTTCACCTCCAAGTTCCCCGACGCGATCGAACTGCTCGTGCGCGGCCTGCGCTCGGGCCTGCCGATCACCGAGACGATGGGCGTGGTCGGCCAGGAAGTGGACGGCCCGGTGGGCGAGGAATTCCGCGCGGTCAGCGACAAGATGAAGATCGGCAAGTCGCTCGACACCGCGCTGCAGGAAACCGCGGACCGGCTCGGCACGCCCGAATTCCAGTTCTTCACCATCACCATCCAGATCCAGCGCGAGACCGGCGGCAACCTGGCCGAGACGCTGGCCAATCTCGCGGACGTGCTGCGCAAGCGCGCGCAGATGAAGCTGAAGATCAAGGCGATGTCTTCGGAATCCAAGGCATCGGCGCTGATCGTCGGCTCGCTGCCCTTCATCGTGTTCACGCTCGTGTGGTTCATCAACAACAACTACATGGCCAATTTCTTCCAGGACGAGCGGCTGATGATGATCGGCGGCGGCGGCCTGATCTGGATGGCCATGGGCGCCTTCATCATGGCCAAGATGGTCAATTTCGAGATCTGATGCGATGAACGGCGCACCTCCCTCCGGTCCCACCATCATGGGCGTCGACGTCATCTGGGTGGCGACGATCCTGTCGGCCGTCGCCGCCTTCGCGGTGCTGCTGGCGATCTACGCCGCCACCACGGTGCGCGATCCGATGGCCAAGCGGGTCAAGTCGCTCAACGAGCGCCGCGAGCAGCTGAAGGCGGGCATCACCGCCTCCACGTCGAAGCGCCGCGCCAAGCTGGTCCAGAAGAGCGAGACCACCGACCGGATCCGCTCGCTGCTCTCGTCGATGAAGGTGCTGCAGGACAGCCAGGTCAAGCAGGCACAGACCAAGCTGCTCCAGGCCGGCATCCGCCGCAAGGAATTCGCAGTCGCGGTGATCTTCGGTCGCCTCGTCCTTCCGATCGCGTTCGGCGGGCCGATGCTCTACTTCGTCTACGGCACCGAGATGTTCGCGGAATGGAGCCCCATGAAGGCGTACGGCCTGGTCGCCGGCACCTTCATCCTCGCCTACAAGTTCCCGGACCTGTACCTGAAGAACAAGATCCAGAAGCGCAGCGCGGCGATCCGCAAGGGCCTGCCCGACGCGCTCGACCTGCTGGTGATCTGTGCCGAAGCGGGACTCACCGTCGATGCCGCCTTCCATCGCGTATCGAAGGAACTCGGCAAGGCCTATCCCGAGCTGGGCGAGGAATTCCAGCTGACCGCGATCGAGCTGGGCTTCCTGACCGATCGCCGCCAGGCCTTCGAGAATCTCGCCGAGCGCATCGACCTCGATTCGATCCGCGGCGTGGTCACCACGATGATCCAGACCGAGAAATACGGCACGCCCCTCGCGTCTGCTCTTCGCGTCCTCTCCGCCGAATTCCGCAACGAGCGCATGATGCGCGCCGAGGAAAAGGCCGCGCGCCTGCCGGCGATCATGACCGTGCCGCTGATCCTGTTCATCCTGCCGGTGCTGTTCATCGTCATTCTCGGCCCGGCGGCCTGCTCGATCAACGACGCGCTGATCGCCAAGTAACGCCTTAACCATTTCCGGTGGCGCGACCCTTTCGGGCGGGATAGTTTCCCCGCTAGACTAAGGGGAGGTCGACTCGATGCATGAATTGCCGTTCCAGACGATCACGCAGTTCGCCGCTTTGGGCCTGACGCTGGTCGCCGGCTGGTTCCTGGGGCTCGCCAGCCATGGCGGCGGCCGCAAGTGGCGCGAACGGCTCATGGAAGCGGAAGTCGATCATGCCGGCTATCGGGATCGTGCCGAGAGCGACCTGCGCGACTCCGCCCGCCGCATCCGCGACCTGGAAGCCGAGAACGCGACGCTGAAGGCCGCGGCCGAAACCCCTGCCCCGGTCGCCGCGGCGCCCGTTGCGGCGCCTGCGCCTGCACCCGAACCGGAAGGCCATTCGACCGCCACGGTGGCGGCCGCTGCCGTCGCCGGCGTGGTTGCCGGCGCCGCCGTCACCCATGCGGTGGAAGTCCATGCCGAGCCGGTCGCGGCAGAGCCCGAGCCCGTGCCGGCTGCGGAGCCGGCGCCCGCGCCGGCCGAGGCGGTGGCGCAGGCCGAGCCGCAGCCGGAACCGGTGCATGCCGAACCCGTTCCTGTCGAGGCAGTCGCCGCGGAGCCGGCGCCTGTCGAAGAACCGGCCCAGGCCGAGCCTTCGCATCCCGAGCACGCGCACTAGGACCCGAGCAGCATGGCGCTTCCGTTCGAAACCGCGACGCAGTTCGCGGCACTGGGGCTGACTCTCGTCGCCGGCTGGTTCCTGGGGCTGGCCAGCCGATCGGGCGGGGCGAAGTGGCGCGAGCGCTATCAGGACGAGGAGCTGGCGCACGCCCGCACGCGCGACGAGGCCGAGGAGCGCATCCGCACGCTCCAGGCCGAGGTGAAGACGCTGCGCAGCCAGGTACCGGCCACCGCCGCGCCCGTGGCCGACGACAAGCCGGGTGCGGCCTGGCGCGGCTGGTTCGGTTGGGGGCGCGACAATCTGGTGCGGATCAAGGGCATCGACGAGGCGCGCGCCAGGCGTCTCAACGAGCTCGGCATCAAGACCTATCGCGAGATCGAGAAGATGGCCCCCGCCGACGAGACCGCGCTGGAGCAGCGGCTCGAGCTGCCCGCGGGCACGATCGCCGAACAGGGCTGGCGCGAACAGGCCGCCCTGCTCGCCGCCGGCAACGAGACCGAGCACGCGGCGAAGTTCGGGCAGGGCTGAGGGTCGAAGGCCGCCTCAAGCCGTCATCCCGACGAAAGTCGGAATCTCAGGCGATGGCACGGGGAGCCGCACGAGATCCCGGCTTCCGCCGGGATGACGAGTGCGGCTGCTCAGGGCTGCACCGGCAGGCAGAGCATCACGGGCGTGTAGTTCTCGACCACTTCGGAGAGCGGCAGGCCCTGCCCGTCGAGCACCACGGCACGCTGGCGCACGACATAGGGCGCGACACCGGCATCCTCGCGCTGCGTGGCGATGCCGAGGGTGCGGCGGCTGGGAGCGAGCGGGCGGATCGCCGCGCCGAAGGGGGTGTCGCCGGCCAGCGCCGCATTCATCTCGGGCGTGAGACGCGCGGGGACGTACCAGTTCTCGGCGACCGACAGCGACACCGGCCCGCATTTCAGCACCACGCTGCGATAGACCACCGGCTCGGCCGGGCCGACCGCGAGATGCACGCGCTGCTCGGGCGTGGCCGGCTTCTGCGCGCGGTTCACCTCCGCGCGGATCGGCGTGGTGCAGCGGCGCTGCAGCACAGCGGTGGCGCTACGGGCCGACACCAGCTCCCGGCGGAGCGCGTCCGCCGGGTCCGGAGCCTGTAGCGCCTGGGCCTGCAGCAGCAGCGCGAGGATCACGCCTTGCGCAGCGCTGCCTGTGCCGCCGCCAGCCGCGCGATCGGCACGCGATAGGGCGAGGCCGAGACGTAATCGAGCTTCGTATCCTCGCAGAAGGCGATCGATGCCGGATCGCCGCCATGCTCGCCGCAGATGCCGAGCTTGATGTCGGGCCGCGTCGCGCGGCCGCGCTCGGCGGCGATCGCGATCAGCTCGCCCACGCCCTCGACATCTAGGCTGACGAACGGATCCTTGGCGTAGATCCCCTTCTCCACATAGGTGGTGAGGAACTTGGCCGCATCGTCGCGCGATACGCCAAGCGTCGTCTGGGTCAGGTCGTTGGTGCCGAACGAGAAGAAGGCGCCCGCCTCGGCGATCTCGCCCGCGCGCAGCGCGGCGCGGGGCAGCTCGATCATCGTGCCGACCAGATATTCGATCGTGCGGTCCTGTTCGTCGAACACGTCGCGCGCGGCGCGGTCGACCACCGCCTTCATCAGCTCCAGCTCGCGCTTGGTCGCGACCAGCGGGATCATCACCTCGGGGATCGGCGCCTCGCCACTGTTCTCGGCGACGATGCACGCCGCCTCGAAGATCGCGCGGGCCTGCATCTCATAAATCTCGGGATAGGTCACGCCGAGGCGACACCCGCGATGGCCGAGCATCGGGTTGAACTCGTGCAGTTCGGCGGCGCGGCGCTTGAGCGTCTCGACGTCGAGGCCGGCCGCGGCGGCGACTTCGGCGAACTCGCTCTCCTCGTGCGGCAGGAACTCGTGCAGCGGCGGATCGAGCAGGCGGATCGTGCAGGGCAGCCCGGCCATCACCTCGAAGATCTCGACGAAATCGCTGCGCTGCTCGGGGAGCAGCTTCTCCAGCGCGACGCGGCGGCCCTTCTCGTCGGCGGCGAGGATCATCTCGCGCACCGCGGTGACCCGCGACGGCTCGAAGAACATGTGCTCGGTGCGGCAGAGGCCGATGCCCTCGGCGCCGAAATCGCGCGCGGTGCGGCAATCGAGCGGCGTCTCGGCATTGGTGCGCACCTTGAGCCGGCGCTTGGCATCGGCCCAGACCATCAGCGTGCCGAAATCGCCGGCCAGCTCCGGCTGTACCGTCGGCACCGCGCCGAGCATCACTTCACCGGTCGCGCCGTCGATCGTCACCAGGTCCCCCTCGCGCACTTCACGCGTGCCGACGCGGAACAGCTTCTCGCGCGCGTTGATCGCCAGCGTGCCGGCGCCCGAGACGCAGGGACGGCCCATGCCGCGCGCGACCACCGCGGCGTGGCTGGTCATACCGCCGCGCGCGGTCAGGATACCCTTTGCCGCATGCATGCCGTGGATGTCTTCCGGCGAGGTTTCGACGCGGATCAGGATGACCGCCTCACCCGCCGAAGCGCGCTTCTCGGCGGTGTCGCTGTCGAACACCGCGATGCCGGAAGCCGCGCCCGGGCTGGCGGGCAGGCCCTTGGTCAGCACGTCGCGCTTCGCATTGGGATCGAGCGTCGGGTGGAGCAGCTGGTCGAGCGCCTGCGGATCGACGCGGAGGATCGCCTCCTCCTGCGTGATCAGCCCCTCGCTCGCCATGTCGACCGCTATCTTGAGCGCGGCCTTGGCGGTGCGCTTGCCCGAGCGGGTCTGCAGCATCCAGAGCTTGCCGCGCTCGACGGTGAACTCGATGTCCTGCATGTCGCGGTAGTGCTTCTCGAGCGTCTCGAAGACGGCGGCGAGCTGCGCATAGACCTCGGGCATCGCCTCTTCCATCGAGGCGGGCTTGGCGCCAGCCTTCTCGCGGGCGGCCTTGGTCAGATATTGCGGGGTGCGGATACCGGCGACGACGTCCTCGCCCTGGGCGTTGATCAGGAACTCGCCATAGTAGGCGTTTTCACCGGTCGACGGATCGCGGGTGAAGGCCACGCCGGTGGCCGAGGTGTCGCCCATGTTGCCGAACACCATCGCCTGGACGTTGACCGCGGTGCCCCAGTCGCCGGGGATGTCGTTGAGGCGGCGATAGACCTTGGCGCGCTCGGACTGCCAGGAGCCGAACACCGCGCCGATCGCGCCCCAGAGCTGGTCGTGCACGTCCTGCGGGAAGGGCTTGCCCCACAGCTCCTCGACGATCGCCTTGTACTCGGCGACCAGCGCCTGCCAGTCCTTGGCCGAAAGCTCGGTGTCGAGATTGTAGCCGCGGTCCTCCTTGGCGATCTCCAGCGCTTCCTCGAAGCGGCCGTGATCGAGCTCGAGCACCACGTCCGAATACATCTGGATGAAGCGGCGATAGCTGTCCCAGGCGAAACGCTCGTCGCCGCTGATCGTGGCGAGGCCGGCGACGGTGGTGTCGTTGAGGCCGAGGTTGAGCACCGTGTCCATCATGCCCGGCATCGAGGCGCGGGCGCCGGAGCGGACCGAGACGAGCAGCGGATCGGCAGCGTCGCCGAAGGTCTTGCCGGTGATGTCCTCGATATGAGCGATGCCGTTCGCGACTTCGGCCTTCACGCTGTCGGGGAAGATGCCGCCCTGGTCGTAATAGACCGCGCACATCGGCGTGCTGATCGTGAAACCGGGAGGTACCGGCAGGCCGATCGAGGCCATGCCATCGAGGTTGGCGCCCTTGCCGCCGAGCAGGTTCTTGTCCCCCTTGCCCCCGTCCGACACATTCCCGCCGAAGCGGTACACGTATTGCGTCATTCCCGTCCCTTCATAAAGGCTTGGGCAGGCGCCTACCGCAGGTGCGAACAGGGGGAAACCCGCTGACTACGTTGTCAGAAGGCAAGATTTGCTTGGCCGTGATCAAATCACGGCGAGACACCGGTTACGTAAGATAAATCATTACAGGCAAACAAGGTAATTCTCGACTTTACCCCGGCAAAGGCCGGGGGCCCAGACTCAGCGTGCGCGTCGCAGACGCGCCAAGGCGCGCGACTTTCAAGGACTGGGCCCCGGCCTTCGCCGGGGAAAGAAAGGGTCAGCCCTCGATCTTCGAGAAGTCGGCGACGTTGTTCACTGCATCGCGGATGCGGGCGAGCAGGCCCAGGCGCATCTCGCGCTTGAACTCGTCGGGATCGACCACGGTGACATCGTCGAAGAACTTGTCGATCGGCGCGCGGAGCGAGGCGAGCGCGGCCATCGCCGCTTCGTAATCCTCGGCCTCGACCGCGGCTTCGGCCTTGGGCTCGGCGGCGTCGAGCGCTTCGCGCAGCGCGGCCTCGGCGGGCTCGGCCTCGTAGATCTCGTTGTCCGCGACTTCGCCCGGCGCCCAGGTCTCCTTCTTGAGGATATTGGCGGCGCGCTTGTAGCCGGCGAGCAGGTTCTTGCCGTCCTCCGAGGTAACGAAGGACTGGAGCGCCTTCACCCGGGCGAGCAGGCGGACGAGATCGTCCTCGCCGCCGAGCGCGAACACCGCGTCGATCAGGTCGTGGCGGACGCCGGCTTCCTTCTGCTGGACCTTGAGGCGGTCGGCGAAGAAGTCGAGCACCGTCGACCTAACACCTTCAGCAAAGGCAAACGCTTTACCTTCAGCTTGATCGATCGCGGCAGAACGATCTTCAACATGCTCGACTGCCTCAACCGCTCCAATGGCGCGGCCAATTGGACGACCAAGATTCACCCGGATTTGATTGTTCAAGACCAGAGAAAGCACGCCCAATGCAGCCCGGCGAAGAGCAAAGGGATCCTTCGACCCCGTCGGCTTCTCATTGATCGCAAAGAAGGCTGAAATAGTATCCAGCTTGTCCGCCAGCGCGACGGCGACCGTAACCGGCGCAGTCGGGACGTCATCCCCTTGCCCGACCGGCTTGTAGTGGTCGCGGATCGCTTCGGCGACGGCGGCGGGCTCGCCCTGGGCCGCGGCGTAATAGCCGCCCATCAGGCCCTGGAGCTCGGGGAACTCGCCGACCATGCCGGTGACGAGATCGGCCTTGGCGAGGCGCGCGGCGCGCTCGGCCTGGTCGGGGTCGGCCTTGACGATCCCCTGCTCCGCCAACCACCGCGCCAGCTTCGCGACGCGGTCGACCTTGTCGGCCACCGTGCCCAGCTTCTCGTGGAAGACGATCTTCTCGAGCTTGGGGGTCAGGTCCTCGAGCCGGGTCTTGAGGTCGGTCTCGTAGAAGAAGCGCGCATCGGAGAGGCGGGCGGCGAGGACCTTCTGGTTGCCCTCGATGATCTTCTCGCCACCGTCGGCGGCGTCGATGTTCGCGACGCAGACGAAGGCGTTGGCGAGCTTGCCCGCCGAGTCACGGCAGACGAAATACTTCTGGTTCACGCGCGCGGTGAGCTGGATCACTTCGGGCGGCACGTCGAGGAACGCTTCGTCGAAGCGGCCGAGCAGGGGCATCGGCCATTCGGTGAGCCCGGCATTCTCGTAGAGCAGCCCGTCGTCCTCGATCAGCGTCAGGCCGGCCTTCTGCGCGGCCATCTTGGCGCCCAGCGCGATGATGTTGCGGCGCTCGGCGCCGTCGACGATCACATGGCAGGCGCGCAGCTTCTCGATGTAATCCGCCGCCGAGCCGATCGTGATCCCGCCCGGATGATGGAAACGATGGCCGACGGTGACCGAGGCGCTCTTCACGCCGGCGATCTCGACCGGCACCAGCTTGTCGCCGAGCAGCGCGATGATGCCCTGGAGCGGGCGCACCCAGCGCTGGCTCTCGGTCGAGGACGAGGCAGCGCCCCAGCGCATCGACTTGGGCCAGGGGAAGGCCGTGATCGCGCCGGTGATCGCGCTGGCGAGCACCGATCCGGCGACGATGCCGGGGCGGTCGATCACCGCGAACAGCACCTTGTTGCCCTTGCCGTCGTCCCGCTCGACAAGCTGCTCACGGGCAAGGCCAGTCGAGCGCAGGAAGCCCTCGATCGCCTGGGCGGGCGCATCGGCGCGGGGGCCCTTGCGCTCCTCGCTCGCCGCCGCGGTCATCTCGGCGACGCCGCGGACGATCAGCGCGAGGCGGCGCGGAGTCGCGTAGCTCTCGATGCTCTCGAACGGCAGGTTGAGCGCCTGGAGACGCGCCTCAAACAGCGCGGCCAGATCGGCGCGCGCCTTTTCCTGCATGCGGGCGGGGATTTCCTCCGAGCGGAGTTCGAGCAGGAAGTCTTGCGCGCTCATACCGTCCACTCCGGATATTTGGCCTGCCAGGTGGGCGTCATGTGCTGGATCCACGCTTCGCAGCTGCCCTTGGCCAGATCGCGCACGCGGCCGATATAGGCCTGGCGCTCGGCGACGGAGATCACGCCGCGGGCCTGGAGCAGGTTGAACAGGTGACTGGCCTCGATCGCCTGCTCATAGGCGGCGATGGGCACGTTGTTCGCCAGGCAGTTCTCGCACTCGGCCACGGCCTTGCGGAAGCCCTCGAACAGCGTCTCGGTGTCGGCGACCTCGAAATTGTACTTCGACATCTGCTTCTCGTTCTCGAGAAACACGTCGCCGTACGTCACGCCCTGATCGTTGAACGCGAGGTCGTACACGCTGTCGACATTCTGGATGTACATCGCCAGGCGCTCGAGCCCGTAGGTGAGCTCGCCGGCGACGGGCTTGCAGTCGAAGCCGCCCATCTGCTGGAAATAGGTGAACTGGGTCACCTCCATGCCGTCGCACCAGACTTCCCAGCCCAGGCCCCAGGCGCCGAGCGTCGGCGATTCCCAATCGTCCTCGACGAAGCGGATGTCGTGCTTGGTGAAGTCGATGCCGATCGCGGCGAGCGAGCCCAGATAGAGGTTCTGCAGGTCGCTCGGGCTCGGCTTCAGGATCACCTGATACTGGTAATAATGCTGGAGCCGGTTCGGGTTCTCGCCGTAGCGGCCATCGGTCGGGCGGCGGCAGGGCTGGACGAAGGCGGCGTTCCACGGCTCGGGGCCGAGGGCGCGCAAGGTCGTCGCCGGGTGGAAGGTGCCCGCACCCATGCGCATGTCATAGGGCTGGAGGATCACGCAGCCCTTGTCCGCCCAATAGTCATGGAGCGTGAGGATCATGCGCTGGAAGCTGAGGGGCTCTGCCATAGTGCCCCGCGCTTTGGCGTCTCCTCTCCTACCGGTCAATGCCGCACCGCCGCGACTCTGGATCGATCTGCGGTTCGGGGCTACCGGTCGGGGATGATCGCAAGTCCGATGATCCGCCGCCTGGTCCCCGCGCTGCTGGCGCTAACTCTCTGGGGCTGCGGGCAGAAGGCCCCCGCGCCGGCCGAGAAGGCCGATCCGGCCTTGTGGGTGGTCAAGGACGCCGACACCACCATCTATCTGTTCGGCACCGTCCATGTGCTCAAGCCCGGGATCAACTGGTTCCAGGGCGGGCTGAAACAGGCATTCGACAAGGCCGACACCCTGGTGCTCGAGCTGGTGATGCCGCCCGATGCCGAGATGCAGGCGATCGTCGCCGAGCTGGGCACCGCCGCCGGCGGCCCGCCGCTGACCGAGCAGCTGCCGCCCGCCGAGGCCGAGAAGATGCGCGCGGCGCTGCCCAGGTTCGGCATGCCCCCCGATTCGCTCGACCGGGCCGAGCCCTGGCTGGCCGCGACGCTCCTCTCGGTGCTGCCGCTCAAGCAATTGGGATATGACGACAAACAGGGCGCAGAGCTGACCCTGACCGAAGCCGCCAAGGCCGGGGGCAAGAAGATCGAAGGGCTGGAGACCGCGCGGCAGCAGCTCGGCTATTTCGACGCCCTGCCCCTGCCGGCCCAGCGCAAGCTGCTGGTCGAGACGATCGACGACCTGCCCCAGGCCGGGAGCAAGATCGACCAGGCGGTGACTGCATGGCGCAAGGGCGATGCCGATGGGCTGGCCCGGCTGGTCAATGCCGACATGGCCTCCGCCCCCGAGGTGAGCCAGGCGCTGCTGGTCAACCGCAACCGCAACTGGGCCGGCTGGATTTCCAAGCGAATGCAACAGCCTGGCACCGTGTTCGTCGCGGTGGGCGCCGGGCATCTGGCGGGCAGCGAGAGCGTGCAGGCCGAGCTGGCCCGGCGCGGACTGAAGGTCGAGCGGGTCGCGTACTGAGCGTACACCGAAGGTAGCTAAGTTGGCGCCGGATTGACATCGCCTGCGACTCAATATAACCTATCGGTTAAATAACCTATGAGTTACATATGGACGCCCTGAGCAACACCTTCGCCGCCCTGGCCGACCCCACCCGCCGCGCGATCCTGGCGCGGCTGGCGCTTGGCGAAACCACGGTGGGCGAACTTGCCCAGCCCTTTGCGATGAGCGGCCCCGCGGTGACCAAGCACCTCAAGGTGCTGGAAAATGCCGGGCTGATCTCGCGCAGCCGGGTGGCGCAGCAGCGCCCGGCGAAGCTGGAGCCCGCGGCGCTCAAGGTGGCGAGCGACTGGATCGCCGAATATCGCCGCTTCTGGGACGCGAAGTTCGACGATCTCGATGCCTATCTCGATGAACTGCAGAAGAAGAATGGAGAGAGCAAATGACCACGACGGAACTCGGTATCGGCTATGAAGTGACCATCGACCGCACCTTTGCCGCGCCGCGCGACCTGGTGTTCGACTGCATGACCAAGGCCGAGCATCTCGCCCGCTGGTGGGGGCCACATCATTTCGACGTGCCCTTCGCCGAGAGCGAGGCGCGGCCGGGCGGCAGGATCCGCCTCGATATGCGCGGGCCCGAACCCTATGGGATCAACGAAGTGCACGGCGAGTATGAAGTGGTCGATCGTCCGGACACTCTGGTCATGGTTCTTCGCGCCTTCGGTGCACCGGACGGCAGCTGGGGGATCGAGCACCGCACCCGGATGGAGTTCACCGACGCACCGGGCGGCGGCACGCACATGCACATGACCACGGTGGTGCTGCAGGCGAGCGAGGAGCTGCTGCCGGCGCTGGCAGGGATGCGCGAAGGCTGGAGCCAGAGCTTCGAGAAGCTGGAAGCGGTGCTGCCCGAGCTGGTGTGATTGCGCCCTGACGTCATCCCCGCGAAAGCGGGGACCCATCTCCTGCCCGTGCAAACAAATACGACCGGAGTGTCCGGGTATGGCCCGGGAGATGGGCCCCCGCTTTCGCGGGGGTGACGGTTATGGGACGGCGCACCTGTCCCACCTTGCTTTCCCCCCTCCCCTCCGCTATGCGCGCGCCTTCCGTGCCAGGGTCATCCCTGGAGGCCTGGCCGGATCGAACTAACTTTAGCTGATTGGAACGACACATGAGCGATACGCTTACGCTGTCGGCCGAGACGCGCGAGCAGGTTGGCAAGGGAGCCTCCCGCGAGCTTCGTCGTAATGGCCGCGTCCCCGCCGTAATCTACGGCAACAAGCAGGATCCGAAGAGCATCCACGTCGAGGAGCGCGAGCTCTATCGTCTGCTGATGACCGGGCACTTCTTCAATTCGATCATCATGATCAATGGTGAGCGTACCCTGCCCAAGGACGTGGCTTTCGACCCCGTCACCGATCGTCCGGTGCACGCCGACTTCCTGCGCATCAGCGAGCACGCGACCGTGCACGTGAACGTGCCGATCGTCTTCGCTGACGAAGAGCTCGCTCCCGGCCTGAAGCGCGGCGGCGTCCTGAACGTCGTCCGTCACGAGCTCGACCTGGTCGTCGACGCCGCCGAGATCCCCAGCGAAGTCACGATTTCGCTCAAGGGCCTCGAAGTCGGCGATTCGCTGCACATCTCGGCAGTGACCCTGCCGAAGGGCGCGACCTCGGCGATCACCGACCGCGACTTCACCATCGCGACCGTGGTTGCTCCGTCGGCGCTCAAGTCGAGCGAAGGCGACACGACCGTGACCGAAGCCGAGGGCGAAGCCGGCGAGTAATCGCCCCTTCGAACTTACCGGTTCAAAAAATCGCCTCCGCGCCCTAGGTGCGGAGGCGATTTTCGTTTGAGCAGGAATTGAGATGCAGCTGTGGGTCGGCCTGGGCAATCCGGGCCCGCAATATGCGATGCACCGGCACAATGTGGGCTTCATGGCGGTGGACGCCATTGCCGAGACCTATGGCTTCACGCCCGAGAAGAAGCAGTTCCAGGGCTGGACCCGCGAAGGGCGGATCGGAACGGAGAAGGTGATCCTGCTCAAGCCCGGCACCTTCATGAACGAGAGCGGCCGATCGGTGCGCGCGGCGATGGACTTCTACAAGCTCACGCCGGAAGACGTGACGCTGTTCCATGACGAGCTCGACCTGGTGCCGATGAAGGTGAAGGTGAAGCGCGGCGGCGGCACGGCGGGGCATAACGGTCTGCGCTCGACCGACAAGCATCTAGGCCCTGACTTCCGCCGCGTGCGGATCGGCATCGGCCATCCGGGGCACAAGGACCGGGTGCACGGCTATGTGCTGGGCAATTACGCCAAGAACGAGCTGGACCCGTTGGCCGACATGCTCGGCGCGATCGCAGCCGAGGCGCCCTGGCTGGCAGCCGGCGACGACGTGCGGTTCATGAACGACGTGGCGATGCGGCTGCAGGACTAGACGCTGGACCGGTAGGTCAGGAGAGTCGCGGCGAGGATCATCAGCAAGGGACCGAGCGCGACCAGTCCGCCCGCGGCCAATGCCAGCCGGGCAACCATCCTTGCGCGCGAACGGATCGCCCAGAAGATCATGTAGCCGCCGAGCAGCACGGCGCCGAGCAGCGCATTGCTCGCATAGCCACGCAGCGCCGAGGCGGCGCCACCGGCGGCAAGGCCATAGACGAGGACCGGCAACAGCCACTTGATCGCGAGGACAATGAATCCGCCCGTCCGGAGTCCGAGGCGGTCGCCGGAAAAGCCGATCATCCAGACCAGGATCAAGAGCGGCCCCACCTGTACCAAGCTCGAAACGATCACTACTACCCTCCTCTGCTCCAGGCCCTTGTGCTCGACCGCGCGCCGCCGGACAAGCGCCCCGGCACGTGTGCAGCGTCGGATCGGTGCTCGCGCGGCGAGGCGCGGCCAGCTTGACCTTTGCAACCCCCGCCGACATCCATGATCCCCGGTTCAGGCGTGACAGGGGAATGGATATGATGCGTCTCGGTATCGGCATGGTGCTGGCCCTGTCGTGCAGCGGCGCGATCGCGCAGGAGGCGGCGCCGAAGCGGGAGGCCGCCGGGCTCGCGACGATCCGGGCCGAGCAGCTCAAGCAGGACCTGACCTATATCGCTTCGGACGCGCTGGAGGGCCGGCTGACCCTGCAGAAGGGCGACGACGATGCCGCGACCTGGGTCGCCGAGCAGTTCCGCAAGGCCGGGCTCAAGCCGGCCGCCAGGGGAGCCGATGGTAAGCCCAGCTATTTCCAGCCGGTGCCGCTGGTCGAGTATCGCGGCGATCCGGCCCAATCCAGCCTGACGTTGACGCGCGGCGGCGAGACGGTGGCGTGGCGCGCGCCGCAGTTCAGTGGCGCCTATCGCGACCAGGTCGACCTGACCGCGCCGGTGGTCTTTGCCGGCTATGGCATCACCGCGCCCGAGCTCGGCTATGACGATTATGCCGGCGTCGACGTGCGCGGGAAGATCGTGCTGATCTTCGACCACGAACCGCAGGAGGCCGATCCCGCCTCGCGCTTCAACGGCACCGGGCTGACCCGCTATGCCACCGCGCGGGTGAAGCTGCTCAACGCCCAGCGCCACGGCGCGGTCGCCGTGCTGCTCGCCCCCGAGCCCCACCGCAAGCACCTGACCAATGCCGAGCGATCGGCGAACATCACCAAGGGGGTCACCCCGCGCATCCCGCTGGCGACCCAGGCGATCGCGCAGGACGAAGTGGCGATCCCGCTGCTCAACGTCCGCGACGAAGTGGTCACCGCGCTGATGGCCGGATCGGGCGGGGCACCGGGGGAGACGCAGGATGCGATCGATGCGAAGGGGGTGCCGCAATCGCGGGCGCTGGCCGGCGCGTCGCTGACGCTGCGGCTGCGCAACGCGACGCGGCGCACGGGCGTGTCGAACAATGTCGTCGGGCTGATCGAGGGATCGGATCCCAAGCTCAAGGCCGAGACGATCCTGATCAGCGCGCACCACGATCATGACGGGATGGAGGCCTGTACCGATCCGGCCAATCCGCCGGTGACGATCCCGGCCGATCCGGTGCCCTGCCCGCGCATCTGGCGCGGCGCCGACGACAATGGATCGGGCACGGTCGGCGTTGTCGCGCTGGCCCGTGCCTTCGCCGCCAATCCGGTGCGGCCGAAGCGATCGATCCTGTTCGTGGTGTTCACCGGCGAGGAGCGCGGGCTGCTCGGCGCCTATTATCTCGCGGCGCATCCGCTGCGCCCGCTGGCGACCACCCGCGCGATGATCAATTTCGACATGATCGGCCGCAACGAGGAAGCCAGCCCGCAGACCGACGGGCTGATCGAGATCCCGGCGGACACGACCAACCGGCTCAACCTGATCGGCGGGCTCTATTCGCCCGATTATGCCGCGACGGTGAAGGCGGCCAACGCCTCGGTCGGCCTGGTGCTCGACGACCGGTTCGATCACGAGAGCGCGCTCAACGTGTTCTTCCGCTCGGACCAGTTCCCGTTCGTGCTGAAGGACGTGCCGGCATTCTGGTGGTTCACCGGCTTCCACCCGGACTATCACCACACCACCGACACGGTGGACAAGATCAACTTCGCCAAGATGGAGAAGATCCTGAAGCTCGCCTATCTGAGCGCCTGGCGCTTCGGCGAGACCGCCACGCCGCCGCGCTTCGTGGCGAGCCAGGGGGTGCGCTAAACGCCGGCTGCTATCGGGAGCGCCGATCAGCCTTTTGGGGGAATCGCGATGTTCCTGCTGTTCGTCCTGGCCGAGACGACCTTATGCGAGGGGCCCGGCCTCTGCCCCAGCCGAGAGGAGATCCTCTCCGCAGCGAAGGAACAACACGACACGGACAATGCCGCACTCATGGTGGGGATCAGCGCCGCGGATCCCGGCGTGCATTTCACTGTTGACCGATATCCGCCGCGGATCAGCCATATCGTCTGCGGCGCGCCCTGGCTGGACGAGGCCGAGCCCAGGGTCGAATGCAGCTTTCAGCTGCGCTTCCGGCACACCCGGACCTATGAAGTGGCACAACTGAAGCACATCAAGGGCCGCTGGCGCATCGATCGGGTCGAGCGGGTGATCCGGCAACGCTGAGCCCGGATACCCCGGACAAGGAAAAGGGGCCCCGGCGAACCGGAGCCCCTTTCCTTTTCCGTTGGGTGGTGCGGCTTACTTCTTGCCGACCACCACGCCGATCAGGCGCTGCTGGGCGCCGCCGAAGGTGCCGGTGGCCGAGAAGACCGTGCCGACCTGCTCGGCCTGCGAGCCGAAGAAGCCGCCGGCCAGCGTGCCCGAGAGCGGGCTGCCGGTGA
>Ga0209257_1002136_pt1 | contig 20605 bp, 17 predicted proteins | sample AraplaCvi_mCL_r2_FD_184277 | JGI IMG/M metagenome (GOLD analysis project Ga0209257, IMG submission 184277) | Arabidopsis root microbial communities from North Carolina, USA - plate scrape MF_Cvi_mCL_r2 (SPAdes) (version 2) | ecosystem: Host-associated > Plants > Roots > Endosphere | place: USA...
GACGGCGTTCGCGCTGAGGCGCCCCTTGTTTGCGCTGTTATCGAGCGCACAGAGCGCCGCGTCGATCGCCGCCTGCTCGCGTGCGTCCATGCCTGTGATCGTCCCCGCGATCTCCGACCCGATGCCCGCCACGGCGCGATTGACACCATAGCCGCCGAACGCCTCGCCCCCATCGCGCAGGTCGATCGCTTCGTGCGCGCCGCGCGAAGCACCCGCGGGCGCGATGGCGCGGCCGACCGCACCCGATTCCAGCACGACCTCGGCCTCCACGGTAGGCCGGCCGCGCGAATCCCAAAGCTGACGGCCGGTGACGGAGGCGATACGCGAAGTCATGAATCAGTCCTTTTCCAGTTTGCGACCAGCACGTCCACCGGCTGCGGTGCGAGGATAAGCGCACGCGCCCGATCGCGCACGATGCGACGGTGACCGGCATCGGTCAGATAGGGCGCCGGCGACTTTCCGTCGACGCGCGCAACGAGCAGGCCGGCGGTCAGCTTTCCCGCCCGCAGCAACAGGTCTTCGGCGATTTCCCACGAGATGCCGGCGCGATAGGCCGCGACGAGCGCAGCCGCGCTTTCGATCAGCCGGGCGTCGTCCAGCCAGACCGCCTTCAGCAGCAAATGGGTGATGCAGAAGGCCGGATCGAATGCGGGATCGCCATAGACCGCGCATTCGGCGTCGAGGAACACCGGTCCCCCGGCGCTGACGAGAATATTCTTCGGGCTGACATCGCCGTGGACGAGCGCGACCTTGCGCGACACGAGGTCGTCGGCAAGCGCATAGAGCGCCGGCGCCAGTTCCGCATCCTTTTGCGCGACATGCAGAAAGAACGGGTCGACGCGCAGGGCGCGAAACATCACATCGTTCGGAAAGGCGTCACGGTCGCCGGTGCTATTGGCGGTGGCCGCGTGAACCTCTGCAATCGACCGGCCGACCTCGGCCGCAAAGCGGGTATCGACCCTCCCCCCGGTCAGTTCGTCCTTCCACACCGGGCAGTCCGGCAGAAAGCGCATCGCGAAGGCATGCCCCGGCAGTTCGGCCAGCACTTCGGGCGCGATCGCGGGATCGACGATGCGCGCGCGGCGGAGCCAGCGCACCTCGCTGGTCCCGCGCTCGACCGGTGCGAGCCATTCGGCGGCGACCCGCAGTTGCGGCAGCGGACGCTTGACCACGATCGGCCCGGTCTTCGTTTCGACCCTCCACACATCGCACGACACGCCGCCGGTCAGTGGCTCAAGCACGACCTCGCCGTCCCCCGCCAACCCGGCGGCGCGCAATTCCCGGACGATGTCGGCCATGGCGGTCACGCTCAGAGTTTCCCCCTGATCCAGGCCCCGACAAGGTCGGCGGCATTCTGGCGCTCGCGGATCGAGTCCTCGAAATAATGTGCGCCCTCGATCAGTTCGATCCGCTTGTCTGTCGACCCGAGGAAATCGAAAATCTTGCGCGCGTCGCTCGGGAACACGCCGGTATCGGCGAGGCCCTGCACCACGAGCGCAGGCGTGTCGTGCTTCGCCAGATGCGGCTGGCCCTGGCACGGCGAGGTTTCGAGGCTCCACATATTGAGCCAGGTCTTCAGCGTGTTGGCGCGGCCGATGCTCGGCGTCCGGTTGGCGATCTTCGGGTCGCCGCGATAGCACCAGTTGGGCTTGCGATCCGACGGATCGATCGCCGGATCGACGCAGCGGATGTCGCCCCAGCAACGGAACATCGGGAAAATGCGGTCGGGGATACCCGCCGCATTGAGCCGCGCGAGCTCCGCCTTCGCCCAGTCGGTGATTCGCTGGTTGCGCGCGCGCTGCCCCGCGCGATATTTTTCGATGAACGCTTCCGAATAGGGCGGACCGTTGTCGGGGTTGAACGGATCGAGTTCGGGGTCGGTCGCGACCGGATCATTCTCGTCGATGACCGACGCGTCCATCCAGTCGGTCAGCACTTCGGGGCGCCCCTGATGCGCATTGAAACTGATGTAGAGGTCGCCTTTGACGAGGCTTGCCAGCGCATCCTGCCCCACAGCCGGCAGCCGGTCGGTCAGCGTCGGCGCGATCGCCTCCGCCTGATAGGCGCCCATCAGCGACCCGCCGCCCGAATTGCCCAGAATGACAATCTGTTCGACCCCGGCCTCTTCCTTCAGCCACTTCATACCGACGCCGATGTCGAGCACCGCATGTTCGAGCAGGAACTGGTCCTCGAACCCGCGATAGCGTGTGTTCCAGCCGAGGAAACCGAAGCCCTGCCGCGCAAAATATGGCGCGATATAATGTTCGGAGAAATCCACATTATAGTGGGTCGCGATGATGGCGACCTTCGGACGCTTGCCGCTTTCGGTCCAGTAGATCCCCTGACATGGATGCCCGCCGGCCTGGATGCGCGGCGCGGTCGGCGGCGCGCGCCCGATGAATTGCGCGTCCAGTCCCTCGATCCCGTTGGGGTCCATCATATTCTCTCCTGATTATCGATAGTCTTCAGCGGGTGATGTCGAAAGGCAGCCTGTACCCTTCGAGTCCCGCACGGATCGCCTTCTTGTCGATCTTGCCGGTCGGCCCCAGCGGCACCTCGTCTACGAAGAGGACATCGTCGGGCATCCACCATTTCGCGATCTTGCCGTCGAGATACGCCCTGAGGTCGTCGGCGCAGGCCGTAGCGCCGGGCTTCAGCTGGCAGAGCAGGATCGGCCGCTCGTCCCATTTGGGATGCGCGATACCGACGACGGCGGCGTTGGCGACGGCCTCGTGCCCCATCGCGATATTCTCGATCTCGATCGAGCTGATCCATTCGCCGCCCGATTTGACAACGTCCTTCGCCCGGTCGGTGATCTGCATATAGCCTTCGCCGTCAATCGTGCTGACGTCGCCGGTGTCGAAGAAGCCGTCCTCGTCGAGAACATCGCCGCCTTCGCCGCCGAAATAGGCGCCCGCGATCGTCGGCCCCTTGATCATCAGTCGCCCGGGCGTGCTCCCGTCGTGGGGCAGCCGGTTGCCGGCGTCATCGACCAGCTTCATCTCGAGCCCGCAAAGCAGCCGCCCCTGCTTCAGCTTGTAGGCCATCTGCTCGTCGTCGCCCTTCGCCGCGACCGATGCGTTGGGCACCGACACCGTGCCGAGCGGCGACGTTTCGGTCATCCCCCATCCTTGGATAACGTCAACGCCATAATCGTCGCGGAAGGTCCGGATGATCGATTCCGGACAGGCCGACCCGCCGATCGTCACGCGCTCCAGCGTGGTGAAGCGCTTCCCGTTTTCCTGCATATACTGGAGCAGCATCTGCCAGACGGTCGGCACCGCGGCCGAATAGGTCACGCCTTCCTGCTCGATCAGGTTATAGATCGATTCGCCGTCCATCCGCTGCCCTGGCAGCACCAGCTTCGCGCCGACGGCAGGCGCCGAATAGACGACGCCCCATGCATTGGCGTGATACATCGGGACCACCAGCAAAACCGTGTCGCGCGACGACAGCGCCAGCGCGTCGCGTTGCAGCGTCATCAGCGCGTGGATGTAGTTGGAGCGATGCGAATAAAGGACCCCCTTGGGGTTCCCCGTCGTTCCGCTGGTGTAGCAGAGCCCGCACGCGGCATTCTCGTCGAAGCCGCCCCAGCCATATCCGGCGGGCTGACCCGCGATCCAGTCATCGAATGCGACGGCTTCGAAACTCGTTTCCGGCATCGACGCGGCGTCGCAAAAGAAGATCACCTTCTCGATCGACGGCACCTGGGGCAACAATGCCTCAACCAGATCGGCGGTGGCCGGATCGGCGATCAGCAGCCGGTCTCCGGCGTGGTTCGCGATATAAGCGATCTGTTCAAGGAACAGCCGGGGATTGAGCGTATGGAGGACAACCCCCATCCCGGCCGCGCCGTACCAGGCCGCCAGGTGCCGGGCGCTGTTCCAGCCCATCGTCGCAACCCGATCGCCGCGCTTCATGCCGGCGGCCGCCAGCGCGTTCGAAACCCGCTTCGCATCGGCGTGAATGGCGGCATAGGTCGATCGGGTGACCCGCCCCTCGGCATCGCGCGAGACGATTTCGCGTTTGCCGTGCCACGCCGCCGCATGGTCGATGATCCGGTCGACCGTCAGCGGCACATTCTGCATCAAACCGTCCATGCGGCGGGCCTCTCCCTCATTTTCCAGAAAGATAGTATACTAAGCATTTCAACAATGCAACGCCCCGCGCCTTGCCTCGCCCGCGCCGCTCTTATAGCGTGCCCGTGTCGGCGATCTGCCGGGAAACAGGGGCTATCGTCGGCGTAACATGCGCACCAATCAACTCATCATCGCACTTTTCCAACGCTTCTGCTGGCTCGACGAGGGCTTGCAGGCGCGGCTCCATGACCGCGGCTGGCCCGATGTAAGTCGTCCGCAATCGATGGTGATGACCAATATCGTCAGCGGCATCGTTCGCCCCTCGGACATCGCGCGCAGCCTTGGCGTGTCGCGTCAGGCGATCCACAGCACGATCAACCAGATGGTCGGGCTCGGCATGATCGAGCTCGCACCCGACCCCGACGACCGGCGGCACATGATTGTGTCGCTGACCGAAACGGGCGCGCGGATGCGGCAGGATGCCCAGCGCGCGATGGATGCACTGTCCGACCAGCTCGCCGAGCGGCTGGGTCACGAGCGCTTCGATGCACTGCTCGCAACGCTCGAAGCCGACTGGGGCGACAATATCGAGCGCAAGCCCTAGGTTGCAAGCGCCCGGGCGACCGAGACGAGCCGGCTCGCCGTCATGTCGACCAGCGAGGCCGGCAGCGCATCCTTAAGCTTTCCGGTCTCGTCGAAGGCCGCATGCGCATTCGGAATCAGGACCTGTTCGGGGATCACGATCGTCTGGATCGTCGAAAGGATCTGGCGAAGGTGCATCAGGCCGCGAAGGCCGCCGAACGGGCTGATCGATGCCGACATGACGGCACTCGCCTTGCCGCGATAGGCGCTCAGCGCAACGAGCGATTCCTCACCGGTGGGACGCGATGCCCAGTCAATCGCGTTCTTGAGCAGGGGCGAAATGGAACCATTATATTCGGGCGAGACGAATAGCAGCCCGTGCTGCGCCGCAAACAGCGCCTTCAACCGTCCTGCATCGGCCGGAAAATCGCCGGCTTCGAGGGCGGCCGAATAGAGCGGCAGATCGAAACCCGCGAGGTCGACGTCGGCAACAACGGCACCCTGCGCTTCAAGCGCCTCGATCGCCAGATTCCCCAGTGCGCGATTGAACGAACCCTCGCGCACGCTCCCGACGACGACTGCAATCCTGACCAATGATCCCTCCCCTGCAATATAGTTAGAATACTAACTTATTACAGGAGGAGCGCAAGAGGTCTGATTTCAGGCCTTGATATCCGACAGGGTCGACAGCTTGGCGGTCTCGTCGGCAAGATTGTCGATCACGCGCCGCATCAGTTTCTGCAGCGTCTCGACCTCTGCATCGGTCATTCCGCGTGTGGCGACCTCATGAACCTCGGCGTTCATGGGAGCGAGGATCAATTCGAGCTTTTTCGCATGCGGCGTCAGATAGATGAAGGTCTTGCGGCGATCGTCCTCGGTCTTCTTGCGCGTGATGAACCCCGCCTTTTCAAGGCCCTTCAGCGCAACGACGGTCGTCGGTTCGCGCATCCCGACGCGCTCGCTGAGTTCGCGCTGGGTGATCCCGTCCTCGCGCCACAATTGACGAAGGAAACGCCATTGCCCCGCCGAGACGTCGTGCGTCAGCGTTCCTCGCTCGAGCAGGCGCGAAAAGGAGCGGAAAACGATACGCGCGAGATAGCCGATGCTGTTTTCCGGGTTGGTGTAATATTCCGCCGGATGCCGAAGGCCCTCGTTCTTCTTTGCCAAAGATTTTCCCCTTTGCCCGAACCTTAGAGCCCTATGATTCAGGCGGCAATATGCTTCGGCACGCCGATATGATTGGACAAGGCGCGCTGTCGATTATACTTAGTATTCTAAGTTAAAGGAACAGCCCTCTGGAAAAATTTACCCGCCTGACCGCAGTCGCCGCTCCGCTGGCACTCGCCAATGTCGACACCGACATGGTCATACCGGCCCGCTTCATGAAGGCGCTGACGCGGGCGGGACTCGGCCGACATCTGTTTCAGGAACTTCGCTATGACGCGGAGGGCAGCGAGCGCCCCGATTTCATCCTGAACCGCAGCGCTTGCCGCGAGGCGCAAATATTGATCGCGGATCGAAATTTCGGGTGCGGATCCTCACGCGAGCATGCCGTGTGGGCACTCGCCGACTTCGGAATCCGATGCATCGTCGCGCCGAGTTTCGGCGACATTTTCTCCAGCAATGCGCGCAAGAACGGCCTGCTTCTGATCCGCCTGCCCGACGCGCTTTGCGAACGGCTCCGCAGCGAAGTGGAACTGGCGCAGTTCGCACCGGTCAGCGTCGATCTGGCCCATCGGCGGATCACGCTGGCATCGGCTGAAGAGATTGCGTTCGAGATCGATCCCGACGACCGGCGGACGCTGATGGAGGGCCTCGACGACATAGCGCGGACGATGCGGCACGTGGCCGCAATCGCTCGCTTCGAAAGGGTCTAGCCGAGGCTGGCGGGATCGGCGATGCATCCCGCGATCGCGCTTTCCGCGGCAAGAGCCGGGCTCATCAGATGGGTCCGTCCTCCCCGCCCCTGCCGGTTTTCGAAATTGCGGTTCGAGGTCGCGGCACACCGCTCGCCCGGTTGCAGACGATCCGCATTCATCCCGACGCACATCGAACATCCGGGCTCGCGCCAGTCGAAGCCCGCCGATTGCAGCACGCGATCAAGCCCCTCCGCCTCCGCCTGCTTTTTGACGAGACCGGAACCTGGCACCACCATCGCCCTGACATGCGGTGCGACGCGACGCCCCCGGGCGATGCCCGCGACGACGCGCAGATCCTCGATGCGGCTGTTCGTACAGCTTCCGATAAAGACACGATCGAGCCGCGTGCCCGCGATCGGAGCCCCCGGCGCCAGAGCCATATAGGCGAGCGCCCGCTCGGCAGCGACACGCTCCTCGGCGCCCGGAAACGTCGCGGGATCGGGAATCGCAGCATCGACGGCGATAACCTGTGACGGGTTCGTGCCCCAGCTGACCATCGGCCGCACGCCGGCGGCGTCGATGCGGACTTCGCGATCGAACGGCGCGCCGACATCGGTCGGCAAGTTGCGCCAGCGAACCATCGCCTCATCCCGCGCGGGACCGACGGGTGCTGACGGGCGCCCGTCCAGATAGGCGAAGGTCACGGCGTCGGGAGCGATGAGACCGGCCCGCGCGCCCATCTCAATGCTGAGGTTGCAGAGGGTCATGCGCCCTTCCATCGACAGTTCCCGCACAGCCGGTCCCGCATATTCGATGACATGTCCCGTCGCGCCATCGACCCCGATCACCGCCAGCAGATGGAGCGCCAGATCCTTGGCATGGACGTGCGCGTCCAGCTGTCCTTCGATGCGGATGCGCATGTTGCGCGATTTGCGCTGGCGGATCGTCTGGGTCGCCAGCACATGCTCGACCTCGGACGTTCCGATCCCGAAGGCCAGCGCGCCGAACGCGCCATGGGTCGAGGTATGACTGTCGCCGCAAACGATCGTCATCCCGGGCTGCGAACGCCCCTGCTCGGGCGCGACGACATGAACGATCCCGCCCCGCGGATCGCCCATCGGGAAATTCTCGATCCCGAACCGGCGGGTGTTGTCGGCAAGAGCCTCGATCTGCGCCCGAGCCTCGGGATCGGACACACCCGCAGTTCCAGCCGCCTGCCCGGCGGTCGGCACATTATGGTCGGAAAGGGCCAGCGCCAGTTTCGGCCGGCGGACCGGCCGTCCTGCCGCGACCAGTCCGGCGAACGCCTGCGGCGATGTTACCTCATGCAACAGATGCAGATCGATGTAGAGGATCGTCTCGCCATCGTCGTCGGCAACGACATGCGCATCCCAGATCTTGTCGTAGAGTGTGCGCGGAAAGGGCCGTGTCATCGAATGGTCTTGCGTAGCGCCTGAAAATACTTAGATAACTAACTTATAGTCAGCGCCACTCGGAACGGGCAAGAACTTTCAACACCGGCGATCGATATCCGGCATCATTATTCATTTTTTTCATATGTTTAGGGGCATAATTTGGTTGATCATCAAGCCTGCGCCGCGCGAATCCGGGCCGCCTACACGGGCCGCGCTCTCGCCCCGATCCGCCATGCCGAGCCCGATGCCACCCTGACGGACGCATACGCGATCCAGACACTCAATCGCGATCACTGGGTGGCGGAGGGGCGAACGATCGCCGGCGCCAAGATCGGCCTGACATCGAAAGCCGTGCAGACGCAGCTCGGTGTCGACCAGCCCGATTTCGGCGTGCTGTTCGCCGACATGCAGGTTTCGGATACGGTGACTCCCGGCCGCCTGTTGCAACCGAAGGTCGAGGCCGAAATCGCCTTCGTTCTCGGCCGCGATATTACCGCGAACATCGATGATCCGGCCGGGCTGGCCAGCGCAATCGCCTATGCGCTTCCTGCGCTCGAGATCGTCGACAGCCGCATCGCCGACTGGGACATCGGGATGGTCGATACGGTCGCCGACAACGCGTCGTCAGGCCTCTTCGTTCTGGGCACCGAACCCGTCGATATCGGCGGCCTCGACCTTGCCGGATGCGCGATGACGATGGCAAAAAACGGCGCCGTGGCATCGCAGGGCAGCGGCGCGGCCTGCCTCGGCAATCCGCTGAACGCGCTCGAATGGCTCGTCTCGATGCGCATCGCGCGCGGCGAACCGCTGAGGGCCGGTGACATCATTCTCTCGGGCGCGCTGGGTCCGATGGTCCCCGCAGTGCCGGGAGACCGCTTCGAGGCCGGGATAGAAGGCATCGGCGGCATCGGCGTGACATTTGCCCGATAGCCGATACGGTTTGCCGGGAACGGCGCGGGCGACTGTCCGCGAGGGGAGACGAACGATTCCGCAAGACCATAAACCAGGCAGCCGGAGGTTGCGCCCGGCATGAATCCCGTCTGGCTCCCTGCCTCGTTGCTCGGCGGCCTTTTCCAGGCATGGCGCACCGCGCTTCAGCAGCGCCTGCGGTCCGAACTCAGCGTCAGCGGCGCGGGCTTGGTACGCTATCTCTATGGACTTCCCTTCGCATTCGCTTTCGCAGCCCTGTGGCTCGGGATTCCCGGCACTCCGGTTCCGGCAGCGACGACGCAATTCCTCGGCTTTTCGGCGGCCGGTGCCATTACGCAAATGGCGGGGACCATCCTGCTGATCATGGCTTTCGGACACCGCGGCTTTGTCGTCGGCACGGCCTTCTCGAAAACCGAAGCCATCCAGGCCGCGCTGGTGACCGCCCTGTTTCTCGACGAGCATCTTCCTCTGCTTGCGTGGGCCGGCATCGTCGTCGGCGTCGCAGGTGTGCTGATACTGGCGCTCGCGGGTCAGGGTCTCTCGCTCCGCCAGATCGGACAGGCCCTGCGCCAGCCCGCTGCACTCTGCGGTCTCGGCGCGGGTTCGATGTTTGCCTGCGCCGCAATCGCGATCAAGCTTGCGACCGCGGAACTGAAAGGACTCGATACGATCGGATCCGCGCTGGTCACGCTTGTCGTGGTGATGGCGATCCAGAGCGTCCTGCACCTGGGATGGATAGTCGTCCGCGATGGCGAAACCCTGCGCAGCGTCTGGCGGTCGTGGCGGACGTCGGGACAGGTCGGCCTGCTCTCGGCCCTTGGCTCGGCCTGCTGGTACACCGGATTTGCGGCTGCACCCGCCGCGCTCGTCCGCATCGTCGGGCAGGTCGAGGTGATCTTCACGATCGGTTTCGCGCATTTCTATCTGCGCGACACCGTGCGCTGGCACGAGGTTATGGGGCTGTTGCTCGTCGCCGCCGGCGTCATTCTGGCCCTCATCGCTGCCGCATGAGCGAGTGCCGCCGCGCGACGTGCGGCCAAGCTATGCGGCAGCAATCATGATCGCCCGACCCTTCAGTTGGCGACCACCTCGATCTCCCGGACTTGCCGGATATCGGCGGACGACGCCCCGGCCATGATCCTGTAGCGCCCGGGAGCAACCCGCCACTCGCCGCTCACCGTATCGAAGCGCGAAAAGGCGCGGGGATCGAGCGTAACCGCGACCTTCCGGCGCGCGCCCGGCGCCAGATCGACCTTCGCGAACCCGCGAAGCGCGATCGGCGCATCACCCTCGCCCGGCGCGACCGCGGCGACGTAAAGCTGGACAACCTCCTTGCCGGCCCGCTTGCCTTCGTTGCGTAGCGTCAGGCTGACCGGCAGGCCCTTGTTCCCGTCCGTTCGCGCGGGGGCAGAAAGGCCCGAATAGGCAAAGCTGGTGTAGCTGAGGCCGTGACCGAAGGCGAAGAGCGGTTTCACGCCTTTCGCCGCATAGCCGCGATAGCCGACGAGCAACCCCTCGGAATAGGGCGTCTTGGCTCCCTTGAGGTTGATCGTATCGTCCTCGGTTCGCGCCGGGAAAGTCACCGGCAGCTTACCCGACGGATTGACCTTGCCGGTCAGCACGTTCGCGAGCGCCGCAGCGCCACCTTCACCCGGCAGCCACATGTCTACGATCGCGGGCGCATTACCCGCCCACGGCATCGTCATTGCTGCGCCAGCGTTCACCACGACCGCAGCCTTCGGATTGGCGGCGATCACCGCCTCGACCAGCTTGTTCTGGTCGCCCGGCAGGTCGAGCGAGGTGCGGTCATACCCCTCTCCTTCGGTCGTCGACGAAGACCCGACGAACACGACGACCGCATCGGCGCTGCGCGCCGCGGCGACGGCTTCGTCGAACGAGGGCAACGGCTCGCGGATGCCGAAGCTCAGATATTCATAGGGTGTCTGCCCGGTGACATAGTCGATCCTGACGGGATAGCTGCGCCCGGCTTCGAGCTCGACCGAAACGGTCCGTCGGGGGATCGGAAAGCCGAGCACGTCGCGGATATCGGGTTTCGCCGCGCTCTCCTTCGACAGCACCGTCTTGCCGTCGAGGGTGATCGTCGCATTTCCGGTACCGCGCGTGCTGAATTCGTAAGTCCCGCTTTTTTCGGGCCAGAACAGCCCCTCCCAGCGGAAGGCGGAATAGCCGGTGACCTGCGGCCCCGCGATATTGCCGCTGATCCGCTTCAGGAAGCTGGTCGCGGTTTCGCGTTTCACCGGTTCGCCGCTCATGTCGGCATTGGCGTAATAGGTCGCGGCGAGCCCCGCCACGCTGCGATCGGCGCCGGGACTGAACAACTTCGGATTGGCCCCGGGCGGGGTTTCCTCGTTGTCGACGCCCCTTGCGTAGACGATCTTCACGCCCGGAAGCGCAGCTTGCAGTGCCGTCAGCGGCGTACTCGTCTCGAACGGCACCACTGCCGAACTGCCCCCGCCCTGGATGCGCACCACATCCGCGTTCGGTCCGATCACCGCGAGCGATTTGATCGACGCCGGGAGCGGCAATACGCCATTGTTCTTGAGGAGCACGATCGCTTCCTCGGCTGCGCTTTGCGCAAGGGCGGCATTGCGCGGCGTCACGTCTGCGACCGGCCGCGCTACTCCGCGCTCGATTGCTCCACTGCGCACGATCAGCCGCACCATGCGGCGTGCATTGTCATCGATCTGCGCCGTCGTGACCTTGCCCTCGTCGACGGCTTTCCGCAGTTTCGCGCCGAAATGGTTCGGCGGGCCCGGCATCTCGAGGTCCATACCGGCATTCGCCGTCGGCGCAGTCGAATGAACCGCACCCCAGTCGGACACGACGAAGCCCTTGTAGCCCCACTCGCCCTTCAGAAGATCGGTAAGCAGCCAGCGATTCTCGGCCGCGTGAGTGCCGTTGATCTTGTTGTACGAGGCCATGACCGACCAAGGATCGGCGCCCTTGATCACCGTCTCGAACGCGGGGAGGTAGATTTCGCGCAGCGTCCGCTGGTCGACGACCGAATCGACGATAAAGCGGTTGGTTTCCTGGTTGTTCGCGGCGAAATGCTTGAGCGAGACGCCGATCCCGGCGCCCTGAGCACCCCGCACATAGCCGAGCCCGATCTGGCCGGCCAGATACGGATCCTCGGAATAGGTCTCGAAATTGCGACCCCAGCGCGGGGTGCGCACGATGTTGACCGTCGGTGCAAGCAGCACGTCGGCGCCGTGCGCAATCGTTTCCTTGCCAATCGCCGCGCCGACCTTCGCGGTCAAGTCAGGGTTCCACGTCGCTGCCATCGCGACGCCGACGGGAAAGACCGTCGCGGGCTTGCCATCGGGCGAGCGCACGCCCGTCGGCCCGTCGGTCATGCGGATCGACGGGATACCGAGCCGTTCGATCGGATTGAGCGTCATCGACGATTCGCCCGCGAGCAGCAGGATTTTCTCGTCGAGCGTCAGCCGTCCCATCAGGTCTTCGACGCGCGCCTCGACCGGGGCCGATGTGTCCTTGTAGATCATATCCTGCGCCTGCGCGCCGGACAGCGCCACCGTCGAGGACAGCAAGGTTGCCGCCAGATAGGCTGTCCGGCTCTTCATCACTTGATCTCCGCCAGATCCTTGGCCGTCGCGGCCATCATCTCGTCGGTGATCTTGCCATTGGCATAGGGCTGAAGCTGCGTGAGGCTGATCGCCTTGAACATCTCATATTCGGGCAGCGCGATCATGCCGGGGAAATGCTTTTCGATCACCGCCTTGCCCTTCTCGTCGGCGACGATGTCCTGCAGCGGAGTGTCGAGTGAGAACTTCGCATCGGCCGTGGGGGTGGGCGCAGGTGCAGCAGCGGGCGCCGGCTTCGCGTCGGCGGCAGGCGCCGGCGTGCCCTGCGCCAGCGCAGGCGATGCGAGCGTCAAGAGGGTTCCAAGCAGGAGATATTTCATCAGGATTCTTCCTTTCCAAATTCGGCGACCATTGCTTCTCTGATCAGATATTTCTGGATCTTCCCCGTCACCGTCGTGGGGAATTCCTCGACAATGCGCACATATCGAGGGATTTTATAGTGGGCGATCTGCCCGCGGCAGAATTCGCGCACTTGCCCGGGATCGAGGTCCGCTCCCGCTTTCAGGCGTATCCATGCGCAAAGCTCCTCGCCCATGCGCTCGTCTGGGATGCCGACGACGGCGACATTCTCGACCGACGGATGCCGGAAAAGAAAATCCTCGATCTCGCGCGGATAGATGTTTTCGCCACCCCGGATGACCATGTCCTTGAGGCGTCCGACGATATTGCCATAGCCGTCGGCATCGATCGTCGCGAGATCGCCCGAATGCATCCAGCCGTCGGCGTCGATCGACTCCGCCGTACGCCCGGCTTCGTCCCAATAGCCGATCATCACCGAATAACCGCGGGTGCACAGCTCGCCGGGCTCGCCCGAGGGAACGATATTCCCTTCGCCATCGACGATCTTGCACTCGAGGTGCGGCTGCACCCGGCCGATAGAGCCCACGCGGCGCTCGAACGGATCGTCCGGCGCGGTCTGGAAGCTCACCGGGCTCGTTTCGGTCATGCCATATGCGATCGTCACATCGCGCATGTGCAGGCGCTCGACGACCTGCCGCATCAGTGGCTCGGGGCAGATCGCGCCGGCCATGCATCCGGTACGGAGCGACGAAACGTCGAACCGCTCGAAATCGGGGTGCGCGAGCACCGCGATGAACATTGTCGGCACGCCGTAGAGCGCCGTACAACGCTCGGACTCGACCGCCTGCAACACGGCGTCGGGATCGAACCCTTCGGACGGATATACCATCGCGGCACCATGAGTAATGCTGGCAAGATTGCCCATGACCATACCGAAGCAATGATAGAGCGGCACGGGAGTGCAGATCCTGTCGCCTTCGCCCAGCCCTTGGGTACGGCCCACGAAATAGCCGTTGTTGAGGATGTTGCGATGGCTGAGCGTCGCCCCCTTAGGCAAGCCGGTGGTGCCGCTCGTGAATTGGATGTTGATCGCATCGTTCGGATCAAGCGTCGAGCCGATCGCCGCGAGGCGCTGGCGGTCAGCGTCAGTCGCGAGCGCAGCCGCGTCGTCGAAGCGCAGCCAGCCGGGCCGTGCATCCGTGCCGATCAGGATCAGCGAGTGCAGCGTCGGCAGCCGCGCGGCGCGAAGCTGACCGGGCGCGCTTGCGGCGACTTCGGGCGCGAGTTCCTCGATCATCGCGGGATAGTCGCTCGTCTTGAAACTCGTCGCGGCGACGAGCGCCGACAGACCGACCTTGTTGATCGTATATTCGACTTCGGACAGGCGGTAGGCCGGGTTGATCGTGACGAGGATCAGCCCCGCGCGCGCCGCCGCGAACTGGGTCAACGCCCATTCCGCGCAATTCGGCGCCCAGATGCCGATCCGGTCGCCCGGGTTCAGTCCGAGCGCGAGCAGCCCTGCCGCAACTGCGTCGGCGCGTTCGAGCAGTTCGGCGAAGGTCCAGCGGATGCCCTGCCCGACCGACACCAGCGCATCGCGATCGCCCCAGCGTTCGGCTGCAAGCGCAAGCGCGGCGCCGATCGTGTGGCCGATCAGCGGCGGCTCGGTGGCTCCCCTGACATGGCTCGTCATTTCCCCGACGCCTCGCAGGCAAAGCTCGCGGCATCGTCGGTCGATCCCTTGCCGTCCCACTTCGCGACCTTCGGGAAGGGGCAGAGCGGACGGGTCCGGCCGGCCTTCGCCGGCAAGCCGATGTAGGCGAACAGGTCATTGTCATATTTGGTCGCGATGATCCGTTCGGGTGCCGGACCACCCTTACGCCAGCCATCGATCGCGGTCAGCGGATCGAAATTATTGGGCCCGGGCCCGGCAAGGCAGTGCGACATGCCGGGAACCATGAACAGGCGGACCGAGCTTGCCGCCGCACGCGGGTTCTCCGCGACGAGGCGCTCGTAATAGTCGACTGTATTCTGCGCCGGGATCCCGGCATCGTTCCAGCCGTGATAGAGGATCAGCTTGCCGCCCCGCCTGTAGAAGGCGCGGAGGTCGGTGCTGTCGGCATCGAGATCGCCGCCGACACGTGCCTTTGCGAGCGCATAGTCACGCTCGAGGCTGAAATCGGCAAGCTGCCAGTCGGGATTGGCATGAACGAAATAGCGGAAGAAGGCAGTGCCGAACTTTACATGCTGCGACGTCTTTCCGGTCAGCCACTGCGACCAGGTCCCGGCTTCCGCCTCGGCGCCGGGAGAGAAACCAGGATAGAAGCTCTTGCCGTCGGAGCCCTTCGCCCCGTCATAGAACAGCTTCGCCGTCGCGACCTCGCCCGCGGTCAGGCAATCGGCGCCGTCACCGTCCTTGCAGGCAAGCTTCGCGGGATCGAAGTGACAGGATCGCGGATCGTCGATCACGCCGTCCTTTACCCCGTCGAGCGCGTCGCACTGCCCGAGCGACGCCGCCTGCAACAGCTTCAGCTTCGCCATCGGCAGGTCCCCGCCGGGCTTGCTTGCCGCGACCGCATTGTTGACAAAGGCACTCGCCATGCGCGTCCACGGCATCGCGGGAGCGCCCGCGATGATCGCGTCATAGTCGGCGGGGAATCGTTGCGCGAGCATCAGCGCCTGCCGGCCACCGTCCGAGCAGCCGTGGAAATAGCTCGCCGCGAGCGGGCCTTCATAATAGGCGGCGATGACCTGCTTCGCGGCCTCCGCCCCGACATGATTGGCCCGCCAGCCATAATCGCGGATTTTATCGGGCGCGTTCAGTGCCCAGCTCGCATCGACATCGCTTTCGCTGACATGGCCCATGTCGGTACCGACCGTCGCATAGCCCTTTTGCACCGCACCGCGCATCAGGAGCGACGGCAACAGCATGTTGGCGCCAAAGCCGCCATTGCCCGCACCAAGCAGCTTGCCGTTCCACCCGGCACGTTCGGGCAGCCAGACTTCGACCTTGATCGACGATCCCGCTACCGGCGAGAGCGTCGCCTGCACGCGGCAGAAGGCTGCAGGAGCGGGCAGGCCCGGCTTGCCCGCCTCAAGGTTGACCATCGCTCCGCCGGCCAGCGAGGCCGCGACATCGATCTTGCCATCCTTCAGCACCATGCCGGTCAGCGCCTCGCAGCTCCCGACTTTCTGCGCAGACGACGCAGGCGTCGGCGCCGGCTCGTTCGCCGTGCAGGCAGCGAGCAGCGACCCGCCGGCGAGCAGGAAAAGCGACGCGCCCCTCATTTGCCGACGAGTCCCTGGCCGCGCATCCAGCCGCTCATCGCGTCGGTCCATGCGTCGCTCGGTTTGCCGCTCTTCTTCATGCCGAAACCATGACCTCCGCTCTCGTAAGTGACGATCGTGCTGCTCGCGCCAGCTCCCTTCCACGCCGCGGCAAGGCGGACGCTGTCGTCATAGGCGAGCTTGTCGTCCTTGGCGGCCGCGACGAACAGCGGCGGCGCCTTCTTCGGCACCGCGATCGTGTCGGGTAGCAGCCCCGGATAGATGGCGATCGCAAAATCGGGGCGGCTCGCGGACTTGTTCGCCGCCAGCGTCCAGACTGTCACCGCGCCGCCTGCCGAAAAGCCCATCAACCCGACGCGATCGGGTTTGATGCCATAGCGGCCGGCATGCTTGCGCACCCAATTGACCGCATTCTCGCCATCAGCGGTCGCGAGCGGACGCAGCGGTTCGACCGCAGTACGCAGCGCGGGAAGATTGGCGAGATAGCGCATCATCTGCAGGGGAAAGTCCGCGCCGGTTTCGAGCAGGCGATATCTGAGCACGAAGGCGGTAACGCCTTGGCTGTTCAGCCATCTGGCGACCGCCTCGCCCTCATTGTCGATCGACAGCATGTGAAAACCGCCGCCCGGGGCGACGATCACCGCCGTACCATTGGGTTTTTCGGGGACATAGGGCGTGAGCGTCGCGTCCGACACGTTACGCACGATCGTTCCGAACGGGCCGGTTTCGCGTACCTCCTTCGACGTCGCGGGGACCGGGTCGGACGACAGGCGAATGGCCTCCCATGCACAAGCGGGGATCGCCACGATGGCAAGCGTGCCGGCGATAACGGCGGAGAGGCGCATGGTCAGAACTTTCATTTCTTTTCGCTCCGCGCTGCGGCGATGGCGGTGAGAGCGGGCGTAGCCGCCTGTGCCATCGTAGTCGCCTCGATACCGATCGACAGCAGCTGCGGCGCCGCCGGATCGAGCCGCGCCCACACGGGAAGCCCCGCCCCGTTCGGATCGCCGGTCTTCGCAAAATTGGTCCAGTAGTCGCCAAGCTGCTTTGCCGCAGCATGGTCGGCAGCGGTCGCATCCGCAGGCAGGTTGCCGAACTGGAAGGCAACATCCGATGCATGAACCGCCCCGGCGTCGGGCTTGCGCTGCCCCTCGGCGACATAGCCGAAGCGATAGAGGAAGGTCGGCACCCCGGCACGAGCCTGCAGAAGGCCGAAGGCGAGCGCCGGCTCGGCGAAGATAGCATCCCCGCCAAGCCGTCGGTTCGCCTCGTCCTCGCTGGCGTAAGCGGCCTTCACCATGGCTGCAGAGGCGCCCAGCGCCTTTTCCACCGGACCGTTCACCATTGCGCGAAACGGCGCCGGGATGAAGCCGAGTTCGTCGTCGTTGCTGCCGACGACATAGGGAATATGGGCCTGTTTGCCTTCGGCGAAAATCGTCTCGGCGCCAGCCGGAACAATAGTGCCGTCGGTCATCGGACCGGCGTAGCGGTCGTCCTCCTTGCTCATCAGCGCAATGCTGCCAAGCACCGTTTCGGCCGACAGCGCACGCAGTGCCGGCGCGTCGGGAGCATTCGCGCGGACCGCGAACGCCTGCCCTTTCTCCTGTGCATCGGCGAGTGTCGGCCAGTCGTCGCGGCCGCCACCCGAGGCAACGATCGCGCGGGTGAACAGACCTTTCGCCGCCGGCGACGCCATCAGGCGCGATACCGATTCCCCGCCGGCACTTTCGCCGAAGATCGTGACCTTCGCCGGATCGCCGCCAAAGGATCCGATGTTGCGCCGGACCCATTCGAGCGCCGCAATCTGGTCCATCAGGCCCCAGTTGCCGCCCTGCCCCAGCGCCGGATGCGCGAAGAAGCCGAAACGGCCGAGCCGGTAGTTGAAGCTGACGACCACGACGTCGCGCCTGGCAAGCAGACTGCCATCGGTTTCGGGCAAGGTCCCCGACCCGCCGACAAAGCCGCCCCCGTGAATCCAGACCATAACGGGCAGCTTCGCTCCCTTGACGGGTTTCGGCGTCCAGACGTTGAGCGTCAGGCAATCCTCGCTCATCGGACGCTCGCCCGGCTTGATCCCCGGCAGCGGGTTCTGCATGCAGTCGGGGCCATAGGCCGTCGCGTCGCGCGTCGCGCTCCAGGAAGCGACCGGCGCCGGCGCGCGCCAGCGCAAGTCGCCGACCGGCGGCGCCGCAAAGGGAATGCCCTTGAACGATGTAATACCGTCAGCGGTCGCGCCGGCAATCGGGCCGCTATCCGTCGCCACTTGCTGCGCGGCGACGGGTGTTCCCAGAAGAGCGACCGAAACCAGTATTCCGCGGATCATTGCGCGCCTCCGGTGGTAAAAATGAAACGGCCGGGGCCGGTGCGGTAGACGGCGAAACCCGTCTCCTGCCGCACCGGTTCGGCGCCGGCGGGAGCCGCGATCGCACCGAAGCGCGTCGGCACCCATATTTCGCCCGCCGTGTTCGCGGGTACGTCGGCAGTCAGCGCCAGCTTGCCCCCCTCGACTTTCCAGCCCGAAGAGGCGCGGCCATATACCGTGTCCATTGCTGCTTCGGCGCTCGCGAGCCCGTCGGGGATCGCCGGTTTGACCAGCACGATCTTGTACCCCGGAGCGCCCGGGCGAAGCCCCGCGAGCCGCTGGCGCATCCAGTCGGAAATCGACGCGAAATAATGATGGTCGCGCGAACGGCTATTCAGGCTCCAGGTCTCGAACATTGTCTTGTGGCCGTTCGCAATCCACCAGCCCCAGCCGGGTTCCTCCACGCGCGTCGCGACGCGGTAGGCAAGGTTCGCATGGCCATGGTCGCTCAAGATTTCGAGCAGATAGCGCGCACCGAATACACCGGTCCGAAGCCCCTGCCGGTCCACGTCGTTCGCGATCGCGTCGGCTACGCCCTGCTCCCGCCCGTCGGGCACCATACCGAAGGCGAGCGGAAGGACATTCTGCACCTGGGTCGGCGGTCCGGCGACGCCTTTCGCATCGACGGTGCGATACCAGCCGTTCGCCGCATCCCAATAGCGCGCATTATAGGCAACGCGGATATCCCCGGCGAGTTTCGCATAACGCGCCGCATCGTCCGTGCGCCCGATGATGGCCGAGGATCTGGCGAGCAAATCGGCCTGATGGAAAAAATAGGCTGTCGTCACCGCGTCGATGCCGCCGCCCCGCGCATTGCTATAATCCATTCCGCCGGCCGAAGCCCATTCGGACAGGCCTGCCGAGCGCTGATAGTCCGGCGCCTTGATGTAGGTCGCAGTATAGTCGACCAGCCGTCGCTGCATCTCGTGATTGTCGGCGAGAACGCGCGTGTCGCCATAGGTCGTATAAAGCTCCCATGGCAGGATCATCGCCGCGACATCCCACGGCGTCGTCGGCCCCCAGATCACGTTCCAGCCGGGGGTATTCTCATAACCGTAAAAGGGCGTCGTCGGTGCGATCTCGGGAAGCTCGCCCTTGTCCGACTGTGCGTCGCGGAAATCGGCGAGCCATTTGGTCCAGACCCGGACGATGTCGAGGCTGCGCGCCGCAGCGCCAGCCGAAGCCTGCGCGTCGCCGGTCCATCCATTCTTCTCATAGGTCGGCGTGTCGGTCTGGAAGCCATGGAGATTGTTGAGGATCGACGCGGTCGCGGCAAAGTCGATCTGGTTCAGCAGCGCGTCGGCACTTGCAAAGCTGCCCGTGCGCGCAACCGCCGAATGGACGATCCGTGCGGTCAGCGCCCCGTCCGACGGTTCGCCCGGAAAGCCCTCGACCTGCACATAACGGAAACCGCGATAACCGAAGCGCGGCTCCCATTGCTCAATGCCCTTGCCTGCCAACGTGTAGCGGTCGGTCTGAAGCTGCGCGTCGATCAACCCGGCGGCGGGAACGACCTTGCCGTCGTCGGCAACACGCTCGCTGGCCACCATCGAAACGGTCGTACCGCGCGGCCCCTCGACTTTCAGTACCGGCCGGCCCGCGATGATACGGCCGAAGTCGTAGACGCGCACCCCCGGCGCAACCTCCTTCACCGCAACCGGCGCGATATCCTCGACTGCCTCGATCGCTTCGCTGTTGGCAGCGACAATCTTCCCTGCCGGGCCGGCGACAACAGGCGCCGCAGCCCATTTGCGATCCCGGAATCCCTGCCGATCCCAGCCCGTCGGCACAAGGCGCGCATCAAAACGCTCACCCCGGTGCACCGAATCGTTGAGCGTCGGGCCCGAGATCGCATGACGCCCGAGCAATACGTCCACGCCAAGGCGAAGGAGAGCAACTCCTCCTTCTACTACGCCTTCAAGTTCCTCCCCCCGGCGCGCCGCAACGCGATGACCGCGTTCTACGCCTTCTGCCGCGAGGTCGACGACATCGCCGACGACGTCAACGACCCGGGCGTCGCCGCCACCAAGCTCGCGTGGTGGCGCAAGGAGGTCGACGCCCTGTTCGCCGGCAGCCCCAGCCATCCGGTGAGCAAGGCCCTGGCGCCGCACCTGGGCACCTACGGCGTGCGCATCGACCACCTGCAGGCGGTGATCAGCGGCTGCCA
>Ga0209257_1002138_pt1 | contig 20583 bp, 23 predicted proteins | sample AraplaCvi_mCL_r2_FD_184277 | JGI IMG/M metagenome (GOLD analysis project Ga0209257, IMG submission 184277) | Arabidopsis root microbial communities from North Carolina, USA - plate scrape MF_Cvi_mCL_r2 (SPAdes) (version 2) | ecosystem: Host-associated > Plants > Roots > Endosphere | place: USA...
AGACGGCGCTGAGGTCTCCCCAACGTGCTTTTCGCTGTTCTGCTCGGTGATTTGGGCGATTTCTCTATAATGAGCAGAATGTCCGATAATGCAAGATTATCGGACGTTTTTGCAGGCGACAGGGTGTGCGGTTTAAGCTTCCATTAACCATTAAAGCGCGCACGCTCAGCGCGCGCAGCACGGAAGTCGGTTCTCTCGGAGCGCCGACAAAAAAAGATTGCAACCTATGCGAAGGTGCGCTTCTCTAGTGGTGGGGCAAGGGGAGCGCATCAAGTGCATAAGATATTCAAGGTCTTTGTATTTATCGCTATTATCTTTGGTTTAGGCGGATCTGTCGCATATTCCAAAAGTTGTGAAGAGCAGCTAGCGGAACGGAATGGTCCGACCTCATTAGAACAGCTCTTGAACATTGATCGCGGGACGCTCCATGCTCAGTTGCAACGGGACAGCGATTTTCTCCTGAAGTGTGGGGCTGAAGCGAAGAAAAAGAGAGAGCAGGCGGAAGCCGCGGAAAGAAAGAGAAGAGAGCAGGCTGCAGCTGAAGAGAGAAGGAGGAGAGAGCAAGAGGAGGAAGCCCGCAAACCGACTACATGTTATGATTTGTCTCTATATTCTAATGGATACTGGATAAGGGATAAACGCCTCTGCTCAAAGCGCGGCGCCGAAGACTGCCAGGCTGAGCGGAATAAATACGCTCAGCCCGGTAAATGCGAATATGTTTCATCCACTTCACCTCCCGCACCACCAGTTCTGCCGCCGCCAACCGTAGAGCGAGCCTGCTATACCCTTTATTTCTATAGCGGCCCTGGCCCCGGAGTGGACTTTGGCGATTTCTGTGGCGAGCGCGCCAAGGATCTCTGCTTTAAGAGGGCCGACGAGAAGAATCGAGACACCATTAGCGGTTCCGGTCGCTGGGGATGCCGTCGCAAGGACTAGCGCCGCTGACCTCGCTCATGCAAACACCTTTCGTGCTGCTCACGATACAACTGATCCATCTCCTCGAGCGAAAGGCTGTGATCCACCCCGATACAGAGCGGGTTCTGGCGATTACCCCGGTTGATGGCGTGCGCGCATGGAGCGCAGTAATAGCCATAGGTGCCAAGGTTATAGTGCCGGGCCGGGAAGTCGTCGCAGGCGGTCCGATTGCAGAGTCCGCGCCAGACGGAGCCCTTCTCCTTGTCGGCGTGCTTGGGATATTTCATCGGATGGGGTGGGGTGGTTGCGATGACGCCCATCTTCGAATGGACGAGGCGGATCAACTGCTGTGTCGCCGACAAGCCGAACTTCGGCGCCGGCGCCTTCTCGACCGAACGCATCCGTTTGCGTGCGCTGCCAAGGCTGCTCATGCGTTTTCCCCTTCCATCCAGGCGTTGACGGGATCACTGGCTATGCAGTCAGCCATCTGCTCTTCCGGATCTTGTCCGCGCTCGTTGACGATGAGGACCCATGATGAGTTGACAGGCCGGGCAGGGTTGGTTGTCAAGATGTGGCAAGGCGAACTTGACGGTTGTGGATGCCTGGGCAAGAAAGGACTAGGGCCTAAGAGGGGATGGACTATGCGTGGACGGGTGCTGATTTGGACGACGATCGTGCTCTTGGGTATGGCCGGTGTTGTGGCCGCGCAGCAGGAGCCCAGGAAGGGCACGATTAAGGACGTTGTCGCCTTGTCGGCGGACAACAAGGAATTCGCGGCGCTCATCATCGGTGGTGGGCGAGCCTTGGAAAGCGTCAATATCTACTTGGATATGGCGAAGTCGCCCATGCTGTTCTGCGTGCCGAAGAATCTGGCTATCACGGGCGACCAATATATTCGGATCCTCTCGGCCTTCATCGAGAAGAACCCGAAGGTTGGGAACCTCGACCTCAACAGCCTGGGCTTTGGCCTTATCCTGGCGATGATCGACGTTTTTCCGTGCAAGCAGTAATCTCAAGGGTAAGACCGTGTTCGCGTCTCGTGGCTGAGATGGCTGTCGAAGAGTGGACCGCACTTCTGCGGTGGAGATCGAGCCTACCTACGTAGTCAGGGCCGGCTACGGGTTGCGTGTCCAGGTCGAAGGAGCCTCTATTCCGCGACCGTGAACAGCGATTCGGCGTGTGCAATAAGTTTCACACCACGCGATGCCGACTCCAGCGGCACCGAGATCCACGGTTGCCGATGTCGACTCGTTGACACTCTCACCCTACAAGTCAACGAAATTATTGCTGAATCGCCCATTCTGTTATCCACCACCGTCCACGGGGCGTGGGTCGGATTCGGACCCATTCTAAATTTTGCGTAAACATCATCATTGACGCCCGACCCGTAGGGGAGCTTGATGCTGCTGATGGTTGCCAGCGAATCTCTCGCCTGGAGCCACAAATGAAGAACTACCTCAAATTCCGCAGCCGCAAGATCGAAGGTGAGGCGCACGGCCGCTTTGGTGTCACGGTTCTGGCCGTGCTCGTAATCATCTGCCGGCTGTCGCCTTTTCTGATCCTGGGGTTCGCAAACTGGGTGGACCTGATCCAGTGGCTGGCCTGATGGTTGCGGTGCAGGGCACGCATCTAGACCTGGGTCGTGGTGCTCTCCCAAAGCCGCTCAATGACCGCGAGCTCGATCTTCTTGAATAATGGCTCGCCTTCCGTCTTTAGCTTGTCAGTGCTTTCGTGCAATCTGCGGCGGACATTGTGCTCGTCATTTACCTGGTGCTCGAGGATCGCTCCGTGCAGGAGCTCGATCATTTTTCTGATGTCGTCGCGCACCTCGGGCAGAACGAATATACCGTGTTTCGACAGTGAGACGCTCGCCTCCCGAAGCTTATCCATGGCGTCGGCAAATCGATAACGTTCGAAGATCCTTATGTAGACGGTTTGCCTGTCGGACGCATCTCTGACTTCACGTTTCTGCGCCTCGGAGAACCCGGTCGTGGCGAGGAACTCGTCCAAGGCCTCATCGTTCATGCGGCCGATATCGGCATACTGCTTGAATACCGCGAGATATGTCCCCGCCCAATCGCGAGCATCGACCAATTTGGCCCAAATATCAGGTAGAACCTCGAATTCTCTGTCGTGCAGTCGCTTAGTGCGGTCAAAAACGCCATTGATCCTATGACGCAGACGCTCAAGTTCTCGGCCTTGGTCGGCTTTGTAGGCTTCCAATCTCTCTGCGAACTTCTGGTCGATCCATTTCGCGCCCAGGAACTTGAAGAACGCGTAGGCGGCTCCTACGACAGCCGTCACTCCCAGACCTGCCAGCGTCAATGTCGCCAGGACTGCCTTGGCCCACTCCCATGCGATCCAAATCTGCGGCCAATACTGTTGCATGATTGACCGCCTTATATATCACTCGGTAAATCACCATTGTCTGACGGTTCGTATTCGACCGTCTCATGGAGTTCCTCGTGCTCCTCAAGCGCGGTGCGGAGCTTGGCCTCCCACATCGAGCGCAGCTCGGTTAGTTCCGATGAATAGTTTTCGTTGTGCCTAAAGGTGAGCTCGAGGTGGGACCGCAGGCGCTCTGCCTCTCTTGATAGCTGCTTCACGCGAGCGAATTCTTGTTCGTATGCCATTTGTCACTCTTGCAGGGTAAAGGTAAGGCTCCAGTTGGAGCCCTCGAAACTACCTTGGCCCATAGTCTCGGGTTCCAGGAAGGTGAGAGCGTCCGCTACTTCATTCGGATCCGCCACCTGTTGCGTCAAGAGATGACGAAGCTGCTCCGGCGTCATGATCTCCTCTATCTGACGTGCAGGCGAGGTGAAGGTCACTTTCAAGCGGCGCTTTGTCATCTTGGTATCCGAGGTTGACGCCTCAATGTTTGGTGAGGCCGGCCTGGGTGACGGCGAGGGTTGTGCGCATGTTCTCCTCTTCCATGGAAAGATGCGCGAAGGAGAGCTCGCGGAGTGCTTCTGCCGCCTCAGTCTTGGACCAGCCCGACCGTTCGGCCAGAACCAAGATGTGCCGAAAGGTATCTTCCAGCGCTTGTTGGCAGTCTAGGTCTTGATCGGGATATGGTGTGATCTGACGCGGCAGGCGGATCGTCATGTCTTTGTTCCTTATCCGTTCACGCCAGATTGATAGCGCTAAGGCTGAGGTTTGTCCATGAGCTGTCACTTGGGCTCGTAGTTGACGATCGGGAAATAGGTCGAATTATCGAGCGCGGTCATATCCGTGGGGACGCAGATCCAGATGGCGCCGGCGTCGTCCTTGGTTCGGCCGTTGAGCATGTCCATGATGCCTTCGCGGCACTCTTTCATGCTGACGATCTCGGGTGAGGGGAATGCGCGCCTGACGCCGTTCTCGGCCGGCATGATGGTGATTGCCCTGGCCGGCGCACTATCCGGGACGTCCTTTGCCTGGGCTGCCATGGGCGATGCCGCGAGTCCCGCGGCGACGATTGCGTAGAAGAGTTTCATTTGCGACCTCTGGTTATTGCTGTCGGTTGTGCAATAGAGCCAGAGGCCTTGGGGTGCAAGATCGGAGTATTACCCCCTGAAGCCTATGGGCGGGTTGAAGCCGGCGTAATCGTCAGCCTCTTCGACATCGAGCTCGATATCATTGACCACACCCGCGGCGTCGCGAACAGTCACGGTGACAGTCTTGACGTCGGTGCCGGCCAACATGATCTGCTTGTAGCCTTCGAGCGCGGCGTGCTTCTCGTCGTCCGCGTTCACGTCTTTGGTGATGGATGCCTGATATTTCATGGTCCCTTCCTCTCCTGTTCCTTTTCCTTCTTGACCTGGTATCGCTCGTAGTGGACGCCGGCGCAGAAGAAGACCATGGCAACGAACATGACGAACCACAGCTCTAGCGAGTTGAAATTGATGGTCATGCTGCCTCCCTGGTGTAGCCGATCAGTATCGCCTTCACGGCATCCGCGGCAAAGGTATCTCTTTGATTTCCAGGTCTGCGGGCGTTTGAAATATGGCAGGAAGTTCGCAAGCAACGGGCGCGGATTACTCCGCGCCCGCACTTCTTCAAACGATCGGCGGCGAGGCCTTGCCGAGCTTCACGGATGGTTCGCGTCCCCAGACGCGAAGCTTGCCGAGCTCTTCGGTGAACTCGACGGCGTCCTTTGCACTCGACAAGGCGATCGTGCCCTCGTCCAGCGCAGCCGATATGCCAGCCTTGTCGAGCAGCGGCAGCGCCGACTGATCGTAGCCGATGAACTTGCAGTGCTGGAAGGCGTCGGCGACGAAGTCGCGAGCCGTCGCTTCCTTGACAAGATCATCGATCGCCTGATCTGACGTCAGTAGGGCGACCGCGTCGAACAGAACGGAAGGGCCACCGTCGATCATATGGTGTGCCTCGACCCAGCTTCCGTCGGAGGCAGTCACGCCGCCGACCTTCGGGGCAATGATTTCGAAGACCGCCTTTTCCTTCGTGATCGCAGCGGTCAGGCTTTTCAGCAGCTTGGCGTCAACGCCATCGGTGACGAGAATGCCGAGCTTGCGACCTTCAAAACGCTTCGGTCCCCGTTCGACGATGCTAAGAGCCGGCGAGGGCTCCAAGTCTTGACGTGTCGGCATAGCGGCGTCGGCCGGCTTCGGCATCGCCTGGAAACCGAGCTTCTGCGCGACAGTGGTCGCCAGTGTCTCGTCAATATTCATCAAGTGCGAGACCATGCGCTCGCGAATCGCCGGAGTTTCGACCTTGCTGAGTTCGAAGGTCAAGGCCGACGCGATATGACGCTGCTCGGCGCCTGTCTGGCTGATGTAGAACTGTCGCGCTTGGCTGTAGTGGTCTGCAAAGCTCTCCGGGCGAAGCCGCACTTTCTGCCCCTGCTCTTCGGCAGGAAAGTGGCGGTAACCTCGGGCAGGGGATTCCCGTGGCCCCTCGTTTCTTGAGTTCGGCTGGTAGTTTGTGCGACCGACAGGGTTGCGCATCGCCATGTGCCCGTCCTGCTGGAAGTTATGCATGGGACACTTCGGCGCGTTGATCGGGAGATGGGTAAAGTTCGGGCCGCCGAGACGCTTCAACTGCGTGTCGAGATAGGAGAAGTTGCGACCTTGCAGGAGGGGATCGTTGCTGAAGTCGATACCCGGCGGCACGTTCTGTGTCATGAACGCGACCTGTTCGGTCTCGGCAAAGAAATTGTCTGGCATCCGGTCGAGCACGAGACGGCCGATTGGCTTGACCGGCAGGATTTCTTCCGGAATGATCTTTGTCGGATCGAGGACGTCGAAATCGAAGCTGTCGGCAAAATCCTGATCGAAGAGCTGAACGCAGAGCTCCCATTCAGGAAAGTTGCCCGACTGGATCGACTGCCATAGGTCGCGTCGGTGGAAATCCGGATCCGCACCGTTGATCTTCACGGCTTCATTCCACGCGACCGACTGAAGTCCGAGCTTCGGCTTCCAGTGGAACTTGACGAAGGTCGACATGTCCTCGGCATTGACGAAACGGAAGGTGTGGACGCCGAAGCCTTCCATGAATCGGAACGAGCGCGGAATGGTGCGATCGGACATGATCCACATGACCATGTTCATGCTTTCCGGCGTCAGGCTGATGAAATCCCAGAAATTGTCATGTGCCGTTTGTGCCTGCGGAAAGGCGCGATCCGGCTCCTGCTTGGCGGCATGGATGAGATCCGAAAACTTGATCGCATCCTGGATGAAAAAGACGGGGATGTTATTGCCGACGAGATCCCAGTTGCCTTCCTTCGTGTACATCTTGACGGCAAAGCCGCGGACGTCACGGGCAAGGTCGGCCGAGCCCTTGTTGCCGGCGACTGTAGAGAACCGCACAAAGACCGGCGTCTTTTCGCCTGCACGCTGGAAGACGTCGGCACGAGTGACGTCCGACAACGACTCGTAGGTCTCGAAGAAGCCGTGCGCAGCATAGCCGCGAGCGTGCACGACGCGTTCGGGGATGCGCTCATGGTCGAAGTGGAAGATCTTCTCGCGAAAATGGAAGTCGTCGACGAGGAGGGGGCCGCGGGCGCCGACGCGCAGCGAATTCTGGTCATCGGCGACGGGGCCGCCTTGGGCGGTCGTCAAAATATCCTGGCCGTCCTCGGCGAACTGGTGAAGTTCGCCCCCTGGGCCGCGATGAAGCTGCTGATCGTGAATGGTCACCGTGTCACTGGCAGAACTTGATGCCGTCGGTTTAGCTGGTCGCTTGGCCATGAGATGGTCCCCTTGAATTCAGGCTGTGGATAGCAAAAAGGCCGCCTCGCAAGACGGCCTTTCGGGATGTGTTTTAACTTCAGGCTGCCTTCGAGCCTTTGCTCTTGGCGTTCGCCTGGGACTGAGCAAGCTGAGTCAGTTTGGCGTCGGTCGCCTCTTCCTCTTCAAGATTAGCCTGGAGGAGCGGCACGGCGTCCGTCAGGCCGAGTTGGTTGGCCCAAGCGATCAGCGTGCCGTAGCGTGCGATTTCGTAGTGCTCGACGGCCTGCGCCGAAGATATGAGACCAGCATCAAGAGCGGGCGAGCCCTTGAATTCTTCGATGATCTCTTCGCCTTCGGAGATGATGCCCTGGATGGCTTCGCAGGTCTTGCCACGCGCCGGCTTGCCAAGGATTTCGAACACCTGCTCAAGTCGTTCGATCTGGCCCTGGGTCTCGTCCCGGTGCTGCAGGAATCCTGCTTTGCCTTCTTCCGACTGGGCGGCACGCGCCATCTTCGGCAGCGCCTTCAGAATCTGCTTCTCGGCAAAGTAAATGTCCTTGAGAGTGTCAAGGAAAAGGTCATCGAGTGTCTTTGTGGAATTTGAAGTGGTTGCCATAATGTCCTCCTATGGTGTGGCTGGCGGCCTGCGGGCCTGTCTCTTTGCCTCAAAGCGACGTCACCGTCGGTAGCAAAGACCACCCAAGCAATGCGCCCGGAAGGCTTTTGTTCCGGTCAGGTTTCGGACCGGAACTTAACGGCGCGATGGGCTTTAGTGGGCGAGAGAAATGGAGGCTTAAATGCAGCTCATAGAAACCCATGTCGATAATACGAACGACAAAATGACCACTGTCCAGTTCATGGGCGAGGGCGGCGAACTGGTCTCGGTCACGATGGCGGCTGGCGCCATGGAAGGCGATGCCGCCATCAATCGCGCCAAGGCCATGATGGTTCAGCTCACCACCTTTGCCGATGAGCGAGAGTCCGTGCAGGACGAGTGGAGCCGTTCCGATGGCGACAGCGAAGTTCGCGATTCTGGGCTCTCCGACATAAAAGCCGAGCTTCCGGCCGTCTCGTCTTTCGGCGAGGCGCCATCCTCGGTCGCGTGACGCCGATGCCGGGCAATTGGATCCATCTCTGCATCGACATGCAGTCGATGTTCGCGCAGGACACGCCCTGGCACGTGCCGTGGATGTCCGGTATCTCGCCAGCGGTTATCGAGGTAACTGCACGCCATCCGGCAAGGACAATCTTCACCCGCTTCGTGCCTCCCACTACTGCGGACGAGGCGACAGGCATGTGGAGAGACTACTACCGGAAATGGGAGGCGATGACGCTGGGGCAGATGGACCGGCGGCTTGTGGACGTCGTGCCGGAACTTGCGCGGTTTGTTCCGCCAGCCCGCACCTTCGACAAGATGACATACTCGCCCTGGGCCGACGGGCGACTCCACCAGCTCCTTCAGTCCGAAGCGGTGGGCACGCTGGCCATCACGGGAGGGGAGACAGACGTCTGCGTCCTTGCGGCCGTGCTCGGAGCGATCGATCTTGGATACGAGGCGAAGCTTCTCAGCGACGCGGTGTGCAGTGGAGCCGACGAAACCCACGACGCCACACTCCGGCTGCTCGGTGACCGGTTCTCAGCTCAGGTGGAGGTGCTGACCACCGAAGAGTTTTTGCGAGACCGATAGGGTCCTCGCACGGCCGGGTGCTGATGTGTTTGCGAAGTCGCAGATCTAGGGGCGAGCATCTCCACCGCTACTCATGACCTAGGCAGCCTCTTCTTCGATCGCCAACTCCTTCAAGAGCGAGTGGATTTCATCGCCACTCAATCGAGAAGGGTCGAAACCGCTTAAGGAACCGATAGCGGCAAAACGCTTTGCATGAATGTCCGATGCGCCGATAAAGCCCATTGCCCAGTTGGGGAACGACCGGTGATCGATCGGCTCCAGCGCGAGCAATGACACGTCGCCATGCCGCTCGTCCTGCTGGATACGCTCGAACGCGCCTTCGACCTGTGCTAGGGGACCTTCCAGCACCTGGGCGAAGCAACCTGCATTGAACAAGAGTGCCCCGGTAATGCCGTCGCGCTGATTGTTGACACGGCTCTTGTCCAGGATTTGTTCGACATTCGATGCAAACAACGCCTCGTCGGACGCGACAAGGTTGCGGCTATAATACACGAGCCGGTATATGCTGTCGGACATTGAGATCCCCTTTTGTCTTTACAGGTTTTGCCCCAGGAACGCAGGAATTAGCTCCCGGCCCATCGGTCGGCCGGTGAGATATCCCTGGACATGCGTGCGCGCTCTCCACGGATGCGAGCCAATTGTTCGGCAGTCTCGACTCCCTCGGCGGTGATGGCCATGCCGAGGCTGGTGCCGAGGCTCGCGATGGAACGAAGGATTGCCTCGCTGTCAGCATCATCGTGGGCAACAAAGGATCGATCGATCTTGATTTTGTTGAAGGGAAATTATTGAAGGTAGCTCAACGAGGAATAGCCGGTGCCAAAATCGTCCATCGAAATCTTGACGCCAAGATCGCGCAGAGCGTTCAGCGTCTGGATGACGTTGTCGGTGTCGTCGAGCAGTGCGCCCTCGGTGATTTCGATCTCCAGTCTGTAGGCCGGCAATCCTGACCGCTGGAGCGCGGATGCGACCGTTTCGAGCAGGGTGTCAGCCTTGAACTGCAGTGGCGAGACGTTGACTGCAACGACCATCTCTCCAGGCCAGGTCATAGCTTCCACACAGGCGGTACGGATGACCCATTCGCCGATCTTCACGATCAGGCCGTTTTCCTCGGCAAGGGAAACGAACGAGAGAGGCGGGATATTGCCCTTGACTGGATGCTCCCAGCGCAAAAGGGCTTCGAAACCGTCGACCTTATTCGTGGTGACGTTGAAGAAAGGCTGATAGTTGAGCTTGAACTGCTTTAGCGCCAAAGCGCGGCGCAGATCGATTTCCATTTCTCGGCGCTTGAGAAGAAGGGCATCCATTCCGCTCTCGAACACGCGGTAACGACCGCGCCCGGCCTTCTTGGCCTCGTAGAGGGCCAGGTCGCCGTTGCGAAGGAGGTCGCGCGCCTGGATCGGACTTGCTCCAATGGCTCTGTCCAATCTCTCCCTCGCGCTGTGCGAGCGATTTCTAATATATGCGTCAACTTGTCATATTTTTGTTGTTGGCGTCACAAAACGGTTGCGCTTGGTGGGTTGTGCGACGTTAGGATGCGTCGTGTTTTGATGACGAATTGATTCGCTTCGAGGGGGCTCATGCGTAGCAGTCGGGTTGGTTTTGCGGCTTTTGCCGCCACGGTATCGATTTGCGTTTTTTCGGGCGGATTGTCTGACGTCCCGTTTGTCGGGGACGTTGCCTTTGCGCAGGAGGTTGGGCAGAGCAGCCGCGGATTTGGCACCGGCTCCGGTCTGGGCGGTGGCAATGACTCGGGGCGAGGGACCACGTCGAGCGGCGGAGACACCAGTAAATCCGATGTATCTCCTGCGCATGACCGGACGGTGGATCGCGCGCAAGGCATTGGCCGACCTGCGGCTGCAGGCAGTGCCGAAGACAGTGCTGATGCAGGCACAGGCAAGTCGATAACTTCCGAGACGGACACACCCGGCGACAAGGTCGGCAACTCCGCCCTCGAACAGATTTTCAAGGACGCCAAGGCGCAAAGCGACGCCAAGGCAAAGGCAGCGAGCGATACCCAATCCAAGGAGGGCGGCACAGAACCGCAAGCGCGTTCATCCATGTCTTCAATGTCGTCCAGTGCGACTCTTGAGGGCGGCAACGCAAAGGAAAAGCCGTCCGTCCCTGATATTTCCGGTAGCGGGTTTTTCACACAAGACATCGCGATCGAGGCCCCGGCCTTTCGTGGCCTGGAGCCGAAGATTTCATTGGGCTACAACTCGGCACGCAAGACCCGCATCGGCGGCCTGTATCAGGGCTGGCTCGGTTACGCTTGGGGCCTTGAAGGCTTTGACGTCATCGAGCGCGCGACGGTCGGTTATGGTTATCCCGCCTATGACGCGGGAGATATCTATCTCCTGAATGGCGCGGAACTGGTTCCATGCGCTTCCGGTATGGTGGCGGCCTCATGCTCTGCCGGAGGTACACATGTCACCGAGAGCGAGAACTTCAAGCGCGTCGTGTTCAACGCAAGCGCGAATACTTGGACGGTCACCGGCCGAGATGGAACCGCATCGCTGTTCAAATCCGTGATGGCAGTCGCCGGGACCACTCCCGCTGCGGGCTCCAATGATTACAAGCTTCAGCATGACGGACGTTATCTGTTGGCCGAAGTGAAGGACACCCACGACAATATCGTCACCTACAACTACACCTGCCCGGACTTGCCGGTCTGCTATCCAAGCACGGTCAACTACGGCGGGATGAGCGTTGCTTTCCACTATGAAGACAGGCCCGATCACATTGTTACGGCAAATGGCTTCGGCCTTTCCCAGAACAAGAAGCGGATCAAAAGCATTGCTACACGCGTCGGCACAGCGCTTCGCACGGCATACGCGCTGACCTACGATCAGAATCCCTTCTCGTTCGCGTCGCGCCTTGTAGGGGTCAATCGCTATGGCAAAGATGCAGCCATAGATGCGAACGGCAGCGTTTCCGGCCCATCGGTCAAACTCATCCGCCAGATGACTTACGACAACTTCGCAGGCAACTACGTCACCAAGACTGCGAGCGTCACCAATCTGACGACGCAAAAGGCAAACGATCTCGATGCCGATGGCCGGGACGAGTTGCACGGCTTAGGTAGTCCCAACTGGCAATTCACACGCTTCACCAGCGATGGCGATGTTGCGGGCACGACATCAGCAAGCGCAACCGGCGTCTATGATGTCGCAGGCCGCTTCAACGGTTCCAAGCGGACGAAGGATATCGGCGTTGCTTATGTCGGCGGCAGCGGCTGGACCGGGCAGGTTGTTACCACCGATCCATCTCTCAATCCCACCGTCAATGCCTGCCCTTCTATCGATCCTTCTCTTTGCGCAGCCATGACGAGCGGCAGCACCTATTCAGCCGATATGAACGGCGATGGGGTCGATGAGGCGATCGGAACGTGGTCTTTCGTCCTGCTCGGCACAGTCGATATGTCCGCCAATGGTCGTCAGGGTTTTCTGTCGGCTGGTATTCCCAGCTATGTTCATCGCTACAAGAACGGCGTTCTCGTCAACGAGAATATCGGTATCGATTGTATCAGCGCTGGTTACTACTGTGCGGTCGGCGATCTGAACGGCGATGGCGCGACGGATATCGTGCACACCTATGGCGAGCCTGAAGGCGGGTACATGAGTATCGTGTATCTATCCACTGGAAACAGCTACCAGTCCTATGCCGCCATACCGACCAGCGGTCCTCCGGTTCTCCGGGACATCGACGGCGACGGTAAGGTCGACATCTCATCACGGCAGGTGCTCGGTGGTGCCAACCTCTATGCGGACCTGAGTACGGCGAGCGTATTCTTCCACGGCAACTGGGCTGCGCTTTCGACGCCAATCCTCCCCATGCCTTATGCGTCCCGTCTAACCGGTGATTTCAACGGCGACGGGCTTCCTGATTTCGTGACCGGCTCCAACACCATATCAGTTTCACAAGCCGGCACCGGGAGCACGAACCTTCTGCGGTCAGTCAAGCTGGAGACCGGTGGCATCGTCAGTGTCGACTACACTCCGTCGTCCAAGTTCCAGAACACCTATATGCCAAACGTGCTGCATTCCGTCACGCAGATGCGGCTGGATGATGGGCGCGGACAGGTCGCGGCGACAGACTATGCCTATGCTGGCGGGCTTTACGATCCGGCCGCCCGCAAGTTCCTGGGCTACCGCAAGATCACAGTGACCAAGCCGCTGGCCAATGGCGAGACGGCGCGCCCGGTAACCGAGATCACCTACCGGCAGGATCTGGCGAGCCACGGGCTTGCGGAGAAGGTTGTGACACGCAACGCAGCGAACACCGCTTCCAAGACGGTCAATGAGAGCTATTCCGTTCACACTGCTTCGAAGCCCTATAGGGTATTCAACATCGCGACGGAAACGATCCTCCTGGAGGGCTACAGCGCGATTCTTCGCACCGAGCGCGATTTCGACGACTTCGGCAACATCACAAAGATTCGCGATTTTGGAAGAACGGACGCGAGTGGAGACGAGACCGAGAAAACCTTCCTCTATGCCCCAAATACTACGAGATATGTCGTCTCTCTTCCATGGGAAGACGCGATTTCAAAAGGCCACGGCACAGCTGCCATCCGTCAATATGTTCGTCAATTTCGATACGACGGAGCGTCAAGTCCTTCGACGCCCGCCGTGAAGGGAAATCTCACTGCGACATTGAGCTTTAAGACGCTCAGTTCAGCTGATACCGAGATCTTCACGTACGACACCTACGGTAATCGCATCTCCGCCGTAAACGGCGCAGGCGACCGCACGGAATGGGACTTCGATCCGACTTACCATCTTTACGTGACTGCGGAACGTGCCGCGAAGTATTTTGCAACAGGCGGACAGCCCGCCGATAGCCGCTTCGCCACCAGCTTCACGCCGGATTATCTTTGCGGCAAGCCCGCGCAGAGGACCGACTGGAACGGCGTGGTCGAAAGTTTCACCTACGATCCCTTCTGCCGGCCTTATGGCCAAACCAACTCGGGAACCGGTGGATACGTCAACACCCGTTATGAGAATGAGGGCAATCCGGCATCCCAAGCGGTGGTGATCTATGAAGCCTCATCGAATGGGGCGACCGATCTCTTCACCCGCACCTATTACGACGGGCTCGGACGCCCATGGCGGGTTCAGACGCCGCGTGATGTCGCGAATGGTCCGACACGTTTGAGCGACACGGCCTTTGATGCCCGCAGCAATGTCGCCCGCTTTACCTTCCCGTATTTCGAGAACGAGGCGGCGCAATGGACGGTCAACAGTTATGACTGGCAGGATCGGGTCGTGAAGACCGTCAGTCCGGATGGACGCCAGAAGAATTATGGCTATGCAGCACGCTCCACCTCTGCCGCCGTCATGGTGGGAACGGGTAACATTGCTGCCTTCGATGCCTGGCTTACCGATGAACTCGGCCAGCAATACAACACCGTCACGGATGTCCACGGTTATGAACTCGGCCGCTTTAACCACAAGAACGGTATCTTCACCGCTTACCATATCTCGACATACGATGCGCTTGGGCGGCTGCTTGGGGTTCAGGATACCGAAGGCGCTCGCTGGACATATACTTATGATCTGATGGGCAATCGGCTCTCTGCCAGCGACCCTGATCTCGGTACATGGACCTATGCCTATGACAATACCGGCCGGTTGATCCGCCAGACGGATGCGCGCGGTGCCATCACTACGCTAGCCTACGACCAGATGGGACGGCTTCTGACCAAGAAGGTCCAACTGCCGGGCGAGGCATCTCCGACCACGGTAGCAACCAATACATACGATCAAAACAAGCAAGGATATCAGCACAATGTCGGGATGCTCACGACGGCTGTGAACAGTAGTGCTCAGTTTGAGTTCCTGCGAAATTACAATGGATCGGGCGGACACCAAGTCACGGGCGCCATCATAGAAGGCCTTTCATCATGGAAGACGGAAAGCATGGGACGTCAATGGAAAACGCAATCCGTGCAATACGGTCCCGAAAACACGTTGATCGGCGCCACACCGCCTTATTGGTATTATAATGAGTCCGACCGTCTCGTTTCCATCCCTGACTATATAACTGCGACCCTCTATGAAGCCGATGGGCAGACGAAGTCGATCACCTATGCCAATGGGGTGACGACGGAGTTTTCCTACTCGCCGACACGACGGTGGCTGACGCGAGTGGTGACGAAGAAGGGCACCATGGTGCTGATGGACAATCAGTACACCCGCGATGCGATCGGCCAGATCACGGCGATCACCAGCCTGACGCCATCCGACAGCTGGGTCTATACTTACACCACCGATGGCTTCAAGCGCCTGGCGAGCGCCGACAATCTTGGCAACAATGCGCTTGACGAGACCTTCACGTACTCGCCGAACGGCAACATCACCTCGCGCACGCGCATGGGTGCCTATACCTATCCGGCCGGCTCGGCGGCGCGGCCGCATGCGCCGACCGGTATTGCCGGCCGCTCCCTCGTTTACGATGCCAACGGTAATACGACCAATGACGGCATTCGAACCATGGGCTGGGATCGCTCCAATCAGCTTGCCACCGTAACCCGCAGTGGCGCGACGGTGAACTTCGCCTATGGCGCGGATGGTGCCCGGGTCAAGAAAACCTCGGCGTTCAACACCACGCTCTATGCCGGATCGGAGGTCGAGATCGACCGTACGACTCCCGGTGCGGAGGTTTATACCCGCTATCCGCATCCGGACATCAAGGTCGTCACAACAGCCGCAGGCGCGACGACGAAATACTTCCTCCATCGCGACCATCTCGCCTCGGTCCGGCTGGTTACAGATGCCGCCGGCAATCTAGTCGAGCGGACTAGCTTCGCCGCTTATGGCGAGCCGACTAACACCGCTATGCAGACGAAGAAGAGCTATGTTGGTGAACGCTTCGATCCCGAAACCGGGCTGCTCTACCTCAATTTCCGATACCTCGATCCCGCCGACGCCATCTTCAAGTCACCCGACACCCTCGATCCGAACATCCAGGGCGTCGGCACGAACAGGTATGCCTATGCCGGAAACGATCCCGTCAACAAGTCGGATCCAAGCGGGCATGTTGTTGAGGTAGATATCACCGAAGGAACTGTAGAATACACCGATCCCTTTGAAAGCAGTGGCGGAGAAGGAGGGGGGGGTAGCGGCGAAACCGGAGGGGGCGTTGGTGGTTATTCGCCGCCTACCGATAGAAGCGGCTATGGCTGGACAAATGGAATAACAAATTCCTGGTCCGGAAGTATTGGTACATTCTACGGAATCTTTTCAGTAGTTTTGCAAAACCCTCCTCCTTCCCTATTCGCTCCAAGACGAGGTGCTGTTGATCTAGGAACACTCTCAACGCTCGGTCCGGTGAGCGGCAAAGGCGTGTCCACACAATCCAAGTCGCCAAACCAGATGAACAAAGATATCCAGAAAGGTAATGCCCCGCGCGACATCGAGCGAGTTGATGTCGGGAAGGTCAAAGGTGAGCAAACACATGTCCATTTCAAAGACGGATCGGCGCTCAATGTAGATGGTTCTTGGAAACATGGGGGCAAAGAGCTAACGACTATGGAAAGGAACTGGCTATCTGAGAACGGGTGGAGACTGCCGGAATGAGGAGACTGAAGCTTGCTGACTGGGTTAATGAAAGTTGGCGTGATTTGCCCAAAGGACCACAAACCGCTCATTGGAACGAGATAGAGGATTTGCAACAGCTTCCTCCGGGCAAAGCGAGAATGGAAGTTGTAAAGGCAGGCACAGAAGCAATATTAAAAATACAAAACATTCTGAGGCACATTGGAACGAGGTCGGAATATACTGTTGCTTGTTTTATTCCAATTGCGTTTTTTGACGAAGTCACAATGTGGAATAAAGCTTACTTGCGGGAAGGAGCGAAAGATAATGATCCCCCCTCGCTTTATTTGCTAAAGCAACATGAAATATTTAGTATTGACGACGAGGAGTACAAAATAACTATAAATGACGAAATAATGGGGGATTCGTCGATAAATTATATATATAGATGCTTCAGAAGTAAGGAGCACATGAAAAATAACTGGGAATTCATGAGCGGCATATATATTATAAAATAGAATATTTGTCGCACTGCTGCCCGCTCGCGTTCGCCGACCAGCCCTTTGCTTATCTACGATGCCAACAGAAGCACGATTAACAATCGCATTCAAATCGCAGTTGGGGTCGCTCCCCACTGGCTTGACGTTCTCTCACCGCAAGCTCTGCGGAAACCTTGTGGATAATAGCCGAACCTTAAGCATATTACCCTGGAGCGCGCTATCCTCGGTGCTGCTTTTAACGAGGAATCCGCTGTGTCTTTCAGTGGCGAAATAAAAGATCTTTTCAGCTGGTGGGGAGCAGAAATCATTCCCCTGTTGAACATCTTTTCGGGGGTGTCCAAAAGAGCACTTGTGCTCAATTCTCCGCAAGGTCATCAGCTCTGGGTGGGCTTTCTTGCCGTCGGAAATGATGATGGCAGCCTTACCCAAGGAAATAGGCCTAGTGCCGTGGATACGATATTCAACGGGCCACATCTTAAGTTTCAAGCCGCAACCATGCGTCTTCCATTCTGTAGATTGATGGAAATTGCCCGCGCCACTGTCGGGGAAAAGACGCCCTTCGCCCTTACAGACGTTTACGTGCTTCCGGCACCGGACAGGAAAAGCGATCGCCAATCCTCCTTCTACGTCATAAAGAGGGAGAGGGTCGATCTGCAACTGGCTGAGATTACGGCAAGGCGACCGCGGATTGATCGTTGGGGCCTTCGCGACGGTGACCAGGTAATTTGGCTTCCCTCTCGTGCGCTCGAAATCCTTCATCCCGCATTCCATCACATCCGTCATTGGCGAAACGGTTTACTGGCGGCGTTTGCAATCTTGATCTTCGCAGGTGGTGCCACATACGCGCACCTTTTTTCCAACTATTCCGCTGCTCAGCAGGAGCTCGCCACCCTGGTGGAAGCCCGGCGCACCGAAGCTTTACAGGTGCGGAAACTTCTCGATCGGCAACAAAAGAGTATCGCGGCGATTGAATCTGCTCGCAAAGGCAAGGCGCAGTCTGTTCCGGTCGTTCGCGTGTGGGAGGAATTGACCCGGATATTGCCCGATGACGCTTGGCTGATGGATATTTCAATCGATGGCGACATGTTGACGATCACCGGTTTTGCTGCAGAGTCGGCGGCTGCCCTTATTGCTACCCTTGATGCATCCGAACTCTTTTCCGCGCCAAACTTCACCTCGCCGGTTGTGCGCATTCCCGGTCAGTCCGGTGAACGCTTCGAGATCCGATTGCGGGTGCAACCTGCATGACGGAGCTGCTGATCACGTTGATGAATGCACCCCGCTATGTGCAGCGCTCCGTGGCGCTGGCCATCCTTGGTCTGGTGATCACAATCGTCGTCATCACGGTCGTTTATCTCGGATCCTTTCTGTCGGCGAAGGTTGCCGATATTGCCGATATGCGGGCTGAGCTGTTCCGTCTCAACGAGATCATCGCGCGCAAGCCATTGACCGAAATCGGCACTCCAAGCCCGGAACCTGCTGCAGGAGCCCTGTTCATCGAGGGAGAGAGCCTCCCGGCTATCCAGGCCAAGCTTCAGGAGCGGGTCAATGCGATCGCGCGCTCATCGGGAGCAACGATCGCGTCGATCAGTGGCGCGCCACAGATCGAACTCGGGGGTGCAACTTATGTCGGCGTGCGGGCAGACATGGAAGGCAGTTTGAAAGCTTTTCACGAGGTGGTCCGGCAGCTTGAAACCTCCGAACCACCTCTGATCATCCGTCAGGCAGCGATCCGTGCAACCAACAGGATTTTGCAGGGCGCGTTATCGGAACCACTTCAGCTGGCCGGACAGATTGCCGTCTATGGGACGGTCAACCCAGCGGTGGTTTTACCCGAGAAGGGAAAGCCATGATATGCTGAGATCTATCGATCGACGATGGCTGGCCCTGTTATCTATGATCTCGGTTTTGTTTTGCCTTGCAGGGCTCAATGCCGTGATTTCCGAGCTGAGTGTGGATATTTCGCCGCTTGCCATGGAATTGCCGAAGAGCGCCGCGGTGTCGGCCTCCAAAGACAGGAGCCCGCCTGTAGCAGTTGCCGATTGGAGCTTGCCCGAGACGCTTGTTCGTCCAGTCTTCAGCCCGACGCGGCGTGATTTTGTTCCGCCGCCTCCGCCGGTGGCAAAGCCGATCGCGCCGGTCGTTGTGGAAGCTCCACCCATCCAGGCATCATTGCCACCCAACATCAAGCTTCGCGGGACCAGGATGGTTAGCGGCAGGTTCTCAGCCCTGATCGCGACAGATGAAAAAAACGTGGATTGGTTCGGGGAGGGGGAGAGGGTCTTGGGGTGGACTATCGTGTCCATCGAAGCGGATCGGATGTCGCTTAGCACTGGCACATCCAGCGCTGTCTTCTCGCTCTATGACACTGGAACGAAAAGAGCCGATGGTCCAGCAAACTGAAAGACAAGGGGATTTCGACGATAGCGGCTTTGCACTGCTGGCCGTGCTCGGCTTCATCTTACTGTTTGCGATGTTTCTGGCACCGTTCGCGGCCTCTTCCCGGCTGAAGGCACTGACCGTCGGACATGAATATAACCAGGCCCGTCTCAGGAACGCCGTCCAGGCCATCAATGGCTATATTGCTTGGCGGATTGGTGCCGATTCTCGCTGGCGGGGGGTGGTGGACAGCGGAGGCCTTTTCGCGTCGGAGTGCGCTATCAAGGACGTCTCCATGAAGATCGCGATCATCCCGCATGTAAGCCTTATTAATCTGAATACGGCAGAGGAGCCACTGCTGGTTGCTGGTTTCAAAAGCATCGGTTTGATCGGGATCGATGCTCAGAACACGGCACAAAAAGTCATGCGGTTTCGGTCGCCGGCTACGGGCAATGGTGACGATCGGGGCATCGATGCCGGGCCGAAACATGCCCCCTTCGAAGATATCTCGGAGCTGCATGATTTCGAGGCGCTTCGCGGTATCGCGCTAGCGGATCTGGGTCACGTTTTTTCGATGCGGGAGGGGCGAGCCATTCTATCCAGGTCGAAGGAAACAGGCGGTGCGTCGATGTTTTACACGATCGAGACGGTACTATTAGATGGAGATGATTGGACAGGGTCCGCCTCGGTTTTTTCCGCGGCGACCCGTAGTGGCCCAAGCCAGAAGGTCGCGACTAATAATGTAGACACGAAACCTCCTGTGCCCAAGAGCAAGGGAAGTTGCGCGTCTTTGCTGGATGGGGATGTCACTCGGGTGTTGGAGGAAGTGCTTACATGATCCCCTCTTCGGCATCTCCTCAGGCATTTTTGACCTTCCTGGAAGATTCGGAACGGATCTCGATGGAGGCGGCAAGCCGTGCCAGAGCGGCTGAGCGAAAGACGGGCCATGCTGTTGACGTCATCATTCGAGAGCTGGGCATCCTGCCCGAGGTGGCCATTGCCACTGAACTAGCCCGGTTCCTGCAGATAGGGTCCGTGGCGAAGCTTCCTGCGATGGAAAGCAACGAGCTTCTCGAACGCCTTGGTCTTGATTTCGCGGCAGACAAGGCAATCGTTCCTCGCCTGGCGGAGAATGGTGAGCTGCTGCTCACGGTCGCCAATCCCTTCGACGCGGATACCATCGGTGCGGTGAGCTATTTCTTTGAGCTTCCTGTTCGATTGGAAATAACGCCCCGAAGCGCAGTCGATGATTTTATCAGGGACATCAGGAAAACCTCAGAACCTGTTGGCTTAGTTGATGGCGTTGACGCGGTCGCCGATGTGGATCTCGAGCGGCTGCAGGATATCGCGCGCGACGCGCCAGTCGTAAAATTCGTCTCCAGGATTATCCAGAAGGC
>Ga0209257_1002139_pt1 | contig 20582 bp, 16 predicted proteins | sample AraplaCvi_mCL_r2_FD_184277 | JGI IMG/M metagenome (GOLD analysis project Ga0209257, IMG submission 184277) | Arabidopsis root microbial communities from North Carolina, USA - plate scrape MF_Cvi_mCL_r2 (SPAdes) (version 2) | ecosystem: Host-associated > Plants > Roots > Endosphere | place: USA...
TGTTCAGGTTCTGATCGGCGGACATGTCTCGCTCCGAGGGCATTCGTCATGACCACCCGACTGTGAACCGATCACGTCCGGGTGGGGGAGATGCCCTCGCTGTCCGCTTTACCTGAGAGATTGGCCGTCGGCGGTTGACCGGCGGCTTGCCCCTTCGGTGGGCGGGCTCGACCGGTGGTCCGCCCCGCCTCTCTCCAGTGAGGAACGCCCGGCATCGCGGGCGTTTCGTCAGTCCTTTTGCCTGAGCGTTCGCAGCGTGGGATCACCAGTGCCACTGCGCCTTCGGCGGCTCCCGCGAGGGAGCTCTCTCCTGACTGGCGCGCATTGTAGTCATGGAATCAAGGGACCGAACCGGCGATTACCCCCGGCCACCCAACCAGCCTGCATCGCCCGCCGGGCGGTCCGTTCCCGAGGAGGGCATTCGATGCCTGGATCCGTTGTGCACGGCGCTCTGCCGCCCCTTTCGTTTCGGCCGCCGACAGAGTTGGAGCAGGATTCCCGAACGAAGCAGCCCACGGCCGCAGCCGAGACGCCCGCATTACAGACTTCATCCATGCAGCGCCGGGCCTTCGTCCACTCCTGCAAGGGTGGGCCCAGCCGGCCGGTCGTCGTTGGACAGATCTTCAAGCGAGCGGCAGGGGCTCAGGCGCCCTTGGCGCAGCCGGAGGCGGTGAACGACGCCGGACCGGTGGTGTCGCGGATGCTGTCGCACATCGCGCCGCCGGCCTTGCCGAAATTGACCCGTGAGGATGAACGCGAGCTCTATGAGCGTGTCGGCGTCCAGCTGGCGCTGCTCGCCCAAGGCCTGAGAAAGCCGCTCTCGTGGAAGGAACGGCTTCTGCCGCGGTGTCTGCGCCGCCAACCCGTCCCCGAGAAGAACGAGGTGCTCAGTCGGGTGCGGTCCATCGGCGACGCGGTGATTCGACTGGCCGATGCCAAGCCGGATCCGGCCGGATATCAGGTGGCGTTCTCCAGGCTGGTCCAAGCCTGGGTCACAGGCGGCCACGACCGGAGCCGGCCACGGGAACACGAGCACTGGCGCTGGCGCACGAACGACCCGAAGGGCAGCTTCATGGCCGCCTCCAAAGCCCTCAGCAAAGCATGTGGCGACGTGCGCCACCCATACCCGCAGCCCAGCCAGAACCTCCAGGAGGCGCGCCGTGTGCTGATGACGTTGATGCGGACGTGACCCCGGCGCAGGCGCGGTGAAGGGCGGGCTCGCGCGGGCCGGCGCGGATTGGCGCCCGAAATGGCGCGGTGGCCGCGGCGTCCGATCGCGAAGGTTGTCGGATGGGGTGGTTGCCGATGCCGACTGACGGGGCAAGCCGGCGGATCGGATGCCGGGTTCGGAAGAGGAGGCATGCCATGACGTCATTGACTGCGAACGTCGCCAGGTTGTTCGGGTGCGTTTCGGCGGAGCCGGAGGAGGATCTGCCGCACGCAGGCGCAGCCGGTTCCCCACAGGAGATCCGCGCCGGCCTGGCCCGGTGCCTGGCCACGGTCCTGAAGCCTTTGAGAGACGGCGCGCCTGTCGAGCCGGGCGCGTCCGCGCTTTCCGGCAGACCGCCGGTCATTGATCTCGCGCGCACGGACATGAGCGACAGCGAGCGGCTCGCGCGTCTGGCCGAGACGATGCTCGTTCATGGGGCGGCCAGCATGGCCGTGCCGGCGCGCAAGCCGGACTCGCCGGACGCCAAGCAGGCACCGACGGTGGCGGAGTGGCTGCTCTCGGGCAGGCGCTCGGCGCGCATCGTCTCGTGCGAGGACCCTGGCGGGGGCATCCTCACGATCGAGAGCCGTCCCCGCCCGGCGTGTTCACCGTCGACCGCCAGCGTGATCGAGCTTCTCGTCGAGTTCAACGGACATCGTTTCGAATCGGCGATGCTGGTCCATGGCTTGCCGACGAGACCGGCGACACGCTGGGTCCCACCGTCGCCGGTGATCCGATGCCCGGCGGATCAGGCCGCGCGGCCCATGCAGCACGCCCAGGCCGTGCAGGCTGCGCGGCCTCGATCCGCGCTTGGCGTCGCGGTCACGCCCGCTCCTCCCGAGCCGGACTTCGCCGCGTTGACCGAGCTGCTCGGACGGATGAAGGCGCCGACCGGCGTGAAGGGCTGGTGGCGGCGGACCGTCGGGCCCAAGGCCAAGCCTGACGAGGTCGTCGAACTCGCGCGGGCCCTGGCGCGGCCGGCGATGGCCCAGTGGCGCGCCCGGGCCGAAGGCCGCGATGAAAGCGAGCTTCGCCATGACATGCTGCACTGGTGCAAGGCCCTGTTCCGCGAATGCTTCGAGGCGTCGTCCCCATGCTCGCGCAAGCGATGGGCCAGCCGCGTCCATGGCGACGGGACCGGCGCATTCCTGGCCGCGCGGCAGGCACAGGGGCGCCGGCTCTATGAGGTGCTGCGCGATCCGCGCGCATCCCGGGAAACCGTCGATCAGGAGGTCGGCACATTCATGGTGCTCGAAGCGCTGAGGGCCGCCGCGGCCTGACGCCCGCGGTTCGCGCGCGGCGCGTGCACAATCGCGCCCATGCGACTCCTGCTGGTGGAAGACGACTTGATGATCGGCGAGCAGCTGCTCGAGCTGCTGCGCGCCGAGGGTTATGCCGTGGACTGGGTGCGTGACGGCGAGATCGCCGACACCGCGCTGCAGTCCCAGACCTACGACCTGGTGCTGCTGGACCTGGGCCTGCCCAAGCGCGACGGCATGAGCGTGCTGCAGGCGCTGCGCGGCCGCAAGCAGACGGTGCCGGTGCTGATCGCCACCGCGCGCGACGCCACCGCCCAGCGTGTCGCCGGCCTGGACGCCGGCGCCGACGACTACGTGCTCAAGCCCTTCGAGCTCGACGAGCTGCTGGCCCGCATCCGCGCGCTGCTGCGCCGCGCCGCCGGCCGCGCCGAGCCGGTCTATGAGCACATGGGCGTGAGCATCAATCCCGCCACGCGCGAGGTCACCGCGCACGGCCACCCGGTCACGCTGTCGCAGCGCGAGTGGGCGGTGCTGGAGCCGCTGATCGCGCGCCCCGGCATCGTGCTCTCGCGCCAGCAGCTCGAGGAAAAGCTCTATGGCTGGAAGGACGAGATCAGCAGCAACGCGGTCGAGGTCTACATCCACGGCCTGCGCAAGAAGCTGGGCGCCGAGCTGATCCAGAACGTGCGCGGCGTCGGCTACCGCGTGCCCAAGGAATGAACGCGGCGTCGGAGGACGGCGCGCCTCGCCGCCCCCGGTTCATGCTGCTGCCGCGCTCGCTGCGCTACCGGCTGCTGCTGTTCCTGCTGGCCGCGATGCTGAGCAGCGCGCTGATCCAGGGCATGAGCGCCTATCGCAACGCGCTCATGGAGACCGACGAGATCTTCGACTACCAGATGCAGCAGGTGGCGCTGTCGCTGCGCGCCGGCATGGGCACGGGCCTGCCGCTGCCGCTGGGCGAGGAACAGAGCATCGACCTGATCGTGCAGGTCTGGGGCCTGGACGGCACCCCGCTGTACCGCTCGGCGGGCCCGGACTGGCTGCCGCAGCGCGCGGTGCTGGGCTTCTCCAACGTCGCGCTGCGCGGCAAGCGCTATCGCGTCTTCGCGGTGCAGGGACGCTTCCAGGTCGTGCAGGTGGCGCAGGACATCGCGGTGCGCCAGCGCATGGCCGGCCAGCTCGCGTGGCGCACCGTGCTGCCCACGGCGCTGATGCTGCCGATGCTGGCGCTGGTCGTGTGGTGGGTGGTGTCGCACTCGCTGGCGCCGCTGGAGCGCGTGCGGCAGCAGCTCTCGCGCCGCGCCGCGCAGGACCTGGCCCCGGTCGACGAGGAGGACCTCCCCGCCGAGATCCAGCCGCTGGTCACCGAGCTCAACGCGCTGCTGGACCGGGTGCGGCAGGCCTTCGAGCAGCAGCAGCACTTCGTCGCCGACGCGGCGCATGAGCTGCGCTCGCCGCTGGCGGCGCTGAAGCTGCAGCTGCAGTCGCTGCGCCGCGCGCCGGACGACGCGTCGCGCGCGCAGGCGCTGGAGAAGCTCGGGCTGGGCATCGACCGCGCCTCGCACCTGATCGAGCAATTGCTCGCGCTGGCGCGCCAGGACAGCGCCAAGGCGCAGGCGCCGGCGCTGCCGATCGCGCTGGACGCGCTGTGCCGCGACGCGGTCGTGGACGCGGCCACGCTGGCACAGGCGCGCGGCATGGACCTGGGCCTGGGCCGCTGCGATCCGGCGCTGGTCGACGGCCATCGCGAGGCGCTGACCATGCTGCTGCGCAACCTGCTCGACAACGGCATCAAGTACGGCCGCAGCCGTGTCGACCTGAGTCTGGAGCGCAGCGGCGGCATGGCGCTGCTGGTGGTCGAGGACGATGGGCCCGGCATTCCCGACGCCGAGCGCGGCCGCGTGTTCGACCGCTTCTATCGCTCCGAGGCGCAGGCGCAGCAGGCGCCGGGCAGCGGCCTGGGCCTGGCGCTGGTGCGCAGCATCGCCGACGACCACGGCGCGGCGCTGCGGCTGGGGCACAGCACGGCGCTCGGAGGCTTGCGGGTGGAGCTGGCCATGCCGCTGTCCAGGGCCGTGACCGCGCTGCCGGCGAGCCCGCCCGGATTAAGAGCGACCTAAGCCTAGGTCCTCACACTTCAAGCCATCGGATCGGCGCCGACCTCTTCGGTCCCGCCGGCCGCAGCGAATCTGGAGGTTCAGATGGCTCAGCAAGTGGAGAAGATGATTCCGGTGAAGAAGCTCGTGTGGGCGCTGGCCGCGGCCGGCGTGTTGGGGGCCGCTGGCGGCGCGCTGGCGATGCGCAACGCCAAGATCATGCCGGTGGCGGATACGCAGCCGGCGGCGGCCGCGGCGGCCTCGGGCGACACCCAGGTCGCGGCCGTCACGACGCCGCTGGCGAACGCGGCGGCACCAGGCGCGGCACCTGCGGCGAACTACACGCCGCCCCCCGCCGGCATGCCCGACTTCGCGCAGATCGCCGCGGCGCAGGGGCCCGCGGTGGTCAACATCAGCGTGTCGGGCACCGTCAAGACGCGCGCCGCGCGCGGGCCGCAGATCGATCCCGACGATCCCTTCTACGAGTTCTTCCGCCGCTTCGGCGTGCCGGGCATGCCCGGCGGTCCGAACGGCGGCGACGGCGGCAGCCGCGAGATCCGCGGTCAGGGCTCGGGCTTCATCGTCAGCAACGACGGCATCATCCTGACCAACGCCCATGTGGTGCAGGACGCGCAGGAGGTGGTGGTCAAGCTGACCGACCGCCGCGAGTTCCGCGCCAAGGTGCTGGGCAGCGACAAGTCCACCGACGTCGCGGTGCTGAAGATCGACGCCAAGAACCTCCCCACCGTGCGCCTGGGCGCGACCCGCGACCTGCGCGTCGGCGAATGGGTGCTCGCGATCGGCTCGCCCTTCGGCTTCGAGAACAGCGTCAGCGCCGGCGTGATCAGCGCCAAGGGGCGCTCGCTGGGACCGGACGAGAGCCGCGTGCCCTTCCTGCAGACCGACGTCGCGATCAACCCCGGCAACTCCGGCGGCCCGCTGTTCAACGCGCGGGGCGAGGTGGTGGGCATCAACTCGCAGATCTACAGTGCGTCGGGCGGCTACCAGGGCCTGTCGTTCGCGATCCCGGTGGAAGTGGCGAACAAGGTCCGCGCCCAGATCGAGAAGGGCGGCAAGGTGCAGCACGCCAAGCTCGGCGTGATGGTGCAGGAGGTCAACCAGGGCTTCGCCGACTCCTTCAAGCTGGACCGCCCGGAAGGCGCGCTGGTGGCCAACGTCGAGGACAACGGACCGGCGGCGCGCGCGGGGCTGCGCTCGGGCGACGTGATCCTGGGCTTCAAGGGCCAGAAGATCGTGTCCAGCGGCGACCTGCCGGCGCTGGTCGATCAATCGCTGCCCGGCGACAAGGTCGATGTCGAGGTGTGGCGCGCCGGCAAGCGCGAGACGCTGAGCGTCACGCTGGGCGATGCCAACGAGAAGGGCGCCAAGCTCGCCAAGGGCGAGGGCAATGCCGACTCGGCGCACGGGAAGCTGGGCCTGGCCCTGCGGCCGCTGCAGCCGGAGGAGCGGCGCCAGCTCGGCGCGCGCGAGGGCCTGCTGATCGAGGAAGTGGGCGAGGGCAGCGCGGCGGCGCGCGCCGGCGTCCGGCCAGGCGACGTGCTGCTGGCGATCAACGGCACGCCGGTGCAATCGGTCGATCAGGTCCGCGGCGCGGTGCAGGGCGCGGAGAAGTCCGTCGCGCTGCTCGTGCAGCGCGGCAGCGACAAGATCTTCGTGCCTGTGCGCATCGGCTGATCCGGGCGCTTTTCCTCCCTCCTCTTTCTTCTGCTCCCAACCAACCGCTGCCTGTGGCGGTTGCTCCGTGGGGCCCGCGCGTGGTGGCGCGGGCCCCTTTTTTTGCGCCGCCACCGGCGGCCGCGTGCTGGCATCATGCGCGCCATGCCGACGCCGTCCCGATCCGCCGCCAACGACGCCTCGATGTCCTCCGAGGGCGATGCGCCCGCGCGCTCGCCCGAGCGGGAGCAGAGCCAGCGCGCCATTGACGCCTTCATCGAGTCGCTCTGGATCGAGGAGGGCCTGTCGCGCAACACGCAGCTCGCCTACGGCCGCGACCTGCAGCTCCTGGCCGACTGGCTGGCCGCCGAGCCGCGCCGCCGCGCGCTCGACCAGACCGAAGAGCTCGACCTGATGGGCTACGCCGCCGCGCGCCACGAAGGCGGCAAGGCGAGTTCGGCGAACCGGCGGCTGTCAGTGTTCAAGCGCTACTTCCGCTGGGCGCTGCGGGAGCACCGCATCACGCGCGATCCGACGCTCAAGCTGATCACCGCCAAGCAGCCGATGCGCGTGCCCAGGACGCTGACGCAGCAGCAGGTGGAGGGGCTGCTGGAAGCGCCCGATGTCGGCACCGCGCAGGGGCTGCGCGACCGCGCCATGCTGGAGCTGATGTATGCGAGCGGCCTGCGCGTGACCGAGCTGGTGACGCTCAAGAGCGTGCACGTGGGCCTGCGCGAGGCGGTGCTGCGCGTGACCGGCAAGGGCGACAAGGAGCGCATGGTGCCCTTCGGCGAGGAGGCGCATGCGTGGCTGATGCGCTATCTGCAGGAGGCGCGGCCGCAGCTGCTGAGCGCGCGCGGCACCGACGACCTGTTCCTGAGCCGCCATGGCCAGGCGATGACGCGCGAGACCTTCTGGCGCATCGTCAAGAAGTACGCGGCAATCGCGGGCATCACGACGCCGATCTCGCCGCACACGCTGCGGCACGCCTTTGCCACCCACTTGCTGAACCATGGCGCCGATCTGCGGGCGGTGCAGCTGTTGCTGGGGCATGCGGATCTGTCGACGACGCAGATCTACACGCATGTGGCGCGGGAACGCCTGAAGGCGCTGCACGCGGCGCATCATCCGCGCGGCTGAACGCGGAGCGCCGATGCCCGAACCCGGGCGCAGCGGCAGGACACACAAGGCGCATCCCAGCACCTCGCCGCGACCCGCCAAGGGCCGCCAATTGTTCGCATGGCCTACCCTTCGTTCCTTCAGCCGTTCGGCGCGATGCCGAACCCGATGCCCTACGACCCGCTGGCCCTCGGGCTTGGCGGTTTCCCGTACCAACCCTGGCCTCCCGGCGTGGATCCGGCCCTGGCCTCACCGATCGCCCTTGCTGCGGCGGGTGTGGGGAACTGGCTGGCCGGCATCGTTCCTCCGTTCGTCAACGCGCTGATGACGCCGGCCTTCGGCAGCTTCCCGTCGCTGATGCAGACCGCCTGGCCGCAACCGGCGATGGACCCGAAGACCTCGCAGGACGCGATCGCGTTTGCCAGTCTCCTGAGCCAACAGAGAGTCACCGACCTGATCGCAGCCGAAGGTCAAGTGCCTGCTCCGGTGTTGACGCAGCTGCGCCATCCCGGACAGTCGGTGCAGTGGAGTGTTCCAGGCCCGGACGGCCAACTCGTGACGGCGAAGCTCCATCGCCTGGCCCCACCGACCGATGACTGCGGCTGGGTGCTACAGGCGGACGTGTATGAGGGCGATCAGCGGAAGTCATCGCAGCAGGTGCGGGTGTACGACATCAGGGCGAACCGGGCGCGTCCGACGGACTTCCGGGAGGCTGTGGCCCGAATCTGGGGGCCGATCAACCAACGTGCCTCCGAGGGAGACGATGTCCGCGTCGGGGTGGCCTGCACCGACGGCCTGGGACTCTCCACCGCCACCACCGTGGTGTCGCAGCAAGTGAATCGCCAGCGAGAAGCGAGGCGCGAGCTGACCGAGGGGGGCGGCGGCACGTTCATCCCCCGAGGGGGGCACGCGCAGGAAGACGCCGATTACGAGAGATTCTTTCGGCAAATGCTAGGCCCGAATTTTCCCCGGGACCTGGAGTCCCTCCTGAAAGATCTCCCGCTTCCGACGCCCGCGCGCGGCCATGAGGGAAGCCGTCGTCCGATGCTCTCGCGCGCGACCTCCGATTCGAATATGTCCGACGCCGATTACGACTCCGGTTACGAGTCCGACGGTGAATTCACCGCCGCCGACAAGGACGAAGATTATCTTCCGCGCCTGCTGCGACTTCGCAGTGCCGACCCGCGTCCAACAATGAGCGAGAGCGGCACGCAGACGGAGGGTGTGTTGAAAGACTCTGCAGCACCCGCACCCGCACCCGCACCCGCGCGGCCGCCCGCAGCGGCCCACCCGCCCGCGTCGGCGACGGGTGTCGTGACACCAGCGCAGGCGCCGGCCGCGTCGGCACTTGCGGCGCTTCAGGAACAGCCGCCTCCCGCAGACCTGCAGCCGCCCCTCGTGCCGATGCCCATGCCGATGGTCCCGGAGAAGGCACTACCGCCCGTATCGTCCTCGCGCCGGGATCCGCCGGCCAGAGGCGTGAGGTCCCAGCGCGAGATCGAGAAGCAGAGGGCTGAGCTGAGTCGCGGGATCGATGTGCTCTCGAAGGCGGCCAGCGATTTCCGGGTCAAGCACTTGCCGGATGTGCCGGCCGGCGATCCGGGTGCTGAGCCTGACAGGAAGGGGCTTGGGCGCTCCAGTTCGGTGCCTGATCTTCGTGCCGCTACCCCTGCGTTGACGCGCGCGCTCGGGAAGGCGCGAAGCGAGTCGGACCTCCAAACCCTTGGGCAGCCGACAAAGCCGGGGCTCGTGACACGCGAGATGACCGAGTTGTTCCGCGCGATCGACTTGTTCTCGACCCCGCGTTCGCGGATCAAGCGCGCTTTCGGCCTGGCGGCATCGGACCCGCTGGGTGACATGATGGAAAAGAGGATCGCGCCGCTGATCGACCGCATCCGGGAAAAGGTGCCGCCCAATGCCCCGAAACGCGCGGACGCGTACGTCCTGGAGGCGCTTTCCAAGGCGGCGCAGAACGCCTTCGGCGCCTTGCCCAGCGACCAGCAGAGCAGGCTGCGCAAGGCATTCGCCGACAACCATGACGTCCTTCGAGCCGTGCACAAATCGAGAGATCGAGCGCTGACATTCATGAGCGCGCCTGACGGGGATGTGACGAGCGCGGCATTCCGGAGCGCCGCTCGCCGCCAGGCAGCGCTGACCTACACGATCGCTGCGCTGGAGCAAGCCTCGAAAGCCCGTGTTTAAGCCACCGGCAGCCCCGCGGGCGGCTTGATCTCCTCCAGGCAGATCATCGACCGCACGTCGGCGACCCCTTCGAGCTGCATCAGCTTGTCGGTGAGGAACTTGGACAGCGCCTGCAGGTCGCGCGCGACCACCTTGAGCAGGTAGTCCGAGTCCCCCGACACGGTGTGGCATTCCAGGATCTCGGGGAAGTCGCGGATCAGCGACTCGATCTCGCGCACGCGGGCGAAGGCCTGGGCGGTGATGTTCAGGCTCACGTAGGCCGTCACCCCCAGCCCCAGCGCCAGCGGCGCGACATCGGCCCGGTAGCCGCGCAGCACGCCGCGCTCCTCCAGCGCCCGCACCCGGCGGAAGCACTGCGGCGCCGACAGATGCACCCGCGCCGCCAGGTCCACGTTGGACATCCGCCCGTCGCGCTGCAGCTCCTGCAGGATCCGCAGGTCGATCGAGTCCAGCGCGGGAAAGGCCTTCTTGTCCATCTTGTTCATCAGCGGCATCGTGGCGAGAAATCGTTGCGATTCTATGGATCCGAATGAACAAAGTGTGCGTTCCGGAGCGATGGCCTCGCACTCGGGCGGTGCCGCCTTCGGCGAGAATCGCGCCCCATGGATCACAGTTTCCTCTCCGCCCTCATCCTGCTGCTGCTGGTGCTGGACCCGCTCGGCAGCCTGCCGATCTTCATCCCCATCATGCGGGCCGTGCCGCGCGAGCGCCGCCTGAAGGTCGCCCTGCGCGAGGTCGGCATCGCCTTCGCCGTGCTGCTCGCGTTCATGTTCCTGGGCGAGGGATTCCTGCGCCTGATGCACCTGTCCGAGCGCTCGCTCGAGGTCGCCGGCGGCGTGATCCTCATCATCATCGCGATCCGGATGATCTTCAGCCACGCCGGCGAGTCCGCCTACGGCATGGAGACCGGCAAGGAGCCCTTCATCTTCCCGCTGGCCGTGCCGCTGCTGGCCGGCCCCTCGGCGATGGCGACGGTGCTGCTGCTGGCCTCGCGCCAGCCGGACCGCGTCGCCGAATGGATAGGCGCGCTGTTCACCGCGATGGTGATCTCGTTCCTGGCGCTGATCCTGGCCGACCGCATCCGCAAGCTGCTGGGCGACTCGGTGGTCTCGGCGCTCGAGAAGCTGATGGGCCTGGTGCTGACCGCCATCGCGGTCGAGATGATCCTGTCGGGTCTGAAGCGCTACTTCGTCGGCGGGCTCTGATCGGCGCAGGCGGCGATCTCCGCCGCCGCCTGGGCCGAGGCTGGCCAGGCGCGCCACTCGTCGGCGGTCATGCCGTAGAGCGCGCCGTCGAAGTCATACCAGTGCTCGATGCCGCGAAAGCGCATGCCCAGCTTCTGCATCACATGCGCGGAGCCGCTGTTGGCCTGGTCGCAGAACGCCACCAGCTGCGGCGCCTGCAGCTCGTCGATGGCGAAGGCCGCCATGCGGCGCGCCGCCTCCGACGCATAGCCGCGGTCCCAGCGGTCGCGCCGCAGGCGCCAGCCGAGCTCGTGCGGATTGGCGCGGTCGCGGCCGATGTGCTGCACGCAGCCGGCGCCGACGATCTGGCCGCTGTCGCGCTCCAGGAAGGTCCACCAGCTGTAGCCCCATTCCGCCCAGCGCGCCTTGACGCGGTCGATCATCGCCTGCGTGTCCTCCAGGGTGTCGGGCTTGCCGGTGATGTAGCGCATCACCTCGGGATCGCGGTTCATCTCGAACAGGCCCGTCAGGTGCGCGTCGGTCATCGGCTCCAGGCGGAGCCGGGGAGTGAGCAGGATGGTCATCGGGCGACTGTATGCCGGCTCAGCGCGCATGACTCCGGTCATCCCGGCGTGCCCCGTCCTCCGGGGACGGCGCGGGCGAGGGGCGTGACGGCCCCGCGCCCCGGCGCAGCGCGGACAGGTCGAGCTCCTGCGGCGGCGACGCGCCATCCAGCCAGCGGATGCGGCAGCGTCCGGCCCGTTTGGACTCGAACATCGCCTGGTCCGCGCGGCTGAGCAGCACCTCGGCATCGACGCCGTCGAGCGGGAAATGCGCGACGCCGATGCTGCTGCCCACCTGAACGACCGCGCCCGAGGCCAGGCGCACGGGCTCCAGGATCGCGCGCAGCAGGCGCTCGCAGATGGCGCGGCTCGCGCCCGGGCCGGCCAGCGGCGTCAGCAGCACGACGAACTCGTCGCCGCCCAGCCGCGCCGCCGTGTCCGACGCCCGGATCCCGTCCGACAGCCGCGCCGCCACCGCCTGGAGCACGTCATCGCCGGCGTCGTGACCATGCGTGTCGTTGACCGCCTTGAACCCGTCCAGATCCAGGAAGGCCACCGCCACGGTCCCGCCTTGCCGCTGCATCGCGCCCATCGCCTGGCGCAGCCGGTCGGCCAGCAGCGCCCGGTTGGGCAGGCCCGTCAGCGCGTCGTGGAAGGCGGCATGCTCGACGCTGGCCTCATGCGCCTTGCTCTGCGTGATGTCGACCATCATCCAGAGGGTGGTGCCGGGTTCGCGCTCGCCCGGCAGCGCCACGCCGTGCAGATCGACCCAGAACAGCTCGCCGTCCTTGCGCCGCATCTGCACCTGGCTGCGGTAGTGGCCGCCGCGCATCAGCACCGGGTAGGCGTTCTCGCCGAGCGCCTCGTAGGTGGCGGCGTCGACGTAGAGGTCGCGCACCGCCAGGTCGCGCATCTCCTCCGCGCTGTAGCCGAACATCCGGCCCAGCACGCGGTTCTGCCAGACGATGCGGCGCTCGCGCAGCTTGGCGATGGCGATGATCTCGGTGTCCAGCATCGCCTGCTGGTCCAGCATCAGCAGCCGCAGGTCCTCGGTCATCGTGTCGGCGAGCGCCTGGGCACGGACCCGGCCCGCGGCGAGCAGGTAGGTCGTGGCTCCCAGCAGCAGCGTCAGCAGCGTGCCGAAGAGTCCTGGCCCCCAGCCGGCCGCGTCGATCACGTCGCGCTCGTAGGCGGTGGTCAGCGCCGCCTCGACGCGGAAGGCGCGCCCCGCGATCACGATGCGGCGTTCGTCGGCCACCACCCGGGTGGCGAAGCCGGGGCGGCTGTCCGGCGCGGCATCCAGCGGCTGGATGCCGGTGGCGGAATCCAGCAGCAGGTCCTCGGTCCCGGTGTGGTCGTCGACCAGCAGCCGGAAGTCCAGCGGCGCCGCCGCCAGCCCTTCCTTGAGACCGGCCAGGATCTCCTGCGCCACCAGCGGCGCGTAGAGCATGCCCAGCAGCGCCTGCCGGCGCTGCTCGGGCGAGACGGGGTCGGCGCCGTCGCGGAACACCGGCACCAGCAGCAGCATCCCGGGCCCGTGCGCGTGGTCCTGCACCAGCGGCACCGGGGCGGACAGCGTCGCCTCGCCCGAGGCGATCGCGCGCTCGATCGCCTCGCGGCGCACGCGTTCGGAGCCCAGGTCGAAGCCCCAGGCGGCGTAGTTCTGCGACAGTGGCTCGATGTGGGCGACGACGAAGAGATCCGGCGCCTGGCCGCTGCTGCGCACCGAGAACTGCGGCGCGCCATCGGCCCGCTGCGCGGCGATGAAGGCGGGCAGCTCCTCGCGCGGCACGCGCGGCACGAAGCCGAAGCCGCGCACGCCGGGGAACTCGTGCGCCAGGTCGCGGCTCTGGACGTAGGTGCGGAAGGCCTGCCGGTTGATCCGCCCGCGCAGCGCGGCGATCGTGCCGCGGGCGCCCTTGAGGCCGTACACCGGCGGCACGAAGCGCTGGACGACGTCGCGTTGCAGCCGGTCGAGCTGGGCGTCCAGCACGCCATTGGCCTCGGCCACGACGTGATTGCGGTTCCAGAGCATCGCGCTGAGCGTCAGCACCATGCCGGCGATCAGCACCAGCAGCGCGCCGACGACCGCGGTCATCGGCAGCTCCCGGGCGGCGCGCTCGTCCGGCCCGGGCGGCGCGGCCGGGAAGGCGGGCGGGGAGGGTGAGGCTGGATCGATGGCGGGCTCTGCGGCCGGCTCCGGAGGCATCCCTGAAGAGGCGTTCATCGGCGGTGCGGCGGGGCCGCGAGCACGGAACAGCTGACAACTGTAGGCCACTGCCCGTGCGCCGACACCGGCGTCCCTGCGGGCGGTCCGGATTCGTTACATCTGGCGTGACGCGCGCGGGCGGGGCGGCCTATCCTCTCCCTCGGTCAAGGGGGTCGCAGAGGGGCCAGGGGACGCCCCCCCGCGCAACAGGGGGCGGCGCGCGGCTTGCTCCTGTGCTGCAATCCAGATTCATCTCCGGCGAGGCGGCGGTATGGCTCAAGACTCGGACAGGGGCCCAGGGGCCTGGTGGCACTCCCTGCGGCGGCGCTGGCAGGCGCGCCGCGATCCGCCGGCGCGTGTCGCCGCGGCCGACGAGGCACAGCTGATGGACGGTCTCAAACGCGAGGCCGCCCGCGCCCAGCGGCACCGCCACGACGGGGTGCTGATGCTGCTGGAACTCGATCCCTGGGCGCGCATGCAGCAGCAGTACGGCCAGGACTGCATCCAGGCGCTGGACGAGCGGCTCGATCAACTGGTGCGCCAGCAACTGCGCGGCGGCGACTGGCTGCTGGCGCTGCCGCGCGGCGTCTGGGCCGCGTACCTCCCTTGCACCGATCCGCTGGGCGCGCTGGATGCGGCCGACCGCGTGCGGGCGCGGGTCGCGACGCTGGACTACCGCTGGCAGGGGCAGGCCTTGCCGCTGAGCGCGAGCCTGGGGCTGGCGCATTGGCAGGACTGGCGGCGCGAGCCGCAGCAGGGCGCGGACCAGCTCCTGCAGCAAGCGCGCCAGGCGCTGGCGATGGCCCGCGGCGCCGGCTGCAACTGCGTGCGCGCCTATGCGGCGATGCCGTCGGGGCGCAACCGCTACAGCGGCACGCGGCCGGCGTAGCCGGTCATCTCCAGGTAGCCCCAGCCGAGCGCGCGGCCGGTCTCGTCGGTCAAGCGCGCGACGCCTTCCCAATACGGGAAGCCGGTGCTGCGTCGCGTGTCGATCTCCTGCGCCGCGTAGGCCGCCTCGACGAGGAACACCCCCTTGGGCGTGCGGATGCGCCACTTGACCGGATAGCGGGCGAGGCTCACGGGGCTCTGCCAGAAAGCGAGCGGCTCGAAGGCCAGTTGCTGCTGGAAGTCCGTCTGCGCGCCGCCCCGCGAGGCCGGCTCGCGCCAGCTGCCGCCGGTCCAGACGACGCGGCCGTCCTGCGCGCGCATCTGGAACAGCGTCAGCGCCGTGCCGTCGTCCAGGTTCAGCCCCAGCCAGTCCCAGCCGGACGCGCGGTCGGGCGCGGTGTCGCCGCCGCGGCCCAGGTACTGGTTGCTCCATTCGTGGTCGAGCCAGGCCCGCGCCTGCACCTCGCGCGTGCCGCCGTCGCGCAGCGCGAGGCGGCCGGAGCCGCTCAACTGCGGCTCGCTCACATAGCGGCTCGCCTGCTGTTCGTCCGGTCCCTTGCGCGACCAGCCGGCCTGTCCCTGCAGCAGCGGTTCCCGCAGGGCGTCCAGCGTCAGCTCCAGCGCGAAGCCGCCCGCCTCGCTGGGCATCAGCAGCGCGTAGCGGCTGCGGCCGTCCGGACCGTCGACGCGGCGCAATTGCCAATCACCCAGCCGCACGCGCGTGTCCTCGGTCTCGGTCCGCGCGTTGGCGAAGCCGTGACGCAGCACCCGCTGGTCGTGCAACAGCCGCTGGCGGCCGAGGTCCGACACTGCCGCGTGGCCCAGCAAGATCTGGCCCGGCGCGAACGCCGATGACAGCGGGCGCGTCAGGTCGTTGCGCACCCGGAAGAAGGTCAACTGGAAGCCGAAGTCGGGGCGGCCCTGCGGGCCTTGCGCCGGCGGTCTGGACTTCGCGTCGCGCAGCACGCCGGTGACGTACCACCACTCGACGCGCGTCGCCGGATGCGAGCCGTGATCGCGAGGAAAGCGCAGCGGCTCGGCGGACAGCGGCGCCGTGCTGGACGGCGGGTTCGCGACACTCCCTGCACGCGCTGGCATCTGGGCCTGCGCGATGCGCGGCGCGAGCGCCGCCTGCGCCATCGACAACCCGGCCGCGCCCAGTCCGGCCAGCCATGGACGCCGTCTGATCATCACCAATCCTCCCGCACCGCGCGCAGCGCCTCGCCCTGGCCCGCGCTCAGCGCGCGCGCGCTGGCCCAGGCCGCCGTCGCGGCGGTGGCGAGCAGGCTGGCCGCCAGCAGCGCGGCCACGCGCCAGCCGGGAATGGACCAGTCCATGCTCCAGTGGAAGCTCTGCGGATTGAGCCGGAACACCAGCACCGCGCTGATCGCCAGCCCCACCAGCAGCCCCATCGCCGCACCGGCGGCGGCCTGCAGCAGGCTTTCCGCCAGCACCAGCCGGCGCAGCATCGCGCGGGTCAGGCCCAAGTGCAGCAGCAGGCCGAATTCGCGCCGCCGCGCCAGCAACTGCGCCGACAAGCTGGCCGCCACGCCGAACAGCCCCAGTCCGAGTCCGACCGCCTGCAGCCAGTAGGTGATCGCGAAGCTGCGATCGAAGATCGCCAGCGAGAAGCGGCGCAGCTCGCCGGCCGAGGCGATCTCCAGCGACTCCGGCGCGCCCGAGGCCTCGCGCAGCGCCTGCTGCGCCGCCACCGGATCGGCGCCCGGTCTGAGCCACAGCGCCAGCTCGGTGATGGCCGTGTCGCCGCTCAGGCGCTCCCATTCGCGCCGCTCGATCAGCACCGCGCCGGTCTGCCGGCTGTAGTCGCGCCAGATCGCCTTGACCGCCACGGGCAGCTGCCGGCCCTCGAGCCGCAGCATGAAGCGGTCGCCGGGCGCCAGGCGCAGTTCGTCGCGCATGGCCTCGTTGATGTAGACCGGCTGCACGCCCGGGGGGAGCGCCACGGCCTGGCCCTGCAGCGGCAGGCGGTGGTCCAGCGGGCGGGCCAGCAGCGTCGTGCTGCCGGACATGCCGCGCACTGTCACGCCGACCGTGCGGGTGCGCTGCGCCGCGACCCGCTCGACGGCCGGCAGCGCCGCCGCCGACGCCGCCAGCCCCGGCGTCATCGGCTGGCCTTGCTGGGCGCTGTCGCGCGCGGTCTGACGCGCGTAGAGATCGGCCGGCAGCATGTCGCTGAGCCATTGATCGAGCGAGGCGCGGAAGCTCGCCACCATCACGAGCATCGCCACGGCCAGCGCCAGCGCGACCAGCACCCCGGCGATGAGGCGGCCGGCCTCGCCCGCCTGGTCGCGGGCGCGCTCGACGGCCAGCAGCGGCAGCGCCCGGCGCGCGGCCCAGCCGCGCAGCAGGCCGGTGATCGCGCGCAGCGCGAAGGGCACGGTGCCGAGCGCGCCCAGCAGCAGCGCCGCCATCGCGGCGTAGGGGCCCAGCGGAATGCCTTCGATGGGGCGCATCCAGGTCAGCGGCAGCGCGCAGGCCAGCAGCGCCGGTCCGATCCACCACCAGCGTCCCGCGTCGCCGCCGCTGCCCAGGCCCTTGAGCACCTGCGCGGCCGGCAGGCGGCGCAAGCGCGCCAGCGGCAACGCGCTAGCGCCCAGGCTCACCAGCGGTCCGAGCGCGAGCAGTCCCGCGATCGAGGCCGGTGTCGTCCGCAGGGCCGGCCGTCCGCCTTCGAGGCCCATGAGGCCGCTGCCCAGGTCCCCGCCGAGCGCGTGCAAACCCAGTTCGGCCAGGCCCACGGCCAGCGCCAGTCCGAGCACCGCGCCGGCCAGTCCGAGCAGCAGCGCCTCCGACACCAGCAGCGCGAGCCGCTGCCGAGCGCTCATGCCGAGCACGCCCAGCAGCGCCAATTGGGGCAGCCGCTGCGCGACCGACAGGCTGTGCACGGCGAAGACCATGAAGGCGCCCACGAACAGCGCCATCAGCGACAGCACGCCCAGATTCAGCCGGTAGGCGCGGGTCAGGCGGCGGGCCTCGTCGGCCTGCTGGCGGGCCTGGTCCTGCGGCGCGCGAGCGATGACGCCCGGCGGCCAGGCGGCCGGCACCGCGCGGCCCGGCGCCATGCGCAGCAGGATCGCGTCGAGCTGGCCCGGCCGGTGCAGCAGTTGCTGGGCCCAGGCGATGTCCACGATCACCAGCGCCTGCTGGCGGTCCGGCACCCGGCCCACGACCGGCAGCGGCGCAGGCTCGTCGGGCAGGTCGACGCGAAGCGCCCTCGGCGCGCTGTGACCTTCGTCGTAGCCGAGCCTGCGCCAGGCTGCGTCGCTCACCATCAGCGCCGGCTCGCGCAGCGCGCGGCCCAGATCCGCGCCATCGATGCGGGGCAGCCATTGCGGATGGAAGGCGCCCAGCTGCACCAGGTCCAGGCCGATCAGCCGCACGCGCTGCCACTGGCCGTCGCGCGCCTGCAGCCGGATGCTGGCGTCGAGCCGCGGCGCCAGCGCGGCCACGTCGTCGCGCGCGGCCAGCGTGCCATAGAAGAAGTCCGACAGCGGCGCGGCGCCTGGCGCGGCGCTGAGTTCCGTGTCGGCCTGGGCACTGCTCTGGCGCGCGGCGGATTCGAATTGCGCCAGCGCCGAGGCATTGATCCAGTGCACCGCGCCCGCGAGCGCCAGACCCAGCGCGATCGTCAGCAAGGCCGCGAGCTGCCGTCCCCATTGCAGGCGCAGCGCCGGCCAGGACAGCTGCCACCACCAGCCCCAGGCTTGGCGCAGCGCGCCGGGCGGGGCAGCGGGACGGGGAGGGGTTCCGGTCATCGCGCGGGGACCCGTCAGGCCTCGATCAGGCGGCCGTTCTCCAGCCGCAGACGGCGGTCGGCGAGTTCGGCGGCATGGGCGGAATGGGTGACCAGCAGGCAGGCGGCGTTCTGCTCGCGCAACTGCTGCCGCAGCAGCCGCATCACCTGGTCGGCATGCGCGGGGTCGAGGTTGCCGGTCGGTTCGTCCGCCAGCACCAGCACCGGCCGGTGCACGAGGGCCCGCGCGATCGCCACGCGCTGCAACTGACCGCCTGACAGCTGCCGCGGCAGATGCCGCGCGTGCGGCGTCAGGCCGACGGCCTCGAGCATCGCGGCCACCCGCGCCGGATCCGGCCGGCCCTGCAGCAGCAGGGGCAGGCCGACGTTGTCCTGCACGCTGAGGTGGGGCAGCACGTGGAAGGCCTGGAAGACGAATCCGAGCTCTTCGCGCCGCAGCCGGGCCTGGCCCGGCTCGTCCAGCGCCAGCACATCGCGGCCCTGCAGCACGACCTGGCCCCGGTCCAGCGGCTCCAGCGCCGCCAGCCCATTGAGCAGCGTCGACTTGCCGCTGCCCGATTCGCCCAGCAGCGCCAGCATCTCGCCGCGATGCAGCGTCAGCGAGAGATGCTCGAACAGCGTCTGTGAACCGTAGCGCTTGGTGAGGCCGGAGGCGGTCAGGAGGGGAACGTCCATCGTCGATCGCGGGAGGTCGATCGGCGGATTGTGGCGTCAGACCGGCGCCGTGGCCCTGTGTCGAGGAAGTTCCTCGATCAAGGATCGCCCGGCCGACGCCCTTGTCAGGGTTTGCAGATGCATCCCGCATCGGGGTCGGCCCCGCCGATCGCGTTGGCCCACTCTGTCGACATGAGAACCGCCCCGTCCGAGCCACTGTCTCGCATCGACATTGAATCGAACAGCAGCCATGTTCTTTCCCTTTTCATGCACCCATGAATGCGTGGCGGACGTCTCCCCGGCCAGCATGTCGCCCGAGGCGGGTTCGCCCCGCCCGGACTGGTTGCCGGTGGAAGTACGGCCGGAGCTCCTGGTGCCGGTGCGTTCCGATCTGAAATCGCCGCGCCAGTGGGCCGGGCGCCCGGTGGCGCTTGCGACGCTGCTGCCGCTCCCCGCGGGAAATGCATCGGTGATCCAGGCGGCAATGCCGCCCGGTGGGAGGCAGGCCAGCGCGCAAGAGGTGCTGAGTTTCCTGGGCATGCTGATCACTCACGATGTGCGAGAACTGCTGGTCGTGCGAGGGGAGGAAGGCACCTTCCTGGACGGCCTGCCCCGTGACCCCCGTGCGTTTCCCACCCTCTGGTCGGCCGATTCGGCCGATGACGGCTATGCCAGGGCGTCCGTCAACATGACGGCCTCATCCGACAAACGGGCGGAAAGGCTGCTGATGGACTGGCAGGCATCGGGCCCGCAATTGGTCAGGCACGGACTCAAGGTGAGACAGATCGACGCTTCGGCGACGCCGACCCAGGCATTGCTGCGGATCGAGGAGTTCTGCAATCGCCGCGATGCACTGGCGTCATCGAATGGGGGCCACGCGCACCCGCGGGTGGCTGTGGCCGGAGCGGGCGACAGGGGAACCTTGGGCGCGGTCATCGTGCTGATGAATGAACTGCTCGCACGGCGCGAGTTGATCAAGACCGGGGCCTCGCCTGCGGCCGTCCGCGCGGCGGGGAAGTCGCCGGCAGAGCGCTGCCGAAACATGACGCTGGAACTGATCGGGCACGTGAACCGGCCTCACCGCGGACTCCGGCCATGGGTCGAGGACGGCTTGAGCAGGATCGCGGAGGCTTTCGAAGCCGGTTCCCCGCGCCCCGCGTCCCATGAACCGGCGGTGGCGAGTCGGGCTGGCGCCGTGAGGCGCTGGGTCAATCCGGAGCGTGCGCGCTGATCGCCGCGGTGATCAGCCGATCGAGGGCATCGGGCGCCTCGGCCGGCACGATGCGCCGGGCCGGCATGCCGCGCAGCCAGGTGATCTGGCGCTTGGCGAGCTGGCGAGTCGCCGCGGTGCCCAACTCCTGCAGCGCCGCCAGGTCGGGCGAGGCCTCGTTCGCGTCGAGCAGCTCCCACGCCTGCCGGTAGCCGACGCAGCGCATCGACGGCAGGCCCAGGTGCAGATCGCCCCGGGCGCGCAGGCGGCGCACTTCGTCGACGAGGCCCTGCTCGAGCATCAGCGCGAAGCGCAGCGCCAGCCGTTCATGCAGCCAGGCGCGCGCGGCGTCGGAGGGCTCGAGCGAAATCAGCGGCCAGTCCACGCCCTGCGAGCGCTGGCGGCGGTAGAGCGCCGACATCGGCTCGCCGCTGAGCAGGCAGACCTCCAGCGCGCGCTGGATGCGCTGCGAGTCCAGCGGCGCCAGGCGCGCGGCCGTCTCGGGATCGAGCGCCGCCAGCCTGGCGTGCATCGCCGGC
>Ga0209257_1002144_pt1 | contig 20548 bp, 23 predicted proteins | sample AraplaCvi_mCL_r2_FD_184277 | JGI IMG/M metagenome (GOLD analysis project Ga0209257, IMG submission 184277) | Arabidopsis root microbial communities from North Carolina, USA - plate scrape MF_Cvi_mCL_r2 (SPAdes) (version 2) | ecosystem: Host-associated > Plants > Roots > Endosphere | place: USA...
GGCGTACCCGCATGGCTTCGAGCTCGACCACGTGGTGGCCCTGTCGCAGGGTGGCGCGGACGTGGACGCGAACTGCCAGGTGCTGTGCATCGGCACCGACGGATGCCACGAGGCGAAGACCAGGGCGGACCTCGGGCAGCGAACGCGGAGGGGAGGGGGGGTTAAAAGTCCACCGCGCTCCCCGGCGTAAACCGCCTGTCCTCTCACGCACGGATTTTTTCCCCCTCCGCAACTCTCGGTAATCAGCAAATGGCAGGTGTGAAGGGTCGAAGCGGCGGACCGCGCAAAAACGCAGGCGGCGCAAGGCCCGGAGCGGGTCGCAAGCCTAAGGTTGTAGCGCCTGCTAAGGCCAAGAAATCAGCAAATGCGAAGCCGCGCTCCCGGGCAGCAGTGAAGGTCGCCCTCGAGGGCCAGCCGCACGGCGGCGCCCTGAAACGAGCGAAGGCGGAGCCGGTCCTGATCGAAGAACGCGACATGCTGCAGCTCCTACAGGACGTCGCGCTCGGTCGGGTCGATGCGACTGGTCTCCAAGTGAAGGCAGCCATCGCCGCCGTGCAGTACACCCACGCAAAGAAGGGCGAGGGTGGCAAGAAGGACGAGAAGAAGAAGGCAGCATCCGACATCGCTGGCGGACGGTTCGCGCCGACTCCGCCCCCGCCGCGAGCAAGGGCGAACTGATCCGTGGACTGGTCGACCGCTTGCCCGGACTGGGAGGACCGGCTGCGCGCACGGGAGTCGATCATCCCGCCGCCGATCTTCCCGGAGCAGGCGGCGATCGCGCTCGCGGTGTTCAAGCAGTTGCGCATTGTGGATGCGCCCGGCAGCCCGACTTTCGGCGAGGCCTGCGATCAGTGGGTGTTCGACTTGGTCGCCTCGATCTTCGGCGCCTACGACGCTGAGTCAGGCCGCCGGCTGATCACCGAATGGTTCGTGCTGTTGCCCAAGAAGAACGCCAAGTCCACCGTGGCGGCCGGCATCATGATGACGGCGCTGATCCTGAACTGGCGCCAGTCGGCCGAGTTCGCGATCCTCGCGCCGACAATCGAAATCGCCGGAAATAGCTACGCCCCGTCGCGCGACATGGCGCAGCGGGACGAAGACCTGGATGCGCTAATGCACGTGCAGACGCACGTGAAGACCATCACGCACCGCGAGAGCGGCGCGAGCCTGAAGGTCGTGGCCGCTGACAACAACACGGTGGGCGGTAAGAAATCCGTGGGGACGCTGGTCGATGAGCTGTGGCTCTTCGGCAAGCAGGCGGACGCGGAGAACATGCTGCGGGAGGCGACGGGCGGACTCGCGTCGCGCCCGGAAGGCTTCGTCATTTTCCTGACGACGCAGTCGGATGATCCGCCCGCCGGCATCTTCCGGCAGAAGCTGCAGTACGCGCGCGATGTGCGCGACGGGAAGATCGTGGACAAGCGCTTCATCCCGATCATCTACGAGTTCCCGGCAGAAATGATCGCGCGGAACGAACACCTCGATCCGCGCAATTTCGGCATGGTGAACCCCAATCTTGGGTACTCGGTGGATGAAGAGTTCCTCGAACGTGAGCTGCGCAAGGCGCAGGTTGCCGGTGAGGAATCGCTTCGCGGCTTCCTAGCCAAGCATTTGAACGTCGAGGTCGGCCTGGCCCTTCGGTCTGATCGATGGGCTGGGGCTGATTTCTGGGAAGGGCAGGGGGATTCGAACCTGACGCTCGATTCTCTGATCGAGCGTAGCGAGGTTGTGACGGTCGGCATAGACGGCGGCGGACTGGACGACTTGCTCGGGCTATCCGTCGTCGGGCGTGAGAAGGAGACGCGGCGGTGGCTCCACTGGGCCCACGCATGGGCGCATCGAATCGTGCTGGACCGACGGCAGGACATCGCGGCCAACCTCATCGACTTCCAGCGCGACGGCGACCTGACCATCGTCGATCGGCCTGGCGATGACGTCGTGCAACTCGCCGACATCGTCTGCCGGCTTCGCGATGCCGAGTTGTTGCCAGAGAAGCTGGCGATCGGCGTGGACGCCGCTGGAATAAATGACATCCTCGACGAGTTGACGATCGAAGAGCGTGGCATCACCGGAGACCAGATCGTCGCCATCTCCCAGGGTTACAAGCTCAACGGTGCGATCAAGTCGACGGAGAGAGTCGTCGCAGGCGGCGAGATGATCCATGGGGCTCGGCCGCTTATGGCCTGGTGCGTAGGCAACGCCCGAGTGGAGCCCCGCGGCAATGCAATCACGATCACGAAGCAGGTCAGCGGGTCCGCAAAGATCGACCCGCTGATGGCGACGTTCAACGCAGTGTCGCTGATGGGGCTGAATCCAGCGTCCACAGGCGGCTCATTCTGGGACGAACAGACTTGAAGATCCTCGACCGACTGCTGGGCCGAAAGGCCGCACAGCTCACCTACGACCAGGTCGCGGATCTGATCGACGGGACTGGCGGCGGCCGCGTGGCCGGCTTCGCCGTGACCGACAAGACCGCGCTGCAGGTCACGACGGTGCTCGCTTGCGTCAAGGCGATCGCAGACGGATGCGCGACGCCCGACCTGCACGTGTACCGCGAGAAGGCGGATGGCACGCGCGAGAAGGCGACCAACATTCCCGAATACCGGCTGCTCAGTCGGCGCCCGAATGAGTGGCAGACGTCGTTCGAGTGGCGCCGGCAGATGACCTTGCATGCCGCGCTGACCGGCACCGGACTGTCGCTGAAGGTTCGCGGGGACAACCGGCGCGTGCGTGAGCTGATCCCGGTCATGCCGGGGCGCTGGGACGTGCGCAAGGTGGCGCGTTACGAGGTGCGCTACCGCTGCTGGGACGAGTTCGGTCTTATCGGTGAGTTCACGCCCGACGAGGTCTTCGTTCTGAACGGCGTGCAATGGGACTGGATGAACAGCCTCAACGCTGTCGTGCTCGCGCGTCATGCAATCGGTCTCGCCATGGCCACAGAGCGGAGCCAGGAGGCCATGCACGCGAACGGCCTTCGGCCGAGCGGTACGTACTCCGTCGAGGGCAACCTCTCGATCGATCAGCATGCGCGGTTGACCGCATGGCTGAAGAAGTCCGCCGGCGCAGAGAACAACGGCATACCGCTGGTGCTCGATCGCGCCGCGAAATGGTTCAGCACTGCGATGACGGGCGTGGATGCGCAGCACGTGGAGACGCGGCGCCTGCAGATCGAGGAGATCTGCCGCGGGTATGGCGTGTTCCCGATCATGGTCGGCCACTCCGACAAGTCGGCGACGTTCGCCAGCTCCGAAGCATTCTTCGGGGCGCACGCGAAACACACCCTGGCGCCTTGGCACCGCGCCTGGACACAGCGGCTCGACGAGACGCTGCTCGACGGTTCGGGTCCGCTGTTCACCGAGTTCGACACGCGCTACCTGATGGCGGGCTCCATGAAAGACCGTGCGATGTGGGCGCGCACGATGGCCGAAATGGGCATCTATACCCGCAACGAAATCCGCGACGAGGAAGGCAAAGACCCACTGCCTGGCCTCGACGACCCGCTGACGCCTTTGAACATGTCCGGCAGCAAGCCGACAGGGGATGACGATGAATAACCGACCGATGCTCGAGCTGCGCGAAGCTCGCGGTGGCCGAGAGGTGCGCTCCTACGTCCTGGAGCTTCGCGCCACCGGTGATGACGGCAGCATCGAGGGCTACGGCTCCGTCTTCGGCGTGCGCGACAACTACGACGACGTGATCGCGCCAGGCGCATTCGCCGCATCGCTTTCCGAGCACAAGGCCGAAGGCACGATGCCCGCGATGCTGTGGCAGCACAACGCGGATGAGCCGATCGGCGTCTGGACTGAGATGGTTGAAGACTCGAAGGGTCTTCGCATCAAGGGAAAGCTCGCTCTCGACACCAGCCGTGGAAAGGAAGCGCATGCGCTTCTGAAGCTCGGCGCGCTCAATGGGCTGTCCATCGGCTTCATGTCGAAGCAGTGGACCTATGACCGCGAAACCGATGTTCGCACGCTCACCGAGATCGACCTCTGGGAGGTCTCGCTGGTGACGTTCCCCGCGAACGAGAAGGCTCGCGTGACGAACGTGAAGGCTGCCGACGCGATGGCAGCCCCGAAAGATGCTGAGCGGATCCTGCGTGATGCCGGATTCAGCAAGGCCGACGCGACGGCATTCGTGTCGCGCGTCATGCGGATGGGAGAAGAGCGGAGTGAGTCCGCAGATTCGACCGCCCAGGCACTGAAGGCAGCCAAGCGGCTGCTCGACACCCTCCAATCCCAAGCAAGGAATACCCCATGAAGATTTTCCAGATCCTCGCGATCGCGGTCGTGATCGCACTCGTGCTCACTGTCGGCAACGCCTCGGCCGATCCGCTGATGCTCTGCGCATGCCTCGTCGCCGTCCCGATGGACGGCATGTCCCGCGATTTCGCCGCGTTCCGTGCACGCCTCGCGCAGGCGGTCACTGTGGGCCTGTACGAAAAGCGCGAGGAGCCGAGCATCAAGTCGGTCGCTGATGCGCTGGACAGGATCGCCACCGCATTCGACGAGTACAAGAAGACCAACGACGAGCGCATCGACGCGATCAAGAAGGGCCAGTCGACCACCGACCTGGACACGAAGCTGGCCAAGATGGACCAGCACATCGACGCCCTGAACGAGGCGAAGTCGCGGCTGGAGAAGGTCGAGACGAAGCTCGCACGTCCGGGCGCGCAGGGCGGCGAGCGTGGCGAGAAGCAGAGCCCGGAAGCCGATGCCTACAAGTCGGCGTTCCTCTCGTGGGTCCGTAATCCCCACGATCCGGAGCGCCGCACCGCGTTGCAGCAGCGCGCCAAGGCGCTGCGTGCCATCGAGGCCAAGGCGTTCGGCGATGACGATGGCTTCGAAACCCGCGCAACGCAGACCGTCACCTCCACCGGCTCGGCCGGCGGCTTCGCCCTGCCCGAAGTCATCGAGCGTGCGATCGCGCGTCTGTCGGTGGACATTTCGCCCATTCGTCAGATCGCCACGGTGCGCACCGTCGGTAGCCCGGACTACAAGGAGCTGTTCGACATCAACGGCGCCGCATTCGAGTGGGTGGGCGAGACCGGCGCGCGCTCCCAGACCAACACCCCGAACCTCGCGGAAGTGGCGCCGACCTTCGGCATGGCGTCGGCCAAGCCGCAGGCCTCGGAAGAGTCGCTGGACGATCTGTTCTTCGATGTCGAGGGCTGGCTGGTGTCCTCGGCCTCCGAGGCGATTGCGGCGGGCGAAGGCCTGGCGTACGTCAGCGGTGATGGCACCAACAAGCCCACCGGCCTCTTGGCGGGCCCGGCGCCGGTCACCACAGCGGACGCCGCGCGCGCCTTCGGCACGCTGCAGTACATCGCGTCCGGCCAGGCTGCGGCGATGCCCACCAGTGCGGATATCTTCCTCGACATGGTCTATTCGCTGCGCGCGCGCTATCGCAACAACGCCCGCTGGCTGACCTCGAAGCTGGTCCTCTCGGCCCTGCGCAAGTACAAGGACAGCCAGAACCAGTACCTGTGGCAGCCGTCGTTGCAGGCGGGCACTCCGGCGACCTTCCTGGGCTACGCGGTGACCGAAGCGGAAGACATGCCCGCTGTCGCCGCGAACGCTTTCCCGCTCGCCTTCGGCGACTTCAAGGAGGGTTACCTGATCGCCGATCGCGTGGGCATGCGTATGACCCGCGACGAGATCACCACCCCGGGCTTCGTGAAGTTCTACGTGCGCAAGCGCACCGGCGGCAAGCTGCGCAACACGCAGGCGATCAAGCTACTGAAGATCGCGGCGACCTGATCGCGCAGCGCGAAAACCATCCCCACAGAAGGGCCCCATACCGGGGCCCTTCTCTTTGGAGAGCATCATGAAGCTGAAGGCAACGAAAAACTTCTCCTGGGCGCACCGCGGCGTCGAAATCGAGCATTTCGAAGCGGGCCAGGTCATCGAGACCGACGACGCCGATCTGGTTCGAGTCGCGAAGGGCGAGGGCTGGGCCAAGCCTGCGGGCAAGGACGACGGCGGCGCGCCGGAAGACAAGTCGAACGGCAACCCGCCCGAGAACAAGTAAGCCATGGGCCTGCGCCGGACAACTGAGCCCGGCGTCGAGCCGGTAGCGCTGGCCGAGGCGAAGCTCCATCTTCGCGTTGACGGCGATGCAGAGGACGCGAAGATCGCGGGCCTCATCAAGACGGCGCGCACCGATTGCGAATCCCGCATCGGGCGCACCCTCATCACGAGCGGGTGGACGCTGACGCTCGACTGCTTTGGACAACTCGCCGAACTGCCGATGCCGCCGGCGATTGCGATCACGTCGATCAAATACACCGATCCGAGCGGCGCGGAACAGACCATCGCCTCCAGCGCGTATCGCGTCGATGTGTCGAGTGAGCCGGCTCGCATCGAGCCAGTCAGCGACTGGCCGGCCACGGCGGAGGTGCAGGCAGCGGTCCGTGTCGTCTACACCGCCGGATATGGTGCTGCCGCCGATTCCGTTCCGAGTCCTGCGAAGGACTGGATCCTGCTGGCGGTGGGTGATCTTTACGCCAACCGCGAACGTTCCAGCGAGAAGACGAAACTGCCGATGGACTTCGCGGACTCGTTGCTGGACCCGCTTCGCATTTGGGGATGACGATGCAAGCCGGATCACTTAATCGCCGCATCCGCATCGAGCGCAGGCTCGAAGGCGAGGACGCCGCTGGCCAGCCGCAAGAGGCCTGGGACCCGATGCCGGTCGCTGAGGTATGGGCGAACGTGAAGGGCGCCACCGGCATGGCATCGATTCGGCAGACGAGTCCGCAGGACAACGTCGCCGCGTCGGTGAACAGCTACAGCTTCCGGATCCGCTATCGCGAAGGCATCGACGACGGCATGCGCGTCGTCCTCAGCGGCGTGCCGTTCGACATCAAGCAGGTGCGCATGGACCACGCGGGCCGCGAATGGACCGACCTGGTGTGCGAGCAGGGCGGAAACGATGGCTAAGGGCTCGTCCTTCGACGCGAGCGAATGGCTCACCGGCTTGGCCAAGCTGGTGGACCCGAAGCTACGCGAAAGCCTCGCGCGATCGATGGCTGTCGCCGGCGGCAAGGTGCTCCGCGATGAGGCCAAGCTGCAGGCGCCGGTGAAGGACGGGGTCCTGCGCTCGGCGATCTACCTCGCTTTCAAGGATCAGCGCTCGAATGACGCCCAGGTCGTCTACTCGGTGACGTGGAACGCGAAGATCGCCCCGCACGGCCACAACGTGGAAATGGGGCACTGGCGCTACAACAAGATCGTGAACGGCCGGCCGCAAAAGAGCCTGCGCCCGGGCCTGAAGAAGGGCAAAGGGGCCGAGGATCACGTGCCTCCGGGCAAGTTGAAAAACCGGAAGTGGGTGCCGGGTAAGCCCTTCCTGACGCCCGCGTATCACAACGGCGCGCAGCGATCCCTGCAGGCGATGATCGCGCGCGGTCAGCAGCGTTTGCCTGAACTGCTCGCCGGCGTATCGCCCGAGGCGACGGAATGAGCTTGGAAGCAGACCTGAAGACGCTGCTCGGCCCGCTGGTGCGCAATCGCGTGTATCCCGACGTCACGCCCGAGGATCCGAAGTACCCGCTGATCGTGTACCAGCAGGTCGGCGGCGATGTCGTTGAATTCGTCGAGGGCAAGGTCGCCGACAAGGATCACGCGCGCATGCGTGTGCACGTTTGGGCGAAGACGCGGCTGCAGGCGACGCAGATCGCGCGCCAGGTGCGCGTCGCGGTCGTCGAAGGCGAAATGAAGGGCACCACCTACGGCGCGCCGGTCTCGCTGCACGAGGACATGCTGAAGATCTACGGGAACCGCACCGATTACGGGATCTGGTACACGCCGGACCCATGAGCAACCGAGCCGCCCGCGAGGCGGCTTTTTTGTGCCCGCCGTTTGGCGGGACCAGTCACCTCGCCAAACCCACAGAAGGAAAGCACCATGAGCGTCTCGCTCCCCAATGGCTCCACGATCCACATCGCTAGCGGCACCGGGGCCGCCATCAACGTCACCGCCATCTCCAACGTCGCGCAGGCCGTGTGCACCGCGGCGGGACACGGCCTGGCCAACGGCGACTTTGTCATCCTGACGTCCGGCTGGTCGCGCCTGACCGACAAGGTCTTCCGCGTCGCCGGATCCACGACCAACACGTTCGAGCTCGAAGGCGCCGACACCAGCGACGTCAACATCTACCCGGCCGGCGGCGGCATCGGTTCGGTGAAGAAGGTCACCGGCTGGACGCAATTGCAGCAGGTGCTGCAGACGCAGTCGCAGGGCGGCGAACAGCAGTTCGCGCCGTACCAGTTCCTCGAAGGCGATCGCGAAGTCCGCATCCCGACCACGAAGTCCGGCGGCGGCCTGACGATCACCGTGGCGGATGATCCGACGCTCCCGGGCTACATCCTCGCCAGCAAGGCTAACGATGACCGCGTCGAGCGCGCGGTGCGCGTCACCACGGCGAAGGGCAGCAAGATCCTGTACCTGTCGTACATCACGATCGACAAGACGCCGACCATGGACGTGAACAACGTCATGGCCTGCCAGGCGACGCTGTCGCACCTCAACGAGCCGGTCCGCTACGCGGCCTGATCCCCCATCGCGGGGCAGGGTTGCCTGCCCCGCAGTTCTGAGAGCCCCCGATGTTCAAGATCAAGAGCGAACCGGCGTTCCCCGCCACCATCACCATCATCGGCCAGGGCCGCGAGCAGAAGCTGGCGCTTGTGTTCCGCCACCGCATTCGCACCGAGTACGCGGATCTCCTACAGGCCGTCGCCAAGGGCGAGAAGACCGTCGAGGACGCCGTCCTCGAAGTTGTCGAGTCGTGGGAAGCGGATGCGGAGCTGAGTCGCGACACGCTGGTTCTGCTAGACGAGCAGCAGCCAGGCGCGTGCTGGGCAATCCTGATGGGCTACCAGAGCGCGCTGGCGGTCGCCCGCAAGGGAAACTGATCGGCGGCGCACAGGCGCTCTACTGGACGAAGCCGACGGCTCAAGACCTCAACGGCTTCGATCCTGAGGACTATGCGTCGCCCGAGCAGCAACGCACTTCCGTCTACTACGACCTGGACGCGAAGGATTGGTTCTTCGACCTATGGGAGGAGAACTGGCCGCCGCTGCAGCTCTATATCCAGCTGCAGACGCAATGGCGCGTCGGCATGGGTGGGCCCTATGGCCTGGACTACAACGTCGTCTTCCACGAGCTCGATCGGAAGGGCCTCGAACCCGAGGCGTACGACGAAATGCTGGCGGCGATGCGCGTCGTCGAAGAAGTCGCCCTGAAGGCGATCACGAAATCGAACTGACCACGGCCCGCCTCGCGCGGGCCTTTCCTTACTGGGACGGCAATGACTGAAGTCATCGGCACCGCTCGCCTCGATATCGTGGTGAACACCGAGGACCTGGAGCCCGCGATCGAGCGCGCGAAGCGCGGCGTGACCGGCATGTCGCAGGCGGCCCAGGCCGAATACCAGAAGCTCACCGGGGCGGAGCGCCGGCGCGCGGACGCATTGATCCGCCAAGCCGACACGCTTGGCCTTACGCGCGCGCAGCAGGTCGCCTACAACGCGACTCTGCGCACGTCCGGCGCGCTGCACGACGAACTCATCGGGCGCATCCGCGCGTCGGAAACGGCGACTCGCTCCGGTGCGAATGCGTTGAACCAGTACGGCCAGTCCGCGAAGCAGGCGCAGGCGGCGCTCCGCGGCGTACCCGCGCAGTTCACCGACATCATCAGCTCGCTGCAGGGCGGCCAGAACCCGCTCACCGTGCTGCTGCAGCAGGGTGGCCAGTTGCGCGACATGTTCGGCGGAGTCGCGCCGGCGGCACGCGCGCTCGGTGGCTCGCTGCTCGGCCTTGTCAATCCATACACACTGGTCGCCGGCGCTGCAGGTGCGCTGGCCATTGCGTGGCATAAGGGATCCGAGGAGGCGACGCGCTTCAACGAGGCGCTGATCCTGACCGGCAACTACGCCGGGAAGACCGCCGACGAACTCGCGATGCTCGCGAGCCAATACGATCAGTTGGACGGCGTTACGCAGGGCAGCGCGGCAGCGGCGATCGCGGCCGTTGCCAGCACCGGCCGCTTCACGGGCGAGCAGCTGGAAATGGTGTCGAAGGCCGCCGAGCAGATGCGCGCGGCAAACGGTAAGGCGATCGAGGAGACCATCGAAGAGTTCGAAGGCCTACGGAAGGATCCGGTCAAGGCGATTCTCGAACTCAACGACAAATACCACTTCCTCACGCGGACCCAGCTCGATCGCATCGAGACCCTGAAGGACGAGGGGCGCGAACAGGAAGCGGTGACGGAAGCGATGCGCACCTACGCCGGCGTCATCGGTGATCGCACGCCGCAGATCGTCGAGAACCTCGGCTACATCGAAAAGGCCTGGCGCGGGATAAAGAACCTGACGCGCGAGGCAGTGGACGGCCTGCTGAGCGTCGGCCGTGCCGCGCCGGTGCAGCAGCAGATCGCGGATCTCACGCGCGCCAACTCGGTCGCGTTCAACGAGCTCCAGCGCTTCGATCCGTCGTCCGACATGGCGGCCTACATCAAGAAGGGCATCAGCGAGCGTTACGACGAGATCAAGCGGCTCAACAAGCAGCTTGCGGAAGACGCGGCGAAGGCAAAGCCGCAGGCCACAGTCGACAGCGCCACGGAACGTGCGCGCTTGGAGGCTGAGAAGGAATTCGACCGTGCGGCGCTGTCCAACCTCGACAAGAAGGCGAAGCTCGAGCGCGAGATCGCCGACCTCAAGGAAAAGGGCGCGAAGGCCGGCAAGAGCGCGGCGGAGATCGACAAGGCGGTCAACGATGCGCGGGCGCGCTTTGCCGAAGCCGAGGCGCGGTCCCAGCGGAAGGGGTCGAAGACCGATCCGACGGCGGCGCTACTGAAGCGAGTCCAGGACCAGACTGCGCTCAACGCGGAGCAGGCGCGGAGCACTGAAACGCTGACCGCCAGCGAGCGTATCCGCATCCAGGTGCTGGAGGAGCTGGATCGCATCGGGGGCAAGGTATCGGCCGGGCGGCGCGCAGAGATCGATGCCGCGCTGGAGCAGTTGCGCGTCAGTGGCGAGCTCGCCGAAGCGCACATGAAGGAAGTGCTGGCCAAGCGCGAGCTGGCGAAGTTGCAGGACGAGATCACCGCACGCGAAGGCATCCAGCGCGAGCAGAACAATCTCGACCTCGCGCGCTACGGCATGGGGAGTGATGCCGCCGACCAGGCGCTGCGCCGCCTCGACATCGAGCGCCAGTATGCGAAGGAGGTCGAAGACCTGCACAAGCGGGCAGCGTCCCAGCAGCGCGAGGTGCTCGCCGAGGAAGAGCAGGCGCTTCGCGAGAGCCGCGACCGCATGATCGTGGAGGAGGAGCGCTACCAGCGCGAGCGCGCTGCAGCGATGGGCGACTGGCGCAACGGCGCGACTGCCGCGGTGCAGGACTTCGTAGCGGACTCGGCCGACATCGCAGGGCAGATGTACGACATCTGGAGCGGTGCGTTCTCCGGGCTGTCGGACGTGATCACCGACTTCATCACCACGGGCAAGGGCGATTTCGCCGGCTTCCTAAACAGCCTTGCGGCCGATATCACTGCCTTCGTGGTGAAGCAGCAGCTTTCGAAGTGGTTGGGACAGCTCTTCGGTGGGGGTAAGCAGTCAGGCGGCGAATTCAACGGCGAGACGATGGGGACGATCTTCGACCTCTGGTCGAGCAGCGGCTGGGGCTTCTCGTCCGGCGGCTATACCGGTGCCGGCGGAAAGTACCAGCCGGCGGGCGTCGTCCACCGCGGCGAATACGTGATCAACGCCGAGGCGACGCGGATGCTCGGCCGTTCGTTCCTCGATCGACTCAACGGCGGCCAGGTGCCTGTGGTGAGCGGCGGCGGTGGTGGCGACACGTACGTGGTGAACGTGCCTGTGACCGGGCGAGTGGACACGTCGACGCGGTTGCAGATCGCGAACAACGTGACCCGTGAGCAGCGCCGCGGCGCGAGGTTCAAATGATGGCCTTCGACGAAGACAGCTTCATCGATTTCCGCCTCAACACGAACTACCGCTATGGATTCGTGGGCGGGCCGAACTTCGCGACGCTGGAAAAGCGACTTCGCTCCGGTGTCACCCGTCGGCGGCCCTTGATGGATATGCCGCTGCATCGCTATCGCGCCGAGCTGGCGACCTTCAACGAGGACGAGCGCGCGGCGTTGCTGGATGCGCTCTGGGTCGCGGAGGGCAAGGCGTACACATTCCGGTTCCGCGACTTCAACGACTGGCGCGTCAGCAATCAGGTGCTCGGTTTCGGTGACGGCACGAGCACGCCGATCCAGCTGGTCAAGCACTACACGCGCGGGCCGAAGACCAAGAGCCGCGACATCACGCTGCCGGTCGACGTCGCGATGACGGCCGACGGCGTCCCGTTCACGGGGTTCGTCGTGCAGCCGATTGGCGGACTGGTGATCCCGACGACGGTCTGGCCCGCCGGCGCGCTGCTCGCCTGGACGGGCACGTTCGATGTCTGCGTGCGTTTCGCGAACGACTACAACCCTCTGACCAGCGTGGCCAGCCGCGTCAACGAACTGATGATCGAGCTGCAGGAGGAGCGGTACGGATGAGCCGCATCATCCCCGCTTCACTGCAGCCCAAGCTCGATCGACACGTCGGCGTGTTCACACGGTGCGTTCGCTTCCGGTTGAGGAGCGGCCAGGCGCTCGGCTTCGCAATGTGGGATCGCGACATCACCTACGACCACGGCGACGGGCTGGGCCCGCTCACGTACTCCGCATCGCAGGGCATCGATCCATCTACGATCGCGTCGGACGTGGAGTACTCGGTCTCGAACTCCGAAGGTCGGATACTCGTCTCGACCACGCTGCAGGGCTTGACCTTGGAGATGGTCGAATCCGGCGCGCTCGACGACGGGCAGTGGGATTGCTTTGTTCTCGACCATACCAACCCGGCGACGGGCAGCGCGTGCCTGCTCGATGCTGGAGATCTGGGCGAGGTTCGCACCGAGAACGGCCTGGTCATCATCCCGGAACTGCTTTCGTACGCGATGCGGCTGCGCCAGCTCATCGGCGGGGTGTGGCAGCGCCCGGGGCGGTGCATCTTCGGCACTCCGGCGAACTCGCAGACCGGTTGCGGCGTCAACGCCGAGGTCCTGTGGCAAGACGGCACCGTCGCGAGCGTCGGCGTCGAGAGCGATCGCTCATTCACGGGCAGCTTCGCGGGTTTCTTCCCGGGGCGGCTGGAATTCACCAGCGGACCGAACAGCGGCCGTCGCTACGCGATCGAGTCCGTCGACGGGAACACCATCACGCTTGCTGAAACGACGCCGTACGCAATCGAGGATGGCCAGCAATACCGGCACCGCCCTGACTGCACGAAGCTGAAGGAAGGACCGCTGGGCTGCGACAGCTACGGGAACTGGCCGAACTACAAAGGCGAGCCCACGATTCCCGTCGGCGACGGAGTCGCAGGCAGCGTACCGGGTGGCAAGTTGCCCGGTGGTGGCGGTTGGGTCGGCGAGACACCGCCGCAGGTGCTCGAGTGAGCGGCGCCGGGCTGGCGGTTGCGCACGCGCGATCTATGATCGGCACCCCTTGGCGACATCAGGGGCGGAAGCCATGGGCCGTGGACTGCCTCGGACTGGTCATTCTGTCGCTGCGCGCCGGCGGCTGGTCGCGCACTGTCGAGGTTCCCGCGCGCTATGGCCGCGAGCCATGGGATGATCGATTACGCCGCGGACTGCGCGATCACTTCGGCGATCCTGTTGGCGAGCCGTGGGCAGTGGGCGATGTCGCGCTCGTGCAGTGGGGGAATGGCGAGCCGTCGCATGTCGGCCTGCTGGCTGATTACGTGCACGGCGGCGGCCTGTCGATCATCCACTCGATCAACCTTCATGGGGTGATCGAGACCGCGCTCGCGGGCCGCATCCGCGATTGCGTGATCGAGGCGTATCGACCTCAGTGGGGTGATCTGCCGTGAGTGATTACGCAGGTCCCGTCTTAGGTGCCGTAGGCGCCGTCGTCGGTTGGTTCGTTGGCGGCCCGGTTGGCGCATCGTGGGGCTGGGCAATCGGTTCGACGCTTGGTGGCGCGTACTCGGCCTCGCAACAGGTCATTCCCGGTCCCAAGATCGGTGACGTCCAACAGCAGACGTCGCAGGAGGGCGGATTCCGTCCGATCATCTTCGGACGATCGCATCCGATCAAAGGCAACGTCATCGCCGACAGTGATCCGCGCATCGTCAAAAAGCGCGAGCGCCAGGGCAAAGGCGGCCCGAAGGTCGAAACCGAGTACGCGTATCGCACGTACGCCGTCGGCTTTTGTGAGGGCGAAGCCTCGCTCCTGCAGGTCTGGCGCAACGGGATTCTGGTGTACGACGTCGAAGATCCCTCGATGTCGGCGGAGAACTCCAAGTTTCTCGAGTACGCGAAGTGGCACACCGGCACCTTCGACCAGATGCCCGACCCAGATCTGCAGGCGATCTACGGCGCAGGCAACACGCCGTTCTTCCGCGGGACGGCGTACCTGGTGCTGGCGAGCGAAGACGTCACCGATCAGCGCGGCGCGTGGTCGCAGTGGCAGGTGCGTGTGTTCCGCGGCGCAGCGAAACGCGTGACGACGACGCCATACCCCGTTGAAATCGTGGAAGCGTTTGAGCCGCGACTGTCAACTAGTCGCGGTCAGCTCTACTCGATTCCGATTGAAGAGTTCTCTGTCTCCATCGACATTGTCAGTGGCATCCTGCGCCAGCCAGTCATCGATTACGCGGCTGAGCCGGAGGCCTACGTGCCCGACGCTTCGATCATCAGCGGCGTCCTCGACTCAATCCTGGTCACGTACTCGGCACCGCCTGTCGAATACAGCCCGACGGTCGCGCTTCAGTCTGGCGTGCTCGATCAGATCGTCGTGACCTACAGCGCGCCACCAGACGAATACCAGCAGTCCATCACCATCCTTTCCGGATCCCTGACATGAGCAAGCGCATCGAGATCGTCACCCCGCAGTTGGTAACCCGCTACGCAGGTCGCTGGAACCTCAAGGTGATGAGGCCCGATGGGCGCATCCGGGAGGAGCTCGACTTCAAGAACATGATCCTGAACTCCGGTTTGGACCAGCTCTGTTCAAACGCGGGCAATGTCGGCCAGGCCATCGTCGTGGGCAGCGGTAACACTGCGCCAGTTGCAACGCAGACCCAGCTTGCGGCGCTGGTTGCTACGCAGAGCCAGGGCTCGTCGCCGTATTACACCGATCAACTACAGGCGACGGCGCCGTACTATGGTACAAGCGTCGTCACCCGCCAGTTCGCAGTCGGCGCGGCGGCCGGAAACTTGACTGAGATAGGGCTCTGCAACGGCGCGAACCAGACTTCGCAGCCGCTCTTCTCGCGTGCACTGATCCTTGATGGGCTCGGGCAGCCCGCCGCGCTGACGGTCCTATCGGATGAGATACTGATCGCGACGCACTACTGTCGTCAGTACGTCCCAACCACTGACGTTAACGGGGTGGTGAACATCTCTGGTGTGAACTACAACTACACCATCCGCGCCGCTGAGTGCACCTCCGCGAACAGTGGCTTCCGGCGCGTGCTCGACCCGCTCTCGATGAGGCAACGGCAAGGCGGTGACGTCGGATTCTCGGCATCCACGCAGACGCTTGGGCCAATTACCGGGATTCCGGCCGGCACAGCAAGCACAGTGCTCAGCGCGCAGTTCGCCGTTGGTGGATACACGGCCGGGAACTATTACCGCGACATCACGATGAACTGCCCCATCGGTAGCATGAACTCCGCTGGCGGCATTGGCTCCATCGTGATCAACACGACCCGCGGCAGCTATCAGATGAGCTTCACGCCGGTGATTCCCAAGGACGCGACAAAAATCCTTCAGCTTGTGTGGCGTTTTGGTGTGGCCCGTCTGTAGCCCAAGCCAATGATTCCCGAGAACAGACTCGCAACATCGGCAATCGCTGCCGGATTCATCGAACAGACGCCGCGGCCGAACCCGCTTGTCGATTACGAGATGGGCGGCATCGCGCTGAACGACGCAAGTCAGGGGTTGCAAGTCCAGCTGTGGACGGTGCGATACGACAAGGCGACCGGCGACGTGTTGCTGTCGGCGCCGTCGGCGCAAGAAACGGTAGCTTTCAACCGGCCAGCAGTGACGGAACTAAGCCTGGCATTCGACCAGAACATGAATCCGTTCATCGCGTTCGTCCAGGGTGGAACTGCGAGGTTCTGGTGGTATGACCCCTTGGTGCCCGGACAGGTGTTTGAGGAGTCGCTGATCGCTTCAGCGATCACACCTCGGTGCACCCTCGACGACAAGCGCGGCACGCAGACGGCCAATTCGGACATCATCCTCGCGTATGTGAGAGGCGGGTCGCTGTACTTTCGTCAGCAACGCGATCGCTATCAGGTCGAGCGCTTACTGCAGGGAGGCGTGAACGGCGGACTGAAATGGATCGGCATGAACGCGAACTGCCGCCTTCAGTTCGAGCTGGAAGGCAACGGTTCTGAGAATTGGACACTTCCTGACGTTATCGAGGATCTGTGCGTTCGCGCTGGCCTTAGGCAGGACCGCCTCGACGTCAATTTGCTTGACTGGCAGAAGATCGTTCGCGGGTACACGATCGGTTCCGCCTACCAGGCCGCGGGCATCTTGCAGACGTTGTCGTCGGTCTTCTTCTTCGACCCGGCGAGCGCGAACGGAAAGGTGGCGTTCGTTCCCCGAGGGCGCGATGCGGTGGCCACGATCACCAACGACGACATGATCGACGACGGCGATGACTCCGATATCGAGGACAGCCGGCGTCTGGACAACCTCGGCGTCCCTCGCGTTCTGCACCTGAATTACTATGACGTCGCCGGCGGGCTCAACACGGATAAGCAGCGCAGCGAGCGTCCGGAGGGGACGCGCGCCGATGGCGAGCAGTCGCTGCAGACTCCGGTGGTATTGTCGGCCGACGAGGCGGCGTCGGTGGTGGCGATCACGCACGGGCTCATGGTCGAGCAGCAGAAGGGCGAGCTGTCGTTCGCGCTGCCGGACAACTGGCTTCGCCTGACCGAGTCGGATGCAGTGTTCGTCGAGACCAACAACAAGATGGTGCGCGCGATGCTCACGCGCGTGGAGACCGAGGACGGTGAGCAGCGCTACAAGGCGATGCGTGACCGCCAGAGCCTTTACCGCACGCAGGTGCAGGGCATCCCCGCAGCGCCGGTGAAGCGGCCGCCGTCGTCGGTCGCCGGCGCAACCGCGCTGGAGTTCCTCGACATCGCCATCCTGCGCGACACGCACGACCAACTCGGCTTCTACATCGCCGTGTCGGGCATCCTTCCGGCGTGGCCCGGCGCACAGGTGGAGCTGTCGCTGGATGGCGGCGAAACCTACATCGAGAGCCAGAGCACGAATTCGAGCAGCATCGTCGGCGAGCTGGCTTCCTCGCTCGGGCCGCACCCCCACGAGTACCCTGACGAGACGAACACGGTCCAGGTCTACCTCAAGACCCCGAACGCCCTGCTGGAGAACACCGACCTCGCCGGCATGATGAACCGTCGGAACCGTGCGCTGATCGGTGATGAGCTGGTGGCGTTCGGTGATGCTGACGAGCTGTCGCCTGGGACGTGGGCTCTGTCGCACCTGCTCCGGGGTCGAAAGGGAACGTCCAGCGCCGGCACGCACGCGGTGGGCGAACGCTTCGTGCTGCTCGACACCGCCATGTTCATCCCGGCGGACTTGTCGTGGCTCAACCGCACGCTGACGTTCCGCGCCGCGACCTTCGGGCGACCGATCGATGAAGCGACGATCGCCTCCGTCGTGTTCGTCGGTCGCGCGCAGCGCGAACTTGCGCCGGCCTACCTCCAGGCGCGCCGGGACGGCATCGACGCCGCCGTCAGCTGGCAGGGTGTTGGTCGCCTCGGAAGCAGCGTGCACGTCGCGATGGGCGCGTACTTCGCCGGCTACCGCCTCACGCTCACCGACGGGACCACCACGCGCGAGATCGACACCGCCGCGACCACCTACACCGGCTCGCTCACCGCGTTCACGGGCCCGGTGACGGTGCGCGTGCAGCAGCGCAATCAACTGACCGGGCTCGGCCCGTACATAGAGGTCACCATATGACGACTCCCAGCAACGGCATTCCGTATGTGCCGGAGAACACTCAAGATCCCGCCGCAGGGTTGAATCTGTCGCTGAACGTGCTGGACGCCCTCCTGCAGACCTTCGTGCTCGACATGGACCTGACCGCGCCGCCTGGAAGTCCCGCCGACGGCGAGATGCACATCGTCGCCGCCGGCGCGACCGGCGCTTGGGCGGGGCAGGCCAACAACCTGGCGCGTTACGTTGCCGTCAGCACCAGTTGGCAGTTCTACACGGCGGGCGACCAGGTGCGATTCGTGTTCAACGTCGAAGACGGCGGCCTGTACGTCTGGCACAGCGGCGCGTGGGCACTGCTGGCGCAGGTGACGCCGTAAGGCGGCCGCTCTTTCTCAGGCGCTGAGATGGCCCGGCGTACGATGCGGGCATTTTCGAGTGGAGTCTCTATTCACCTGGTCCAACGGGCCGCCGACCGTGCTGCGGCTGCGCGGGACTGAGGTCGCGCGCCTGAGCCAGAAGGTCTCCGGCGAGTGGACGGCAATCCTCAACCAACATCTGCCGGGCGACGACCCGCGGCGGCGCCCGTGCGACTGTCGCAGCTACGAGACCGGAAAGGCCGGTGTGGACGAATGGGCGAGGCGACACGCGGATCGGCTCGATCGCGAGGTCGGAATCATCGAATCCCGCCGGCACCGGCTGGGATGCTTACCGAAGGGGTAGCCACCGTCTCACGGCGTGAGATGCTTGGACGGCAAGCTTCACCCGTGACCAGCAGGTAGCCGCCATGACCGAAAAGCTCGCCTGGGCCGCGATCGAGCCCCGCCTCCGCCAGCTCCGCCTATCCGCCGACGACCTCAAAGAGCGTTTCCCGGACGAAGCCGACTTCATGCCGCGGTTCGCGGACCTGGCCGACGACATTCTCGAAGCGGCTAACGATGACTGCTACGACGATGCGAGCGTGCGCATCACCGACATGCTCATCGATCTCGGCTACGTGCCGGAGCACGAGCGGCAGAACTAAAACGCCGTTGCCGTTCGCGGGTCCTTAGCAATATCGGGATTGTTCTCTGCCTGAGTAAGCATGTCTGCCCCCATCTGTAGCTGACCACGGCGATCACGTTGGGCGATTCCGGGGAAAGCGTTCCTTAAAACTAGGAGTTCCTGCGGAACGTCGTCGGCTAGCTTCTCGGGATGCAGAGCCAAATACCAAGCCTCAAACACTTGGAACTCAACCGGGGCCGCAGGGGCGAGATGAAAGTAGTCGTGAACAGCGAGGAAGAGGACCCCATCCACGTTTGACCCTTTGAGGATTTCGAGCGTGCCCCCCGGATCACGGTCTGCGTGTTTGCTGAAGTTCCGGTCGGGGTTGATGAAGTGCTTCGCCAGGTCGAGGCCGTCAGATATTTCGGCCCGAACAACGTTCGAAAAATTGTCGACCTTGTCGTGCTTGCACAAGGTGTCGATGATTTCCCACGCATTCGAAGCGAGCGCATAGACTGACACTGGGTCACCGTGGCCAAAATGTAGCCGAACCGCCGTAGCGAGCTGCCGGCGCGCGACGTCGATCTTAGTCAGATTAATCAGATCCATCCGAAAGCTAAGCCGCCAGGCGATGTTCGTAGTAGGGGTGGCGCTTGTCATCGAAGATCGCATAGAGCGCGGCGAGGTTTCCCGCTTCCGGCTGCAGCCACGCGTCGATGTGCTCGGGCTTGATGTTGATGATCGTCCGGTCGTGCCCGGCGGCTGCGACCTCCGGCTCCGGCTCGTCGGTAATCGCCGCGAACGAGTAGAGGTCAGGCGCACCCTTGTAGCCGGGCGACCGATTCCATAGGCAGGCGATCAGCATCGGCTCCGCCGTCTTCGGCGTGAAGGCTAGCACCTGGTTCTCGCCGTTCGGCCCCTCGACGTTCTCGTAGAAGACGTCCGCCACCATGATCCCGTGCTGGTAGCCGAACAGGTCCTTCCACGAGGTTTCGAGCTTGTCGCGCCGTGCGTTGTAGGTGCCCGGGAACCTGCGCTCCACCGCCTCGGTCCAGCCCGGCATGCGGCAGAAGTAGCGCATCGGCTTGATAACGCGCCGGCCGTCCTCCCAGATCATCACGGGCGCGTACCAGTCGGGGAACACGCGCGAGTCGCGGGGTAGAGGATCGGTGCGCCGCAGGTCGGCCAGCTTCTGCTTCGCCGCCTCGATCTTGTTGGTGGCGATGCGCACGTCTTCCTGCGCCTTCTTCGTTACCTTCGTCTGCAGGGCGCGCTGCGCGGTGTTCAGGCGCGTGGTTTGGGTGAACAGCTCGGCCTCGGCTTTAGAGGCGGCTTCACGGTTCCACTGGGCGATGTTGCGCCAGATCTCGCGCTCGGCAGGCGTCTCGGCTTGGGTGAAGGCGTCGTCCATGGCCTTGGGCGTCTTCGGCCTGGTCTTCCCCTTGTCGTGGAAGTAGAGGATCGCGAACTCCTCGACGGAGATCGTGGCGCCGAACTCGCGGACGTACTTGCGGTAGT
>Ga0209257_1002148_pt1 | contig 20523 bp, 11 predicted proteins | sample AraplaCvi_mCL_r2_FD_184277 | JGI IMG/M metagenome (GOLD analysis project Ga0209257, IMG submission 184277) | Arabidopsis root microbial communities from North Carolina, USA - plate scrape MF_Cvi_mCL_r2 (SPAdes) (version 2) | ecosystem: Host-associated > Plants > Roots > Endosphere | place: USA...
ATCTCCTGCGGGTGCAGGAACCGGTTCCTGCACCCGCAGGAGATCGGCCAGATCGCTGGCCGCGCCGGCCGCTACCAGACCAACGGCACGTTCGGGGTCACCGGTGAGGCCGAGGACATGGATCCCGACTTGGTCGAAGCGGTGGAGCACCACAGCTTTGAGCCGGTGGCCGGGGCCGAATGGCGGAACTCGAAGCTCGACTTCGGCTCGCTGCCGGCGTTGATCAAGAGCCTGACCCGATTGCCCGACCGCGAGGGTCTGAAGCTGGCCGCCGAGGCGCTGGACGAGACTACGCTGAAGTCCCTGGCCGAGGACGAGGTCGTCCAGACGCGCACCCGCGACAAGACCAACCTGATGCGCCTGTGGGACGTCTGCCAGACGCCCGACTTCCGCAAGGTGGCGCGCGAGGAGCACACCGGGCTGGTGAAGGCCTTCTTCCTGCAGCTCACCGAGCGCCGCCGCCGGATCGGCGACGACTGGATCGCGCGGCAGTACGAACAGCTCAACGTGACCGACGGCGAGATCGACACCCTGGCGCAGCGGCTGGCCAGCGTGCGGACCCTGGCCTACGTGGCCAACCGGCCCGACTGGCTGGTCGACCCGGCGGACTGGCAGGGCCAGACGCGGGCGCTGGAGGACCGGCTCTCCGACACCCTGCACGAAAAGCTGATGGCCCGCTTCGTCGACCGCCGGACCAGCGCCCTGATGCGCGGCCTGCGGGTGCGCGAGGAGATGCTGGCGGGCGTCGCGGCCGACGGCAGCGTGACCGTCGAAGGCCACTACGTGGGCCGCCTGTCCGGCGTGGCCTTCGAGCCGGCGCACGGCGGCACGGTGCTGGAGGAGAAGACCCTGCGCGCCGCCGCCCAGCACGCCGTGGCCCCCGAAATCGGCCGCCGCCTGGGCCGGCTGGCTGCCGCCCCGGACGAGGCGTTCGCGCTCGGACCCGACGGGGCGGTGCTGTGGGACGGCGTGGTGGTCGGCGCGATCACCGGCGGCCAGCCCTTCGCGCCCCGCGTGCGGCTGCTGGGCGAGCTGGGCCATGACGCCACCCGGCAGCGGGCGGCGCGGCGGCTGGAGGCCTTCGTCGCCGCCGAGGCCGGCCGGCGGCTGGCCCCGCTGCGCAAGCTGGAGGCCGCGGTGGCCGACGGGAAGATCCGCGGCCTGGCCCGCGGTCTCGCCTACCGGCTGATCGAGGCGGGCGGCGTGCTGGATCGCGCCGAGGTGGGCGCCGAGACCAGGGGCCTGAGCCAGGTGGAGCGGCGGATGCTGCGAGGCCTGGGCGTGAAGATCGGCGCCTTCTCGCTGTTCCTGCCCGGCCTGCTGCGGCCCGAATCCCGCGCGCTGGCCCAGGCGATCATTGCGCGGGAGGCGGACGGCTGGCGCCCGCCGGCCGACGCGGTCAGCCGCCTGCCCGCGCCCGCGCCTGCGCCCCGCGTCCTGGCCGCCTACGGCCTGCGCGCGGTGAAGGGCCTGGCCGCGCCCGTGGATCAGCTCGAGAAGCTGGACGAGCTGCTGCGCGCCGCCCCGGTGCAGAACGGCGGCGCGGTGCTGACGGACGAGGCCCGCGAGGCCCTGGGCTGGAGCGTCGAGGAGGCCACGGCGATCCTGCGCGGCCTGGGCTTCGCGCCGGCCAACAAGCCCCGGGCGAACGAGCCGATCGGCTGGCGCCGCCGCGCCGACCGCAGGGCCGAGGCCGCGGCCCGGCCCGCGCCGCACTCGCCCTTCGCCGCCCTGGCCGCGCTGAAGGACCAGCCCGCCCCCGCGCGACGGCCCCGGCGCCGGAGGAAGAAGGCGGCCGGCGCATGAGCGAAGTGGACGCCTGCCGCGCCGACGTGTGGCTCTGGCGCGCACGGTTCTTCAAGACCCGGTCGATGGCCGCCAAGTTCGTGGAGGAAGGCCGCATCCGCCTCACCCGCGCGGGCCAGGAAGAGCACCGCCTCGACAAGCCCGCCCGCCCGATCAAGGTCGGCGACCAGCTGGTCTTCGCGCTCGGCGGCCGGCTGATCGCCGTGACCGTGCAGGGCATGGGCGACCGGCGGGGCCCGGCAGAGGAGGCGCGGACGCTCTACTCGACATTGGACGGCGATTGATCCGAGACGTTCGGGCGGCCCCCCTCATCGACCTTCCAGAAATCCTGGGCGCCGTTCGGATTGACAAGTGGCGGCCCGGCCGTGAAAAACCCGCGCCCCGAACTCGGGAACGCTGCCGGAGTCTCAAGCGCCCGCCATGACCTACATCGTGATGGATCCCTGCATCAAATGTAAGTTCATGGACTGCGTGGAGGTGTGCCCGGTCGACTGTTTCTACGAGGGCGAGAACTTCCTGGCGATCAATCCGGACGAGTGCATCGACTGCGGCGTCTGTGAACCGGAGTGTCCGGTGGACGCGATCAAGCCGGACACCGAAGACGATCCCGACGGCAAGTGGCTGCGGATCAACTCCGAATACTCGAAGGTGTGGCCAAACATCACGGTCAAGGGCGAGCCGCCCGAGGACAAGGAAGCTTTCGAGCGCGAGACCGGCAAGTTCGAGAAATACTTTTCCGAGAAGCCCGGCCGCGGGTCCTGAACCCGACCTCGGCGCCCGTCCCGGCGTGGACGTGCAACCCTTTCATTCGGCTCACATTTGTGTTAATGTCGCCAACGACACGACACGAAGGCCTTCGCCTGCGTCGGTCTCCAGCAAGAACAGCCGGCCGGCGCTTTCGCCGGAACGGGCGAAGGGTGTCTTAAGAGGTCTGCTTCCGATTCAGCGTCACGGCCGCCGCGATCCTTCCCGCGGGAGGGGTGGCTATTACGCTTTTTCAGTAGCTCGATGAAAGCGCCGCGGCGACGCGGACACACAGAGAGGTATCTCGATGAGCAAGAGCGGTAACGAGTTCCAGGTCGGCGATCACGTCGTTTACCCGGCCCACGGTGTTGGCCAGGTGCAAGGCATCGAGACCCAGGAAGTCGCCGGTCTGAAGCTTGAGGTCTATGTCATCACGTTCGACCACGAGAAGATGACGCTGCGCGTTCCCACCGCCAAGGCCAAGACCGCCGGCCTGCGCCCCCTCGCCGAAACCGGCGTGGTGTCGAAGGCGCTGACCACCCTGAAGGGCCGCGCCCGTGTGAAGCGCACCATGTGGTCGCGCCGCGCCCAGGAGTACGAAGCCAAGATCAACTCGGGCGACCTGATCTCGATCGCCGAGGTCGTCCGCGACCTGCACCGCGCCGAGAACCAGCCCGAGCAGTCCTACTCCGAGCGCCAACTGTACGAGAGTGCCCTGGACCGGATGGCCCGTGAGGTCGCCGCCATCGAGCGCATCGATCGCGACGCGGCCATCGCCATGCTCAACAAGTCGCTGGTGAAGACCCAGGCCGTCGCCGCCTGATCGGCGCTACAGCTTCGAACGCGAGACGCCCGGCCTCACCGCCGGGCGTTTTGCGTTGCGGCTACGACGAAAGTCGTAGGCCTTTGGTCCAATTTACCGTCCCCCGGGCGCGACCTACGTTCCAGCAGTTGCAGGTTGGGGCGTGGGCATGGACTCCTGGTTGAAACGCGCAGGGCTCGCGGCGATCGCCGCAGCGACGACGGCCGGCTCGGCGGGCGCGGCGACGCTGATGGTCGGTCGCGACGGAAGCTGCGGCAAGGCCACCTGCTTCAGCGACGCCGGGGTTTACACCCGCACCTGGTCGGCCGGGAATTTCACCGGGCCAGTCGACGTGGCGGCGCTGCTCATGGACCGGGGCGTGCTGGGCGCCCTGGCCGGCATGACCTTCCGCATCAGCTTCTCCCAGAACGGCCAGGACCTCGGGACCTGGGGCCGGTTCAACATGGGCGGCTTCGGCGACGAGACGCTAGGCTTCTCGGGCGAGGGGTTCGTCTGGAACCCCGCGGACGGCGACCTGGTGCTGACGCTTGCGCTGGACCCTCCGCCCGAGGCCGGCGCGGGGGCCGCCTTCAGCAGCTCCAGCGCCGACGACCCGCCGATCGGGCCGCCCCCGGCGGTCCTCCGCAACGCCGCGTTCGCGGCCGCGGTCCCCGAGCCCGCCGCCTGGTCGCTGATGATCGTGGGCTTCGGCTTGGCCGGCGTCGCAACCCGCGCCCGACGGCGCCTCCCGGCGGCGGGGCGCTGAACGCGCCAGTTGCCCCGCCCGGCCGAGCGTGGCACGAACCGCCCCGCGTGGCCTCGTAGCTCAGCCGGATAGAGCAGGGCTTTCCTAAAGCCAAGGTCGGGGGTTCGAGTCCCTCCGAGGCCGCCATACAGTCACCTCGACACGTCCCTGCGACGTCCGAGGCGCCTGAGCCGCGGGCGAGCTGGTCACCCGCCGTGTGACGGCGCCGAGGTGGCGGACCTGCGACGGTAGGCCGCCCGCGGCCATATATAATAATACTTTCGCCGACTTGGCCTGGCTGTTAGCGTTACCAAAATGCGCCGATCACAGGTGCAGATCTGGGAGGGTATGATGGCGCCGGCCGAGCTCAGTGTGGTCTTCTTCCTGGAGCTGTTCGCCATCGTGGCGGCGGCCCGCGGCGTAGGATGGCTGGGCCAGCGGTTCCTGGGACAGCCCCAGGTCGTCGGCGAGATGGTCGCCGGGGTGCTTCTGGGCCCCTCCTTGTTCGGTCTCCTGGCGCCCGACCTCCAGGCCATGCTGTTCCCCAAGGAAGCCAAGAGCATCCTCTACGTCGGGGCCCAGCTCGGCGTTGGCCTCTACATGTTCCTCGTGGGCCTCGGCTTCGACCGGTCGCACTTCCGCAGCAATGTGGCGAGCGCCAGCGCCGTCTCGCTGTCGGGCATGGCGGCCCCGTTCCTGGTGGCGGTGTTGATCACGCCGTGGCTGATGGGCGTGCCCGGCCTCTTCTCCCCCAAGCTCACCCAGGCTCAGGCGACGCTGTTCCTGGGCGCCTGCATCTCGATCACGGCCTTCCCCATGCTCGCGCGGATCATCCACGAGCGCGGGCTGTCGAAGTCGCCGTTGGGCTCGCTCTCGCTGTCGGCCGGCGCGATCGATGACGCCGGCGCCTGGACGGTCCTGGCCATCGTGCTGGCCGCCTTCGGGGCGGGGTCGGGTGTGGCGATCAAGGCGATCGTGGGCGCCGGCCTCTTCGCGGTGGTCGTTCTGGGCCTCGGCCCGCGCCTGCTGGCCCCGCTGGGCGCGGCGGCGGAGCGCGCAGGCGGCGTCAGCCAGCGCCTGCTCGGCATCGTGCTGATGCTGTTCCTGCTCGCCGCCTTCACCATGGACTGGGTGGGCATGCACGCCGTCTTCGGAGGCTTCCTCCTCGGCGTGGTCATGCCGCGAGGCGTGCTGACCCGCGAGTTGCGGGCGAAGCTGGAGCCGTTCACCGTGGTGCTGCTCCTGCCGATGTTCTTCACCTACTCGGGGCTGAACACCCAGCTGGCCCTGATGGCCGATCCCGGCCTGCTCCTCCTGGCGGTGGCGATCCTGGCCGTCTCCATCCTCGCGAAGGCGGGCGCCTGCTGGGCCGCGGCGCGCCTCACGGGACAGGACAACGCCACCGCGCTCGGCGTGGGCGCGCTCATGAACGCCCGCGGCCTGATGGAGCTCATCATCATCAACATCGGCCTCCAGCGCGGCTTGATCGGCCCCGGGCTCTTTTCGATGCTCGTGCTGATGGCCGTGGCGACGACGCTCATGGCCTCGCCGCTCTTCGAGGTGGTGTACGGGCGAAAGGCCCGCCAGCGCGGGGAGCTCGGGGCGCTGAACGACATGCCCGAAAGCCCCGCCGCCGCGATCGAGAAGGTCCCAGCGTAGACTAAAGACTCAATCGCCTCCCACTTGCTCGTCATGGCCCGCCCTCCGGACGCGGATGCGCGTCCGGAATCTTTACTGGGAAGGGGCGGGCCGCCCATGATCTCCGCCTCCGGAAGCAGGGAGCTGCGTTTCCGCGGGCCTCTTGCGCCATCCGGTGTTCATGGGTCGCCCGGACAAGCCGGGCGATGACGAGCAAGACGGAGACGGTCATCCACCCAGATTGCGCCGCCGACGCCTTCCTTCCCGACCGGCACGTCATGATGACGCGCAATAGCTGGCGCGCAGTCAGCGCTCCGCAGGCGCCAGGCGGACCAGAACCACGTCGTTGGCGCGCATCGGCAACCCGAAGTCGAAGGTCCCGGAGGCGCCGACGCGGATCGTCCGCAGCGTCTCGGGTGCGTCTGCCGTCAGCGCCTGCAGTTTCGAAAGCTGCTCGGGCGTGAGGTTCTTGGGCGCACCCATCTCGATATAGGCCGTCTGCGCATCATTGGCGCGGAAGCCGGTGCGGAAGACCTCCAGGCGGTAGCGTCCGGGCGCGAGATTCCGAAGGCGGAGGCGGGCCGGCTCCACCGTTGCGGCCGGTTGGACCTTGGTGAAGAAGGAGCGGTTGCTGACCTTCTGATCCGGCTGTCTGAAGCGCCAGACCACGGCCGCGACGGCCTTGCCGTCCGTGGCCGCCCAGGTCTCCTGGTCGGCGGTGGGGATTTCGCGCCCCTGCAGCGCATGGAGGTACTTGTAGACGAACCAGGCGGGCTTGCGGACGCCCTCGCGGTTCATCAGGCCGAAGCCGCCGTGGAAGGGCGTGTCCGGCGGGCCGGGCTCCTCGAAGAGGTCGGTATAGGTCCAGTAGCTCATGGCCTGGACCTGACCCTGCACGGCCTTGAGCTTGGCGACGATGTACGGCGCGGTGACGTAGGAATCGTGCACCGAATCCCGCGGCGTGTAGCTCGTGCTCCACTCGGTGAAGAACAGCGGCAGGTGCGGGAACTTCGAGGCGGAGATCTGCTGGCGCACGCGGCGCACATCGCCCACGATGGCGTCGGGCGAAGGCGAGAGTTTCGTGTCGTCCTTGCCCTCCTCGTCAAGGAAGCCGCCTTCCACGCCATAGGTGTGGGTGGTGACGAAGTCGATCGGCGCACCGCTCGCCGCCACGTGGTCGAGCAACTCGGGAACCCAGGCGGCGCCGGCCGTCGCCGGGCCGCCCACCCGCAGGGCGGGGTCAACCGCCTTCACCGTGCGCGCGGTCAGGTCGTAGAGCTCGAAGTAGGCCGCCTGGTCGGCCTTTTCCCAGAAGCCGTCGAGGTTCGGCTCGTTCCAAACCTCGAAGTACCAGCGCCGCACCTCCTCCGCGCCGTAGCGACCCTGCACGTGCCGGACGAACGCGTCGACGAGATCGCGCCACGCCGCCGGGACCGGATGAGATGTGTTGCCCTTCCACCAGAAGATGGTCTGGGGCGACGTGGACATGGCCTGCGGCGTGAAGCCCAGCTCGACGAACGGCCGCACGCCTTTGGCCAGCAGGGCGTCATACAGCTGGTCGATCTTGCTCCAGTCGTAGACCGTGCGGCCGTCCACGACCCGCACCGTGCCCAGCACGTCGTGGAAGATCGCGTGAAAGCGGATGTAGCGGAAGCCGAGCTCGTCGGCGGTGGTTTTCAGCTGGGCCTGGCTGTCCGCGCGGATCAGGGTGCCGGGGTAGTCGGAGCCCACCGACAGGTCGAAGAAGCGGTCGACCGGTTGCTCGGCGCGGGCGAGATCGAGCACGACCTCCCGCGGCAGCGACGCGCCGGCGGCCGGCGCCGCGACGAAGGCGAGGCTGACCCCAAGCGCTGCGAGAAGGCGGCGGCCTACCGCAAACAGGCCCATCACGCTTCCGCTGGGGCGCGCTGAGCCGCTCGCTCCTCGGTCTCTGTTCGCTCGTTGCCCAAATCAATCACCTTCAGCATGGCGGCCGCGGCGGCCGCGGCGTCGTGCGCCACGATGGCGTCGACGATCCGCTCATGCGCATCGGTCACCTCATCCTGCCGTTCGCGCACCTCCAGCGGCGAGCTCAGGGAGAACGAGGCGAGCAGCGCAGCCTCGATCACCGCCGCCATCGAGCGCATCAGCGGATTCTTGGAGGCGCCGCCGACCGCAAGGTGAAACTGCAGGTCCGCCTCGGCGAAGCTGCGCTGGGTGTGACCCCGCACCCGCATGGCCGCGATGCAGCGGCGGAGTTCCTCAGCATCCTCGTCGGTGGCGCGCTCGGCCGCCAGCGCCGCCGCCCGCGGCTCGACCCCCCGGCGGATTTCCACCAGGTGGCGTCGGAACTCTGCGTCCATGCCATCCGCGACCTTCCATGACAGGACCTCGGCGTCGAAGAAGTTCCAGTTCACCGGGTCGAGCACCCGGGTGCCCACTCGAGTCTTGGAGATCACCATCCCTTTGGCGGCGAGAGTCTTCATCACCTCGCGCAGCACCGTGCGCGAGACCTGGAAGCGGTTCAGCAGATCGGGTTCGGGTGGCATGTTCGCGGCCGGTGGGTGCACGCCCATCAGGATCTCGCTCCCGAGCACCCGCACGATCTGGTCATGGCTGGAAAGCGTGCGCTCCGAACGCAAGCGGCTGAGGTGTGTCGAACCGGTCATGATCGCTCCCGACGCGCGCCGGTCTTCTTCGTCCCAGCGGGATGTTTCGTGAAGCCGGTATGGCGGCGCCGCGCCGCAGGAGTGTCAACTCCTTCGTCCGCCGCCGGCCGCATCTCGTGAAATGCCATAGCTATGGTGATTTGCACAATAATACGATTATTTAATTTGTGCACGCGGCCAAGCCCGCGCCGCGACCCTGGAAGTTCTGTAAGCGTGGAGGAACGCGGCGATGACGTCCCGTCGCGAAGTGGTTTGCGGCCTCGTGGCTGCGCCGGCCGTGTCCGCCCTCTCCCCACGCGAAACCCGCGGCTACCGGTGGGCGAATGTGAAGGTCGGCGGCGGCGGGTTCGTCCCCAACGTCGTGTTCAGCCGCGCCGAGCGCGGCCTCGCCTATCTGCGCTCGGATATGGGCGGCGCCTACCGATGGGATGCCGCCGCCGCTAGCTGGACGCCCTTGCTCGATGGCCTCGCCGAATCGAGTTGGCAGGGCGTGGAGAGCGTGGCCCCCGATCCCGTGGACCCCGACGTCGTCTACCTCGCCTGTGGCATATACCGCCGCGCCCCGGCCGCGATCCTGCGCTCGACCAATCGCGGAACGGACTGGCGCATCTTCCCCGTCCCGTTTCAGATGGGGGGCAACGAGGACGGCCGAGGCCTCGGCGAGCGGCTCGCGATCGATCCGCACCGGCCCTCCACCCTCTGGTTCGGGTCGCGTTACGACGGACTGCAGCGCAGCGACGACCGCGGCGAGACCTGGAACCGGGTGGCCACCTTCCCCCACGGCGGCCTCGGGCTGCCCGTTGGCCGCGGGCCGACCCACGGCGGCGTGAGCTTCGTCGTGGCGGACCCGAGGAGCGGCCGGCCCGGCGAGGGCTCCCGGACCCTGTTCGTCGGCGTGGCGGACCCCTCCGACAACGCGCTTTGGCGCTCGGACGACGGCGGCCGGAGTTGGCGTCCCCTGCCGACCCCGCCGGGACTGCTGGCCTGCAAGGCCGAGCTGGACGAGGCGGGCCTGCTCTACGTCACGTTCAGCAATGGGATCGGCCCGAACGGCGTCACCGACGGCGCGGTCCTGCGCGTCGACACGCGCACCGACGCGGTCACGGACATCACGCCCGAGCGCCCCCGCCCCGACATGCCCGGCGGCTTCATGGGCGTGAGCGTCGACCGGTCGCGGCCGGGCGGCCTGGCCGTCGCCAGCCTGAACCGCTGGAAGCCCTTCGACACCGTCTGGCGCTCGAGCGATCGCGGCGACACCTGGTCCAGCATTCACGAACAGAGCCGGCGCGATGTGTCGGCCACGCCATTTCTCTACTGGGGCGAGCCGGAAGCCGACATCGGCTGGTGGATGGCCGGTCTCGCCATCGACCCGTTCGACGCCGACTTCGCGTGCTACACCACGGGCGCCACCATCTACGCCACGCGGGAGTTCACCCGCGTGGGCTCGGGCCGACCGGTCACCTGGTTCCCCTGGGTCGAGGGCATCGAGCAGACCGCGATCCTGACACTGATGAGCCCACCCGAGGGGCCGGCGCTGCTCAGCGGCTTCGGCGACATCTCGGGCTTCGCGCACGAAGATCTCGCGGCCTCGCCGCGGCTGCAGTTCGCCGACCCGGTCTTCGGCAATACCAACACGATCGACTACGCGGGACGCGCGCCGCACGTGGTGGTGCGCAGCGGCACGCATCATCCGCGCCAGGAGGGCGCGACTCTGGCCTGGTCCGACGACCATGGACGCAGCTGGCGGCCGCTCGCCGCGCCCGCACAGCCGGACGTCCCGCCCTTGCCCGGCGCGCGCGGTGATCCGGCGCGGGACTCCTCGATCACCGTTTCCGCCGATGGCGCCGCCTTCGTCGTGATGCGACCCCGCCCGGTGATCTCGCGGGACCGCGGGGAGACCTGGCGCGAATGCACGGGCCTACCGGTGTGGGCGCGGCCGGTCGCCGATCGCGTGGACCCACGGCGCTTTTACGCCCTGGACTTCGCCGCGGGACGCCTGTTCGTCAGCCGTGACGGCGGGCAGGCCTTTACGGAGCTCGCCACCCGGGGCCTGCCTCCCGGCCTCTCCGCCGATCGCCCCACATGGCGCGAGCAGGCGTGGCCGCTGCGGGCCGCGCCCGGGCGCGCCGGCGAGCTCTGGCTGACCAGCCGCCAGGGCCTGTTCCGCACCCGCGACGGAGGGGCAAGCTTCGCCCGCGCGCCGGCCGACATTGCGGTCGAGGCGATGGACTTCGGCGCGCCGCCGCCGGGCCGCAGCCACCCCGCCCTGTTCGCCATCGGCGTCCGGGACGGTGTGCGGGCCATCTGGCGCTCGGACGACGAGGGCCGGCGCTGGATCCGCCTCAACGACGGCCGCCACGAGTACGGCCGCCGCTTCCGCTGCCTCGCCGCCGATCCCCGCGTGTTCGGCCGCGTCTACGTGGGCACGGACGGACGCGGGATCGTCTACGGCGAGCCCGCCTGAGCGCCTATTTCAGCTCGGGGACCACGACCGACTTCGCCGGCGGGACGACGCCAAGCTCGCCTCCGCGCAGCCATTTCCCCTCCTCGAGCGTCGGCGCCTGCGGCGCGACCTCGTAGCTCCACGCAATCTCGTCGGAAACCCTTCGGCCCCCGGCCTCGGCGGTGGCGCGCAACATGTTGGCGCCCGGCCGCAAGGCCACTCCCGTCCAGACAGCCTTGCGTCCGACCACCTCGCGGTCGCCCAGGTCGGCCCCGTTGACCGTCAGCCGCACGCGCGCGGCGTTGCTGTAGACCTTCACGTCGACCGAAGCCTCGCGCCGCGGCGTCATCCGCCGGCTGGCGATGCGCACCATCGGCGCGTCCGACCAGTTGGCCTGCTGCCAATAGTAGGCGTCCTTGCGGATGGTTCGATCGTAGGTGACCAGGCCCTTGTCGTTGATCCCGGGCCGATCGCCCTCATTGCGGCCGTCGGAGGCCAGGTCGAAGGCGACCCAGATGAAGCGACCCCAGAGGTAGCCACGCGTGGCCAGCGTCGTTTCGGCGTCCTCATGGAACTGCGCCTGGTACTGCTCCGGGTGCCAGCCGCCGGCGGGCGACGGGCGGCGCGGCGGGTCTTCCTGATGCAGGACGCTGCCGCCGGCGCCGTACTCGCTGACGGCGAAGGCCCGCTGCGGCGCCCGCGCGTGCAGCCGGTCGGCCCACTGGCCGATGTCCCCCACCTGATCGGGATACCAGCCGAAGTATTTGTTGTAGGCGCCGACGTCCGCGTGCAGCGCGTGGGGCGCCAGGTCGTCGGCGCAGCAATGGGCGTAGACTGTGAGGCGACTCGGGTCCTCGGCCCGCGCGGTCTTCTGCAGTTCCGCGAGCAGACGGTTGCTGGTCTCGTCCGACTGGTAGACCTCGTTGCCCAGCCCCCAGAACGCCACCGACGGGTGCTGGGCGTTCTGGCGGATCAGCTCGCGCATCTGCTGGAGCAGGTTGGCCTCGAACGCCGGCTCGCGGCTGACCCGCGCGTTGAGCGGGACCTCGGTCCACACCACGAAGCCGAGCCGGTCGGCGAGTTCGTAGGCGCGCTGCGGGTGCTGGAAGTGCACGAAGCGGACGGCGTTTGCGCCCAGCGCCGCCAGGATCGCGAAGTCCTCGTCGATCTCGGCTTCGGTGACGGCCAGACCCTTCCCCGGCCGCCCGGCGTGGAAGTAGTTGACGCCCCGCAGCGGCAAGGGCTGGCCGTTCAGCAGGAACCCGCGATCTGGATCGACGGCGAACGTGCGCACGCCGAGCGGGATCTCGACCCGATCCGATCCCCCGGGTGAGGCGACCTCGGCGACCACCCGGTACAGGTAGGGGTCTCGCCGCCCCTGCCAGAGCCGCGGTGAGGCGAGGACAAGCGTCTGCGAGACGGGCCGCACCTGCCCGGCCGGCGCCCGCACCGTGGAGGCGGCGCGCGCCACTTCCTTCCCGCCGGCGTCCAGGACGCGAATAGTGACCGCCGCCTGGGTGGTCGTGCGGCCGGCGTTGCGGACGGGGACCGTGACCGCAAGCTCCGCCCTCTCCGGTGACACGCGGGCGACGGTCGCCCGAACGCCCGGCCCGCCGTGGTCCAGGGCGTCCACGTGCACGACCGGCACGGACAGCAGCGATACACGGCGGTAGAGCCCGCCGAACACGGTGAAGTCGCCGCCAAGGGGCGCGATGGTTTCGCCGGCGCTGTTGTCCACGCGAACCGCAACGACGTTCGTCCCTGCGCGCACGGCGTCCGTGACGTCGAGGCGGAAACCCGCGTAGCCGCCTTCGTGGCGTCCCGCCGGGCGGCCGTTGACGTAGACCTCGGCCGCCAGCGCCGCGCCTTCGAACTGCAGCAGCAGGCGCGCCCCCGCGGGCGCGGCGGGCAGGTTCAACTCCCGCCGATACCAGGCGGGTCCGCGGTAGTAGCCGCCGCCGTCCTCGCCGTCGCCGGCGTTGAAGGTGTACGGCAGGGTGACGTTCAGCCAGTCCTTCGCATCGAAATCCTCGCGCCAGGCGCCGGCCACCTCGCCCTTGTGAAGGCGCCAGCCGGCGTCGAGCGGCCAGGTCCACCGCTGCTCAGGCTCTGCGCGCGCGGCGCTGGCCGCCAGCACGAAAAGCAGGAAGGCGGCGACGAGGCGGAGCACCTACTCCACCGGAAGCTCGAACGGGATCGCCGGCAGTTCCTGGCGGTCGAACAGGTTCACGACCGGACTATCGGCCCAGGCATAGCGGACGAAGGCCGCGTCGGTGGCCTGCGCCAGCACGACGGACGCGCCCTCGACCCTCGCCTCCGCCCAGCGGCAGCGCCGATTGGTGTCGCACAGCTCGAAGCCGAGCGGCCGCGCGTCCCCGTGGACCACCAGCGGAACGCCCAGGTCCACCACCACCTCGTCGCCGCGGCGGCGGGCGGACCTCGGGCGAGGTCCGTCGGCGGCGACGTCCTCGCCATAGGCGATGCGGCGCGCCAGCAGGGCGAGCCGTTGGCCGACCTTCAGCTTCTGCGTCGGGTGGATGTCGAAGGGATCGCCGACGTCGATGGAGACGGCTAGGCCCGCGCGAGGATCGGCTGCGACCGCCCTGCGCTGCGCCTCGCGCAGCTGCGCCCACGCCGGATCCGTCGGCTTGGAGGTCGGCGACCCGAACGCGGTCAGCTGTACGGCCAGGAAGGCGAGGTCCGGCGTTTCGAACCGCGTCCGCCAATCGGCGATCAGAGCCGGGAGCAAGCGCCCGTACTCGGCGGGCTCGCCCACATTGGCCTCACCCTGGTACCAGGCGACGCCCTTGAGGCCATAGGGACCTAGCGGAGCGATCATGCCGCCATAGAGCGTCGCAAGTCCGCTTGCCGGCAGCCACGGGACGGACGGCGGGGGACCGGTCTCGGCGAGCGGCGCCACGATCCGGTAGCGCCATTCGGGGCCGATTGGGACGCTCGTCCCATCTGCCAGGCGCAGCCGCCTGGAGGACGCCGGCCACCAAAGGCCGCCGCCGCCGCCCGTGTCCGTGACGCGCACCGCAATGACGTTGCGACCCGGCTTCAACACGCCGGCCGGCACCGCGTAGCTGCGCGGCGTGTCCCAGCTCTCCAGCGCGCCGACGAACCGGCCGTTCACCCAGGTGACGTCCATGTCGTCGATGGCCCCCAGGTCGAGGATCCCGGCGTCCTGCGCCTGGGCCGGCGTCAGCACCACTTCGGCGCGGAACCAGGCCACACCGTCGAAGCCGGCGAAGCCGGGCGCACCCGCATCCTCCCAGACCCCCCCGGGGGTGAGCTGCGCCCATGCCCGATCGTCGAACGCCGGCGTACTCCAGGCCTTCGTCTGCGGCTGAGTGCGCGCGACCCACCGTTCCTGGGCCGCCACCCACAGGGCAAGCCCCTCGTCGGGTGAGTGGACATAGGCGTCCAGGACTCTGAATTTATCCTCGTACCCGCCGAGCGCAGTGAGCCCGGGCCGGCTGATCCAGCTCTGGATCGTCGAGCCGCCCCAGGTCGCGTCGATCAGGCCGACCGGCGCGCCGGTCGCCTTGCGCAGATCGCGGCCCATGAACTGGCATGCCGCCGAGAACGCCGCCGCGCTCGCTGGCGATGAGACTTGCCAGCGGTCCGCAGCGCTCAGCGCAGCCTCCGGCGTCGGATTGCTGCGACGGCTGACCTTGAGCAGCCGCAGGCTGGAGTCCAGCGCGGCCGCGACCGCGCTCGGGCCGTTGGTCGCCTGGACCAGTGGGAACTCCATGTTCGACTGGCCGGAGCACAGCCAGACGTCGCCCACCAGCACGTCGGTCAAGGTCTCGGTCTCGCCGCCCGACCGCGCGGTCAGCTGGAAGGGGCCGCCGGCCTTGTGGGCGGGCAGGTCCGCACGCCAGCGACCGTCCGCTCCGGCGATGGCCTGGGCCCGACTTCCGTCCAGCTCCACCGTGACGGCGGCGCCGGCCGCGGCTTCGCCCCACACGGGGATCGGCCGGTCGCGCTGCAGCACCGCATGATCCTGAAAAACGCCGTGCAGGAGCTGCCCCGCGGTCGCGGGGCCGGCCGCCAGGGCAGCGACGCAGGCGAGGACCGCGGGTCTCATTGCGCCACTGGGCAGACAGCGCCCGCCGGATCGGTGGTGAGCCGCACGGTCTCGAGCGAGACGACGAGGGGCGCGGCGGCGGACAGCCGGAACGGCTCCGAGACGGAGGCCACGTTGGCGCCCGCCTCACGGAAGCACGCCAGCCGGATCTTGAGGCGCCGCCATTCGCCGGTCGGCGCGGCGGCCATCAGCGGGCCCACGTCCAGGCCTGCGCCGCCGAACGCGAGCCGCACCCGACCGGCCGGCGGGACATCCACCCGATAGCGGACTTCCAGGGACATGTCGGCGTTGGTCTCGAAGCCGAAGTCCGTGGGCGGCCCGGCGAAGGCGGCCGAGGCCTCGGCCCGTCCGGCGAAGGCGAGCTGCCGCCCGGCCTCCTGGACCCCACCGGCGTCGACCGGCCGGGCCACCACCCCGGTCGTGGTGGTGAGCTGCCAGGGGGCCGGCACCTTGCCGCCGACGAGGTAGCTGCGCGTGTCCCACGCCTCGAGCCGCAGGCCGGGATCCTCGGAGAGGGCCGCAAGCCGCGCCTTGTGCCGGTAGGTGAGTCCGTACCCCAGCGCGAATTGCGGGTCGTAGCCGGGCTGGCCGGCGTTCAGCGTGAATTGCCCGGCGGCCTTCGGCCACGAGAACGAGAGCTTGCCCGTAAAGTCATGGCGTGGCCGCCCCTGGGCGTCGCCGATCAGCACGTCCGCCACGCCGCCGCCCTCGGAGCCCGGCAGCCAGGCGGCCACGAAGGCGTCCGAGGCGTTGATCTCCGGGTTCACCCACAGCGGCCGGCCAGACAGGAACACCGACACCACAGGCACGCCGGCCGCCTTCAGCCGCTTCAGGAGCGCCAGGTCGCTCTTGTCGTTCGGCTGGTATTCCAGCGTCTTCACATCGCCCACGCCCTCGGCGTAGGGCGCCTCGCCAAACACCACGATCGCGACGTCGGGCTTCGTCTCGAACCGGCCGTCCACGCTGAGCCGGGCCGAGCCGCCGGCGGCCTTCACCGCCTCGGCGACGCCGCCGTAGATCGACTGGGCGTTCGGGAAGTCGCTGTTCTTGTTCTCGGTGCCCTGCCACGAAAGCGTCCAGCCGCCCGACTGGCGGCCGATATCGTCGGCGCCGGAGCCCGCCACCAGGATGTTCGCCCCGGCCTTGATCGGCAGCACGCCCTCGTTCTTCAGCAGCACCAGCGACTTGCGAACCGCCTCGCGCGCCAGCGCGCGGTGCGCTGGGGAGCCGATCACGCCGGCCTTTCCCTCGAACGGCCGCTCCGGCGCGAAGAGGCCAAGCCGGGCCTTCACCCGCAGGATCCGGCGCACGGCGTCGTCGATGCGGCTCATGGGAATCTCGCCCGCACGAGCCTGGGCCACGGTCGACTCGTAGAGGCCCTTCCAGCTGTCGGGGGCCATGTACATGTCGAGGCCCGCCTTCGCCGCCGCGGCGCAGTTCGTCGGCGTGCAGCCCGGAAGCTGGCCGTGCCCGTTCCAGTCGCCGACGACGAAACCCTCGAACCCCATCCGGCCCTTGAGCACGTCTGTGAGCAGGCTGGCGTTGCCGTGCATCTTGTGGCCCTGCCAGCTGGAAAACGAGGCCATGACCGTCATCACCCCGGCGTCGATGGCCGGCGGATAGCCCTGGGCATGGGTGCGGATCAGCTCGGCTTCGGAGATGTCGGCGTCGCCCTGGTCGATGCCGTCCTTCGTGCCGCCATCGCCCAGGAAATGCTTGGCCGAGGCCGCCACATAGCCCTGCTGCAACGGCCGCGGCGCGCCGGGCTCGCCCTGCAGGCCACGCACCATCGCCGGGGCGTATCGCGCCACCAGGCTCGGGTCCTCGGAATAGCCCTCGTAAGTTCGGCCCCAGCGATCGTTCTGGGGCGTGGCCAGCGTCGGGCCGAACGCCCAATCGATGCCGGCGGCCGCAGTCTCCCTGGCCGTGGCTTCGCCGATCCTGCGGATCAGGTCGGGATCACGCGCCGCGCCCAGCCCGATATTGTGCGGAAAGAGCACGGCGCCCACGACATTGTTGTTCCCGTGCACGGCGTCCACGCCGAATAGCACGGGGATCGGCGTGTGGCCGGGCCGCTTCTCGAGCGAGACCGCACGGAAGGCCCGCGCGGTGGTGATCCAGGGCTCGGGGCCAGAGCGGTCGGGCGCGCCCAGCGGGGGCGAGCTTCCGCCGGCCAGGATGGACCCCAGGGGATACTTCCGGAGGTCGTCCGGCGTGATCGAGCCGAGGTCGGCCTGGATCATCTGCCCAACCTTCTCCTCGAGGCTCATGCCCGCCATCAACCGGGTGACGAACGCCTCGGTGTCAGGGGCCACCAGGCCCTGGCTGTGGGCCGCCGGCCACATCTCGGGATGAGCGACACCCGCCGGCGCGGACTGGGCGACGCCGGGGCCGGCCACGGCGGTGGAGGCCAAGAGGGCCTGTAGGACTTTGCTGACGGACATGTCTCCCCCCTGGCCTGACGCCAGTGTGCGGTTCGGACGTCACGAATGGACGCTTGACGGCAGTGCTATACGGCACGATTTGTACGATTAAAATACAAATGAGGGGGAGAACAACAGTGACGTCGTCGATCACGGGGTTCTCCCTGGCGTGCCTGTCCCAAGGGCCGCTTCAAGGCCCGGCTCTGGCGTCGGCGCCGCGCCGAGACCGGCCAGGGCGTGGCGGCGGTGAGGTCCATGGGCTCAGCCTTCAACAGTCAGGCGCACAGCATGGAGAGGGTCGGCGCCGCGAAGGCTGCCAGCAGCACCAGCGACAGGGTCGTCCAACCGCCGGGGCCGCGCCGTGCCGCGCAGGGCGTCCAGCACCTCGTAGCGCTTCTCCACGCGGTCCCCGCAGCGGTCCGTTGAAGGGAATGGATGCGATCGCGGCGCGCCCCGGGAGGTCAGGGGCGCGCCACGCCGCCTAGGGCTTGCGGCTCGCCACCACCGGCTGGCCGGCGTAGTCCACGGTGATATCGGCCGCGTCGAAGACGGTGGGGGTTATCCCGTCGCGGATGAAACGAACCTTGAACTGGCGCTGTTGCAGCATGCCCTTGAAGCTTCCGGAACGAGCCCCGATGGTCAGCTTCCCCGCCTGTTCGTTCCAGCTGACGGGAATGCGGCTGTAGGCGCCGCGCTGGTAGCCGTTGGAGAGGCCATCGTCCTCATAGAGCTCGAAGCGGCCGTCCTTCCCGGTGAAGACCAGGAGCGTGATGGGCGCGTCCGGCTTCTCGCCCACGTACTGCTGCACCGGGCCCGTGGGGACGATCGAGCCTGCCTTCACGAACAAGGGCATGCGCGCCAGCGGCGCGGCGGCCTCGATCCTGCGGCCCCCGGCGTAGGCCTTGCCCGTCTCGAAGTCGTACCAGGTCGCGCCGGCCGGCAGGTAGACGCTGCGCGTCCGGGCCTTGAACACGGTCACCGGCGCGACGAGGAAGGAGGGGCCGAACAGGTACTGGTCGTCGATCTTCCGCACCGCCGGATCGTTGGGGAAGTCCATGGCGAGGCCGCGCATGATGACGCCGTCGCGATGGTAGGTGTCCGCCGCCACCGTGTAGATGTAGGGCATCAGCCGGTAGCGCAGCTCGTCGTACCAGGCGAGCGCGCGATAGACCTCCGAGCCCTCGGGCGCGAGGGTGTAGATCTCCCGGAACGGCGCCTCGCCGTGGCTGCGGAACACCGGCGAGAAGGCGCCGAACTGGAACCAGCGGAGGTTCAGCTCGCGCCACTCGTCCACGTGCGCGGGGTCCTGGCTCTCGTAACGTTTCTCGACGGAGAAGCCGCCGATGTCCGTGGTCCAGTTGGGGATGCCGGACATCGAGAGGTTCACGCCGGCCGAGATCTGGTCGCGGAAGTCGTCCCAGCGGGCCACCACGTCCCCGCTCCAGACCGCCGCGCCGTTGCGCTGCAGCCCGCCGAAGCCCGAGCGGGTCAGGATGAACGGACGACGGTCGGGATCGTAGGCCAGCTCGCCCTGGAACACGCCTTCGGTGTGCGGCAGCGCATACGAGTTGAAGTAGGCCGCCCCGGGGCCTAGCGCCGTCGGGCTCATGCGCAGGGCGCGCTCGGCGACGTCCAGGTTCGAGTGCATGTCGGGCTCGGAGGCGTCCAGCCACCAGGCGTCGACGCCGAGCACCCTGAGGCTCTCCTTCATCTGCCGCCAATAGATGTCCCGGGCGGCCTTGGCGTACGGGTCGTAGAACGAATTGAGGTAGCCCGGTCCGACCCAGTCCTTGGCCCCCTGCTCCACGTTGCGGCGGTACATGAAGCCGGCGGCGTCGAGCTCCTTGTAGTGCTCGGTGGTCGGGTAGAATTTCGGCCACACCGAGATCATGAAGTGGGCGTCCAGGGCGTGGATCTGGTCGATCATGCCCTTGGGATCGGGGAAGCGGGTCTTGTCGAAGCGGTGGCTGCCCCACTCGGGGTCCGGCCAGTAGCGCCAGTCCAGGACGATGTTGTCGAGCGGCAGCTTGCGCTTGCGGTATTCCTTCACGACGCCCAGCAACTCGTCGGCCGTTTCGTAGCGCTGGCGGCTCTGCCAGAAGCCGTACGCCCAACGCGGCGCCAGGACGGCCTTGCCGGTGAGCTGGCGGTAGCCCGCGATCGCCTCGTCCATGTCGCGGCCAGCGATGAAATAGTAGTCGACCGCCTGGCCGACTTCCGAAGTCAGCTGCAGCGACTGGCGATCTGCGGCGGGCATGGGATTGTTGTGCAGCAGCGCGATGTAGCCGTCGTCCGGCGTCCACTCCACGCGCACCCTGTGCCGCTGGCCCGGCGTCAGCTGGGCCTGGAAGTTGTGGACCCACGGGTTCCAGTTTTGCCGCCAGCGGTCGATCACCAGCTTGCCGTCGACCCAGACCTTGGCGTAGCCCGAGCTGTAGAGCTGGAACTTGTGGGCGCCTGACGCCGAGGCCTCCATCGCCCCTTCCCAGACCACCCGCACCGCTCCCCAGGACGCATGCGTCTGCGGGTCCGGCGCCTTGTCCGACAGCTCGGCGGGCCAGGTCACCAGGTCCTTGAGATACTGGTAGTTGATGTCCGCTTCGGTGCGCGTGACCTTCAGCTGGCCGTTCACATAGTACCGCGCCGTGAAGCCGCCGGGCTTGCCATCGGCGTCGAAGAGCTTCAGGTCGCGCGAGGCTAGGCCGTACGGCGTCGGATTGCCGAAGCGCGTGATCGAGTTGTTGTCCCAGAGCAGCCCGTAGCCGCGGCTGGATATGAGGAAAGGCACGGCGATGGCGCGGTTGTACTGCGCGAGCTCGACGTCCTCGCCGCGGTAGTCCATCTGCCGGTTCTGGTGCTGTCCCAGGCCGTAGAACGACTCGTCGGCGGCCGGGCTGAACTGTTGGGCGACCCGGTAGAACGGCTTGCCCTCGACCGTGACCGGCGCGAAGCGACCCGCGTCCCGCCCGACCAACACCGGCCGGCCCGTCGCGTCGCGGAAGCTCACCACGCCATCGGCGAGCGAGACTTCGGCCGTGGCGCGCCCGGTCTTCAGGATGACCTTCCCGGCAGCTTCCTCCACCTTGAGCCCGACTGGCGTCTGCGGCTGGGCGACCACCATCAGGCTGGCGGGGACCTGCGTGTCAGCCGTCGGCGTCGCGGTGACGTGGATGATCCGGTC
>Ga0209257_1002150_pt1 | contig 20511 bp, 15 predicted proteins | sample AraplaCvi_mCL_r2_FD_184277 | JGI IMG/M metagenome (GOLD analysis project Ga0209257, IMG submission 184277) | Arabidopsis root microbial communities from North Carolina, USA - plate scrape MF_Cvi_mCL_r2 (SPAdes) (version 2) | ecosystem: Host-associated > Plants > Roots > Endosphere | place: USA...
GCATGCAGCTGCACGAATCGCCGCTGTTCCAGCAGATGAAGGCCGAGGGCAAGCAGTCCAAGGCGCCGATCACCGAAAGCTTCTTCTCGAAGAACGGCAAGATCGTGCTGCTCGCGCTGCTGGGCGCCACTGCCGGCCAGGCCGTGGTTTGGTACGCGGGCCAGTTCTACGCGATGTACTTCCTCACGCAGTCGTTGAAGGTGGACGCGACGACGACATGGCTGCTGATCGCGGCTGCGCTCGTCATCGGTACGCCGTTCTTCGTTCTCTTCGGCTGGCTCAGCGACAAGATCGGCCGCAAGAAAATCGTCATGGCCGGCTGCCTGATCGCCGCGCTCACGTACTTCCCGCTGTTCAAGGCGCTCACGCACTACGCGAACCCGGCCATCGCCGAAGCCAGCGTCAACGCGCCGGCCGTGGTGCACGCCGATCCGCGTACCTGTTCGTTCCAGTTCGACCCGGTGGGCAAGAAGGTGTTCACCAACTCGTGCGACATCGCAACGGCCGCGCTGGCCAAGGCGGGCGTGCCGTACACGATCCAGCCCGCTCCCCCGGGCAGCGTGGCGCGCGTGACGGTGGGCTCCGTGGAAGTGCAGAGCTTCGAAGCAGCGGGTCTGGCGAAGGACGACAACAAGGCCAGGACCGATGCGTTTGGCGCCGAGCTGAAGAAGGCGCTGGTGGCGGGCGGTTATCCCGAAAAGGCCGATCCGGATCGCATCAACAAGCCGATGGTGCTGGTGATCCTCGTCGTGCTGGTGATCTACGTGACGATGGTTTACGGCCCGATCGCGGCATGGCTGGTGGAGTTGTTCCCCACGCGCATCCGCTACACGTCGATGTCGCTGCCTTACCACATCGGCAACGGCTGGTTCGGCGGCTTCCTGCCGACGATCGCCTTCGCGCTGGTCGCGGCCACGGGCAACATGTACTACGGCCTGTGGTACCCGATCGTGGTGGCGCTGATGACCTTCGTGATCGGCACGCTGTTCCTGCGCGAGACGAAGGACGTGGATATCACCGCCCACGATTGATCGCGGTTTGAATGTTGGATGCGACAACGCCGGCCTTGTGCCGGCGTTGTTGTTTGAGGACATCGCTGCGCTTGTAGCCCGGGTCAAGTCGCTTCGTACGCGTGGTCGCCCACCAGTTCGATCCGACGCTTCCGGCTGAGCGTCCCCAGCGCACGGCGATACGACCATGCCACCAGCTCGCGCAGATAGGCCTCCGGCACGCGCTGCACATCGACGATGGTTACCCAGTACCAGCGCCCCATCCAGCGCGCCGGCTTGATTCCCGGCTGGTCGGTGAGTTCGACGAAGCGTTCCGGCGTGGCGCGGAAGCTGAAACGCCAGCGCTCCGGCTCGCTTGTCTTGAAGTACGCGAAGGTCTTGCCGCCAACGGAATAGACCAGGATGTTCGAAGGTTCGCCATGCAGCGTCTTCTCCGCCGCGGGGAACGACGCGCAGTAGCGTTTGAGCGCGGAAGTGTCCATGGGGCCATTGTCGCGCGGGCTGCTGACAGCGCGTTGTCAGTAGCTTCGGGAACGCACCGCCCCCGACGCCCGCTTCCCGTCGTTCCAGCGAAAGCTGGAATGACGGTGCGCCTAGGAACGGCGAATAGAGGGCGGAACGTTACGGGCCTGGATCCCGGCCTTCGCCGGGATGACGGGGAATGAGGCTGCCGGATCGATTGTCCTGGGTGGACGTCCTGAATGGCGAAAGCGAAGAACCCCGCCGAAGTTCTTCTCATTTTGAAAAGCCCAACAGTAGGGCGTCATACACGAATGCACTGGCGGAAGCGTTGACGCCGGCATTCTTCGCCGCTCGTGGCTGGACTGAGGGTGAGAATGGAAAGATCGTTTCATCCTCTGGCACCACGATCTATCGGGCTGGTTATACGCACGCCGTCCGTCGCGTGGTCGACGCAGCGCGGAGCGAATCGTGAGAATGGGCCGCTCCGCACTTATTCGCCAATGGGCAGCGCTACGAGAAAAAAACGCCATCACTTCAAGTGAAATCCCATATACGCGGTGGCGCAACGGCCTTAGCGTCAATCCGAGGTGAACCCCTGTTCATCTGGCGCCATAGTGGCGTCGTCACGCAAGACATGGAGAACAGCAATGCGGGAACTGACGATCAACGAGATCGAACTGGTGTCGGGTGCCCAGATCACGGCTAACGAAGCAGCAGGCCTGTCGATGTATTACGCCGGCCTCGGTGGCGTGACTGCATCCTTCGGCATCACCGCAGGGTTCGCGCCGGTTTGCTTCGTGCTGTCGGCCGGATTCGGTATCTACTACATGATGATTGCCTAATCATCCCGGCCATTGCGCCTCACGCGTGATGGCCATCTACTTACCCAGGGGTGCGTATGAAGGCAATCTACAAGTATGGCGGCGTGCTTCTGTGGACATTGGCTCTGGTAATGGCTGCGAATGCCATCGTCGAGACGGGATCGTTGTCTTCCGGAACGTGGTACCGCATTGGGCTGGCGCTGATTACCGCGGTTTTTGCCACGCGGACGATCTACGCTTTCCTTTGGGGATCGCTTAAAGGCCATTGGGCCAATTTCGCGTTCATCCTCCTGTTCCTGTTCTTCTGCGCGGGGATGTACTCCACAGTGTTTCTTACGAGTGAAGGCGCGCTGTACGCGGTGACGGTCGCAATGACCTTTGTTCCGCTCATCGGACTCCTCATCGTCTCGAGATTCCGAAAGGAGCTGAAGGGAAGCCAGAATCCGGGCACCGACTACTTCGATGTTTACTTCGGCTCCTCGCAGAACTGAGGGCGACGAGCTCGCCTTTCGAGATCGCGAGGTCGGAAGGCGTGTGCTGGAGCAAACCTAGGCTGGCGGTGCCTGGCCAGCCCTCGCATGCAGCGCGCCGGCTTGATTCCCGGCTGGTCGGTGAGTTCGACGAAGCGTTCCGGCGTGGCGCGGAAGCGGGCCTGGATCCCGGCCTTCGCCGGGATGACGGGGAATGAGGCTGCCGGATCGATTGTCCTGGGTGGACGTCCTGAATGGCGAAAGCGAAGAACCCCGCCGAAGCGGGGTTCTTCTTGGACGCGCATCACCGCATCGCGTCAGCGCCTTACGCCACCTTCACGATCCGAAGCGGATTGCTCCACTCCTTCAGCAGCTCGGCCTCGCGCTCCTTGGCCTTGTGCAGGTGCGCTTCCTTGACGTGGCCGTAGCCGCGGATGTGCTCCGGAATGCCGGCGATTTCAGCGGCCAGGCCGACGTTCGAACGATCCAGTTTGCCCAGCAGGCCTTCGATCGTGCGGAAGTAATCCTCGATCAGCTGGCGCTCCATCTTCCGCTCCTCGGTCTTGCCGAAGATGTCGAACGCGCCGCCACGCAGGAAGCGCAGCTTCGCCATCCACTTGAACGCGGTGAACATCCACGGGCCGAATTCCTGCTTGATCAGGCGACCCTGAGCATCCTTCTTGGCGAACAGCGGCGGCGCGAGGTGGAACTTCAGCTTGAAGTCGCCATCGAACTGCTGCTCCAGGCGGCGCTGGAATTCGCCGCTGGTGTACAGGCGCGCGACTTCGTATTCGTCCTTGTAGGCCATCAGCTTGAACGCGTAACGCGCGACGGCTTCGGTGAGGTCCGTCGTGCCGGCGACGTTGCGCTCGGCCGCGTGCACCTTCGCGACGAGGTCGTTGTAACGCTTCGCGTACGCAGCGTCCTGGTACTCGGTGAGGAACTTCACGCGACGCTCGACGATTTCGTCCAGCGAACGCGACAGGCGTTCGTCGTCCAGCGGCATGAAGGCCACGTTGTCGCCGCCGTGCGCCGGCACGTGGCGCAGCTCGTCTTCCTTGCGCGTGGTGCGCGGCGCCGACGTCGCGCCCCACTCGTTGCCTTCCCACGCGCCCGGCGACAGCATCGGCAGCGCGCCCGGCGTCGCTTCGGCTGCGGTCGGTGCGTTGCGGATGAGGCCCGCGGCTTCCATCACGGCGTTCGGATCAATCACCGCCAGGCGACCCCAGGCGAACGCGGTCTTGTTCATCTCGATCGCGGCACCGTTGAGTTCGATGGCGCGCATCAGCGAGTCCATCGACAGCGGCACCAGGCCGTGCTGCCACGCGTAGCCGAGGATGAAGAGGTTGGTCGCGATCGCATCGCCCATCAGCGCGGTCGCCAGCTGCGTGGCGTCGACGACGTGCGGATCGTTTCCGCCGAGCGCGACCTTCACCGCCGAGATGATGTCGGCCGCCGGGAACTGCATGTCCGGGCGCGTCGTGAACGTGCCCGGCATCGCTTCGTAGCTGTTGAGGACGACGTTCGAACGACCCGCGCGCACCTTCGACAGCGCCCAGTAATCGTTGACGACCACCATGTCGCAGCCGACCACGAGGTCGGCCTCACCCGCGGCGATGCGCACCGCATGGATGTCGTCCGGCGTGCGTGCGATGCGGATGTGCGTGGTCACCGCGCCGCCCTTCTGCGCCAGGCCCGTCTGGTCGAGCACCGTGGCGCCCTTGCCTTCCAGGTGGCCGGCCATGCCGAGCAGCGCGCCGATGGTCACCACGCCCGTGCCGCCGACGCCGGTGATGAGGATGTTCCAGGGCTGCGAGAGATCGCTGGCGATCTTCGGCATCGGAAGGTCGGCGAGGCGATCCTTGGCGCTCGAACCCTTCTTCTTGCGCAGGCCGCCGCCTTCCACCGTCACGAAGCTCGGGCAGAAACCGTTGACGCAGCTGTAATCCTTGTTGCAGTTCGACTGGTCGATCTCGCGCTTGCGGCCGAACTCGGTTTCCTTCGGCAGCACGGAGACGCAGAACGACTTCTTGCCGCAATCGCCGCAACCTTCGCAGACCAGCGAGTTGACCATCACGCGCTTCTGCGGATCGACCATCTTGCCGCGCTTGCGGCGGCGACGCTTCTCGGTCGCGCAGGTCTGGTCGTAGATCAGGACGGACGTGCCCTTGGTTTCGCGCAGGCGCTTCTGCACGTTTTCCAGTTCCTTGCGGTCGTGGAATTCCATGTCGCCCGGGAAGATCTCGCGCTTGGACCACTTCGCGATGTCGTCGGAGACCAGGATGATCGTCTGCACGCCTTCGCTGCGCACCTGGTGCGCGATCTGCGGCACCGACAGCGTGCCGTCCACCGGCTGGCCGCCGGTCATCGCGACAGCATCGTTGTAGAGGATCTTGTAGGTGATGTTCACACCGGTCGCGACCGACTGGCGGATCGCCAGCGAACCGGAGTGGAAGTACGTGCCGTCGCCGAGGTTCTGGAACACGTGCGGCGTTTCGGTGAACGCCGCCTGCCCGGACCACGTCACGCCTTCGCCGCCCATGTGGGTGAAGGTGTCGGTGCTGCGGTCCATCCACGTCACCATGTAGTGGCAACCGATGCCGCCCAGCGCGCGCGAACCTTCCGGCACGACGGTCGAAGTGTTGTGCGGGCAACCCGAGCAGTAATGCGGCACGCGCGGGAACACGGCGCGCGGCAGGGCGAGTTCGGATTCCTTCTCCGCCATCCACGCCATGACGTTGCGGATGTGTTCGGAATCATGGAAGCGCTGGATGCGACGGCCGATGACGCCGGCGATCGTGGCCGGCGTGAGTTCGCCCGTGGACGGCAGGATCCATTCGCCGCTCTCGTCGTACTTGCCGACGATGGACGGACGCTGGCCGCTCCAGTTGTACATGTACTCCTTCATCTGGCGCTCGATGAAGGCGCGCTTTTCCTCGACGACGACGATGTCCTCAAGGCCCTGCGCGAACTTGGTGATGCCCACCGGCTCCAGCGGCCAGGTCATGCCGACCTTGTAGACGCGGATGCCCAGGTCGGCGCACGCCTGCTCGTCCAGGCCGAGGTATTCCAGCGCCTGCAGCACGTCCAGGTACGACTTGCCGGTGGTCACGATGCCCAGGCGCGCACGCGGCGAATCGATGACGACCCGGTCGATCTGGTTGGCACGCGCGAACGCCTGCGCGGCCTTCACCGCGTACTTGTGCAGGCGCATTTCCTGGTTCATCGGCGGATCGGGCCAGCGGATGTTGAGCCCGCCTTCCGGCATCTCGAAGTCTTCCGGCAGCACGATGCGCGTGGCCATCGGATCGACGTCGACCGAGGCCGACGACTCCACCGTTTCGGCGATCGTCTTGAAGCCCACCCAGCGACCGGTGTAGCGCGACATCGCCCAGCCGACCAGGCCCATGTCGAGGATGTCCTGGACGCCGGCCGGATTGAGGATCGGCATCATCGCGCTGACGAATTCGTCTTCCGAACCGTGCGGAAGCGTCGAGGAACGGCAGGCATGGTCGTCGGCCGCGAGCGCGAGCACGCCGCCGTACTGCGAGGTACCGGCGGCGTTGGCGTGCTTGAACACGTCGCCGGTGCGATCCACGCCCGGACCCTTGCCGTACCACATGCCGTACACGCCCTGCACTTTCGCGCCGGGGAACAGGTTGGTCTGCTGCGTGCCCCAGACCATCGTCGCGCCGAGGTCTTCATTGAGGCCGGGGGTGAACTTCACGCCCGCGTTCTCGAGGAACTTGCGTGCGCGCCACAGCTCCAGGTCGAAGCCGCCCAGCGGCGAGCCGCGATAGCCGGAGATGAAACCGCCGGTGTTGAGGCCGGCCGCTTCGTCGCGCAGGCGCTGCATCAGCGGCAGGCGCACCAGCGCCTGCACGCCGGACAGGTAGATGCGGCCCTTCTCGCGGCTGTACTTGTGCTCGAGCGAGTAATCGGTGTCGAGCACCGAGTTGGTGAGCGCGGTGTTCGCCGAGGACGGCGAGCTGAGTTCGGCGGTGCTGGTCATGCGTGGCTCCGGCGCGATGGGGGTCGCGGGGGTGGCTGCGGACGCCCGGCGTCGCGCCTCACGACCGAAGGGTCGCGAGGCGAAATCCCGAGCAAAGACTCGGAATTGTAGCAGTTGGGCACGGTTCGGCCGCCGGCCGGGTGCCGGGCCGGGTCGGGAGGTGACGCGGAGGGCCCATTCAGGGTGAGGCAGGCCGCCTACGCGGCACTGCCGCGTGGCCTGCCGAACGCCCGGCCATGGAAGGTCGGGCCGGGCGGCCCGAAGCGAAGCCACGGATGGCGGCAGTGCCACGACGAAGCTGTAGCCCGGGTAGGCGAAGCCGCACCGCGCCCCCATGCATTTCAGGTCTCATGACGATGAACGCGCCGCAGCGCGTTGCGCACCGCGAACGTGCGGTTGTTTTGTTGAACCGGTCGCGGCACCCCGGATGCGGCTCCGCCTTACCCGGGCTACAACGCCTTATTTGCCGCCAATCCAGCTGTCCTGCACCTGCAGCGCGTCGTCCAGCACGACCAGGTCCGCGCGATAGCCCGGGGCGATCCGCCCCAGGTCGCCGCCCAGGCCGATGAACTCCGCCGGGTACTGCGACGCCATCCGGCACGCTTCCTCCAGCGGCAGGCCCAGGCGCTGCACGGTGTTGCGCACGGCCGACGCCATGTCGAGCGCCGAACCGGCGAGCGTTCCGTCGGCGGTGGTGCACTGGCCGTCGCGGCAGATCATCTCCACGCCGTACAGCGAGAACGCCTCGCGCTCGCCGCCCACCGGCGGCATCGCGTCGGTGACCAGCATCATCTTCCCGCGCGGGCGCGCGGCGATCGCCACGCGCAGCGTCGCGTCGTGCACATGGAAACCATCGACGATGAGGCCGCACCACGCGTCGGGATTCTCCAGCGCGGCGCCGACCGCACCCGGTTCGCGCGAATTCATCGGCGTCATCGCGTTGAACAGGTGCGTGATGCCGGTGATGCCGTTGGCGAAGCCGTCGCGCAGCTGTTCGTAGTTCGCCGCGGTGTGTCCGGCGGCGATGACGACGCCGCGCTGCGCAAGCGCGCGCAGCGTGGTCGCGTCGAAACGTTCCGGCGCCAGCGTCACCAGCGTGACGCCGTCCCTGCCGAGCGATGCGACCAGGTCGAGCTCGGCCGCGTCGGGCGTGTGGAACTTCGACGGATCGTGCACGCCCTTGCGCGCGGCATTGAGGTACGGCCCTTCCAGATGCACGCCGAGCACGCCGGGCACCTGCTGCGCGAGGGCGTCGCGCGTGGCGTCGATCGCGCGCCGCATCACCTCGACGTCGTCGCTTATCAGCGTGGGCAGCATGCCCGTCGTGCCGTACCTGCGATGTGCGGCCGCGATGCGGTGCAAGCCTTCGACGGTGGGCTCGTCGTTGAACAGCACGTCGCCGCCGCCATTCACCTGCGTGTCGATGAAGCCCGGCACGAGGTAACGGCCGGCGAGATCGATGACCTCCGCATCCTTCGGCGGCGGACCCGGTACGACCGCGACGATGTGGCCGTCCTCGACGAGGACCGTCACGTCGGTTTCGAAACCGCGGTCGGTGAGGATCCGGCCGTTGGTGAAGGCGAGCGTGCTCATGGCTTCAGACCGTCTCCGTCACCTTGTTCAGATGCGGCGGCACATCGGGGTTATGCCCGCGCGCGACGGCCAGCGCGTTCACCGCCTTGTAGAAGCACTGCACGGTGAGCAGCGGCGTGCACGCCGGATGCGGCGAGGCCGGCATCGGCAGCACGTCCGGACCGTTCGCGCCGGGCAGGGCGACCCACACCGGCGCGCCGCGCTGGTGGAATTCCTCGGCGACGGACATCGTGCTCGCGCACGTATCGTCGTCCTGCGCGAAGGCGAGCACCGGGAAACCCGGGCCGACGATCGCCATCGGCCCATGTTTCACCTCGGCCGACGAGAACGCCTCGGCGTGCAGACCGCAGGTTTCCTTGAACTTCAGCGCCGCTTCCTGCGCCGCGCCAAGGCCCAGGCCGCGGCCGACGACGAAGAGGTTGCGCGCGTCCTTCAGGCCTTCCACGACCGGCGACCAGTCCATCTTCCAGGCCTCGCGCAGCGCGTCGGGCAGCGCATCGACGGCGGCGAGCAGCTTCGCGTCGCCACTCCAGCGCGCGGCCAGCTGCAGCAGCGCGGCGAGCGAGCACAGGTAGCTCTTCGTCGCCGCGACGCTCTTTTCCGGGCCCGCGCGCAGCGGGATCACGGTGTCGGCGATCTGCGCCAGCGGCGAATCCTCGACGTTCACCAGCGCGATGACGAGCGCACCGGCGGCGCGCGCGATTTCCGCATTGCGCACCAGGTCCGGGCTCTTGCCGGACTGCGAGATCGCGACGAAGAGCGCGCCCTTCAGGTGCGGACGCACCGCGTAGACCGAACCCACCGACGGCGAGGCCGAGGCCGTCACCAGCCCGAGCGTGGTTTCGAACAGGTATTTGCCATAGGTCGCGGCGTGGTCGGAGCTGCCGCGCGCGCAGGTGACGATGAACGCCGGCGGCTGCGCCTTCAGGCGCTGCACGAGCGCGTCGATGATCGGCGCGTTGGCCTGGAACTGGCGCGCGACGGCGTCGGCGGTTTCGGCCGCTTCGGCATGCATGCGCGTGGCCGTGGCAGTGAGGACTTGCTCGCTCAAGGGTCTACTCGCTCTGGAGTTCGGCGACGAAGTCGTAGGCATCGCCGCGATAGAAGGAACGGGTGTATTCGACGACGCGACCGTCGTCGAGGAAGGTGCGGCGTTCGATGAACAGACCCGGGCTTCCCTCGGGCAGGTTCATCAGGCGGGCCTGTTCGGCGTCGAACGCGATCGCGCGCAGGCGTTGCAGAGCGCGCGTCGGACGCAGGCCCATCTTCTGGAAGGTTTCGTACAGCGAGTTCTCGACCAGCGACGGATCGGCCAGCACGGTCTGCGGCACGACGGTGCGCTCCAGCGCCAGCGCCATGTCGTCGGCGATGCGCAGCCGGTAGTAGCGCACGACCTGCGCGCCGGGCGAGAGGTTCAGCGCCATCGCCTCGTCGGGCGTCACTTCGCCGATACCGCGTTCGATGAAGCGCGACTTCGGATCCAGGCCGCGCGCGCGTAGATCGTCGGTGAAGCTGGTGAGCTTGGAGAACGACTTGACGATGCGCTCGGCGACGAACGTGCCCGAGCCCTGGCGCTGCGTCAGCAGGCCGTCGGCGACGAGGCCGGAAATGGCCTTGCGCACCGTCACGCGGGAGAGGTCGAGCAGCTTGGTCAGTTCGCGCTCGCTGGGCAGCGCCTGGCCCGGCGTGAGTTCGCCGTTCTCGATGGCGTGCTGGAGCGTCCGGCGCAGGTGCTGGTAGGCCGGGGCGCGGCGCGCGTCGGCCTGGCGGCGGAACTCGTTGACCAGATAGTCCTGCATCCGCTAGAGAATACCAGTGAGATACCAGTTCGGGCAAACCGGACCGACCAGTGGCGGGCGCTGCCCAGGCGGCATCTACGACCAAAGTCGAATCGAGGCCTGATTCGAGGGGTTCCGCCCCCGATTTCGCGCCCGCATAACCCCAAGTCGCTGAAATTGAAGGACCGGACGCTGACCAGGCCGCGCTTTCGGCCCACCGTCCGGTCGAGTCCAGCCCAATTGCACCAGTGGTATCTGACTGGTATCTTCACTGGTATGCCTGTGGTCTTCAAAACCTGTCTCCGGAGCGCTTCGTGACCGCCGCCCCCATCGCGCCGATGGCGCCATTCGATCTGATCATCTTCGGCGGCACGGGCGATCTGGCCCTGCGCAAGCTGCTGCCCGCCCTGTTTCATCGTTATGTCGACGGCCAGATCGTCGCCGGCACGCGGATCTTCGGTCTGGCGCGCGACAGCCAGACCGACGAGGCCTATCGCGAACGCGTCCGCGAAGCGCTGCACAAGCACCTGTCCTTCGACCTGCGCGCACCCGCCGCACTCGAACCGTTCCTGCAGATGCTGTCCTATCGCCGCATCGACCTTCAGGCCGATGGCGGCTGGACCGAGCTGGCGGCCGAGCTCAACGACGAATCGCGCGTGCGCGTGTTCTACCTCGCCGTCGGTCCCGACCTGTTCGGCAGCGTCGGCGCGCGCCTGCAGGCGCACGGCCTGACCGGCGCGAACACGCGCGTGGTGGTGGAAAAGCCCATCGGCCACGACCGCGCCAGCGCCGAGGCGATCAACAACGCGCTCGGCCAGGTGTTCGCCGAATCGCAGATCTATCGCATCGATCATTACCTGGGCAAGGAAACGGTCCAGAACCTCACGGCGCTGCGCTTCGGCAATGCGCTGTTCGAACCGCTCTGGCGCGCCGAGCACATCGACCACGTGCAGATCACCGTGGCCGAAACCGTCGGCCTGGAGCGTCGGGCGAGCTACTACGACAAGTCCGGCGCGCTGCGCGACATGGTGCAGAACCACATGTTGCAGCTGCTGTGCCTGGTCGCGATGGAACCGCCGTCCTCGCTGGCCGCCGACGCGATCCGCGACGAGAAGCTGAAAGTGCTGCGTTCGCTCAAGCCCGTCGTCGACGGCGCGGCCTCGCAGGTCACCGTGCGCGGCCAGTACCGCGCAGGGGCCGTCGAGGGCCGTCCGGTGCCGGGCTATCTGGAAGAACTCGGTTCGAACGATTCGCGCACGGAAACCTTCGTCGCACTGAAGGCCGAAGTCAGCAACTGGCGCTGGGCCGGCGTGCCGTTCTACCTGCGCACGGGCAAGCGCCTGGCCGATCGCATGTCGGAGATCGTGCTGACCTTCCGCAAGGTGCCGCATTCGATCTTCGGCGACGAACCGGTCGCGCAGAACCAGCTGGTGATCCGCCTCCAGCCCGACGAGGGCGTGAAGCTGTGGATCGTCAACAAGATTCCCGGCCCGGGCGGTTTGCGCCTGCGCCGCGTGCCGATGGACCTGAGCTTCGCCGAGACCTTCGGCGGCCGCCAGCCGGAAGCCTACGAACGCCTGCTGATGGACGTGGTGCGCGGCAATCCGATGCTGTTCATGCGCCGCGACGAAGTGGAAGCCGCATGGGCGTGGATCGATCCGATCCTCGCCGCGTGGCAGTCCAGCGGCGACTCACCCAAGGCGTACACCGCGGGCAGCTGGGGTCCCAGCTCGGCCGTGGCCCTGATCGAACGCGACGGAAGGACGTGGCATGAGGACGCAGTCTAAATCTGGCCTGGCGGAGCGCTTGACCGTGCTGACACCCGATCCGTTGCCCGTGCGCGAGCATCTTTTCGACGACAAGGCGCAGCTCGCCACCGCGCTGGCGAAAGCCGTCGCGGCCGATCTGCGCGGCGCGATCGCGCGTCGCGGCGCCGCGCGTCTGGCGGTGTCCGGCGGCACGACGCCGCGCGCATTTCTCATCGAACTGTCGAAACAGACGCTCGACTGGGCGCATGTGACGGTGGTGCCGGTGGACGATCGCTGGGTCGCGCCGGACCATCCGCGCTCGAACGAACGCCTGCTGCGCGAGACGTTGTTCCAGGGCGCCGCCGCACAGGCGCAGCTGCTGCCGCTGCGTCGCCCGACCGCGACGCCGGAAGCGGCGCTGCTGCCGGTGCTCACGCAGGTCGCGAACGAAGCGCTGCCGCTGGATGTGGTCGTGCTCGGCATGGGCGATGACGGACATGTCGCGTCGCTGTTCCCCGATCTCGTGCGTCGCGACATCGGCCTGCAACCGCGCGGGCGTGCGCCCGTGCTGGCGATCCGCAGCGCGTCGGCGCCGGAACCGCGCATGACGCTCACGCTGAGCGCGATTTTCACGGCGCCCTCGCTGTACCTGCACATCGAAGGTGCGAAGAAACGCGAAGTGCTCGACGGCGCCGCACGCGATCCGCGTTCGACGCTGCCGATCCGCTCGGTGCTTTCCGGCGCGCCCGCCGCGCCGATGCTGTACTGGAGTCCGTAAGAACATCATGTCGAACCTGCATCCCGTCGTCGCCGACGTCACCGAGCGCATCCGCAAGCGCAGTCACGAACGCCGCGCCGCGTACCTGGCGCGCATCGACGCCGCGTGCGGCCGCGGCCCGCATCGCGCGACGCTGTCGTGCGGCAACCTCGCGCACGGCTTCGCCGCATGCGGCAGCGACAAGGACGCGCTGCGCGGCGGCGTGTCGCCGAACCTCGCGATCGTCAACGCGTACAACGACATGCTCTCCGCGCACCAGCCGCTGGAGCGTTTCCCGTTCCTGATCAAGAACGCCGCGCGCGGCGTCGGCGCCACGGCGCAGGTGGCCGGCGGCGTGCCGGCGATGTGCGACGGCGTGACGCAGGGTCGCGCGGGCATGGAGCTGTCGTTGTTCTCGCGCGAGGTCATCGCGCTGTCCACCGCCGTTTCGCTGTCGCACGACATGTTCGACGCCGCGCTGTATCTCGGCGTCTGCGACAAGATCGTTCCGGGCCTGTTGATCGGCGCGCTGAGTTTCGGCCATCTGCCGGCGATCTTCGTGCCCGCAGGCCCGATGACGTCGGGCCTGCCGAACGACGAGAAGTCGCGCGTGCGCCAGCGTTATGCCGTGGGCGAGGCGACGCGCGAGGAGCTGCTCGAAGCCGAAGCGCAGAGCTATCACGGCCCCGGCACGTGCACGTTCTACGGCACCGCGAATTCCAACCAGATGCTGATGGAACTGATGGGCCTGCATCTGCCCGGTTCCAGTTTCATCAACCCCGACAATCCGCTGCGCGATGCGCTCACCGCCGAAGCGGCGCGCCGCGCCGCGCAGATCACTGCGCTGGGCGACGACTATCGCCCGGTGGGTCGCATCATCGACGAACGCGCGATCGTCAACGGCGTGATCGGCCTGCATGCGACGGGCGGTTCGACGAACCATCTGCTGCATCTGATCGCGATCGCTGCCGCCGCCGGCATCGAACTGCGCCTGGAGGATTTCGACGCGTTGTCGTCGGTCGTGCCGCTGCTGGCGCGCGTGTATCCCAACGGCAGCGCCGACGTGAACCACTTCCACGCGGCGGGCGGGCTGGCTTTCATGATCGGCGAACTGCTCGACGCCGGGCTGCTGCACGGCGACGTCGAAACCATCGCCGGTCCGGGCCTGGCGCGCTATCGCGTCGAAGCGCGCCTCGCACCGGAACAGCGCATCGAATACGTCCCGGCTGCCGGACGCAGCGGCGATCCCACGGTCCTGCGTCCGGTGGCCGAGCCGTTCCGTCCCGACGGCGGCCTGCGCGTGCTGCACGGACCGCTGGGAACCGCGGCGATCAAGGTGTCGGCGGTGCCGGAGGATCGCTGGATCGTCGAGGCACCGGCGCGCGTGTTCTCCGACCAGTCGCAGGTGAAGGGCGCCTTCGATCGCGGCGAACTCGATCGCGATGTCGTCGTGGTGGTGCGTTTCCAGGGCCCGCATGCGAATGGCATGCCGGAACTGCATCAGCTCACGCCGACGCTGAGCGTGCTGCAGAAACGCGGACATCGCGTCGCGCTGGTCACCGATGGCCGCATGTCCGGCGCATCGGGCCAGGTGCCGGCGGCGATCCACATCAGCCCGGAAGCGGCCGTCGGCGGTCCGCTGGCGAAGGTGCGCGACGGCGACGTGATCCGCGTCGACGCCGTCGCCGGCACGTTGCAGGTGCATGTGCCCAGCGACGAATGGGAATCGCGCGAGAACGCGACGACGGACCTCACGCCCAGCCATTTCGGCATGGGGCGCGAGCTGTTCGCGGTGTTCCGCAATGCGGCCGCGCCCGCGCATCTGGGGGGCGGGATTTTCAATCCTGCGCCGTAACGTTTTTCGCTGCCTCCCCTGCGTGCCGGGAGGCAGAAACCAAACATCCATCTGGAGAAATGAAGTGGGCCTGCTCGAATCCGTACTGCACGTCGCACCGGTGATGCCGGTGGTGGTGATCGAAGACGCGCGCCACGCGGTGTCGCTGGCGCGTGCGCTGGTGGCCGGTGGCATTCCCGCCATCGAGATCACGCTGCGCACGCGCGCCGCGCTCGATGCGGTGCGTGCGATCGCCAACGAGGTCGACGGCGCGATTGTCGGCGTGGGTACCGTGCGCAAGCCGCAGGACCTGAAGGACGCCGAAGCCGCCGGTGCGCGCTTCGCCGTGTCGCCGGGCGCGACGCCGGACCTGATCGCCGCGGCGAAGGATTCCGCGCTGCCGTGGTTGCCGGGCGCCGGTACCGCGAGCGAGGCGATGACGCTGTCCGAGCACGGCTTCATCTTCCAGAAGTTCTTCCCGGCCGAAGCGGCCGGCGGCGCGCCCGCGCTGCGTTCGCTGCACGGCCCGCTGCCCGAGATCCGCTTCTGCGCGACCGGCGGCATCGGCGCGCACAACGCACGCGATTACCTGGCCACGCCGAACGTCGCCTGCGTGGGCGGCTCGTGGCTGACGCCTTCGCGTCTGGTGGCGGCGGGGGAATGGGGTGCGATCGAGGCGTTGGCTCGGGCAGCGACGTTGTTGCGCGGGTGAGCCGGGCCGCTTACGCGGCACTGCCGCGTGGCCCGGCGAACGACCGGCCATGAAGGCCGGGCCGGGCGATCCGGAGCCGGTAGCGTTTCGCCAGGGATGGCTGAGGTGAGCGGCTCAACGCAGAAGCGATTCGCAGCGTTGTCACCGTACTGATCGTTCAACGTTGACGCTCCGTTACCCCTCACCACCACCGCTCTCCCGATGGGTTTTTCCTTCTCCCCTCGGGAGAAGGTGCCCGTAGGGCGGATGAGGGGCAACGAAGCCGTATCGCTCGTACTCGCAGTGCAGCACCGCACTGCTGGTTTGCCGCGCCCGCTCCGTTACCCCTCACCCCAACCCCTCTCCCGATGGGAGAGGGGCTTCAACGTCACTTCTTCAACTCGATCACCAGCGTCCGCACGGCCGCCTTGCTCTCGTTCTTGGTGTCGTGCGTCACCGGCTCGCTCCATGCGATGTCGCCGGCCTTGCGCGTGAGTTCCTTCGTCTTCCCGTCCGCCATGGTCTGCTTGGCGGTGCCGCCAGTGAGGAAGACCACCAGCTGATCGGTCTTGTGCTCGTGCATGCCCGTGCTCGCGCCGGGCGGCATGTTCAACTCGATGACGCGCACGTCGGCGTTGTCCAGCACGACCTTCGCGTTCTTGCCTGCGGTCTGGACCAGGTCCTGCGCCGGGGCGAGCGCGGGCGACAGCAGCGCACACGCGGCGACGCACATCAGGGTGAGGCGTTTCATGGATGGAACCTCCCTGCTCATGGCGAGCGGGGGCGTCCGGCTTCGAATGGTGTCGGGGGAGCTCTGTCCTGGGCTCGGCCGTCGGGCGCTCGCCAGAAGGCCCGACGAAAGGATCCCCGCGCGGGTCGGGTGGCCGTGCGGGCTTGGAGGTGAACGCAGGGCCGGAGCCTTACCGGCCGCGTGGGGGTCGAGTGCGCGTTGCATCGGCTTCGATAGCGTTACAGCTGCCATCCATGGCGTCACGCCCCGGCTTCCGATCGCCCTGCCCGGCCTTCCGTGGCCGGTCCTGAGCTAGGCCACGCGGCAGTGCCGCGTGAGCGGCCTAACTCAGCCCCGATTCCTCGATCAGCTCGTCTTCGAACTCCACGAACCGCTGCAGGTCCAGCCGGTCCAGACGCAGGCGCTGCGTCGCGGTGGAGAAGGCCATCGTGGCGAGGATGCGCTGCGGATCGCGTGCCCACGGCGGCACGTACAGCGGCGGGGCGATGAGCCCGCTTTCGCGATACGGCGCCAGTTCGATCACGTCCGCCGTCGTCAACCGGCCCGCGAACAGCATCGGCAACAGGTCGCCGCGTCCTTCCTGCAACGCCTTGCGCACGAACACGTGCACCAGCATCACGCCTTCCAGGTAGGCGCCGTCCTTGGTGAAGGCGACGCGGCCGCGCACGTCGCCGCCGCGGAACACGCGCGCGGCGCTGCAGAAGCTTTCCTTCTCGCTCTGGCCGGCGTCGAGGAATCCCTTGAACACCTCGATGAAATCCGCGCCATCCAGCGCCTGCTTCACCATCACCACGCGCAGCGCGATGCGGCGCAGGCGGGCGATGTCGAGCGCGCCGGTGACGATTTCGGAGAACGTCGCCAGCCCTTCCTGCACCCGCGTGGTGCGCGGCGCGCCGATGCCCAGCGAATGCAGGTGCGGCTGGTGGATGCCGTTGAGCAGCGTCGCGGTGTGGATGAAGGCTTCGTGTTCGACGAGCTGGTGCAGGTCGCGCTCGGAGAACAACGCGGTGGAACGCAGCTTGATGCGACGGCTGCCGGCGGTCGCCTTCGACGGCAGTTCCGGATCGAGCACGACCTCGACCTTGTCGTGGTGGAAGAACGGGTTGATCCGTTCGCGCAGCATCCGGGCGAAGTCGTCGGCGGGAATGTCGGCCGGCACGTCGGGCAGCAGGCGGCTGTCGATCAGGTCGTCGGTGATCGCCAGCACTTCGCGTGCGCTGTCGACATTGGTGATTTCCTGGCTGCGATAGCGGAAATCGGGACGGCCGTAGAGCAGCGCCGAGCAGCGCGTGAACTCCGGCGTACCGATCGCGCCGAGCATCAGCGCAGCCACGTTGTAGCTCCACGCGGTCTTGTAGAGCCAGCGGCCCACGGGATGGCGGCGGTCGATTTCGCGCATCAGGGTTCGCAGACCATCGACAGTGGCCGACAGGTCCACCGGCTGCGTGGGCGGCTGCGGCAGCTCAGGCTTGCCCTGGCGCCACTGCTCGAGGAATTTCGCCTCCATCGACGCCGGCCAGCCGATCGCCTTGAGCACGCACACCTGTCGTCCCAGCGCGACCAGCGCCTGGTCCTGTTCCAGCAACCGGGCGATCCCCGGCTCGTCCAGCACGGAAGCGAACTGCGGACTCGCGTTCATGGTCGGCCCCAATCGATGCGCCCGGCTGGGTAGCAGAGCACCCGGATCGTTTCGCGGCCGTGAGATTCGGGGGCGATTTTGTCTAGGGCTTTGGGGCAGGTGTGCTTTGTCCCTTCTCCCTCGGAGTTAAAGCCCCTCTCCCATCGGGAGAGGGGTTGGGGTGAGGGGCAACGGAGCGTCAACTTCAAACCACCAGTGCAGCACCGCACTGCGAGTTCGAGTCTTGACCCTCCGTTACCCCTCATCCGCCCTTCGGGCACCTTCTCCCGGAGGGAGAAGGAAAAAGCCAAGGCCTCACGCCTTCGGCCGCGGCGGCGCCGTAGACCCCCGCACCACCAGCTCCGGGCTGAACCCTTCGTTCGGCGCGGCCTTCGGCGCGTGTTCGCGGATTTCCTGCAACAACCGGTGCGCCGCATGCCGCGCGATTTCCTGCGTGGCCTGCTTGGCCGTCGTCAGCGCGGGCCAGCTCTGCTTGGAGAACGGGCTGTCCTCGAAGCCGGCGATCGACAGGTCGTAGGGCACGTTCATGCCGCTGGACTTCGCCGCCGCCAGGACACCGGCCGCGATTTCGTCGTTGCTGCCGAAGATCGCCGTCGGGCGGTCGGTCAGCGCGAACAGGCGCCGCGCACCGCGGAAGCCGTCGTCGAAGGAGTAATCGCCTTCGACCACCAGTTCCGCATCGAGCGGGATGCCGTACTCGCGAAGCGCGTCCTCGTAGCCCTTGTAGCGTTCCCACGAGGAACCGTGCGACTTGCCGCCCCACAGGAAACCGATGCGGCTGTGGCCCAGCTGGATCAGGTGTTCGGTGATGTCGTAGGCGGCATCGCGGTCGTCGACGTAGACGCAGGCGCTGCCGTCCTGCGGATCTGCGGCGGCCGACACGATGCGCACCAGGTTCACGCCGTGCGCGACCAGCTCGGTCACCAGTTCGTTGCGCTCGGACATCGGCGGCGCCAGCACCAAGCCCGCGAGGCGCGAGTGCTGCACCAGCTCGATGAGCTCGCCGGCGAGGTTCGGCGACGAGGAATCGCAGGGATGGATCTGCAGGCCGTAGCCGGTTTCGCGGCAGACCGACAGCACGCCGTTCTGCACGGCGATGACGTAGTAGGGATTGGGGTTGTCGTACACCAGCCCCAGCGCATACGGCTGCGCGCTGCGCAGGCTGCGCGCCGACGGATCGGGCTGGTAACCGAGCTCGGCGATGGCCTGCCGCACGCGTTCGCGCGTTCGCGTCTGGACGCTGGGTTCGTCGTTGATGACGCGCGATACGGTCTTGAGCGACACCTCGGCGCGCTCGGCTACATCTTTGATCGTGGGTCTGCGCACCGTTCCCTCGCGTGGCCCCGCCATCATGGCGGTCCAATGAGAACGACTAGCCTAACCAGCGCCACCGGCGATGTGAATCACGTCCGGTGGCGCATGGTGCGGCGCGTCGCTCGTTGTCCAACGAATGGATGACGATCAGCCGTGCTGCGAGGCCGTTGCGCCGTTCACCACGTCGTGCCGCTGCCCGGCTTTGTGGCCGCGCAGCGCGAAGTACAGGATGTACAGGTAGCAGGGCACCATCAGCGCGACGAACACCAGCTGGAAGTCGTGATCCTGCTTGAGGTGCACGAACAGCTGCGGGATCACCGCGCCGCCCGCGATGCCCATCACCAGCAGCGCCGAACCGTACTCGGTGAAGCGGCCCAGGCCCTGGATCGCCAGCGGGAAGATCGCCGGCCACATCATCGCGTGGGCGAAGCCCAGCGCCGCGACGAAGCCCACCGACACGTACCCCTTCGTCAGGAACGCGCCGATCGCCAGCACCGCGCCGAGCACCGCCGAGAAGGTCAGGTAGCGTTCCTGCGAGATGAAGCGCGGGATCGCCACCAGGCCCACCACGTAGCCCAGCAACATGCCGAACAGGGTGAAGGAGGTGAAGAACTTGGTCGTGTCCACCGGCAGGCCGAAGCCCTGGCCGTAGGTGCCGATGGCGTCGCCCGCCATCACTTCCACGCCCACGTACACGAAGATGCACAGCGCGCCCAGCCACACGTGCGGGAACTGGAACAGGCTGGTCTTGCGCGTGCCGCGCGCGTCGCCGTCGGCGTTGACCTCTTCGGCCTTGATCTCCGGCAGCGGCGAAAACACGATGCCCACCGCCAGCAGCGCCAGCAGGCCCGCCATGAACATGTACGGGTCGTGGATGCGCGAGGCGAATTCGTTGAGCAGCTGCTCCTTGGTCGCGGCATCGGCGTTGGCCACCTGCGTCGTCAGGTCGCCCATGCCGTGCATGACCAGCGTGCCGATCACCAGCGGCGCCAGGATGCCGGCGACCTTGTTGCAGATGCCCATCACCGCGATGCGCTGCGCCGCGCCTTCGATCGGGCCCAGGATGCTGATGTAGGGATTGGATGCGGTCTGCAGGATCGCCAGGCCCGCGCCGATCACGAAGATGCCGGTGATCGCGCCGCCATACACGCGCGCCGTCGTGTACTGGCCGAACACCGCCGCGCCGATCGCCATCAGGAACAGGCCCAGCGCCATGCCCTTCTTCATGCCGGTGAATTTCAGGATCACCGACGACGGCAGCGCGAGCACGAAGTACGAGATGTAGAACGCGAACGGAATCAGGAACGCCGCCGATTCGCTCACGTTGAAGGCGAGCTTGGCGAACGCGATCAGCGGGCCGTTGAGCCAGGTAACGAAGCCGAAGATGAAAAACAGCGCGCCGATGATCGCGATGGATCCGTAGTGACTGCGCGACGCGGTGGGCGTGGACGTGGACATGCGGATTCCCCTCCCAAGGAATGCGGTTTGGATGGCGCCGGTTGACCGTGACGACATCCGGTGGCGCAACGTTGTCACAAGTTCTGTCTGCAAGCCAGCCGGGGCTGGAATCCCCTGTTGACGCGGCGCACAAGGCTTTTTCTCGTGCTGCGGCGCAGCACAAACTGCCGTTC
>Ga0209257_1002151_pt1 | contig 20504 bp, 19 predicted proteins | sample AraplaCvi_mCL_r2_FD_184277 | JGI IMG/M metagenome (GOLD analysis project Ga0209257, IMG submission 184277) | Arabidopsis root microbial communities from North Carolina, USA - plate scrape MF_Cvi_mCL_r2 (SPAdes) (version 2) | ecosystem: Host-associated > Plants > Roots > Endosphere | place: USA...
CACCGTGTCGAGATCTTTTTCGCCGCCCCCGCTTCCCGTTCAGCGCCTCATTCAAGGCCGTTCCGGTCTGCAGGGCCGCGCATCTTACAGCACCTTCGAAGTTCGTCAACCGCCCTTCGAAAACCACTTTCGGACCGCGTCCCGCCAACGTGTTTCACCTCGGCGGGGCGCGCATTGTGCACATGCACAACGCGATTTGGAAGAGGTTTCGCAAAATAATTTTCGGCTAGTTCGAGCACCCGCGTCACGCGGGCATTTCAGCGCGCACGACGCATGCGGTTCAGTCGATCACGCCGCAACAAGACGAATGCGCGCGAACGTTCGCTTGCCCACCGCGAGCACGCCTTCGAAGCCCGGCGCGAACACGCGCTGCGCGTCTTCGATCACCTCACCGTCGATGCGCACCGCGCGCTCCTTGAGCTTGCGGTTGGCTTCGGAATTGCTCGGCGTCAGCCCTGCCGCCGTCAGCAATGCCGCGATGCGCACGCCTTCCGCGGGAACGGCGACATCCTTGATGGGCAGCGAAGCGATATCGCCCTCGCCACGCACGGCCGCATTCCAGCCGGCGATCGCCTGCTCCGCCGCGACTTCGCCATGGAAACGCGCCGTCAACTCGCGCGCAAGGCGCAGCTTCAGGTCGCGTGGGTTGAGCTGGCCGCCCTCGATATCGCGCTTGAGCTGCGCCGCCTCGGCGATGCCGATCTCGAAGCTGAGCAGATCGATCCAGCGCCACATCAGCACGTCGTCGATCTTCATCGTCTTGGTGACGATGTCGATCGCCGGCTCGTTGATGCCGATGTAGTTGCCCAACGACTTGGACATCTTGTTGACGCCGTCCAGGCCTTCCAGCAACGGCATCGTCAGCACGATCTGCGGCGGCTGGCCGTAATGCTCCTGCAGGCCGCGCCCCATGAGCAGGTTGAACTTCTGGTCGGTACCACCGAGTTCGACGTCCGCCTTCAGCGCCACCGAGTCGTAGCCCTGCACCAGGGGATACAGGAACTCATGGATCGCGATCGACTGCTGCGCCGCATAGCGCTTGGCGAAGTCGTCGCGCTCGAGCATGCGCGCCACCGTGTGCTGCGCGGCGAGCTTGATCATGTCGGCCGCGCCCATCTGCCCGAACCACTCGGAGTTGAAGCGCACTTCGGTGCGCTCCTTGTCCAGCACCTTGAACACCTGTTCGGCGTAGGTCTCGGCATTGGCGAGCACGTCCTCGCGGGTCAGCGGCTTGCGGGTGACGTTCTTGCCGGTCGGGTCGCCGATCATTCCGGTGAAGTCGCCGATCAGGAAGATCACCTGATGCCCCAAATCCTGGAACTGACGCATCTTGTTCAGCAAAACCGTATGGCCCAGGTGCAGGTCCGGGGCGGTCGGGTCGAAGCCGGCCTTGATCCGGAGGGGGCGCCCGAGCTTCAAGCGGGCTTCCAGCTCCTCACGCTTGAGGATCTCGTCGGCGCCGCGGCCGATCAGGTCTAGGGCATCTTGGACAGAGGCGGGAATCTGGGGGGACAAAGTGAGACTCGCTGGTGAATGGTGAACGCGTAGTGCGATCACGATCATGGATTCGGGTTAAATCAAGGTTAAACATAACCGCCCGGGCGGCTGATGAAAAACCCTATTCAGTTCAAGGGTTTGACGCACACAGCTGACGCCTCTATGGTAACGCCGCTACACAGCCTTCACACCTGCGCGCGAGACACAAACATGACGACTTCCGAGACCGGTACGGATCGGCGCCAACGACTCAAGGCGCTTCGTGAAGCCGCTCTGCACCGTCCGGTGTCCGCCAACCAGGTGTCCCGTGGATTCAACGGCCGCTGGACGCGTCGTCATTGGGCGCACGCGAGCCTGTTCGCCACGCTCGGCGTGCTGGTCGCCGCGATCGTGCCTGGTTTCGGTGCCGCGTCCAGTGCACCGCAATCGCTGCATGCGCAGCGCAGCTCGCTGGCCCTCGCGCTGCCGCCGTTGCCGCTCGCACGCCTGAAGGGCCACAGCGGCGACAGCTGGCAGATCGTACGCGTCGAACGCGGCCAGACGCTGGGCGCGGTGTTCGAAGACCTCGACCTGTCCGCTTCGGCGATGCATCAGATCCTCGACGCCGTCCCGGGCGACAAGTCGGTCCTGACCCGCCTCAAGCCCGGCACCGAGCTCGCCTTCGACCTGCCTGTCAGCGGCGAGCTGCGCACCTTCCGTTACGACCGTGACGACAGCCACCGCGTGGAGCTGGCGATCGCCGGCGACAAGGTCACCGAGAAGGTGATCGTCCGACCGACCGAGACCCGCACCGTGGTGATCAGCGGCAAGGTCGGCAAGTCGCTGTTCCGCTCGGCGCGCAAGCTGGGCCTTTCGGGCAGCAACATCAACACGCTGACCGACGACATCTTCAAGTACGACATCGACTTCAACGAAGACGTCGGCGCCGACGACCGCTTCAGCGTCGTGGTCGAGCAGACCTGGCGCGAAGGCGAACTGCTGCGCACCGGTCCGGTGCTGGCGGCGACCTTCACCACCGGGGGCAAGCTGCACACCGGTTTCCGCTTCGAACGCGACGGCAAGGCCGAGTATTTCACCGGCGACGGCCGTCCGCTGAAGAAGAGCTTCATCCGCATGCCCATCCCGTATGCGCGCCTGACCTCGAACTTCGGCACGCGCAAGCACCCGGTGCTGGGTCGCACGCGCATGCACAAGGGCGTGGACTACGCCGCCCCCACCGGCACCCCGATCATGGCCGCCGGCGACGCGCGCGTCGTGTCGGCCGGCTGGCAGGGCGGTTACGGCAACGCCGTCGTGCTCGACCACGGCCGCGGCTACACCACGCTGTACGGCCACATGTCGCGCCTGGGCAAGATCCGCCCGGGCCAGCGCATCGCGCAGGGCACGGTGATCGGATACGTCGGCACCACGGGCATGTCGACCGGTCCGCACCTGCACTACGAATTCCGCGTCAACGGCGTGCACCGCAATCCGCTGTCGATCACGATGCCGCCGCCGGAGCCGCTGTCCGGCGTCGCGCTGGCGCAGTTCCGCGCGCAGACCTCGGTCGCGCTGGCGCGGATCCAGAAGGTCGAGAACATCATCTACGCCGACGCGTCCGAGCCCTCCCCGGCCGCGCGCAAGCCGGCCAAGTCCGCCAAGACCAAGGCCTGACGTGCCGGCCTTCGCGGCCGGGCCTTCCGGCCCGTTGGTCGACGGACTCTTCGTCGGCCTGATCTCGGGCACCAGCGCGGACGGCATCGACGCCGCGCTCGTCCGTTTCGAACACCGCCCCGATGGCCGCGATGCCGTCGAACTGCTGCTGGGCCGGACTTACGCCTGGGACGAAGCGCTGCGCACGCGGCTGGTCACGCTGGGCCAGGGCTCGGACGCGCAATCGCTGGACGAGTTGGGCACGCTCGACGTGCAGATCGCGGAAGCCTTCGCCGATGCCGCCACGCGCCTGCTAGGCGAAGCCGGCGTGGGGTCGGGCGACGTCCGTGCCATCGGCTCGCATGGACAGACCGTCCGGCATCGCCCGGACGGCGCGCGCTTCGATGGTCGCCATCCTTTCACCTGGCAGATGGGCGACGGCGGATTGATCGCCGAACGCACCGGCATCGCCACCGCTTCTGATTTCCGCCGCCGCGACGTGGCCGCCGGCGGCCACGGCGCGCCGCTGCTGCCCGCGCTTCACGCAGCGCTGCTGGCCGATGCGAACGAAGACCGGGCCGTGCTGAACCTGGGCGGCATCGCCAATTTCACGCTGTTGCCGGTCGACGGTCCCGTACGGGGCTTCGACACTGGCCCCGCGAACTGCCTGCTGGACGCGTGGTGCCTGCGGCATACCGGCGCAGCCTATGACGCAGGCGGCTCGTTCGCCGCGCAGGGCGGACTGGATGCGGAACTGCTGGCGCGCCTGCTGGACGAGCCGTGGTTCATGCTGCCGCCGCCCAAGAGCACCGGCCGCGAGCACTTCCACCTGAAATGGCTCGAACGCCGCCTCGACGGCGACGAATCGCCTGCCGACGTGCAGGCGACGTTGCTGGAGCTGAGCGCCATCACCATCGCCGACGCCTTGCGGGCGCACCAGCCGGCGACGCGGCGCGTGCTGGCCTGCGGTGGCGGCGTGCACAACCCGCGGCTGCTTGAACGCATCGGCGCGCACCTGCCGGGCGTGGTGGTCGAATCCACCGCGCGGCACGGCGTGGACCCGGATTTCGTCGAAGCGATGGGGTTCGCGTGGCTGGCGCGGCAGACGATGTCGGGTCTGCCCGGAAACCTGCCCAGCGTGACCGGCGGACGCGGCCCGCGCGTACTCGGCGTGGTGCATCCGGCCGCCTGAGGGCGGCCCCCAACGTCAGGCCTTCTGGGCGTATGCCATCAGGTCGCGATCGACGTCGGTGAGGCCCTGGCTTTCCAGCGTCGCCGCGGTGGCGTCGGCGGAGCGCTCCATGCGCCCGATCATCGAAAAGCCCGGATCGCTTGGAATGCCTTCCAGCGCGGCGATCGCCGCCTGCAACGCGTTCGCGTCCGAATCGTTGAAGCGCGCGGCCAGTTCGGCTTCGCACGCGAACAGGCCATGTTCGAGCAGGTGCATCAGCGCTTCCTGCAACGGCCAGCTGCGCGCCTGCGCCACGCGTTTGACGCGGTCCAGGAGCAACGGGTCGATGTCGTGAAGGATGATGTCTGTCATTCGGATTCCCTTCCAGGCCGGGACCTGGTCATTCCACCGCGGGCGCGCGAGCGGCCACGTCGGTGCGGCGCGAGGCCAGTATCAGGCACAGCAGCAGTGCCGGGATGCCGATCAGGGCCGTTCCGGCGAAGAATAGCGAATACGCCTCGAGCAAACTGCGGCCCACTTCCAGTTGTTCGATCGTCCAGCCGGAAAAACCCTTCAAAACCTTGCCCGGCAGCGCGTAGAACGAACTGAGCAGCGCGTACTGCGTGGCGGTATAGCCGACGCTGGTCAGGCTGGACATGTAGCCGATCAACGCGACCCCGGCGAAACCCGAGCAGAAGTTGTCGATCACCATGACTGCCGTGAAGACGCCCGCATCGGCGCCGTGCAGCGCCAGGTACGAGAAGGCCAGGTTCGAACCCGGGCCCAGCACCGCGCCGGCCATCAGGGTCGTGAAGAAGCCGAAACGCACCGCGCACAGGCCGGCAGCGGCGATGCCCAGCGTCGTGGCAAGCAATCCGAAACTGCCGCGCACCGCACCGACCGTTTCCTTGTCGAGTCCGAGATCGGCATAGAACGGGTTGGCCATCGGGCCGAGCACGAAATCCGGCAGGCGGTACAGGCTGATCGCCAGCAGCATCACCAGCGCCCACTTGCCGTGTTCGCGGAAGAACACCACGAACGGCGCCACGATGGCGTCGTACAGCCCCTGCGCCGTCAGCATCGAGCCATGCGTTGTCGCGGCGGCCTGCACGCTGGCCGCCGGCTCACGCGCCAGGAACGTGGCGACGATGCCCACGCCCATCAGCGCGGCCATCAGTTCGTAGGACATCGACCAGCCGATGTGCGCGGCGAAGATGAGGATCAGTGAATCGGTGACCAGCAGCGCGCCGCGATAGCCCAGCGCGGACGTCGCCGTCAGCAGGCCCTGCTGCTCGTTGCTCGACGCGATCTCGATGCGCCAGGCGTCGATCACGATGTCCTGCGTCGCCGAGGCGAATGCCACGATCAGCGCCATCGCGCCGAATACCACCAGCTGGTCCACTTCGCGCCCGGCCAGCAGCAGCTGGCCTTCCTGCGGCTGGATCATCGCCATGCCGACAAGACCGGCCGCGGAGACGATCTGCGACAGCAGCATCCACCCACGGCGGCGCCCGAGCAACCGGCCCAGCACCGGCGCATCGACCTTGTCGATCACCGGTGCCCAGAAGAATTTCAGCGAATACGCCAGGCCGACCCACGAGAGGAACCCGATCGTCGACAGCTCGATCGCGTTCTCGCGCATCCAGTAGCCGAGCGTGTTGCCGACCAGGTAGATCGGGATGCCGGAGCTGAAGCCCAGCAGCAGCATGACCAGCACTTTCGGTTCGCGCAGGTTGGCCGCGACCAGGCGCCAACCCTTGCGCGGCTTCGGCGTGTCCGCCGGCGTGCTTCCGGCCGCCTTGTTCTCAGAGGTCATAGTCGACGCTGAAAGGCGCATGGTCGGAGAATCGCGGCTCGCGAAGGATCGAACACGCCTTCAGCTTCGGCGCCAGCGACGGTGTGCACAGCTGGTAATCGATGCGCCAACCCACGTTGTTCGGGCGCGCCGCGCCGCGGTTGCTCCACCAGGTGTAGTCCTGGCCTTCCGCATGAAGCGCGCGGTAGGCATCGACCCAGCCCGAGCTATCCACGCACAGGCCGTTGAGCCAGTCGCGCTCGGGCGGCAGGCAGCCCGAGTTTTTCTGGTTGCTCGTCCAGTTCCTGATGTCGAGCTTCGAGCGCACGATGTTCCAGTCGCCGCACAGCACGTAGTCGCGACCGCTGGCGAGCCACTGATCCAGGTGCGGCTTCAGCCACTCCATCACTTCGAACTTGAAGCCCTGGCGCAGCTCGCCGGACGAGCCGGACGGGATGTAGAACGAGACCACGCTCAGGTTGCCGAAACGCGCTTCGATGTAGCGACCCTCGTCGTCGAACGGCGACCAGCCCATCGAGGTGCGCACTTCATCGGGTTCGCGCCGGCTGTAGATGGCGACGCCGCTGTAGCCCTTCTTCGTGCTCGCGTCCTTGAACCACGCGCGATAGCCCTCGGGCAGGAACTGCGGGCCGGCGAGCTGGTGTTCCTGCGCCTTGGTTTCCTGAACGCACAGGACGTCGGCGTCCTGCGTACGGAACCAGTCGAAGAAGCCCTTGTTGGCGGCCGAACGCAGACCGTTGGCGTTGAAGCTGATGATGCGCATGCGCACTCCACGACGATATGCGCGTGATCATAGCCCCTCGTGCCGGGCTTCACGGGCCGGCGCGCGCGGGCGCGGCGGTATCATGGCCGCCATGTCCGCCGTCACTGCCCGCGTCCGCGTCGAACCGATCGTGGATCCCGATTCGTCCGCTGCCCGCGCCGTGCGCGCGATGCGCGTGGCGCCGGACCAGTACCGCTACGTCGGCGATACCGCGTTCAACCTCGGCGACACCCTGCGCGACCCGATGAGCGAGGCGATGGCGGTCATCGCCGATGATGCGGTGGTGGGCTTCTATCGGCTCGATTTCGCGCCCAACGCGGTCGTCGGGCGCTCGCTCGGCTTTCCCAGCGTGGGCATACGCGCGTTCGTGATCGACCACCGCCAGCAGGGTCGCGGCTACGGGCGCATGGCGATGACGGCCTGCTGCGACGACCTGCGCCAGCGACACCCGGATCGCGACGTCGTCGTGCTCACGGTCAACTGCATCAACGCGGCGGCGATCGCGGCGTACCTCAAGGCCGGTTTCACCGACACCGGCGCACTTTTCCACGGCGGCAGCGCCGGTCCGCAGCACGTGATGCTGCAGTTCCTACAAAAGAAATCGACATGACCCAAGACCATCGCGCCCGTTTCCTCGAACTGGCCCTGCGCGCCGACGCCCTGCGCTTCGGCGACTTCACGCTGAAGTCCGGACGTCAGAGCCCCTACTTCTTCAACGCCGGGCGGTTCGATTCGGGCACCGCGCTGGCCGGGCTGGCCGCGTGCTACGCCGATGCCATCGACGCGCACGGCGTAGCGTTCGACCTGCTGTTCGGGCCGGCCTACAAGGGCATTCCGCTGGCGACCGCGCTGGCGTGCGAGTACGCAGGCCGCGGCCGCGACCTGCCGGTGGCGTTCAACCGCAAGGAAGCCAAGACGCACGGCGAGGGCGGCAACCTGATCGGCGCCCCGCTCCAGGGTCGGCGCGTGCTGATCGTCGACGACGTGATCACCGCGGGCACCGCGATCCGCGAAGCGCTCGCCCTGATCGGCGAGGCGGGCGGCGAGGTGGCGGGGATTGTCATTGCGCTCGACCGCCAGGAGGCCATCGACCCGGCCAAAACCCGACGCTCAGCGGCACAATCGGTCGCGGCCGACCACGGGCTGCCGGTCATCGCGGTTGCCACCCTGGCCGACCTGCTCGCTTTCGCGGGCGGTAATGCCGAGCTCGCCGCCCAGCGCGAGCGCCTGCTGGCATACCGCCAGGCCTACGGAAGCGACGAGGCCGCCTGAGCGGCCCGTCGCGGGAGTCGTGCCGATGCTGGCGCGACTCTTGCATGATTCTGGGGGATTCCCGACAGATCCTTCGGACTTTGCTTACGCCATGACACGCACTCTGCCGCTGCTTGCCTGCACGCTGATGTTCGCCGCGACCGGCGTCGCCATTGCCCAGAAGAAGCCGGCGGGCGAGCCCGCCGCCAAGAAGCTGTATTGCTGGAACGAGAACGGCGCCCGCATGTGCGGCGACGCGCTGCCCGCCCACGCGGTGGACAGCGCGCGCACCGAAATCAACGCCAGGAGCGGCCTGGCGACCAAGCAGCTGGATCGCGCACTGACCGAGGAAGAGCGTGCCGCCGCGGCCGCGCAGGCGAAGCTCGACAAGGAAAGGGCCGCGATCCAGGAAGCCAAGGATCGCCGGGATCACGCGATGGCGGAGTCCTACGCGACCGAGGACGACCTGCGCCGCGCCTTCGGCGAACGCCAGGCGGTGATGGACGAATCCATCAAGGCCTCGCGCCTGGGCATCGAAGGCCGCCGCGACACGCTGGTCGCCCTGCTCCGCCGCGCCGGCGAGAACGAACTGTCCGGCAAGCCGGTCCCGAAGCCCGCGCAACAGAATGTCCGGATCCAGCACGACCAGCTGATCCGCCAGCAGGAGCTATTGGTGCAGCAGGTCGCCGAGCGCGAGGTGATCGACGAGGAGCTTGCCGCGGCGCTCGAGCGCTACCACGCGCTGAAGCAGCCGACGAAGGGCTGACCGGAACGCCAGCCGGGCACACTCCAGGCGGCAACCCCATGACGAAGAAGGTCGGCGGTTCGCACCGCCGGCCTTTCTTTTTACCAGCCGCGAGACCCGGCCCGCCTTAGAACGGCAGCGCCAGGTCCGGACGCAGCGCGAGCAGCTGCGTGCGGAAGTCGGCCTTGATGCGTGCCAGCGCCTCTGGCGAATCCGCATCGAAGCGCATCACCAGCACCGGCGTCGTGTTCGACGCTCGCACCAGGCCCCAACCGTCCGGGAAGTCCACGCGCAGACCATCGATGGTCGACAGTCGCGCGCCTTCGAACTTGGCCTCGTCGCGGAACCAGTCCACGAAGCTGTGCGGGTCGCCGTCCGGCGCATCGACCTTGATCTCCGGCGTCGAGATGCCGTTGGGCAGCGCGTTGAGCGTCTCGCTGGGCGTGCGCGGCTGCGCGGCGAGGATCTCCAGCAGGCGCGCGGCGGCGTAGATGCCGTCGTCGAAGCCGTACCAGCGTTCCTTGAAGAAGAAGTGGCCGCTCATCTCGCCGGCCAGCTCCGCGTCGGTCTCGCGCATCTTGGCCTTGATCAGCGAATGCCCCGTCTTCCACATCAGCGGGCTGCCGCCGTGGCGAAGGATGTGCCCCGGCAGGCGGCCGGTGCACTTCACGTCGAACAGGATCACCGCGCCCGGGTTGCGTTCGAGCACGTCGGCCGCGAACAGCATCAACAGGCGGTCCGGGAAGATGTTCTCGCCTTCGCGCGTGACCACGCCCAAGCGGTCGCCGTCGCCGTCGAAGGCGATGCCGACGTCGGCTTCCAGGCGCTGGACCATGCGGATGAGGTCGGTGAGGTTGTGCGGCTCGCTCGGGTCCGGATGGTGGTTCGGGAACGTACCGTCGATGTCGCAGTACAGCGGCGTGACGTCGGCACCGATGGCCGCCAGCACACGCGGGCCGATCTCGCCGGCCACGCCGTTGCCGGCATCGACCACTACACGCAACGGGCGGTCGATCTGCACGTCGGAAGCGATGCGCTGGACGTAGTCCTCGGAGATGTCGCGCTGGACGAGCGTGCCCAGGTCGCCCAGGTGCAGGCGGTCTTCGGCGATGCGCGCGTAGAGGTCGGTGATGCTGTCGCCGGAGAGCGTCTCGCCGCCGACGACGACCTTGAAGCCGTTGTAGTCCGGCGGATTGTGGCTGCCGGTCACCGACACGCAGGAGCCCGCGCGCAGGTGGTAGGCGCCGAAGTACACGACCGGGGTCGGCGCCAGGCCGATGTCGATGACGTTGCGGCCGGCCTTGCGCAGGCCGGTGATGAGGCCTTCGACCAGCGTCGGGCCGGACAGGCGGCCGTCGCGGCCGACGACGATGTCCGTCAGGCCCTTCTCGTGCATCAGGGAGCCGATGGCATGACCGATCAGCTCGGCGACGCCCGCGTCCAGCGACTGCCCGACCACGCCCCGGATGTCGTAGGCGCGGAAGATGCCGCGATCGATGGCGATGGACGGAACGGGCGCGGCGGGCTTGGGCGGGGTCACGGGAGCGGAAACCTGTGTCGGAGGATTGGCCTCAATGCTCTCCGCCAGCGTCTGAACGGACTCTTCATCCGTCTCTTCCGGCCCCTTGCGCTTGGCCGCCATGTGCGGTGCACGCCAGGCCAGGAAGGCCAGCAGCACGAACACCGCCGCGGCGATGAAGCAGCCCAGCGCCTCCATGCCGAACGGACCGCCGGCCACGTCCGGGACGGCCGCAGCGACGCGCAGGTCGCTGCCCGGAACCTTGGCTGCCAAGGCCTCAGCGCCGCCCGACAGGGTCTTGTCGCCGCGCTCGATGGCGCTGAATCCGTCCTGGCGCAGCGCCAGGTAGCTGTCGTCGGCGACGTCGACGTTGTTGAGGCCGGCGGCGATCCGCTCCAGCGGCAGGCGCACATACGCCACGCCCACGGCTTTTTCTCCCACGCGGGCCGGCGCGGCGAGCGCCAGCTGCGGGGCGCCGTTGTGCTGCACCAGGCCCGAGACCGGACGGTTGGCCGCCAGGGCCGCTTCGATCACGCCCAGCCGGCCGTAGCCGCCCTTGGGCAGCGCGGCATATTCGGCGTTGAGGTCCAGCGGCAGCACCGCGACATCGGTCGCGCCGTTCCAGCCCTTGGCCAGCTCCTGCGACGCCGCGGCCAGGTCGCCGGCCGTCAGCGCGGCCTGCAGCGTCGGCGCGGCGAGGCGGTCGGTCAGCTGCTTCTGCTCCACACCCAGCGCGCGCACGGCGCCTTCGACGGCGGCGTTGCGCGCCTGCGTGATCGCGAGCTGGCGCGCGCCGTCGCGGTGCAGCTGCCAGCCGCTCCATCCGAAGAACGCCGCCAACAGCACGAACAGCGCGGCCACCACAGGCAGCAGCACCTTCAGCTGTGCCGCGCCGGCGGTGAGTTGTCCCTTTTCCAGACCCTTCATTCCCATCCCCTTTGTCAGCGCACGCCGGTGTGGCCGAAGCCGCCGGTGCCACGCGCGCTGGTTTCGAATTCTTCAACCACCGCAAGCTCCGCCCGCACGATCGGCAGGATCACAAGCTGGGCGATGCGGTCCCCTGGTTGAATCGTAAAAGCCTCACGACCGCGGTTCCACACGCTGATCAACAGCGGCCCCTGGTAATCGGCGTCGATCAGCCCCGTGCCGTTGCCGAGCACGATGCCGTGCTTATGTCCCAGGCCCGACCGCGGCAGGATCACCGCGCACATGGTCGGGTCGCCCAGATGGATCGCCAGCCCCGACGGCACCAGCGACGCATCGCCGGGGTGCAGTGTGAGCGGCTCCTCCAGCGCGGCACGAAGGTCCAGCCCGGCGCTGGCCGGAGTGGCATAGGTCGGCAGCGGCCATTCCCCGCCAAAGCGCGTATCGAGGATCTTCAGTTCGAGCGTGTGGTTCATGCGGTCCGTCGTGATGGGGGCGCGCGGTGTCGTGCCGTCGCGGGGTCGTTGGATCGTGCCTTGAATGGTGCCGCGCGGAACGTGCCGTACAGCAGCACGCAAGCACCGTGCCAACCGTCAGCCGGGAAGGCGGGCGGCGATCAGTTCGAGCAGGTCGTGCGCGAGCGCGGTCTTCGGCGCCGGACCCAGCACATGGCTGGCGCCGTCGGCGGCGTAGACGGCGAGCGTGTTGTCGTCGCTTTCGAACCCGCTGCCGGATACGCCCACGCGGTTGGCGGCGATCAGGTCCAGGCGCTTGTTCTCCAGCTTGCCGCGTGCATACGCCTCGACATGGTCGGTTTCGGCGGCGAACCCGACCACCAGCGTCGGCCGCTGCGGGTGCGCGGCCATGTCGGCCAGGATGTCGCGCGTGCGCACCAGCGTCAGGCTGAGCGTGTCCTGCCCGGCGGTCTTCTTGATCTTGTTCGACGCGGCCTGCGCAGGCGCGAAATCCGCCACCGCCGCGGCACCGATGTAGATATCGGCCGGCAACTGCGCCAGCACCGCTTCGTGCATCTGCGCGGCCGAGCGCACATCGATGCGCGTTACGCCGTCGGGCGTGGGCAGCGACACCGGTCCGGCGACCAGCACGACCTGCGCGCCCAGTTTCGCCGCGGCCTGCGCGACGGCGAAGCCCATTTTCCCGCTACTGCGGTTGCCGATGAAGCGGACCGGATCGATGTCCTCGTACGTCGGACCAGCGCTGACGACGACCCGCATCCCGCGCAGGCGTTGCGTGGCGCTCATGCGAAAGCCTGCTGGAGTGAAGCCAGGATTTCCGCCGGTTCGCTCATGCGCCCCGGCCCCGATTCGCCCTCGGCCAACGGCCCGTCGTTCGGTCCGACGACCTGCACGCCGCGCTCGCGCAGCGTCGCGATGTTCGCCTGCGTCGCCGGATGCAGCCACATGCGGTGGTTCATCGCCGGCGCGACGGTGATCGGCGCAGTCGTCGCCAGGCACAGCGTGGCGACGAGGTCGTCGGCGAATCCGTGCGCGAGCTTGGCCAGCGTGTTCGCCGTCGCCGGCGCGACCACGATGCGGTCTGCCCAGCGCGCCAGTTCGATGTGGCCCATCGCGGCTTCGGCGGCGGCGTCCCACAAGCTGGTGCGTACCGGCCGACCCGACAGCGCCTGGAAGGTCGTGGTGCCGACGAATTGCTGCGCGTTCTGGGTCATCGCCACGGTGACCTCACAGCCGGCGTCGCGCAGGCGGCGCACCAGTTCGGCCGACTTGTACGCGGCGATGCCGCCGCATACGCACAGCAGGATCTTGGTTCCGCGCAGGGAGCGGGGCTCGACCATCTGGAAAATACCTACCGCCGATTCGGCGTTTAGCTTACCCGAACGACCTGCCCAGCCCGCCTGCGCGCGCCGCGCCGGCAGCGTGGAATACGCACAGGCGGGCGGCCGTCACACGAGCACGGTGGTGCGGGCTCGGCGTGCGGCGGCATCGGCGGTGCCCAGTGGTGCACTGCGTCGCAACGGCGGCCGCCCGCTACCTCCCACGTCAGGACCGCCTCATGCACATCCACGAATGGCCACCCGACGAACGCCCGCGCGAGCGCCTGCTGGCCTACGGCGCGAAGGCGCTTTCCGACGCGCAATTGCTGGCGATCTTCCTCGGCTCCGGCGTGCGCGGCCAGGACGCGGTGAGTACGGCGCGCGACCTGCTAAGTGCACAAGGTTCGCTGCGCGTGCTGCTGGAGATGCCTGCCAAGGCGCTGGCGAAGCTGCCCGGCCTGGGGCCCGCCCGCGCCTGCCGGCTGGCGGCCTCGCTCGAACTGGGCCATCGCTTCCTCGGCGCGGAACTGGAACGCGGCGCGCTGCTGACCGATCCGCGTGCCGCCGGCCAGTACTTCGCGCAGCGGCTGCGAGGCCGGCCCCACGAGGTCTTCGCGGTGCTGTTCCTGGACACGCGGCACCGCGCGATCGCCTTCGAGGAACTTTTCCAGGGCACCATCGACGGCGCCCAGGTCCACCCGCGCGAGGTCGTACGGCGCGCGCTGGAGCTCAATGCGGCGGCCGCGATCTGCGGGCACAACCATCCCAGCGGCAATGCCGAACCCAGCGGGTCCGACCGCGTGATCACAGCACGCCTGAAGGAGGCGCTGGCGCTGGTCGACGTGCGCCTGCTCGACCACATCGTCGTCGGCGATGGGACGCCGGTCTCCCTGTCGACGCGGGGCTGGCTGTGAATCCCGGCGCCCCGCGCCGGCTGCGAACGCCCGCTCGCGTACAATGCGCGGTCCCGCAGCACCCCGCAGAATCCCGTGAAATCCAACCTCCGCGCCCTGGTGGCGCAGGCGATCGACGCCCTCCGCGCCGCCGGCACCCTGCCGGCCGATCTGGCCACGCCCGAGTTCGTCATCGAGCGGCCCAAGAATGCCGGCCAGGGCGATTTCTCCACCAACGCCGCCATGCTGCTGGCCAAGCCCGCGCGCTCGAATCCGCGCGCCATGGCGCAGGCACTGGTCGATGCGTTGCCGGCCACGTCCGACCTGGCCAAGGTCGAGATCGCCGGCCCGGGCTTCATCAACTTCTACGTCGACGAGGGCGCATGGCGCCGGCAGGTCGGCGACGTGTTGAAGCAGGGCGCCGCCTACGGCCGCAACGAAAGCGGCAAGGGCCATCGCGCCGGCGTGGAATACGTGTCGGCCAATCCGACCGGTCCGCTGCATGTCGGCCACGGCCGCGCGGCGGTGATCGGCGACTGCATCGCGCGCGTGCTCGATGCCAACGGCTGGAGCGTGGCGCGCGAGTTCTACTACAACGACGCCGGCGCGCAGATCAACAACCTCGCCATCTCGGTGCAGGCGCGCGCGCAGGGCCGCGGACCGGAACATCCGGACTGGCCGGAAGACGGCTATCGCGGCGATTACATCAAGGACGTCGCGGCGTCCTACCTGCGCGGCGACAGCGTCGAGGTGGAAGGCCACGTCGTTACCGGCGCGAAGGATGCGAACGATCTCGACGCGATCCGCCAGTTCGCCGTCGCCTACCTGCGTCGCGAGCAGAACCTGGACCTGGAAGCCTACGGCGTGTCGTTCGACACCTACTTCCTGGAGTCCTCGCTCTACACCGACGGCAAGGTCGAGGAGACCGTTCGCGAACTCGTCGCGCACGGTCACACGTACGAGGAAGGCGGCGCGCTGTGGCTGCGCACCACCGACTTCGGCGACGACAAGGACCGCGTGATGCGCAAGTCCGACGGCACGTACACCTACTTCCTGCCGGACGTCGCCTACCACCTCAGCAAGTGGCAGCGCGGCTACGAGCGCGCCATTACCGAACTGGGCGCGGACCACCACGGTTCGCTCGCCCGCGTGAAGGCCGGCCTGCAGGCGCTGGACTGCGGCATCCCGCAGGGCTGGCCGGAATACGTGCTGCACCAGATGGTCACCGTCATGCGCGGCGGCGAGGAAGTGAAGCTGTCCAAGCGCGCCGGCAGTTACCTCACGCTGCGCGACCTCATCGACGAAGTCGGCCGCGATGCGACACGCTGGTTCCTGATCGCGCGCAAGCCCGATTCGCAGCTGACCTTCGACATCGATTTCGCGCGCAGCCAGTCGCTCGACAATCCCGTGTACTACGTGCAGGTGTCGCACGCGCGCATGCACGGCCTGATGCGCCAGCTGAAGGAGCGCGGGCTGTCGTTCGACGCGAGCAACGGCCTGGCGCAGCCGCTGGACCTGGAGGATGTCGCCGCCCGCGAGCTGATCGCCACGCTGCTGCGCTACGCCGACGTGGTCGAGACGGCCGGCCGCGACCTGGAACCACATCAGATCGCTGCCTATCTGCTCGAACTGGCGCAGACGTTCCAGACGTACTACAACGACCACCAGTTCCTGGTCGACGACGCCAACACCCGCGACGCGCGTCTCGTGCTCGCGATGGCGACGCGGCAGGTGCTGGCGAACGGTCTCGAACTGCTGGGCGTTAGCGCCCCCGAGGTGATGTAAGTGGCGGCGAAGCGAGGCAAGTCCCAGGCACGACGCAATTCCGGTGGCGACAGCGGCCTGCCCGGCTGGGCGTGGATGGTGCTGGGCGTTCTGCTGGCGGTGGTGGCGATTCTGGTCGCACCGAAGTACTTCAAGTCCAGCGGCGACGGCTTTTTCCGCCCGCAGCCCAATCCCGACGCGCAGCCGGCCACGGTGAGCGGCGCCGACGAGGAGGCGATCGCGGAGGAATCCACGCCCGTCCCGTCCAAGGCCAGGCGCGACAAGGAAGCACCGGCGAAGAAGGATACCGATTACGACTTCTACACCCTGCTTCCGGGGCGTGAGGTGCCGATGTCGGATGCCGAACTGGCCGCGAGCGAAAAGGCCGAAGCCAAGCGCGCTGCCGAACGCGAGAAGCAGGCGCGTCCGTCGGCGGACGATGCAGACGCGGCGGCAACGCCCGCTTCCAGCGCACAGACCGCCGCTCCACTCCCGCGCCCGGTAGACACCGACACCGTGCCGTCGCGCACGCCGGCGCAAGGCAACACGCCCGCTCCGACCACCGCAACGGCTTCGGCCGAGCCGGCGAACACCGGTTCCAACAAGCCGGCGGCCAGTGCGACGCCGACATCGCCGGCCGCGAGCGCATCCACCGACGACAACACCCGTTACCTGCTCCAGGCCGGCGCGTTCCAGGCCTCCGGCCAGGCGGAGGAAATGAAGGCGCGCATCGCGATGCTCGGCCTCAGCGCGCGCGTCGAATCGGCCAACATCAACGGCAACACGGTGTATCGCGTGCGCATGGGGCCGTACGGCACCGCCAGCGATCTGGCCGACGCCAAGCGCAAGCTCGCCGGCGGCGGGCTGCAGGGCATGGCGATCAAGGTGAAGTGATTCGAGTCGGTCGCCGGCGCTGGCTCGCGACCGCTCCATGCCTCTTCGCAGCATGGGTTTCGCCTCGCGGAACCGATCGCGACAGCCACGGACACGCAGGATGATGGGCTTCGCGACGCGAAACCCATCCCGCGGGCCTGCATCCAGAGCCGCGACCGCGATCACCGCGAACGTCGCCTTCCCCCGCTAGACTGCCGCGATCCCGCAACGGGATCCTTGGGGAAACGGATGGACAAGCGTATTGCGTCGGGCTGCATCGCCTCGATCGTCGGGCTGATGCTGTTCGCCTTCGTCGGCTACATGCTCGGCGCGAAGCTCCAGCAGGTGGTGACCACGCCGATGGGCGAGTTGCCGCTGTTCGACCTGGCGGGCATGTTCGTCTCGATGGCCGCGGGCGGTGCGATCGCCGGCCGGCGCTTTGTGTGGTTCGCGATCGCGCTGGTCGCGCTGATCTGGATCCCGACCATCTACATGCTGGTGGCGATGCAGCCGGAGATGACGTTGGCGCGCGTGCTGCGGTTCAACCGCTTGGCGATCGGCGCGAACCTGGTGCTGGCGCCGCTGGGCGCGTTGCTGGGTGCGTGGATCGCGGAGCGGCTGCGTGCCCGGCGGAAAGCGTGACAGGTCCCGGGTGCGCTTCGCTTACCCGGGCTACGACATCGGACTTGCGCTAAGCCTGATACCGACGGCTTAACGCTTCACGCCTCAATCGACGCTCCGTAGGATGGGTTTCGCTCGCGAAACCCATCATCTTGTGTGTCTGGAGCTTTGGCGATGGGTTTCGCAAGCGAAACCCATCCTACGAGAAGGCGTGGAATCCGCGCCGCTCAGCCGCCGCGCTTGAGCGTGATCAACGCCGACGTATCCGACTCGCCCTGGCCGCGTTCGATCAGCTCGGCGTAGTCGGCCAGCGCCTGCTCGACGGTGGTCGTGCGCACGCCGGTATCGCGCGCGATCGCCGCGACGATGCGCAGGTCCTTGAGCATGTGCGCGCACTTGAAGCCGGGGTTGAACTCGTCGCGCAGCATCGTCGCGCCGCGCTTGTCGAGGAACCAGTTGCTGGCGGCGCCGGCCATCAGCGTGGGCAACAGCTTGTCCGGATCCAGGCCCAGCTTCTCGCCCAGCGCGAGACCTTCGCACACAGCCTCGTTGATGCCCGCGACCAGCACCTGATTCACGGCCTTGGTCGCCTGTCCGGCACCGGTCGCGCCCATGTGGCTGATGCGCGCGGCGTAACTCTCGATCACCGGCGTCGCGGTTTCCAGCACGTCCGCTTCGCCGCCGACCATTACCGACAGCTTGCCGTTGCGCGCGCCTTCGACGCCGCCGGAAACCGGGGCATCCAGGAAACCGATGTTGTGCGCGCCCAGCATCGCGGCGCAGCGGCGCGCGGTGTCCACGGCAACCGTGGAATGGTCGATCACGATCGCACCGGGCTTGAGCACGTCGGCCAGCGCGGTGACGTTCTCCAGCACGTCGGCATCGAGCGACACGCACAGCACGACCACATCGCAATCGGCGAAGTTCGCCGCCGAACGCGCGGCGCGGACGCTCAGCTCCGCGGCGAGCGCATCGGCCTTGGCCTGGGTACGGTTGCCCACCGCGGTGAGCATGCCCTTGGCGTGCACGTAGCGGGCCATCGGAGTGCCCATCGCACCCAGACCAATAACGCCAACTTTCATCTGCTTGTTCCGTTGATTGATAAAGAAGAACGCCGCCCGTTCAGGGCGAGGCGTTCCATTCGTGCAGGGTGACGACCGAGGAACCGCTGGTGTGCACCGGGTCGGCGAACGCGATGGCCTCGGCTTCGGCCAGATTACCGGCCCGGACCAGATATGCGCCGCCACTCCTGTCGGGAATCGCCCTGTCAAAGAACGGCCCGGCCAGTTCCAGCCGGCCGTCTTCACGCAGCGCGTCCAGATGCGCGTAGTGCGGGGCGATCACGGCGTCGTCGAACGCCGCCGTCCGCCGGGTGAGGATCAGGAACCGCTTTGCGTCCGTGCTCATGCCAGCGGCACGTCGTCGAGGTAGGTGTAACCGGTCAGGCCGGTCTCCAGCGCCGCGTCTAGGCTCGCCGCCTCGTCGGCCGGCAAGCCGGCCGCGGCGACCTTCTCGCGGTAGGCCGCGCGCAGGTCGTCGAGGCGGTAGCCGACGTAATCGAGCATCACGTCGGTCGTGTCGCCGCGACGCTGCTGCGTCAGCTGGTAACTGTCGCCTTCGATGCGCACTTCCACCGCGTCGGTGTCGCCGAACAGGTTGTGGATGTCGCCCAGGATTTCCTGATACGCGCCCACCAGGAAGAAGCCGATGCGGTACGTCTCGCCCGGACGCGTCGCGTGCAGCGGCAGCGACGTGTCCAGCCCTTCGTTCTCGACGTAGGTCTTCACCGTGCCGTCGGAATCGCAGGTCATGTCGGCCAGCACGCCGCGGCGCGTCGGTTCCTCGTCCAGGCGCTCGATCGGCAGGATCGGGAACACCTGGTCGATCGCCCACACGTCCGGGATCGATTCGAACACGCTGAAATTGACGAAGTACTTGTCGACGAGGCGGTCGTTGAGTTCGTCCAGCAGCTCGCGATGGCTCTTCTCGTCGTAGCTCAGGCGACGGCGCACGTCGTGCGCGATGGCATAGAACAGGTCGTCGATGCGCGCGCGATGCACCAGGTCCAGCTGGCCCAGCGCATACAACTGCAGGCCCTCGCTGTGGTGGTGCTGCGCTTCGTGGAACAGCTCCACCGGCGGGCGCTGCTCCAGTTCGGCATGAACCTCGCGCAGGTGGCGGATCACCATCGGCTCGTCGTTGTGCACGTCCGGGATGCGGCCTTCCGGCGCTTCCTCGACTTCGGCGACGTTGGCCACCAGCACGGCGTGGTGCGCGGTCATCGCGCGGCCGCATTCGGTGACGATGCGCGGCGGCACCAGCCCGTGTTCGGCGCAGGCGTCCGACAGCGGCTGCACGATCGAATTGGCGTACTGCTGCACGCCGTAGTTGATCGAGCAGTAACCGCGCGAACGCGTGCCTTCGTAGTCGATGCCCAGGCCGCCGCCGACGTCCATGTAGCGCACGTTCGCGCCCAGGCGCGAGAGCTCGACGAAATAGCGCGTGGCTTCGCGCATGCCGTTGGCGATGTCGCGCACGTTTGAGATCTGCGAGCCCATGTGGAAATGCAGCAGCTGCAGCGTGTCGGTCATGCCCGAGTCGCGCAGCTTCTTCCACAGGTCCAGCACCTGGCGCGGCGAGAGACCGAACTTCGCCTTGTCGCCGCCGCTGTTCTGCCACTTGCCCGCACCGAGCGAGGCCAGGCGCATGCGCACGCCCAGGCCCGGCTTCACGCCGAGCGCGGCGGCTTCTTCCATCACCAGCGCCAGTTCGGACGGCTTCTCGATGACGATGAAGGTTTCCATGCCGAGCTTGCGGCCGATCAGCGCCAGGCGGATGTATTCGCGGTCCTTGTAGCCGTTGCAGACGATCAGGCCGCCCGGCCGCGACAGCGCGAGCACGGCCATCAGCTCCGGCTTGCTGCCCGCCTCCAGGCCGAAGCCTTCGCCACGGTGCGAGGCCAGCGTGCCGGCGACGCCACGATGCTGGTTCACCTTGATCGGATACACGGCCGTGTAGCCGCCGGCATAGCCCCAGTCGGCCTGCGCCTGCGCGAAGGCGGCCTGCAGCTTGCCCAGGCGATCGCCGAGGATGTCGGGGAAACGCACCAGCAGCGGCAGCTTGGCGCCGTTGGCCTTGGCGGCATCGACGACCTGCGGCAGCGAGATGGCCGGGCCCTTCTCGCCGCGCGGGCGCACGACGACCTGCCCGTTCGCGCCCGCGTCGAAATAGCCTTCCGAC
>Ga0209257_1002154_pt1 | contig 20471 bp, 18 predicted proteins | sample AraplaCvi_mCL_r2_FD_184277 | JGI IMG/M metagenome (GOLD analysis project Ga0209257, IMG submission 184277) | Arabidopsis root microbial communities from North Carolina, USA - plate scrape MF_Cvi_mCL_r2 (SPAdes) (version 2) | ecosystem: Host-associated > Plants > Roots > Endosphere | place: USA...
TGATCCAGCGCACCGGCGGGCTCTCCGACCGCGAGATGTCGGCGCAGGTGCTCGACAACATGGACATCGAGAAGGAGCGCGGCATCACCATCAAGGCGCAGACCGTGCGCCTGGAGTGGAAGGGCCATATCCTCAACCTGATGGACACGCCGGGGCATGTCGACTTCGCCTATGAGGTGAGCCGCAGCCTCGCCGCCTGCGAAGGCGCGCTGCTGGTCGTGGACGCCGCGCAGGGCGTGGAGGCGCAGACGCTCGCCAACGTCTACCAGTCGATCGAGCACGACCACGAGATCATCCCGGTGATCAACAAGATCGATCTCCCCTCGGCCGAGCCCGAGAAGGTGAAGAACGAGATCGAGGAGATCATCGGCATCGACGCGTCGAACGCGGTGCTCGCCAGCGCCAAGTCCGGCATCGGCATCGAGGAGATACTGGACGCCGTAGTCGAGCGTATCCCGGCGCCCAAGGGGGATGCCGATGCGCCGCTCAAGGCGATGCTCGTCGACAGCTGGTACGATCCCTATCTCGGCGTCGTCATCCTGGTCCGCGTGATCGACGGCACGATCAGGAAGGGCCAGCAGATCAAGTTCATGGCGGCCGGTACCACCCATCTGGTCGACCGCGTCGGCGCGTTCACGCCGAAGATCGAGCAGCTGCCCGACCTCGGCCCGGGCGAGATCGGCTTCATCACCGCGCAGATCAAGGAAGTTGCCCAAGCCCGGGTCGGCGATACGCTGACCGACGCCAAGCGGCCTGCCGCCGAGCCGCTGCCGGGCTTCAAGGAAGTCCAGTCGGTGGTGTTCTGCGGCCTGTTCCCGGTCGATGCCAACGACTTCGAGAAGCTGCGCGAAAGCATCTCGAAGCTGCGGCTGAACGACGCGAGCTTCTCGTTCGAGATGGAGACCTCCGCCGCGCTTGGCTTCGGCTTCCGCTGCGGCTTCCTCGGCCTGCTGCACCTGGAGATCATCCAGGAGCGGCTGATGCGCGAATATGATCTCGATCTCATCACCACTGCGCCGTCGGTGGTCTATCAGATCGAGCTGACCCATGGCGGCGGGCATATCGAGCTGCACAATCCGGCCGACATGCCGGATCCGAACAAGATCGAGAGCATCGCGGAACCCTGGATCCAGGCCGTGATCTATGTGCCCGACGAGTATCTCGGCTCGGTGCTGAAGCTGTGCCAGGACCGGCGCGGCATCCAGAAGAACCTGACCTATGTCGGCGGCCGTGCGCAGGCGACCTATGAATTGCCGCTCAACGAGGTCGTGTTCGATTTCTACGACCGGCTGAAGTCGCTGTCCAAGGGCTATGCCAGCTTCGACTATGAGCAGATCGGCTATCGCGAGGGCGACCTCGTCAAGATGGGCATCCTGGTCAACGAAGAGCCGGTCGACGCGCTCAGCATGATCGTCCACCGCTCGACCGCCGAAGTGCGTGGCCGCGGCATGGTCGAGCGGCTGAAGGAGCTCATCCCCAGGCACCTGTTCAAGATTCCGATCCAGGCGGCCATCGGCGGCAAGGTGATCGCCCGCGAGACGATCAGCGCGATGCGCAAGGACGTGACCGCCAAATGCTATGGCGGCGATGCGACGCGTAAGCGCAAGCTTCTGGAAAAGCAGAAGAAGGGCAAGGCGAAGATGCGCGAGTACGGCTCGGTGCAGATCCCGCAGGAAGCCTTCATCGCGGCGCTGCGGATGGGCGAGGAATAACGACGCCGCCCGAAGCGGCGCCGGCTAGGTCTTCCTCGCCACCGGAAAACTCGTGATCCTGAGCTTCGGCGCGGCATAGGGCATCAGCACCAGCTTCTCCGGCTCGCCCTTCGCCACTGCCGTCGCCGGGGGTGGGGCAGCGGCATTGTTCTGTTCGTCCCAGTCGGCGGCGGTCAGGCGATAGCCCTGGGTCACCAGCACCACCGGCGGACTGCGGCGCGAGAAGGGCACCGGCCCGATCGCGCGCTCGACCCGCTCGATCGGCGCATCCTCGGCCAGCGCATAGCGCCACTCGCCCTCGGGCAGCACCGCCCAGTCGGCGGTCAGGCCGCGGTCGCGCAGCTTTTGCCATTTCTCGGGGATCGGCAGCGAGAACACCAGCGGCCCCTGCTCGACGAAGCTGCCATGGGGGGAGGCGACGCGGCGCGGCTCGGCGGTGAAGCGCAGCTCGATCCGGTCGCCGGCCTTCCATTCGCGATCGACCCTCGCGAATTGGCCCGCGGAGGCGCCGGCGACTGGCTTGCCGTTGACGCGGATGCTCGCCGCCTTGGCCCAACTGGGCACACGCAGCGCCATCGGGAAGCGCGTGGGCCGCGCTGGATCGACATGGATCGTCACCTGATCGCGGAACGGATAGTCTGTCTCCTCGCGCAGCGTCACGGGCACGTCGCCGACAGCGGTCGAGACTTCGCACGCGCCATAGATCGTCTTGGCCAGCCCGCCCTCGGCCGTCGCCATCCACAGGCTCGCGACCAGCTTGGGCCAGCCCTGGTGAAAATTGGCGGTGCAGCAGCCGAAATTCGGCTCCAGCCCGAACAGGTTCGACTCAGCGCCGTTGGTCGTCCACGGACCCTTTTCGTGCGCGCAGCGGATCTGGTTCGGCTGCTGGTCGTACTGGTGCGCCCACATGTCGTCGGTGAAAGTCGCCTGCAGCGCGTTGTAGGCGATGCGCTCGATCCGATCGCCCAGCACAGCGTCGCCGGTGATGGCGAGGCCGAGCTCGAGCGAATACATCGCCTCGACGATCGCGCACAGCTCGACGCCCTGGCTCGGGCTGCGTCCGGCAAGATGCTCATCGGCCGAGTAGATGCCGATCGGCAGGCCGTGATAGCGGTCGAGGATCGCCAGCTGGTTGTGGATCGCCTTGCGGTCCTCGGCGCTGCCGGAAACCACTGCCCATACCGGCGAGGCTTTCAGCGCCTGCGCATTGTTGACGCCGTGCAGCGTCTGCGCATGATCCGCGAGCCCGTTGGCGGTGCCTTCCGCGCCGGTCTTGTCGAGGCCGACCTCCGTCTTGATCGTCTTGGTGCGATAGGGATAGTCCGGCCCGAACAGGCCCTGCCAGTCCGTGCCCTGCTGCTTGAGCAACCGGGCCAGCTCGAGCAGCCTGGCATCGCCGGTGCGGTTGTAGAGCCAGATCACCGACACGACCTCGTCCTGCCAGCGCGACCGGCCCCAGTCGCGAAGCGGCCGCTTCGGCATTTCCGCTAGCTGGTGGTGGAAATAGTTGGTCATCACCGGGATGACCCGCGGATCCTGGGTCAGCTCATGATATTGGGTGAGCACCTTCAGCATCACCATGCGCGGCCACCAGTCGTCGTTGCTGCGCGGGCCGATCATCCCGTTGGGGGCGGGGTTGTCGAGCGTCCAGTCGATGAACTTCATCGCCTTGGCCTTGAGCGGTGCGGAGTCGAGCATCCATGCCAGTGGCACCAGCCCGTCGAGGAAATAGGGGCCGCGCTCCCAGCTCTCGCCCTTGCCGCCCAGCCAGCCGCTGTCGGGGCCGAGATCGGGCCAGGTCTCGTCGATCCGCCCGCCCATGCCATCGGCCTGGATCTGCAACTGCTTGCGCAGCCACCCGCCCGGCCGGACCGCGCCGGTCGGCAACGGATAGAAGGGTTGGGGCGCGAGCGGCGCGCGGTTGGGCGGCGGCGATGCGGCGCTCAAGGGGGCAGCAGGTCGCGCGGCGGCTGGCGCGCCGGCTGCCGTGACCGCAACGGCAGCGGTGCTGCCCAGGAACTGGCGGCGATTGGTGTGAAGCGTACACAAGACATCGCTCTCCCGATTGTCAGACTTATATGATTCGATTGAGAGAATGACTCCTGCCCGACCGCTGTTCAAGTATTTGCGCACCGCGCACGTCTGGCTGCGAACCCCATGAAGGCCATCGGCGCAGGTGGACGCTTGTCGCGCGACTGTCATCGATCCGTCGCACTGCGTTTATAGGGCCGGCTTCGAAACAAAGGGGATCCCATGCTGCTTGCCACGCTGATGCTGCTCCAGACCGCGCCCGCCACTGCTGCCGTGCAGGAGGTGCCGACGGCCGAGGTGAAGGCGGTCGGCGAGACGGTGGCGGTGGCGAGCCTGGAGGATGCCGCGGACGATCCCGCGATCTGGCGCGACCCGCGCGATCCCCGACAGAGCCTGATCGTTGCGACCGATAAGAAGGCCGGGCTCAACGTCTACGACCTGTCGGGCAAGCTGCGCTCGACGCTGCCGGCGGGGCGGGTGAATAATGTCGATCTACGCGCATGGGGCGGGCAGGTGATCGTCGCCGCGAGCGACCGCAACGACAAGGCGGCGGCCAAGCTGGCGCTCTACACGCTGGATATCAAGGCGGCGACGCTGCGCGAGATCGGGCACTTCGATGCGGGGGCGGGCGAGGCGTACGGCCTGTGCATGTACGCGCCGCGCGGGGGCAGGCTCTATGCGTTCGTCGTGCACAAGGCGGGCACGATCGTGCAGATGGAAGTGTTGCGCGAAGGCGGCGCGATCAAGGCGGACCGGGTGCGGACGATGAAGCTGGCGACCCAGTCCGAAGGGTGCGTAGCGGACGATCGCACCGGCCGGCTGTTCGTCGGCGAGGAGGATGTCGGCGTGTGGCGCTTCGGCGCCGGCGCCAAGGACCCAGTAGCCGGCGAGAAGGTGATCGTGGCGGACGGCAAACGCCTGGTGGCGGACGTCGAGGGCGTGGCGATCGCGGCGGAAGGCGCGCGGGGCGGCTATCTGGTCGTGTCTAGCCAGGGCGACAGCGCCTATGGGCTGTGGCGCCTGAGCGACATGGCCTATGCCGGGCGCTTCCGGATCGCAGCGGGCAAGTTCGGCGCGACGAGCGAGACCGACGGGATTGAGGTTTCGACCGCTGGCTTCGGGCCGGGGCTCGCGGGCGGGATCATGCTGGCGCAGGACGGCGACAACGCCCCCGCAGCCCAGAACTTCAAGCTGGTCCGCTGGGCCGATGTGCGCAAGGCGCTGAGGCTGCGCTGACCGGCCCTATCCGGCCCGCATGATCGCGAGCAGATCGGCCATGCGGGCGTCGATCGGCGCGATCCGCTGCTGGTCCTCGGGCGCGAACAGTGGCAGCATTTCGATGCCGGGCCGCCAATAGCGATCGGTGATGTCGCGCCGGGCGGCGGCGAGCGCGATATATTCGCGCGCGGCGGCGTTGCCGGCGTCGGGTGCCATGATGTTGCGGCGATAGGTCGCCGGATCATAGACCGCATCGGGTTGGGACAGGAACAGGATGCGCGGCGGCGCGCCCGTCTGCGGGGTGACGTCGATCAGTGTGCCATCGGGCGATCGCCAGACGGCATGATGCTCGGCTTCGAAATAGCGGCCGGGCCAGCGCCAGATCGCCCAGCCATAGGCCGCCGATCCGCCGTGGCGACTGGCCTGCGTCTCCGAATTCTCGAAGCAATGGATGAATTTCGCGCCGGGCGCCGGCTCCACCGGCACATAGACGGGCTCGGCGGGCGAGATCGCCGCGCAGAAGGCGCGCGTTTCGGCGTCGATCTGCTCGGGCGGACCGAGTATGAGCGCTTCGTCGGAGGCGGGGGACTGGTCCATGGACCAGGAGCTAGGCGTTCGCAGGGGGCGGTGCAACGACTGGTTCGCCTTGTGCGGCGGCGCCCATGTCCGCATACCCCCGGCATGACCAACCGGCGTGAACTGCTCTTCGGCATCCTGGCGACTTCGCTGGCCGGGCCGCGCATGGCGCTGGCCGGGCCGCGCATGGCGCTGGCGGGGGCGAAGGCGCCGCTGGTGCTGGCCGCGGCGAGCCTGCAGGAATCGATGATTGCCGCAGCAGATGCCTGGGCGGCGAAGGGCCGCGCGCGGCCGGTCTGCTCCTTCGCGGCATCCTCGGCGCTGGCGCGGCAGATCGCGGCGGGGGCGGCGGCAGACCTGTTCGTCTCGGCCGACGAGCCCTGGATGGACGATATCGAGAAGCGCGGTCTGATCGTGCCGGGCACGCGCGCGCCGTTTCTCGGCAACCGGCTGGTGATCGTCGGGCCCGTCGGCGCTCCGCGCGCACGGCCCCAGGACGAGTTCCGCGGGCTCGGGACGACGCGGGTCGCTATCGCCGATCCCGATGCGGTGCCGGCCGGGCGCTATGCCAGGGCCGCGCTCGAATATGGCGGGCGCTGGGCGGCGGTGGCGCCGCAGCTGGTACGGGCGGAGAGCGTGCGTGCCGCCCTGGCGCTGGTCGAGCGCGGGGCGGTGCCGCGCGGCATCGTCTATGCGACAGACGCCCAGGCATCGAAGCAGGTGCAGGTGGTTGCGGTCTTCTCCGAGCGGAGCCATCCGCCGATCCGCTATCCGCTCGCCCGGCTCAAGGCAGCGACCAGCCCGGACGCCGAGCCCTTCCGCCGCTTCCTGCTGAGCGGCGAGGGGAAGGCGATCTTCCGGCGCTTCGGGTTCCGGACGCTCTAGGAGGCTGGGTAGCGACGCGGTTGACCCGGACCGCGGCCTCGCCTCTAGTGCGGTATCGTCGGCGAGACGCCGATAATCGGGGGCATTGCATGAGCAAGAACGGTTCGATCGGGTTCGCTGCGGGCGTGTTTGGCGGGATCATTCTGGGCGCGCTTATCGACAATATGGCGATCGGCCTGCTGATCGGGTTCGCGGTCGGCTTCGGCCTGCTGAAGTTCCCGGTGAAGCGCGGCGACGCCTGATCGACGGCAGGCGGGGGGCGAGGAACCGTGACTCCCGAGCTTTGGGGCATCGTCTGGCTGTCGCTCAAGGTGGGCGGCGTGGCGGTGCTCGGCAGCCTGCCGGTGGCGTTCGCGCTGGCCTGGCTGCTGGCGCGGGGGCGGTTTCCGGGGAAGCTGCTGCTCGACGGGCTGGTGCACCTGCCGCTGGTGGTGCCGCCGGTGGTGACCGGCTGGCTGCTGCTGCTCGCCTTCGCGCCTGCGGGGCCGATCGGTAGCTGGCTGGAGAGCTGGTTCGGGGTGAGCGTGCTGTTCCGCTGGACCGGCGCGGCGATTGCGAGTGCCGTGATGGCGCTGCCGCTGATGGTGCGGGCGATGCGGCTGTCGATCGAGGCGGTGGACCGCCGGCTCGAACAGGCGGCGGCGACGCTCGGTGCGGGGCGATGGCGCGTCTTCGCCAGCGTGACGCTGCCACTCAGTCTGCCGGGCATCCTTGCCGGCACGGTGCTCGGCTTCGCGCGGGCGCTGGGTGAGTTCGGCGCGACGATCACCTTCGTCTCGAGCGTGCCCGGTGAGACGCAGACGCTGCCGCTCGCCATCTATGCCGCGCTGCAGATGCCGGGCGGGGAGGCGCAGGTGCTGCGGCTGGCGGGCATCTCGGTGCTGCTCTCGCTGGCGGCGCTGCTGGTTTCCGAGCTGATCGCCCGGCGTGCGGGCAGGGGGCTGCATGTCCTTTGACCTCGATCTGACCAAGCGGCTGGGCGAGGCGGAGATCGCCTGCCGGATCGAGGCGGGCGAGGGGCTCACCGTGCTGTTCGGTCCTTCGGGTGCCGGCAAGACCAGCGTGCTCAACATGGTCGCCGGGCTGGTCGAGCCCGATGCCGGGCATGTGCGCGTGGCGGGCGAGACGCTGTTCGACGCCAGTGCCGGGATCGACGTGCCGGTGGCCGAGCGCCGCGCCGGCTATGTGTTCCAGGAACCGCGGCTGTTCCCGCACCTGCGGGTGCGGGCGAACCTGCTCTATGGCCGGCGCGCGGATGCCGGGCTCGACGTGGACGAGACGATCGCGCTGCTCGGCATCGCGCATCTGCTCGATCGCTGGCCGCGCACCCTGTCGGGCGGCGAGGCGCGGCGGGTGGCGATCGGGCGGGCGCTGCTCTCCAACCCGCGCTTCCTGCTGCTCGACGAGCCGCTCTCCTCGCTCGACCGGGCGCGGCGCGAGGAGATCATGACGCTGATCGAGCGGTTGCGCGACACGGTGAAGCTGCCGATCCTGATGGTGACGCACGACCGCGAGGAAGCGGCGCGGCTGGGGACGCGGATCGTGGAGATCTAGGGAGTATCAGGGTTCGCGTTGGTCAGCGGAGGGTTGGCTTTCACCCCAATTGCGGACACCATCGATTGAGCCAAGAGGGCTTCCAGGTAACCGATTGGGTGGGATGATGTGGCCTTTCCGAAAGCGATCCGTGCCAGAAATCTCCTGGTTCAGCGGAGAGAGCGCCGAGATGAACGAGGCAATCGCTGAGGCTCAAGCCACATTTCCTCACTTCTCAGATGTACTCGCCGGAAATGGTGACCGTCAGTCACTGCCCGATCTGGCGCTTGTGAAATATGGCTTTCGGGCGACCAGGCCGGGTGCCGTGGTAGAACACGTCTTTGTCGGCGATGTCGTCGCGAAGGATGGGGATCTTTGGGGTGTGGTCAACGCCGATCCCGCATATACGGATGAAGTCGCCGAAGGTGACCTCATAAAGATCGACAGAGATAGAGTTTCGGACTGGCTCTACGTCATCGATCGAAAGGGAACGGGCGGCTTCACATTCAAGCTTATGTGGAAGAACTTCTCGCCGGCGGAGCAGGATGCCTACAGGGATCAAGCTCCCTTTGTCTGGTTGGTGAATCAATTTTCCTGATCTGGATCTCAGCCTTCCAGTTCCGGCCCGTAGAGGCGGAAGGACACGCCTTCGCTGCGCTTGGCGGCGTAAAGGGCCAAGTCCGCACGGCGGGTCAGTTCCACCGGAGTGAGCTTCTCGGCGCGGGACAGGGCGATGCCGATGCCGGTGCCGACATGGAGCGTGCGTCCCTCGACGAATACCGGGCGGGCGATGCTCTCCGCGAGCCGGCCGGCGATCGCCTTGACGATCTCGGGATTGGCGAGGCCCGGAGTGATCACCGCGAACTCGTCGCCGCCCAGCCGCGCGGCGGTATCGCCTTCGCGCACGGAACTGGCGATACGATCGGCGACCACGCGCAGCAGCGCGTCGCCCATGCCATGGCCATGGGTGTCGTTGATTGCCTTGAAGCCGTTGAGGTCGAGCATCAGCACGGCATGCAGGCCGCTGGGGCTGAGCTTGGCCAGTGCCTCGTCAAAGGCGCGGCGATTGGGCATGCCGGTGAGCGCGTCGTGATAGCCGAGGTCGCGCGCGCTGCGCTCCGCCGCGATCCGCCGGTCCCGCTCGCGGCCCCGCGCGCGGTGCTGGTTCAGGCCGTAGCTGAACAGCAGCAGGATCAGTGCCGAGGCGAAGAGCAGGAACTCGTCCAGCTCGATGCGCAGCTTGCGGTCGGCTACCGACGAGGTCTCGTCGCGGAAGATATCGAACGCGAAGATGCCGTAGAGCCCGGCCATCGCCAGAAGGACGACGAACCAGACGCTCCGATTGGACAGCAGCGCGCGAATTCCAGCCTCCATGGCGACAATCCTGCTCGCGTGACGGTTAATTCCGTATGGACGCTGCACTCAGTATAGACGCGAGGGCACGGTTCATCGGTGCGTCGATGCCATGTTTTTCGCCCAGGCGCACGATCACCCGGTTGCGGGCGTCGACCTCGGTCATGCGGCCGGCGACGTAATCGGCGTGGAGCGAGTTGACCGACTCCGGATGCGCCAGGGTGGTCCATTTCACCACCTGGTCTGCGAGCTTGTCGGGCAGGTCGGCGCCCTCGGCCCGGCCCACCGCGATGCATTCGCGGACCAGCGCGCGCATCACCTCGGCGACGCCTTCGTCATTGGCCACTTCGGCAGGGCGCAGGGTTAGCGCGCTGACGATGCCAGAGCAGTTGATCGCCAGCTTGCGCCAGGCGGCGGTGAGGAAGTCGGGGGTGGTCTGCGCGTCGATCGGCGTGTCGGCGAACAGCGCGACCAGTGCCTCGCCGGCCTCGCCCTCGGGTACATGGATGGTGCCGTTGCGGCGCTGGACGATGCGGCCGGGAGCACTGCGCTCGGCGGGTAGGTCGATGATCACCGGCACGGTGCGCTGGGCCGGCACTTGCGGAAAGCGATCGCGCTGCTCGACGCCGTTCTGGATCACCGCGAGCCGGGTAGTGGCGCCCATCAGCCCCGGCAGCCAGGCGGCCGCGGCGGCGCAGTCATAGGTCTTGGTGGTGCAGAGCACCCAATCGACTTCGGTCGCTTCGGCCGGATCGGTGAGGATGCGCGGCGTGGCGCGGATCACGCCCTCGGGCGTCTCGACCTCGAGATCCTCGAGCGGCGAGCGCGCGCAGACCGTGACCGCATGATTCTGGGCCAGCCAGGCGGCGAGGGTGCCGCCAATGGCACCCGCCCCGATCACCGCGACACGGATCATCAGATGCCGCCCAGATAGTCCATCTTGCCGAGCGGCGCGCCCTTGTGGCGCAGGATCGCGTAGGCGGTGGTCATGTGGAAATAGAAGTTCGGCAGCGCAAAGGCGGTGACGTAGGGCAGACCCTTGAAGTGGAAGCTGCGGTTGGGCGTCTTCACTTCGATATCGGCATCTTCGCGGCCGTCGACCGCCTCGCGCGGGACCGACTTGAGGAACTCAACCGTTGCGGCGATGCGAGCCTGGAGCTCGTCGAAGCTCGTCTCGGTATCGGGCATCGCCGGGGCGTCGAGCTGGCCGAGACGTGCCAGGGCGAACTTGGCGCCGTCGCTGACCCGCTGGATCTGCGAGCTGAGCGGGGCCATGTCGTCGGCGAGCCGCGCTTCGAGCAGCTCGGCGTGCGGGATGCCATTCTCGTCGGCCCAGGCACGCGCCTTGTCGAGGAAACTGGCCATCGACTTGAAGCCGCGGAGGAAGACGGGGACGGTGAGGTCGTAGAGTTCAGTCGTCATGGCCGCGGAAATAGGCGCTGGCCGGGCACGGCGCAACGGTCCTTGCGGCTTCGCAATGGTCAGAAACAGGAAGAGCCGGCGTGGTGGGTACCGCGCCGGCTCTTCCTGTTCGGGGACTGGGCTCAGTGCACCGTGGTGCCGTGCAACGCCGGGCGCTGCGCGGCCGGGCGATGGCTGCCCTGCGGCGCGTCTATGGTGAAGGTCGCGGTGCTCTCGGCGAGCGAATTCACCTCGAGGGTGAGGTTGCGCGCGGCGGCCGAGGTTTCCTCGACCATTGCGGCGTTCTGCTGGGTGCCGCGATCCATGTCGCCTATCGCCTCGCTGACCTGGCTGATCGCGTGGCTCTGGGCATTGTTGTCCTCGGCCATGGTGCCGATCAGGGCATGGACCTGGCCGACATCGCCAGAGATATCGGCGAGCGCACCGTCGACCTTCATCACGGCTTCCACCGCGGTGACGACTTCGGCCTGGGTATGGGTGAGCTGGTCGCGGGCACGGCCGGCTTCCTCTTCGGCGCGCATGGCGAGGGCGGAGACCAGGTCGGCGACGACCGCGAAGCCGCGGCCCGCCTCGCCGGCGCGGCCGGCTTCGACGGCGGCGTTCATCGCGAGGACGCGCGTCTGGAAGGCGATCTTGTCGAGACCTTCGATCACGCTGTCGATGCCCTTGGCGCTTTCGCTGACCCGGGTCATCGCCTGCACCGCTTCGTCGGCGATCGCGCGGCCATTGCCGACCACCGCGATGGCGCCATCGGCGCGCGACAGCGTCTCGTTGGCCGAGAGCGCGACCGACTTGAGCCGGTGATCGATGGCGTTGACCGCGGCGTTGGTCTCTTCGAGCGTAGCGGCATTGCGTTCGGTGCGGCGGGCGAGATCCTCGGAGGCCGATGCGATCTCATTGGCGCCGGTGCGGATATTCTCGGTGCCGGTAACGACGGTGCCGATCAACGACCGCAGGCCGTGCGCGGCGTCGTTGAAGCTGCGCTTGAGCGCGGCAAAGGGGCCGGTGAGATCGGCGTCGATCTCGACGCTGAGATCGCCGCGCGCCATCGCGTCGAGGCTGGTGCCGATCGTATCGACGATCAGGCGGGTCTGCGCCTCCTTGGCTTCCTCGGCCGCCTTGAGCTTGTCGCGGAAGGCGTCGATCGCCTGAGCCATGCCGCCCAGTTCGTCCTCGCGGTCCGCATGCGGCACCTTTACCGACAGGTCGCCGCCATCGAGCGCGCGCATTGTGCCGGCAAGGTCGAGCAGCGGGCGGATGAGCAGGCGGCGCGCGGTCTGGGCGAGCAGCAGCGCGGCGGCCAGGCCGGCGAGCAGGGTGAGGAACAGGATCACCATCGCGATGGTGCCGAGCGTCGCCGAGCTGGCGGCAACCTGCTTGGCGTGATTCTCGATCGCTTCCGAAGCTGCAGCCATCGATTCTTCCAGCGCACGGAACTGCTGGAGGAAGGTGGGAAGCTGGTTGCGTGCCGCGGCCGGATCGGCGCCGGCGGCATCGACGATCTTCTGCGCGGCGGCGGCATAGGCGATCACTGGCGCCTTGAGCTTGCTGGTCGCCGCGACGATGCTGTCGACGCCCTGGAAGGCGGCGTCCTCGTCGATGGCCTTCGACAGCGTGTCGAGGTGGTCCTTGAGGTCGGCGAGCGTCTCGCGGCGCGCGGCATCGTCGCCGCCCACCAGCGCGGCGAGCACGTCGGCGCGGACCGCGTCGTGCATCATGTCCGCTTCCATATGGTTCTGGAGCAGGCTCGCTGCGGCGGCCTGTTCGGCGATCGCGGCATTTTCCTTGGCGACGATGAACAGACCGGTGCCGCCCGAAAGCGCGGTAATGCCGATCAGGACGGCGGCGGCTTGCGTCGTCGCCTTGTTGAGTGACGTGATCTTCACGGAAATCTCCCGCACGGAAGCCTCCGCGGCTCCGTCCCCGAAGCCAATTATAGGGTGAATCGAACCGCTATGGTCTGAACCGTCTATTATTGTGTCCGGGGATGTCGCGAACTGGGGTTTTTGGACATGCGTGGGACTTTCGGCGGAGCCTCGACGGCGCTCGCCCTGCTTTTCTCGACTTCGGCCTATGCTCAGGACTCGGAAGATCCCGCGCTCGATATCGGCGCGACCTATCGGGCGGACCTGGCGGGCGTGGCTGCCGACGGGCGCAAGATGCGCAGCTTCGGCCTCGATGATCTGAACATCGAGGCGAATGGCGATCTGGAGCGGCTGGTCGGCTGGAGGGGCGCGAGCTTCCATGTGGACGTGCTCAACAACCTTGGTGACCGCCCCAACGACGTGGCGGGCACGCTGCAGGGCGTCGACAATATCGAAGTCGCCTCGCCCAAGCTGCGCCTGTACGAGCTCTGGCTCGAGCAGAAGGTCGGCGCCGCCACCACGCTGCGCGCCGGCCTCTACGACCTCAACAGCGAATTCTATGCGAGCGATGCCTCGGGCCTGCTCATCGCACCGGCCTTCGGCGTGGGATCGGAGATTGCGGCGACGGGGCCGAACGGTCCCTCGATCTTCCCGACCACCGCGCTGGCCGTGCGTGTCGAGCAGCGCTTCGGCGGCGCCGGCTTCGCGCGCGTCGCGGTGCTCAACGCCACGGCCGGCGCGCTGGGCGACGATCGCGGCTCGGCGCTCGACTTCCACCATGGCGCACTGCTGATCGGAGAAGCGGGTGTGGAGAAGGACGGCAACAAGTTCGCCGTCGGCGCCTGGGGCTATAGCCAGAAGCAGGACGACATCGTCGAGACCGATGGCGCCGGCGATCCGATTCGCCGCAAGGCGCGCGGCGCCTATGTGATCGCGGAGAAGGCGCTGGGCGACCAGGAGGGGCCCTTCGCCACCAGCCTGTTCGTCCGGGCCGGCATCTCCGATGGCAAGACCACGCCCTACAAGGGGGGGTGGCAGGCGGGCGTACTCGCGACTCATGTCGTGCCGGGCCGCGACGACAGCCAGGTCTCGATCGGCGTGAACCAGGCCTATCTGTCGAAGGGCTATCGCGACCTGCTGCGCGGGGACGGAGTCCACACCGCCGCGGCGGAGAACGCAGTGGAGTTCACTTTCTCCGACAAGGTCACCAAGTTCCTGACTTTGCAGCCGGATCTGCAGTTCATCTGGAATCGTGGGGGCGATGCCGACGCCCGGCGCGTCACCGTGGCCATATTGCGCGCGACGCTGGAGTTCTGATTTCCGGATTGATCCAATATGGTGTGAGTATATCCGTAAAACTGGGGAGTTGAGCGAAAAAGGTCCTCTCCCTAGGATTCGACGGATATTGATGCATGTGGGGCATGGCACTTGGTTATGCCTTGCATGCATCTCGATAAGACTTGGCGTGAATTGCCAATTGACGCTGGTGTGTTGCGTTAATAGTTCACCTCGCCTCGGCCATGTAGGACCTGTCGAAATGCCCGTTACCTTTGCGCCGGCGGCTGCGTCGGCGACGTCCCCGCGCAAGCTGCGCGAGATGCACAATCACCATTTCGATTCTACCGTGTGGAACGACCTGGCCTTCCGCCCGGACGATGTCGTGGTCGCCACCTATGCCAAGGCGGGCACGACCTGGACGCAGCAGATCGTCGCGCAGCTGATCTTCAACGGCGATCCCGAAGTGTCGATCGCCGAGATCTCGCCCTGGGTCGATCTGCGCGTGCCGCCGGCGCTGGCCAAGCTCGCCACGCTGGAAGAGCAGGCCCACCGGCGGATCATGAAGACGCACCTGCCGGTCGACGCGCTGCGTTTCAGCCCCCAGGCGAAATATCTTTATGTCGCGCGCGACGGGCGTGACGTGGCGTGGAGCCTGCACAACCATCATTTCCACGCGACCGACGACTGGTACGCGGTCCTCAACGACACGCCGGGCCGGGTCGGCCCGCCGATCCCCCGCGCCAACCCGGACGTGGCGGCCTATTTCCGCGAATGGCTCGACGCCGATGGCGCGCCGTTCTGGCCGTTCTGGGAGAATGTCCGCAGCTGGTGGGCGGTGCGCAACCTGCCCAATGTCCATCTCGTCCATTTCGAGGCGCTGAAGCGCGACATGGCCGGCGAGATCCGCAAGATCGCCCGGTTCCTGGAGATCGACGTGGCGGCCGGGACCTGGCCGCGCGTGCTGCGCCACTGCAGCTTCGACTGGATGAAGGCCAATGCCGGCCAGGTCGCCCCGCTGGGCGGGGTGTTCTGGGATGGCGGCGCCGAGACCTTCATCAACAAGGGTACCAATGGCCGCTGGCGCGATATCCTCACCGCCGAGGACATTGCCCGCTACGAGGCGACCGCGCTGGCCGAGCTCGGCCCGGAATGCGCCGCATGGCTTGCGAGCGGCGAGGCGGCGTAACGGCCACCCGCTTGCAGATCGAGGTCCATGCGCCGAAGTAGGGCACATGGACCTCGATGCACTGCTCGCCCATTATTTCGGCACCGACGAACCCGAAGCGCTGGACGCCGCTGTCCGGGAACGCGGCGAGGAGCGGCTGCGGATCGATTTCGGCGTAGAGCAGGAGCCTTCGCGCAAATTCGCGCTCTGGGTGGTGATGGAAGGGCTGGGCATCGCCCCGCTGCCCGCCGAAGCCTTTGACGAGGAACCGGCGCTCAAGGCGGCGGCCGAGAAATATCTGGACGCCGCCTGGAAGCTGGAGCGGGACTAGAGCCCGGGATCGAGTCCGACCAGACGTACATAGGTCTGGTTCCAGGGGAAGGAGGGCCAGCTGGCCACGCTGGTCTGCGACGCGAAGGTCGGGCCGGATGGCGTGATCACCGGGCCCGGAATGTCGAGCTGGTTCGGCGGCCCATAGGGATCGTGCCAGTGCATGAACGCCTTGACGGTCCCGTTGCCGTCGGCGTCCAGGCCGACCAGGTAATTGATGTTCATCGTCTGCGGGCCGTTGCCCGGGTCGCCGCCATGATCGAGCGTGAGCTGGTTGCGCATCTGGCCGTCGAACGGCAGCAGATGCTGGGCCTTGCCATTGATCTCGCCCTGGAAGGCGCCATCGAGCGACCAGCCCACTTCGATCAGTACCTGGCCGGTCGCGACATTGCCGAGCAGCGGATCCAGGCGTCCGGATATCACATAATTGTCCAGGTCGATCGACCCGACCGCGGACATCGACAGGTTCTGGATCGTGGCGCGGTGGGCATCGCAGACGCCGGCGATCTGGTCGAGCAGGGTCTGGTAGACGGGTATCCCCAGCCGGCCCTGGTTCTTCAGGTCCTGGCAGCTGTTGGCGATATAGGAGAGGTTGGCGAACTCGCTCGACAGCGTGGTCAGTTTGGACTGCACGGCTGCGTACTCGAAGGCGTTCGTCTGGGGCGGGTTGAGGTGGTTGAGCGCATCCTGGATGGCGGGGAAATCGTCCCAGCCGCTGCACACCAGCGCAATCACATCGCCCTTGCAGCCGGCACCCGGATTGTCGGCCAGCGTGAAATTGTCGCACACGGAGATCAGCGACGGGAGATCGGAGGGCTGGACGAAATAGGCGCCGCCGGTGGCGGTGTTCGAGACGTCCATCGTTGCCGAGGACGAAGTCGACGTGACCGTCTGGGTGAAGCTGGCCGAAACCGATCCGGACACACCGAAGCCGTTGAGGTCGCCGTGCACCGCGGCAGCGACGCTGTCCCGTGCCTCGCTCGTCTCGGTGGTGATCTTCAGCCGGCCGGCAAAGGAGCCGCCATAGAGCAGCCCGGCGATATAATGGGTGCCATAGCGATCGGCGAAGGCGGCGGGGCCGTGCTGCTTCAGATAGTCGAGTGCGTCCTGGCTGACCGTCGCACCGCTGATGTCGACCGCGCGCATGCTCGATTGCTTGTCGCACAGGGCGATCAGTGAGATCGAGGTCTCGCTGCCGGCACGGTCACGCAGATAGGATACCGAAGCGGAGGCAGACCAGCTGAGTCCGGACGCGGACATGCTCGCCGCGGTGCTCAGCATGTTCGAATAGGTCGATGCGTCCTGGACGACGAGCTTGTGGCTCTGCGCGTAGCTCTTGTCGATCAGTTCGCCCGGCTTGGCACCGCTGATCGCGCTCGGGCTGGTTACGGGGCGGCCGGTGAAGCAGTTTATCCCCAGGCCCAGCAGATTGGTGTCGGCACCCTCGGGTGGTGCGAGATTCAGTCCCATGTGTTCCTCCAGCGTGAAGACATGCGACCTGCTCCCTCTTCCGGGGAGGCGGAGCGCTGTTTAGCCGGAATCGCCATATGGGCTTGTCACTAGGAATAGCGACAAGCGGTGTCGGCAGGGACGAGTGCCGCCGCCCGATCGCGTGCGCCGGGCGGCGGGGCGGGGATCAGTGGCTTTCGCTCTGCGCGCGCAACCTGGCCTCGCGCTCGGCGATCTCCGGGGTGAGCTCCGGGCCGAAATCGGTCATCTCGTAGAAGGGACGGATCTCGAGCTCGCTCGGGCCGGGCATCGGATTGGGGCAGCGCTTCGCCCAGGCAATCGCCTCGTCCATGTCCTTGACCTCCCACAGCCAATAGCCCGCGACGAGCTCGCTTGTCTCGGCAAAGGGGCCGTCGATCACGGTGCGGTCCGGCCCGTCGAATGCGATCCGTTTGCCCGCCGAGGAAGGCTTGAGCCCGTCGCCGCCTTTCATGATGCCGGCCTGTACCAGCTCTTCATTGTACTTCATCATCGCGTCGAGCAGTTCGGTGGAGGGCATCAGGCCCGCCTCGCTGTCCTCGGTCGCCTTCACCAGCACCATTACCCGCATCGGTCCTCTCCTCATGGTTCGCACGCAGCGCCATTGCCTCGCATCCTGACGACGAACGTGCGGAAGGGAAATCGGGCGCGTGCGGAATTATCTTCGTGGCCGGTCAATCCTTGCAGACCTGCACCAGCGCCATGCGCATCGGCTCGCCGCCAAAGCCGGGGAAGAGCTGGTTCTCCACCGTGATGTTGCGGCACGGCTTGCCCTGTCTGTTGAGGATCACCTTTTTGGCCGTGCGGGCGGGAGCGGGGGCCTTTGCGGCGGTCCCTGGTGCAGTCGCGCGGGTGGCGGGGCAGTCGCCCTGGGCGACGAGCTGGCGGTAGCTCGCCTCTTCCTGCGACTTCGCCCAGACATTGGCGGCCGCCTTGCCCTGGCGTTTGTAGCGGGCGGTGTAGCCGTCGATCAGCCGGCGTTTCTCGGGCTCGGGCAGCGAGTCGATCGAGCAGCGCCCGGTCTTTTGGGACGGAGGCTTGGGAAGGGCCTCGGCGGATGGCAGCGGGCCGAAGAACAGCAACGCGATCGGCACATGTCGAAGCATGGAGTCTCCCCTCGAAGCAGCGGCTCCACAACGCGCATCGGCTGCCGGGCGTTTCCCGAGACCCCAAAAGAAAACCGCCGCCCGGTTGCCCGGACGGCGGTGTTTCTCTTGTCAGCTCTGAAAGAGTGCGGGGCTTATTCCGCTTCGTTCAGATAGTCGCCGGCATCCGCATCGGTGCCGTGGCCGCTCTGGACGACCGAAGCGAGCGGATCGCTGCCGGTGCCTTCGGCGTCACGCGTCGAGCGGGCGTGCTCGGCGGCGCGCTCCTCGGCGGCCGAGTTCGGCGCCACCAGCGCGTTCTGCAGCGCACGCTGCTGGACGCGGAGGGCGGCGTCGCGGCTCGTCGCGGCGACACGCAGACGGTTCATGCCCGCGCCGGTGCCGGCGGGGATGAGACGGCCCACGATCACGTTCTCCTTGAGGCCGATCAGCGTGTCCTGCTTGCCCTGGACCGCAGCCTCGGTGAGGACGCGGGTGGTCTCCTGGAACGACGCCGCCGAGATGAAGCTGCGGGTCTGCAGCGACGCCTTGGTGATGCCGAGCAGGATCGGCTTGCCCTGTGCGGGGGCCTGACCCGGAGCCAGCTTCTCGTTGGTCTCGTCCATCTCGGTACGGTCCACCTGCTCGCCGGGGAGCAGGGTGGTGTCGCCGGCTTCGGTGATCTCGACCTTCTGCAGCATCTGGCGAACGATCACCTCGATGTGCTTGTCGTTGATCTTCACGCCCTGCAGTCGATAGACTTCCTGGATTTCCGACACGAGATATTCCGCGAGCGGCTCGATGCCGAGCACCTCGAGAATGTCGTGCGGATCGGGCGAGCCGCCGATCAGGTTGTCGCCACGCTTGACGTAGTCGCCTTCCTGAACGTCGATCACCTTCGACTTCGGAACCAGATACTCGACCACATCGCCGCCGTCCTCGGGCATGATGCCGATCTTGCGCTTGGCCTTGTAGTCCTTGCCGAACACGACGCGGCCCGAGACCTTCGCGATGATCGCGTTTTCCTTGGGCTTGCGGGCTTCGAACAGCTCGGCGACGCGCGGCAGACCGCCAGTGATGTCGCGGGTCTTGGCGGACTCGCGAGCGACACGGGCGAGAACGTCACCGGCCTGCACGGTCGCACCGTCCTCGACCGAGAGCACCGCGCCCGGCGCCAGCATGTAGCGGGCGGCTTCGGCGGCACCTTCGCCGGTCAGGGTCAGGCGAGGACGCAGATCCTCCTTCGACTTGCTGGCCGCGCGATACTCGGTGACGACGCGCTGGGCGATGCCCGTCGCTTCGTCGACCTGCTCGGTCAGCGTCTTGTTGTCGAGCAGGTCCTGGTACTTCACGACACCGCCGGTTTCCGTGATCACCGGCATGGTGAACGGATCCCACTCGGCCATGCGATCACCCTTCGAGATGATATGGCCGTCGTCGAACAGCACATACGCACCGTAGGGGATACGATCGACTGCGAGCTCGCGGCCATCCATGTCGAGGATGGCGATCTCGCCCGAGCGGCTGAGCACCACGCGGCGGCCACGCTGGTCCTCGATGAGGCGCAGGTCGCGGAACTCGACGGTACCATCGACAGCTGCCTCGAGGTTCGAGGTTTCGTTCAGCTGCGCCGCACCACCGATGTGGAAGGTACGCATGGTCAGCTGCGTGCCCGGCTCACCGATCGACTGCGCCGCGATGACGCCGACGGCTTCGCCGATGTTCACCGGGGTACCGCGGGCGAGGTCACGCCCGTAGCACTTGCCGCAGACACCGATCTTGGCTTCGCAGACCAGCGGCGAACGGATCTTCATGCCCGGAATCTTCAGGGCTTCGATCTTCGCCACGGCCGGCTCGTCCAGCAGGGTGCCGGTCGGGATCACGACATTGCCGTCCTTGTCGACCACGTCCTCGGCCGTGGTGCGGCCCAGGATACGCTCGCCAAGCGAAGCAATGGTCGAGCCGCCCTGCACGATCGCGCGCATTTCCAGCGCCCGCTCGGTGCCGCAGTCCAGCTCCATGATCACGCAGTCCTGCGACACGTCGACCAGACGGCGGGTCAGGTAACCCGAGTTCGCCGTCTTGAGCGCCGTATCCGCGAGGCCCTTACGGGCGCCGTGGGTGGAGTTGAAGTACTCGAGGACGGTCAGGCCTTCCTTGAAGTTCGAGATGATCGGCGTTTCAATGATCTCGCCCGACGGCTTGGCCATCAGGCCGCGCATGCCGGCAAGCTGCTTGATCTGCGCCTGCGAACCACGCGCACCCGAGTGGGCCATCATGTAGATCGCGTTGATCGGCTTCTCGCGACCCTTGTTGGGGCCGTCCTCGAAGCGCTTCACAGCCTTGATCTCGTCCATCATGGCGCCCGCCACCTGGTCGCCGCAACGGCTCCAGGCGTCGATAACCTTGTTGTACTTCTCCTGCTGCGTGATCAGGCCGTCCTGATACTGCTGCTCATAGTCCTTCACGAGGGCGCGGGTCTCGTCGACCATCGCTTCCTTGCTCGCCGGGATGATCATGTCGTCCTTGC
>Ga0209257_1002155_pt1 | contig 20459 bp, 22 predicted proteins | sample AraplaCvi_mCL_r2_FD_184277 | JGI IMG/M metagenome (GOLD analysis project Ga0209257, IMG submission 184277) | Arabidopsis root microbial communities from North Carolina, USA - plate scrape MF_Cvi_mCL_r2 (SPAdes) (version 2) | ecosystem: Host-associated > Plants > Roots > Endosphere | place: USA...
CGCCGCCGCGAAGCTCGACTGGATGAACCGCGTCGAAAGCGCGCTCAGCGACGACACCAACGGCATCAAGACCGCGCTCACCAAACTCTATACGACTGCCGACCAGCTGACCGCCGATCCGTCGAATCCGACGCTGCGTGCGCAATTCCTGCAGGCGGCAAGCGATGTGGCTGCGGGCTTCCAGACCGCCGCCAGCCGGCTGTCGAGCCTTTCCGAAGGCACGGCAGCTGCGGCGACGGACGGCGTTTCGCAGTTCAACACCAACCTGAACGCGCTGGAACAGATCAACGTCGGGCTGCGCAAGGCGCGCGACGGCTCGACCAACCAGGCTGCGCTGATGGACGAGCGCGACCGGTTGCTCGATCAGCTTTCGTCACAGGGCGGCGTCAGCGCCACCTTCGACGATCATGGCGCGGTGACGCTGCGCGCGACCGGCAGCGGCGACCTGCTGGTCGGTGGCGGCGTCGTGACCCCGATCGCGATGACGACCGCGGCGGACGGGCGCATTTCATACACCATCGGCGGTTCGCCCTTTCCGAATGCCACCGGCTCGCTCGCGGGCTTCGCCGAGGCGTCGAACCATATCGCCGACCAGCGCGCCGGGCTCGACACGATGGCGACGCAGTTTGCGACCCAGCTCAACACGGCACATCAGGCGGGGGTCGATGCGAACGGCAACCCTGGCCAGCCGCTGTTCACCGGAACCAGCGCGGCGACGCTGAGCGCGACCGCGCTCACTGCAAGCCAAGTCGCAGCCGCGACGCCGACCTCGACGAACGGCAATATGCTTGCACTTGGCGCCATGCGCGGGGCGAACGACCCCGAGGCACAATGGTCGGGGCATCTCGCCAATCAGGCGCAGGCGACCGCATCGGCGCGCGCGCAGGACGCGGCGGCGACGACACGCGCCGATGGCGCCGCCGCGGCGCGCGACGCCGTGAGCGAGGTGAATCTCGACAATGAAGCCGCCGAATTGCTGCGTTTCCAGCAAGCCTATTCGGCTGCCGCGCGCACCATACAGGTGGCGCGTGAGACGATGCAGACGCTCCTGAGCTCGCTGTAGGAAAGGCCGGACGATGATCAACGCCGTAGGCAATCGCATGACGCGCGAAATTGCGCGCCAGTCGAAGCTCGCCGACGCCCTCGAGCGCACGCAGATCCAGATTTCCACCGGCAAGCGCCTTCAGCGCATGTCGGACGATCCCGTCGCGGCACGCCGCATCGCGACGATCGGTACCACGCAGGCGAGCATGACGACGTGGCAAGCGAACATCAAATCGGCGCAGGCGCAGGTGGCGCAGGCGAGCGGTGTGCTGAGCTCGACCAGCGACCTGCTCGCGCGCGCCAGCGAACTCGCGCTGTCGGCGGCGAACGGGACGATGAACCCGGCGGACCGCGCGACGATCGCTGCCGAGCTCAACGCCATTGCCGACGAGATCGACGGTCTCGCAGCGACGCGCGATTCGAATGGCGAGCCGCTGTTCGCCACCGGGGTCGCGCGGGTCGTCCGCTTCGACTCGGATGTCAGCTTTGCCCCGGTGCAGTCGGCCGCGGCTGCCTTTGTGGTTGGCGGCAATGCGCTGACGACCAGCCTTCGCGACGCCGCCACCGCGGTCGCTGCAAGCGACGCGACGGGAATCGGCACGGCGATGACCGGCATCACGGCCGCTGTGGCGCATGTCGCCGACCAGAATGCCTCGCTGGGCCTGTCGGCCGGCCGGCTCGAGCGCATCGGCGACGGGCTGTCGGCCCGCGGAATCGAGGTTGCCGACGAACGCAAGTCGATCGAGGATACCGATCTGGAGACCGCGATTGCGCTCCTGAATGCGCAGGACCTGACCCTGGGCGCTGCCCAGGCGGCCTTTGCCAAGATCAACCGGCAGACTTTGTTCGATCTTTTGAACTGAGCGGCCTCAATTTCTGCTGCCGCCTGCCGTTAAGCATAATGACGTCCTGATTTTTCCGGGGTCTGACCCCCCGATTGGAGTGGCCTGCGCATGTTTCCCGTAATCGGCATTGTCGTCTTGATCCTGCTGGTGTTCGGGGGTTTCGCGCTGACCGGCGGTAACCTCGAACCCGTCCTCCACGCGCTGCCCCACGAAATGCTGATCATCGGCGGCGCCGCCATCGGTTCGCTGATCATCGGCAATTCGGGCGCCGACCTGAAAGCGCTCGGCGGCGGCCTCGGCAAGGTGTTCAAGGGCCCGGCATACAAGAAGCAGGACTATCTCGATTGCATCCTGCTCGTCTCGACCTTGATGAAGATGATGCGCACCGACGGCCCCGTCGCGGTCGAGCCGCATATCGAGGATCCGAAAAGCTCGCCGCTCTTCCAGCAATATCCGAAGCTTTTGAAAGACGACACGCTGATCCACCTGATCTGCGATACGCTGCGCCTCGTCGTCGTGTCGTCGGGTACGCTCGATCCGCACGCGGTCGAGGATGTCATGGACAATGCGCTGAAGAACCATCGCCATCATGCGATCAAACCCGCCGACGGGCTGCAGAGCCTTGCCGACGCGCTGCCCGCGCTCGGCATCGTCGCCGCGGTGCTTGGCGTCGTGAAGACGATGGGCTCGATCGACAAGCCGCCCGAGATCCTCGGCGCGATGATCGGCTCGGCGCTCGTCGGCACCTTCCTCGGCGTGTTGCTCGCCTATGGTCTCGTCGGTCCGTTCGCCGCGCGTGCGAAGACGGTGATCGAAAGCGATGCCGCCATCTATCACACGGTGAAGCAGCTGATCGTCGCCTCGCTCCACGGCCACCCGCAGCCGCTGGTGATCGAAGCCGCGCGTTCGGGGGTCGATCATCACAACCAGCCGAGCTTCGCCGAAGTCTTCGACGGAATGCGGGGACGGTAAATGGCCGCGCGCCCCAATCTTGTCCGGCCGATCATCATCAAGAAGATCGTCGAGGAAGGTCATGGCGGCCATCACGGCGGTGCCTGGAAGGTCGCCTACGCCGACTTCGTGACCGCGATGATGGCCTTCTTCCTGCTGATGTGGCTTCTGGGCGCGACGACCGAAAAGCAGCGCAAGGCGCTCGCCGACTATTTCGCGCCGACCATCGTCAAGACCAAGGAGGGGAGCGCCGGTTCGAACGGTCTGTTCGGTGGCGATTCCATCGTGTCCGCCGACGACTATCCGCACCGGGCCGGCCAGACCGGGACGCGATCGATCACGATCCCGAAGGACGCTGTCGGCGGACCCAAGGAAGCGGCCGGACGCGAACGCCAGAAAGAGAAATTCGCGCAGGTTGCAAAATCGGTGATGGACCGCGTCCAGAAGAAGGGTGACCTCAGGCGGCTCGCACGGAACCTGCGCTTCACCGTCACGACCGAAGGCATGCGGATCGACGTCGTCGACGACGCGGACTTCTCGATGTTCGTGATCGGGACCAGCCAGCTGACGCCGGCGGGCGCCAAACTGTTCAGCGAGCTCGCGAAGCCGATCTCCGAAACGCCGAACCAGGTCATGATCCGCGGCCATACCGATGCCGCGCCCTGGTCGGCGAAGGCGGGGATGAACAACTGGCGGCTGTCGGTCGACCGCGCCGAAGTCGTGCGCAACTTCCTCGAGTATCGCGGGGTCGCTGGAAACCGCTACGCGCGCATCGAGGGGGTGGCCGATCGCGAGCCCTATAATCCCTCGGATCGATTCGACCCGCGCAATCGCCGCATCTCGATCACGCTCGGCTGGCGCACCGATTAATCACAATTAGTGCCAATCTGGCAGCATTGAAAATCCTTAACGGCGCAATCGCGACGCTATTGCTGCCAATCTGGCAATAACCCTTTGTTTTCAAAGGCTTGTGTCGGCTTGGATAAGGTTTCGTTTACCATTTTCATCAATCCCTGTCCTCATCGAAGGCGCCATGGGGGGCGCGGTGGAGACGAACATGACTGTGGTGGGGCAGAACAAGGATCAGGCGGCGCTCGAGGCGCTGATCATCGGGCACAGCCCGGCTGTGGTCCGTTTGCGCGAAATGATCCTGCGGGTGGCCCGCTCGAACGCTTCGGTCATGCTGTGCGGCCCTTCGGGGTCGGGCAAGGAGCTCGTCGCCCGTGCCATTCACGACGAAGGCGTCCGTTCGGGCAAGCCCTTCTCGGCCATCAACTGCGGCGCGATCCCCGGCGAACTCATCGAATCCGAACTGTTCGGGCATGAAAAGGGCAGCTTCACCGGCGCCCACGCCCGCCGTATCGGCCATTTCGAAGCGAGCGAGGGCGGTACGCTCTTCCTCGACGAAATCGGCGACATGCGCTTCGACATGCAGGTCAAGCTTCTCCGCGTGCTCGAAGACCGGACGATCGTCCGCGTCGGCAGCAGCGAAGTGAAGAGCGTCGATATCCGCGTCATCTCGGCAACGCACCAGGATCTGGGCACCGCGATCGCCGATGGCCGCTTCCGCGAAGACCTGTTCTTCCGGCTCGGCGTCGTGGTGATCCAGGTCCCGAGCCTTGCGGACCGCGTCGAGGACATTCCGGCGCTGATCCGCCACTTCCAGCGCCAGATGCCGGCCGACGCCAAGTGCCGTTTCGACAATGCCGCAATGGGATTGTTGATGCAGCACGGCTGGCCCGGCAACGTCCGCGAGCTTCGCAACTTCGTCGAACGCGCCAGCGTTCTGCACAGCGGCGAGACGCTTGGCGCCGAGGACGTCCTCATGCTTCTGAACCCCACCGCAGCGCTGGCGCCGCGTCCGGCTGGCCCCACCAGCCCGGCCGCGGTGCCCGCCAGCGGCGACGACCAGCCCGCAGCACCCGCTTTCGCGAAGACGCCGGCGCCGGGCCGTCCGATCGATCTCAAGCGCGAGATCGAGACGATCGAACTCGAACAGATTCACAATGCGCTCGATCTGGCTGACGGAATCATTTCCGAAGCCGCACGTCTGCTCACCCTGAAGCGGACGACGCTGATCGAGAAAATGCGCAAGTACGGAGTTCAGCAGCAGGCCGCCTGACAACTACCCCACCAGTTTACGGCGCCGCTGAATCGGCACCGGTCGCACCTCTCCCTCTGGCGCCTGTCCCCACTTGGCGGCCGCAGGGAAGCGGCCGGTGCCGAACCCTTTTCAGGATCATGGAATATTACTGGCGCAGCTGGCGCCAGGCCGAGCTGACGGTGACGATGCCGCCGAGCAGCTCGTCGAGATCGTCGGCGTCGTTCGCCGCGACCGCGTCGTCGAGCTTGCGGCGCATACTGCGATAGACGCGCGAAAGCGCGACCGCGACGTCGCCGCCCTTGTCGTGATCGAGCCCGACGTCGAGCCCGATCAGGATCGCGCGCGCGCGGTGCGCGGGTTCGGTCGCGGAAACGCGTTGGCCCTGACGCACCATCGACACCAGCACGCCCACTGCCGTCTCCAGCTCGTCATAGAGCATGGTGACGAGCTCGATCGGGTCGGACGCGACCGCACGGCTTTCGTTCTGCATGCGTCGGTAGAGTCCGGCGGCGCGGACGGTGGATGCGGTTGCGGGCACGGTCGTGATCATCAGTCGTCCGATTTCGTCCACATCTTGATCTGCTGCTCAAGATACGCTTGGGTCGCCTTGAAGGCGTTCAGCTTGACGTCGAGCGCGGAATATTGCTTTTCGAGCCGGGCCTTGTAGGCCGCCTCGCGTTCCTCGACCTTGCTGAGCTGGTCGGCGAGCGACTTGTTCTTGTCCGTGAGCGACTTTTCGACCCGGCCGATCACGCCGTCGCTGGCGATCGCCTTGTCGCGGATCGCGTCGAGCACGCCGGCGATGCCGGGATCGCTGATTTCGTTGTGGGTGCCGTCGCGCAGCGGATTGAACAGGCCTTCGACCGCGCCGGCGTCGGCCTCGAGCATCTTGTCGAGCTTCGTCTTGTCGAGCGTCAGCGTGCCGTCCTTGGCGGTCGAGATGCCGATGTCGGACAGCTTGCTGATGCTTCCGTTGCTGGTCAGCACCTTGTTCACCAGCCCCTGGAGCTGGGTTTCGAGTTCGCGGAGACCCGTGGTCACCCCCGACAGCTTCGAAGCGGCCTGCAGGCTCTTCTTGAGCTGGTTGTAGACGTCGACGAAGTCGCTGACGGTCTGCTTGATCATGTCGAGCGGCCGGTTCGCGCCGAGGTCGACCGGCTGGCCGGGGGCGGCCTTCTTGAGCGTCAGCGAAACGCCGGGCACGACATCGTCGATCGTGTTGCTGGCGCGGCTGAACGCGACGCCGTCGATCGTGAACTCGGCGTTGGCTGCGCTCTGGCCGACCGAGAGGCCGCCGTTGGTTGCGAAGGCGGCGAGGCCCGGATCCGCGCCGGCATCGGCGGTCAGCGTGAAGGCGTTGTCGGCGCCCGTTGCGCCTTTCAGGATCAGTCGGCTGCCGCCTTGGTCGGCGATGATCGTTGCGGTGACGCCGGCGCCGCTCGCGTTGATGGCGGTAGCAAGCCCTTCGAGGCTGTTGTTGGTGCTGCCGACGGTGATGGTCTTCTGGACGCCGCCTACGGTCAGCGTCATCGTCCCGGCGCCGATCGCGGCGGTCTTGTCGGCAACGACGCCCGAATAGCTGCTTTGCGCCCGCGCGAGGCTGTTGACGACGATCGTCGCGGCGAACTTGTCGGCCTGGAGTCCCGCCCGCGCGGTGGCGCTGAGGACGCTTTCGTCGGACACGGTCGCCTTGCTGCGCAGCGATCCGTCGGCAATCATCTGCTCAAGCGAATCCGCGAAGCCGACGAGGTCCGATCGCGCCTGCGCGACGGCGCTGATCCGCGCCGAGTTTGCGGTGGCGAGGCCGCTGAGGCGCGCGACCTTGGGATCGCGCGACGCGGCCGCGAGGTCGGTGACCAGCTGCTTGACGTCGATTCCCGAACCGGCACCGAGCGAAGAGGCAATGGACGTGAGCATGACAGAATATCCTTCGGACCTCTTAACGGCCCGCTTTTCGGGGCGTTAAGCGCCGAGGGATCAATTTTGTCGGCGGCCCTCGGGGTCGAAGCGATGCGAGGGCGGCACGTCGACCGGCGGCTGGCCCGTGCCTTCGGCGACCATGCGTTCGAGCTGGAAGACGAAGGCGAGGACGGTCGCGACCGCGACGAACAATTCCTCGGGAATCGTGCGGCCGGCGCGCGCGGTGAAGTAGATTGCGCGCGCGAGCTGCGGATATTCGAGGATCGGCACATTGGCGCCGCGCGCCAGTTCGCGGATCGACAGCGCGACATCGCCGCGCCCGCGCGCGACGACGACTGGCGCGGCATCCTGTCCGGGGCGGTAGCGGAGCGCGACCGAGAAGTGCGTCGGGTTGGTGAGAACGACCGTCGCGTCGGACACCGCCTTGCGCGCCGAGCCGCTGAGGATTTCGTGCGCGCGCTGGCGCTGCGCCTGTTTCAGCTCGGGCGCGCCGTCGGATTCGCGCGATTCTTCCTTCACTTCCTGCTTGCTCATCATCAGGCGGCGGTTGCGCTGGAACCATTGCGCGGGGACGTCGATCAGCGCGATGACGACAAGACCGCCCGCCATGGCGAGCATCGCATGGCCGATCGCCTTGCCGGCCATCCCGATCGCGCCCTGCAGATCCGACTGCGCCAGACCCATGATCTGCGGCATCGCGTCGGCGACGAGGAAATAGCCGATCGTGCCGAGCAGGAGCACCTTGGCGAGCGACTTGACCAGCTCGATGACGCCCTGCGGACCGAACATGCGCTTGAGCCCGGACAGCGGATTCATCCGGTTGCCCTTGAAGCCGAGCGCTTTGCCGCGCCAGCCGAGCGAGCCGAGCATCGCGGGCGCCGCGATGCTTGCAGCGAGCGCGAGGCCGAAGAGCGCGGCGAGCGGCAGGAGGATTTCGACGCCGTTGCGCATCACCGCCTCGCCGGGCGCGAAATGCGCAACATCGTCGGCGTCGAGCGTCAGTCCGCGCTTCAGCAGCTCGCCCGCCGACTGGACGAGCCAGCCGCCAGCAGCGAGCAGCCAGCCCGCGCCCGCGAGCATCATCAGCGCGGTCGCCAGCTCCTTCGACATCAGCACATCGCCTTCGCGTGCCGAATCGGCGAGCTTCTTGGCGGTTGGCTGTTCCGTCTTCTGGTCGCGCTCGGTCGTTCCTGCCATCGCTCAGCGCCCCGCGGCGAGCGTGCGCGCCATGTCGAGCGCGTCGGAGAGGAAGCGGGCGATCGCCTCGGCCATCGCCGGAGTTGCCATTCCGAGCAGGATGATGCCCGCGAGCAGGGTCGCGGGCAGGCCGACCGCGAACAGGTTCATTGCGGGAGCCGAACGACCGATCACGCCCATGATCATCTGGACGAGGATCAGGACGAAGCCGACGGGCAGCGCGATCGTCAGCCCGGCCGCGAACATCAGGCTGCCGAAATGCAGGATGCCGCCGATTGCAGCGAAGGAGGGAAAGGCGTTGCCCGGCGGCAGCGCCTGATAGCTGTCGACGATGATCTCGATCAGCAGCAGGTGACCGTTCGCCGCGAGGAAGAGTGCGGTCGCGAGCATCGAGAGGAACTGGCCGACGACGCTGCTCGACGTGCCGTTGAGCGGATCGACCATAGACGCGAAGCCGAGGCCCATGGCGTTGCTGATCGCCTCGCCTGCGAGCAACGCCGCGGCGAGGCCCATCTGGAGCACGAAACCGATCGCGAGGCCGATCACGACCTCGCCGATGGTCGTCAGGAAACCGGGAACCGAAACGATGCCCTCGGGCGGCAGCGTCATTCCCGACGCGGCTACGGCGGGTACGCCGACTGCCAGCGCGATCACCAGGCGGAGCTGTACCGGCACGCCGGCGGCACCGAAAACCGGCGCGGCCAGAAAGGCGGCGCCGGGCCGGATCATCCCCAGCATCCACAGCTGGAGCATCGCCTCGATATTCGGGACGGGGATATCGGGGGTCATCGGAGCCCTTGGCGCCCTAGCGGACCAGGTTCGGAATCTGCGCGAAAATGTCCTGCGTGAAATCGGTGAGCAGCACCAGGATGCTGCTGCCGAAGATCGCAAGGCAGATGGCGGTGACGATCAGCTTGGGCACGAAGCTCAGCGTCTGTTCGTTGATCGAGGTAGCGGCCTGCACCATGCCGAGCAGGACACCGACCACGAGGATCGGAATCAGGATCGGCGCCGAGGCAAGCGCGAGCACCCACAGCGATTGCTGGGCAACTCCAACGAAATAATCGGCTTCCATCGGCTATGTTCCGAAAGAGGAAGCGAGCGAGCCCATCGTCAGTGCCCAGCCGTCGACAAGGACGAAGAGTAGCAGCTTGAAGGGCATCGATATGACCGTCGGCGACAGCATCATCATACCGAGCGACATCAGCGCCGAGGCGACGATCAGGTCGATGATCAGAAAGGGCAGAAAGATCAGGAAGCCGATCTGGAATGCGGTCTTGAGTTCGCTGGTGACAAAGGCGGGCAGGACGATCGAGAAGGGAACGTCCTTCGGGCTCGCATAATTGGGCGCCTTTGCGATCTTCGCGAACATCATCAGGTCCGACTTGCGCGTCTGTGCCATCATGAAGCCATGGAGCGCATCGCCCGAACGCGAGACCGCGGTGCCGATGTCGATCTGTTCCTGACCGTAGGGCTCGATTGCGACGCGGTTCACTTCGCTGATCACCGGCTGCATCACGAACAGCGAGAGAAAGAGGCTGAGGCCGACGAGCACTTGGTTCGGCGGCGTCTGCTGGAGTCCGAGCGCGTGGCGCAGGATCGAGAGCACGATGATGATACGCGTAAAGCTTGTCATCATCAGGAGCAGCGACGGCAGCACCGTCAGCAGGCTCATCAGGACGAGGATTTGCAGCGACAGCGACAGCGGACGGCCGTTGCCGCCGATTTCCTCGACCGCACGCGTCAGGCCGCTCGCTTCCTGTGCGAGCGCGGGCGCCGCGGCGGCGAACAGCGCGATGCCGCCGATGACGGCGGCGCGGCGCAGCCAGCAATGGCGCGGCGAAAGGCTCTTAGCCGACATGGAAATCGCCCTGGCTGTTATCGGCGAGGCGCGTGACGTTGCCGCGCGAGACCGAGAGCAGGATTTGCTGGCCGGCGAATTCGACGACCGCGAGCTTGGTACCGGGACCGAGCGGCAGGACGCCGATCATTTCGACCGGACGGCCCTGTTTGGGTGCCCCGCCAGTCAGCGGCACGCCCATCTGGACGCGCTTCCACAGCCACAGGCTGCCCCACGCCATGCCGCCGACGAGCGGCAGCAGGATGAGCAGGCGAAGAATATATTCGAGCATCAGGCCCTCCGGTCGAAACCGGCGATGCCGCGCTCCGGCGCGACGACTTCGGAGACCTGGATGCCATAGCGGCCGTCGACACTGACGATCTCGCCCTTCGCGATCAGCGTGCCGTTGGCATAGATGTCGAGAAGCTCGTTCGCGGCGCGGTCGAGCTCGACGACACTGCCTTCGGACAGCGCGAGCAGTTCGGCGAGCGTCATCGAGGTCGAGCCGACTTCGACCGAGACGCGCAGCGAGACGCCGGCGAGCAGGTCGAAATTGGGCGCCCCGGCGATGCTCTTGTCGCGCCGGTCGGCCCGGGCGGGTGCTTCGGCCATGTCAGTCATTGTCGGGTCCTTCTTCGATACGTTCGATCATGATCGCGGCATTGCCATTGGCTTCGCCGATACTTCCGGACGCGAAATTGCGGCCGGCGACGGTTACCGGAACATTGCGCGGAATGGTTAACGGAATGATATCACCGACCTCCAAAGAGAGCAGTTTGACCAAAGAAATTTCGGGACGTGCCAGAACCGAGCGGACGGGCAGGCGAACGGTCTTGAGCGCCTTGTTCAGAGTCGCGGTCCACACCGGATCGACGGCGGGTGCATCGCGCATCTCGGGAACCGGATCGGCGCCGGCGATTCCGCGCAACGCAGCCTGCGGATAGGCGCAAAGGATCGTGCGGCCCTCGAACACTCCGCCACGCAGCGTGAAGCGCTGGACGAGCAACTCGTCGTCGGCACGGACGGCCGCGAGCTTTGCCGGATCGCCGGTCACGCAGTCGAGTTCGGGTTCGATCCCGGACTTCCATGCCGCGGCGAGCTGCATTCCCATATCGCGCCCCAAGCGGGCGGCGAACCGTTCCTCGGCGTCGGTCAGGTCTTCGCGTTCGGCGACATTCTGACCCTTGCCGCCATAGAAGATGTCGACGAGCTGGAGGACGAGCGGGCGCGTTGCGGCGAGCAGCACCGGACCCTTCAGCGGCGGGGCGTGATAGCGCCAGAAGAGGCCGGGCGCGACTTCGTTGCACCAGTCGGCGAAGCGCATCTGCACCGCCGGCGCGCGCTCGACATTGACCGTCGGCGCGCCGAGCGCGCGGACGAGATCGCGCAGGCTGCGCGCGAACTGGTTGCCGACGCTGTCGAGCACCGGGAAGGCATAGCTGTCGCCGGATTTGCGCAGCAGCAGCGACGCCTTCGCGTCGGCGGCCTGCTTGGCCGTGGCATCGACGGGTTTCGGTTCGAGGCTCACTGGATCACCAGGCTCGTGAAATAGACATTGTCGATGCCGCCGAAGCCTTCCTTGTCGCGCAGCACATCGTTGATCGCGTTGGTGAGCTGGCGCTGGAGCTGCTGCTTGCCCTGCGAGGTGGAAAGCAGCGCCGGATCCTGTTCGGCGAGCACCATCAGCACCGCCGAGCGGATCGGAACCTGCTGGCGCTTGATGTTGTTGATCACCTTGCCGTCATAGAAAGTCGACAGGCTGATCCCGACCTGCAGGAAGCCCGAGCCGTCGGCGAGGTTCGTCGTGAAGGCATCGGTGATCGGATAATAGGTCACCTCATATTTGCTCGGGTCGACCTTGAAGCGGTCGTTCGGCACCGAAACGGTGCCGACCTTCGGTGCCGCCTCGCCGCCTTCGCCGCCTTCGGCAGCAGCTTCCTCGCCGCCTTCGCTGCGCGCGACGAGTTTGGGATAATGATCCTCGGGCTTCGCTTCATGGCCGCCGAGGCCGCCACCCAGATAGATGCCCGCGCCGGCGCCCGCGCTGATCAGCGCGGTGCCGCCGATGCCGAGCACCAGCAGTTTCTTCATCTTGCCGCCCTTTTTGGGTTCGGCGCCTTCGGGGGCTTTTTCCTTGCTCATGGTCAGGTCCTTCCTGGTCAGGCAAAGCGGCCGCGGCGATCCGCGGTGCGTTCGTCATGGGTGGGATCCGCCTGGTCGGCGGCGGTTTCGATCAGATGGCTGGCATCGGGCGCACTGCTGCGCCCCTGACTCTGGTTCTGCTGCTGCCGGCCGGCTTCTGCAGGCGTGTGCGTCACCTGCGCATCGGCGACACGGACGCCCTGCTGCCGCAGATCCTCGACCAGGCGCGGCTGCGCGGCCTGGACGATCGTCGCGGTTGCTTCATGATGCGTGTCGAGTTTCAGCGTCACACCCTCGTCGCCCGACAGCATCGAGACGTCGAGCCGGCCGAGGTGGCGCGGCATCAGGCGGAAACTGATGTCGCCCTTGTCCGACTTGGTCGCTGCGATGTCGGCGGCGAGCTGGGCGATCCACTGATCGTCGCTCGTCATGTCGAGCGTGCGTTCGGCGAGCGGCGCCGCCTTCGCGGTTTCGATGAGCGGCGCACCACCCTGCAGCTCGGGCTGCGCGAAGAGAACGGTCATTGCTGCGCCGGCGTCGACCACGGGCTTGGCGGTCCCGGGTTCGGCGCGGCCGGCCGGTGCCGGCTGCGGCCGCGTCGCTTCGACCGCCTCGGCCGGGGTCGATACGACCGGAGCCGCGTCGGCGTGGCGCGTGACGGATGCCGCTGCGGCTGCGGGCTTCGATGCCTTGTCGGCCAGCGGCTTGTCGGCCGTCGGGATCGCGGCGGCGACCACGGTTGCCGCGACCGGTGCTTCGGCGACCGCGGTGGCCGGCAAGGCGACCGGAACCGCGATGGCCGGTGCGGCGGTTTCGTTGCCGTCCGGTTCGCCGGCTTCGGAGATGCCAGCGCCCTTGTCGCCAGCGGCAGGCGCAGCGGGCTTTATCGGTGTCGCAACCGCGATCAGAAGCGTCGCGGCGGCCGCGGCGTCGACCGTATCGGCCACGGGACGGGTTTCCGCCTTCGGCGCAGCCGGGGTCTTGATCGTCGTTCCGGCGGGAAGCGCGTCGACGGTTGACTCGCCGGCGATCGGCTGGGGCAGTCCGAAGAGGGCAGCCGCCGGAGGCGCCGGTGTTGCGGCCGGAACAGCCTGCGCTTCGACGCCGGACGCCACGATGCCTGCTGCCGCCGCGGTCTGGATGCCGGGCTGTACAGCAGCCGGGTTCGCAGCGTTCGGGATCGTCATTGCCGGGGTCTCCGTCGTTGCGGCTTCGGGCAGGTTCGCGAACAGCTGTTCGAAGCCCGGCGCGTCGGTCGCGGTGCCCGCGGGCGCGGCCTGGCCGAGCGCGGCGAGGATCGACGCGAGGCCGGTCTGCGCCGGGGTCTGGGGAAGCGAGGCCATCATGCCGCGCCGCCGTCGAGCAGGCGGAGGCTCATCGCGCGGCGGCGATGCGGACGGTTGGCGTCGGTGCGGCGTTCCAGCTCGGCCTCGGCCGAACGGCGGCTGCGCTCGTAAAGGCGGACGGCCGATTCTTCTTTCACCATCGCACTCTGGGCGATGATGCCGGCCTCGTCGCGGCGGACGCTGGCGTTGACGAGCGGCGTCGCGAGGTTTTCCTTCGCCATGTCGAGCCGCATGCCGAGTTCGCCGATCGTGTTGAGCGCGCGGCCTGCGACCGCACCTTTCGCCATCGCAAGGTCGGCGCGCAGCGCCTCGAGGCGTTTCGACAGTTCGACCAGGCTCGCGAGTTCGCCGGTGGCGCGCGCCAGATTGGCTTCGGCCATCTGATGTTCGACGGTGCGCACGCGGATGATACGTTTGCGGCGTGCGGTGCGGGCGTTCATGCAGAATATCCTTCAATCAGGGCTTGGCGGGAATTTTCGAAATCGACCTGGGCGTTCGCGGGCTGCGAGACGAAGGCGAGCTGATGCGCGTGATGCGCGATCGCCTCGTCGAGCACCGGATCGGCGCCGGCGACATAGGCGCCCATCAACATCAGGTCGCGATTCTCTTCATAGGCCGACCAGAGCTGGCGAAAGCGTGCAGCAGCGGCGGCATGCTCGGGATCGACCGAATCGGCCATCGTGCGCGACAGCGAACGCGCGACGTCGATCGCAGGATAGACGCCCTGTTCGGCGAGCGTGCGCGACAGGATGATGTGGCCGTCGACGATCGCGCGCGCGCTGTCGACGACCGGATCGTCGATGTCGCCGCCGTCGGCGAGGACGGTGTAGAGCGCGGTGATCGAACCCCCGGTCGCATTGTCGTTACCCGCGCGTTCGACGAGCGAGGGGATCAGCGCGAAGGTCGAGGGCGGATAGCCCTTCATCGTCGGCGGTTCGCCGAGCGTCAGGCCGATCTCGCGCTGCGCATGCGCAACGCGCGTCAGGCTGTCGATGAGGAGCAGCACTTTCTTGCCGTCGGCGCGGAAAGATTCGGCGATTGCGGTCGCGCGCATCGCGGCGCGCAGGCGCAGCAGCGGCGGATGATCGGCGGGAACCGCGACAACGACCGACTTCTTGCGGACTGACGGAGGCAGCTTGGTTTCGACGAAATCGCTGACTTCGCGGCTGCGCTCGCCGATGAGCCCGACAACGATCACGTCGCATTCGGTGCCGGCGATCATCTGGCCCATCAGCACCGACTTGCCGACGCCCGAGCCCGCGATGATCGCGACGCGCTGGCCCTCGCCGACGGTCAGCAGACCGTTGATCGCGCGCACGCCCATGTTGAGCGGCTTTGTCACCCGGCCGCGGCGGAGCGGATTGACCTTGCGGCCGGCGAGCGGCCACTGGAACTGCGATTTCACCGCCGGGCGGCCGTCGAGCGGATTGCCCTGCGCATCGATGATCCGGCCGAGCAGCGCCTTGCCGACGGGAACCATCGAGCTCGCGCCATGCGGCTCGACCGGCGCGCCGGTGACCAGCGGCATATTGGTGTCGAACGGGAGGACGAGGCTGCGGTGACCGCGGAAGCCGACGACCTCGCCATAGACATAGTCGTTATTCGCCGACTTGATGCGGACGTTGCTGCCAAGCGGCTGGGGAAAGCCCGATACCTCGAGCATGATGCCTTCGTGCGCGACGAGCGTGCCGATACGGCGCGGGCTTGCGTCGGTCAGGTCGACGGGGGCGAGCAGCTGCTGCGCGGTCATGGCGAGGCGGCGCGTCATGCGGCGGCGCCTTCGCTGCCGAGCGCGGCGCGCAGTTCGTTCAGATAGACGGCGCGGCCATGCTCGATCCAGCCGGCCGAGGTTTCGATGCGGACGGTCCCGCGCACCATCGACGGATCGGCCTCGATCGGCAGGGCAATCGGCGCATCCATCAGCAGTGCGGCATCGGCGGGGTTGACCCACAGGGTGCGTGCCTTGTCGGCCTCGGCAACCATCGCGGCGGCGGTTTCGGCTTGTGCCTGCAGCCATCCGGCATCGATCGCGGCGCTGTCGACAATCTGACGCACGAGCCGTTCGACCGTCTCGGCGATCAGTTGCGCGAGTTCTTCGCTCGGCTCGTCCTGCAGTGCCTCGGCACCTGCGACGAGCGCGAGCAACTGGCCACGTTCGACTGCGAACGCCGCTTCGGCGATCCGCTGGCCTTCGGCGAGGCCGAGCGCGAACGGATCGTCGGCTTCGGGCGCAAAGGCGGATTCGGCGGGCACCGCCGGGGCGACGGACACGCCGCCGAAGTGCAGCGGACGAAAGCCGCGGGCTTCGGCCATGATCTGCGCGAGCGAGATCGCGCCGGTTTCGGCAGAGCGGTCAGACATAGTCGTCGCCCGCACCCGCGATCATGATTTCGCCCGAGGACGCCATCTGCCGGACGACCTGCATGATCGCCTTCTGCGCTTCGTCGACATCGACGCGCTTGACCATCGTCATTTCGGTCATCTCGTCGCGGATTGTTTCCGATGCGCGCTTCGACATGGTGGCGAGGCAGCGATCGACCATGTCGGCGTCGGTGCCCTTGAGCGCGATCGCAAGCTGCGCCGCGTCGACCGAGCGGAGCACGGTGCCGAGGCTCTTGGCGTCGAGGTCCCGCAGGTTCTCGAAGATGAACATCTCTTCCTCGATCGTCTGGGCGAGGAACTTGTCCTGCTTCTTGAGCGCGCGGATCGTGCGTTCGCTGAGCTGCTTCGGCATCTTCTTCATGATCTTGGCAACATCGCTCGGGCCGCCGATCGGCTGTTTGGCGACGCGCTGGCCGCCCACGTTCGCAGCGGCGAGCACGGCCTCGAGATCCTCGATCGCGGCGGCCGGAACGGCGGTGAGCTGGGCAGCGCGCAGGACCAGTTCGGACTGCAGCGCCTCGTCGAGCGTTTCGATCGCACGCGCTGCGACATCGGGGACGAGCACCGACAGGATCAGCGCGCCGACCTGCGGATGTTCGTTGGCGAGCAGTGCGCTTATCGCATCGACGTCCATCCAGCGCAGCATCTCGAGCGACGCGGCGCTCGATTGCGGCGCGACGGCGGCAAGGATGTTGTCGGCGCGGACGTTGCCGACCGCCTGATGGATCACGGTGCGGATGCGCGTGTCGGCGCCGACCGCCAGCGCGCTGACGCCGCGGCTCTGGCTGACGAACTGGTCGAGCGCCTGGTCGATCTGGCCTTCGCTGGCATTCGCGCTGTCGAACATCGACTTCGCAAGCTGGCGGACCTCGTCGGCGTCGAGATGCTTCAGGATCGTCGCGGCTTCGTCTTCCTCGAGCAGCATCAGCAGGATTGCGGCGGCCGAGGAGCCCTCGAGCGCGGGCTTCGCGCGCGGGGTTTCGATTTCCATATCGACGTCGAAATCGTCAGCCACGGGCGCCCTCCTGCATCAGCTGGCGGACGACGAGCGCGGCGCGCGCCGAATCCTGTCGGACGAAGGCGCGGACGAGGTTTGCGCGGGCTTCATAGCTCGGCGCGGCCTCGATCATCTCGAGCGTGATTTCGCGACCCGGGCTGCTTGCCGGGGCGGCGAGCGCCTGCCGGTCGGCGACGGCGAGCAGGCTCTCTTCCAGCTTCGTGTTGCGTTCGGCCCGCTCGGCGGCGCGCGCCTTGGCGGCCTTGATCATCGGGCGACCGATGAAGAAGAAGGCGAGGATTGCGGCGAGCACCGCGCCCACCTGCTTCAGCAGCGGCATGAACCAGGGTGCGTCATAGAAGGCCGGCTCGGCGTCCTCGACCTTGGCGAAGGGACGCTGGCTGATTGCGACCTGATCGCCGCGCGTGGCGTCGTAGCCGACCGCGCCCTTCACCAGCGCATCGATCTTTGCGATGTCGGCCTGCGTCAGCGCCTTCTTTCCCTGGTTGAGTGCGACGGCCACCGAAACACGACGGAGCTGGCCCTGCGGCTGGTGCGTGACCGAAATCTCGCGGCCGACTTCATAGGCCCGGGTTGCGTTTTCATTGCTGTTCGTCGGCGCCGGCGGCGGCGCGCCGGGGGTCGAGGGAACGGGCGCGGTGTCGGTGACGGTCGAAGCCTGCGGCGGCTGGTTCGACAGCGCGCCCGGAATGCCGACCGCGGGGGCCGTGCCCTCGCCGCTGACGGTGCGGGTGACCTGTTCGCTGGTGAGCGCGCGGTCGTCCTTGGGGAAGCTCTCGCGCGTCGCCTGGCTTTCGGACATGTCGACGTCGGCGTGGACTTCGACGGTGTAATTGCCGGTGCCGAGCATCGGCCCGAGCAGGGTGTCGAGTGCGCGGCGGAAGCGTTCCTCCATCTGCGTCTGCAGCTGGAAAGATTTCATGTCGGCGTTGGAGACGCCGTCGCTGAGCAGCGAACCGCGCTGGTCGATGACCTGGACCTCGTCTGCGTTCATGCCGGGGACCGACGATGCGACGAGGAAGCGGATCGCCTGGACCTGGCCGTCGCTGAGCGAACGGCCGTTCTGGAGGGTCAGCATGACCGATGCGGTCGCGGGCTTGTCTTCGCGGACGAACAGGCTCGGTTCGGCGGCGGCGATATGAACGCGCGCGACCTTGACCGCGTCGATCGTCTCGATCGTGCGCGACAGGTCGGCTTCGCGCGCCGAGCGCAGCGTCTCGCCTTCGATCGCCCGGCTCGACCCCATCGGGAGCGAGGAGATCAGGCTGTCGCCGCTCGGCTGCGCCTTGGGCAGGCCCTGTCCGGCAAGCGCGATACGCGCCTGATACAGTTTGTCGGCATCGACGGTCAGCGCGCCGGTGGCCGGATCGATCGTGTGCGCGATGCCCTGCGACTGCAGCGCATCGGCGACCGCAGCCTTGTCGGCGTCGTCGAGCCCCGCGAACAGCGGAGCCTGCGGCGCCGAGGCGGTCATGAAATAGGCGAGGGCGGCAATGCCGATCGCGCCGGTGGTCGCGATCATCGGCAGCGCGCGCTGGACGGCGGGCTGACGCATGAATTGCTGTACCGGCGCGAAGCGGCCGCCCATCGGGGCGGGGAGGCGGTTGGCGGTGCCGTCGACGGGCGTGAGGGTCTGGGTTTCGGCCATGGGTTACACCGGCATGTTCATGATGTCGCGATACGCGGAGAGAAGCTTGTTGCGGACCTGGAGGGTCGTCTCGAAGCCGAGCGAGGCCTTCTGGCGTTCGATCATCACGCTGACGATGTCGTGCGTGTCGCCGCGTTCATAGGCTTCGCTGAGTTCGCTGGCTTTCGACTGCTGGGCGTTGACCTGCTGCAGCGCGTTGGTGATCGCCGCGCCGAAATCGGGGGTGGTGCCCTGACCGGGACCCCCCACGCCGCCGTCGATGCCGCCAGCGGCGCTGCGGCCCGCAGCGCGTTGCAGCGCCTGGTTCTGATTGAGAATCGTACTGCGCATCTGCAGCAGCCGGCTCGGGTCAATCGTGCTCATAAGCTTTCATCCGTCCTGGTGCGTAGCGGTGGGCCCGCACGCCCAAAGAGTAATGCAAAGTGCGTGCCAAAAATCTTTTTGGCGCTTTTCCAGTGCTATAAGTGGTTGGGGATGACCGTTAACGCCGCCTTCGGCATTTTTTTGACACGCCGGCTTAATCGCTGTCGCCGCTCGCCGTTACTGCATCCGTGACCGCTCTCGAGCCCTCACATCACGGGAATGGCCATCGAGGCCGGAAAGGAACAACATGACTGTCATCAACACCAATGTGAGCGCGCTCCGCGCCCAGAACAGCTCGCGTGTTGCCGAGCGCGCCCAGTCGCAGGCGATGGAACGCCTCTCGAGCGGCAAGCGCATCAACAGCGCGAAGGACGACGCCGCCGGCCTCGCCGTCGCGACCCGCATGCAGGCTGCTTCGCGTGGTTTCACGCAGGCGATCCGTAACGCCAACGACGGCATTTCGCTCGCCCAGACCGCCGACAGCGGCGCCGGCAGCATCTCGGACATCCTCGTTCGTATGCGTGACCTGGCGATGCAGGCTTCGACCGGCACGCTCAGCGACGCCGACCGCGGTCTGGTGCAGAAGGAAGTCACCGCGCTGATCTCGCAGATCGGCGACATCACGACGCAGACGACCTTCAACGGCAACAAGCTGCTCGACGGCAGCGTCACCGCCGGCTTCGACATCCAGACCGGCATCAACACCGGTGAAAAGGTGAACATCACCGTCGCAAGCCTCACCGCCACGACGCTCGGCGTCAACGCCCTGTCGGTTGCCACCGCTGCCGGTGCCACCGCCGCGCTGGCGACGCTCGACACCGCGATCACCACGGTCGCCGGCGAACGCGCCAACCTCGGTGCGCAGCAGAACCGCCTGACCGCGGCTGTCGACAATCTGACGGCGCGTGTCACCAACCTCGACGAATCGCGCTCGCGCATCGAAGACACCGACTTCTCGGCGGAATCGACGAAGCTGGCCGCTGCCCAGATCCTGTCGCAGGCATCGACCGCGATGCTCGCCCAGGCGAACCAGAGCGCGCAGGGCGTGATGAACCTGCTCCGCGGCTAAGCGGTAAGGGTCGCAAACAAGTTCAGGCACTATTTGGTTGGTCCCTTTAATGCCTGATCGGACGCCCCGGCTCCCCACAGCCGGGGCGTCTTTGTTTTCTGTTTCGGTGTAACCGAAGCAGATGCGGTTCCAGCCCGCTCCCCCTCCCAGCCTCCCGACACGGTATCCTATGGGAGGCTGGGAGGGGGAGCGGGCTGGAACCGTTCCCGGCGTCAGCCGGGACAAAAGCCCCTCAATGAAAATCCCGCGACTTGGGCAGGATACGGACGTTGCGCGGATGTCCGTGGCGCTGCGCATGATCCGCATCCGGACGCCCGCGCGGAAGCTGCGGATGCTTGACCTCGTCGGCGCGGCAGACCTCGGGTTCGAAGCGCCGGTCGCTGCCGAGGTCATCGAGCATCGCGGTCCGGTCGACGATCCGCGTCGCCATCAGGTGGATGACGCCCTCCTTGCTCCGCTGGATCTCGCCCTCGGCGAGCATCAGCCGCGACGCCATGACGGCGCGGCGGTAGCGTTCGAAGTGGCGCGCCCAGAGCAGGATGTTGACGATCCCGCCCTCGTCCTCGAGCGTGATGAAAATCGCATTGCCC
>Ga0209257_1002158_pt1 | contig 20433 bp, 14 predicted proteins | sample AraplaCvi_mCL_r2_FD_184277 | JGI IMG/M metagenome (GOLD analysis project Ga0209257, IMG submission 184277) | Arabidopsis root microbial communities from North Carolina, USA - plate scrape MF_Cvi_mCL_r2 (SPAdes) (version 2) | ecosystem: Host-associated > Plants > Roots > Endosphere | place: USA...
GGTTGCAGGCAGATCAGCAGCAAAAGAAAAAGGAAGAAGGTCTTCACGGACGGAAATGTTATCGGGTATAAGGGAATTTTTTTATAAAGGATTTGAACAACCTGGCGTTCTGTTTTTTATCCCGGCTGTTATATGACCCTTCGATATTGCGTTCAAAGTTCCATATGGCATCGCCGGTCTCCCCATCGTACAGGAACACGGCGAAACTTTTCCTTTTCTCGCTTGCGTTCACGGCGGCGGCTGTTTCAGCTCCGACCATGCCCCCCACCATAGCAAAATATTGGGATGGCCGCAGCACTTTGTTCAGCTGCCCTGTCAATACAGCATCTACTTTCAGCAATTTCGCCAATACCTGCTTATCCATATAATTTATTTTCCGGAAATCTACTCCTGCCTGCTTTAAGATGGAGTCTGTTTGCTGCCAGGGCTGCACGTCTACTAATAGCCGTTCTTTGTCTTCAGTGACCGCATCATAGAAAGCTTCCTGTACTTCTATGCCGAGGGCTTCTTCTTCAGCGATCAGCTGTTGCATGAGGGTATCATTTCCTTTGGGAGCGGCCTGAAAAGAAGTAGTCCTGAAAGGCAGTATGGCAATGATCTTATGATCATAGCTTGCTTCCTGGGCCTTCAAACTGATGGCGCCCAGCAGCAGTATGGCAGTTAACAAAAAACGATGTTTTGTATTCATGTGTAACAGGTATAGGCAATCATTAAATATTCGTAAATGCTTGGGCTCAGGCTTTGGATGCTTCCAGGGCCTGCTCAATATCCTGCAGGATATCCTGTACATTCTCCAGGCCTACAGAAATACGTATAAAGCCGGGCGTTATCCCCACTTTCACGCGTTCGTCTTCCGTGAGCTTGGCGTGGGTGGTGCTGGCCGGGTGAGAGGCGATACTGCGGCTGTCGCCCAGGTTGGCCGTCAGCGTCAGCATCTTCAGTGCATCCAGGAAGCGTTTGCCTTGTTCAAGGCCGCCTTTCAGCTCAAAGCAGAAGATACCGCCGCCGCCGCTCATCTGCTTTTTAGCGATGGCGTATTGCGGGTGGGTTTCCAGCAATGGATATCTTACCCAGTTCAGCTGGTGATGCGCTTCCAGGGCTTTTGCAAGGGCGAAGGCGCTGGCGGAATGGCGTTCCATGCGTACATGCAGGGTTTCCAGGCTTTTGCTGAGCACCCAGGCATTGAAGGGAGACATGGAAGGGCCTGTGCTGCGGCAGAAGGCATAGATCTCTTTGATCAGCTCCGGCTTGCCTACTACTACGCCGCCTAATACACGTCCCTGTCCGTCCATCCATTTGGTGGCGGAGTGGGTTACCAGGTGAGCGCCCAAGAGGATGGGCTTTTGCAGCACCGGTGTGGCGAAGCAGTTATCTACGTTGAGGATGATGTTGTGTTTATCGGCTATTTTGGCCAGCCATTCGATGTCGATGATATCGAGACCGGGGTTGGCAGGCGTTTCGATGAAGATCATCCGCGTATTGGGCTTAATGAGGGCTTCTACGCTGTTGGGATCATTTACATCGAAATAGTCGTAGGATATACCCCATTTAGGCAGGAACTTGGTGATGACCGTGTGGGTAGATCCAAAGATGGAGCGGGCAGACAGGAGGTGATCTCCGGCCTTCATCAGGGCCATAAAGCTGGCGAAAATGGCGCTCATACCGGAAGCGGTGGCGTAGCCTGCTTCGGCCTGTTCCAGCGCACATACGCGGCGTACAAACTCGTCTACATTCGGGTTGGAGAAACGGCTGTAGATATTGAAGTCTGTTTCGTCGGCGAAGGTGGCCCTCATTTCTTCCACGTTATCAAAGCAGAAGCTGGAGGTCAGGAATAAAGGCGAGGAATGTTCCATTTGCCAGGTCCTTTCAATCTGGATCCTGACAGCTTCGGTTTCCGGCTTATATTGTTGCTCGTCCATCAGTTAAATTTGTTTGCAGTTTGCAATGGGCAGTTGGCAGTCAGAGGAGATTATTGATTTACGCGGGTCTCCCAGGTAAGCTGAGTGCCTGACTTACGTAAGGTTTCGGCTACAGAGCAGTACTTGTTCATGGATAATTCCACGGCGCGGGCGGCCTTATCAGGGTCGATATTGCCGGTGAGGTGGAATACTACGTGGGCTTTTTCCCAGAGGCTGGGTTCTTTGCCTTTTTCGCGGTCTCCTTCGATCTCGATGCGGAAATCAGTGATCTCCTGCCTTTGTTTTTTAAGGATCATCACCACATCAATGGCAGAACATCCACCCAGGCCCATCATGAGCATCTGCATGGGGCGAACGCCATTATTGCTACCGCCATTCTCTACAGAGGAATCCATGCGCACACTGTGGCCGGTTTCATCTGTGGCTTCCATATTGAACCCGTCGTCGATCCTTTTTAATGAAATTTTCATGCTTTCCTAAGAATTTAGGTCAAAAATAGGTTAAAGAATGCTGAAAGCAAAACATGGAGGGTGAGGCAGTTAAAGGGTGAGTTTCAGCATTCTGCGTTCCGCATTTGACGTTCAGTGTTTTTTGCGTAGTTTCGCGCAAATTTTTGGGGGTTGCCTGTAAAGGAATTACATATAAAGGAAGTATTTACATTAGAATCGGGCGCTGCGTTGCCTGAGTTACGCATTGCCTATCATACCTATGGTACGCTGAATGCGGATGCGAGCAATGTGGTGTGGGTATGTCATGCCCTGACCGCCAATTCTGATGTGGCTGACTGGTGGACGGGCCTGATAGGCGAAGGCCGGGTAATAGATCCGGCGCGTCATTTTATCGTATGCGCCAATATCCTGGGCTCTTGTTATGGTAGTTCAGGTCCGCTGAGTATCAACCCGCAAAGCGGACAACCTTATTATAATAGTTTCCCACAGGTGACTGTGCGGGATATGGTTAAAGCGCATATCCTGTTGCGCAAACACCTGGGAATTGAAAAGATCCACCTGCTGATAGGCGGCTCTATGGGCGGCTACCAGGTGCTGGAATGGGCATTGGCAGAGCCGGCGGCGATCGACCGCCTCTTCCTGCTGTGCACCGGGGCTTCAGAAAGTGCCTGGGGCATTGCCATCCATACGGCCCAGCGCCTGGCCATTGAAGCAGACTGCAGCTGGCAGGATGCCAGTGCCAAAGCCGGGCAAAGAGGGCTGAAAGCCGCCAGGGCCATTGGGATGTTAACCTACCGTAATTACCAGACCTTTGTACGTACACAGTCTGACCCGGACAAGAACAAGACGGATAATTTCCGGGCGGCTTCCTATATTAATTACCAGGGCGAAAAGCTGGTGAACCGCTTTAATGCCCAGAGCTACTGGCTGCTGACCAAAGCCATGGACAGCCATAATATTGCCCGGGGCAAGGAAGACGATATGGGTGCCCTGCTGGAGCAACTACCCCACCCTACCCTGCTGATGGGGATCACGAGTGATATATTGTGTCCGCCGGAGGAGCAGCTCTTCCTGGAACGGCACCTGCCCAATGCTACCTACTATGAAATAGACTCTTCTTACGGGCATGATGGTTTCCTGATAGAATTTGAACAGATCGGTGCGCTGCTGAAAAAGTGGATGGGCGAATAGGCTATGCGCTTTTCAGTAAGCTTGCATGCGCTTTTACCTAAGCTTGTATGCGCTTTTACCGTAGGTAGGACTAAGGTAAGACTAAGGTTGTGCGGCTGGTTTACTAGGGAAAGATGAGGAGTTTACTAAGATAAGCTGAGGAGTTTACCAGGGTTCTACGAGGACATTTCCGCCAAAACCGCCATTTCCGCCATGTAATTTGGGCCGCATTGCCTGGCCTGGTACCTTCGCTTTGATCAATATTTTCATTTCATTAAACAGTATTTTATGTGTAAGCAACATGGGCCTGTGTATTTTACAGGCACAGTCGATGGTATTTGTTATTACCGTTTGAACGGGGCGTATTATGCCAGGCGGAAAAGTACTTTAAGCGGGAAACGGGTAAAGCGGGATCCAAAGTTCGCGCGTACGCGGCAGCATGCGGAGCTGTTGGGGAGGGCATCGAGGATTGCGGCAGAGGTTTACCGCTTGCTGCCAAAGGATCAAAAGCGGCTTGTCCTGTACAGGACGATGACCGGGAAAGCAATGGCGCTATTGAAAAGCGGGATGCCGGACGTGGAAGTAAGAGAGCAGCTGCAGCAGCGTGCGAAGATGCCGGTGAAACGGCCGGCCGTACAGGCGCCGGTGGTACGCATGCGTGCGAAAACGGGTGGTATGGATGTGGTGAAGACGGTATGGGGGAAGGAGTTGACGGTTGACAGTGGGCAGTTGGCAGTTAGCGGGCGGATATGGACGGTGATGACAAAAGAACGCGTGTACCAAGTGCGGTTGCCGGATGCACGGTGCTTGTCATCATAAATCCACTATATTTACGGAGTAATGAAAATCCCAAATTGTTACTAAGAGCGGAGAGTTAGTGTTTTAAGTTTGAATGAGTGGAAGCATGAAAAATATTTTGAACAAAGTATCTCATATAGAGACTAAAGAAGATTTCCTTAAGTTTATCGAGTTATTGGTGATTGATCTAAAAGAGCATCCCGATGAATGGGAGAATAAAGATCTTCCGTCTTACCTGGATGCCATTGCAAGCTGGACAGAGGACATGGATGGTTTCTTCCATAATTTTGACTTGCCGGTTCCGGGAAATGTTGACTGGAAAACTTCTGCGATGATATTGCTGGCGGCGAAAATGTATGAGTGACAATCAAATATTCTTCTGAAAAAAGAATAATGGAGGATATAGCGGCTAGGATTAACACCTCCAAAGACTCAAAAGTGAGTATGGGAATCAATACTTCCTATTGACTCCCATACCAATATAAGATTTATGTGGCTTATTCTTTATTTATAGGCCTTACACTCCGTCAATAAGTAATCATTAAACCGCACGTAAAAGGTTTTGGCACTATCAGCTGTTAAAGGATTTAATTCATTATAGGTCTTGATAGTCATTGCCTCCTGTGCATATTTAAAATAGTAATACTGATCCATTATTGCTTTTGTGCAGGTATCAAAGGCTATCTTGTCGCCAAGCGAACGATTCTTTTCAAAACATCGGCAGAACTTCATTGCAGCCTGCTCAGGTTCATAACGATAATAGTCAGAACAAGAAGTGATAAGAAAAAGCATCCCTATAAAATAGATTCTCTTCATATGAAATATGTTAAAATCTTACTTTTGTCAAAGCCGGGTCTCCCTGGATTCCTACTACCTGTGGCGTATTGAAAAAGATTAACCGATTATAGGCTCCATTGAAATAAGGACTTGGTGCCAGGCCAAAAAGAAGAGGAGAGCCAAAATTCTTGTCTAAGTAGCTACCAACTGCATCTGGATCATATCTGCCATAATAACTAGTGTTGGCTTGGTTCTTATCCCTCATAAAGTCTGTGCCGAAAATAGAATAAATGAAATCAACACCCTGCTCTTTTCTAAGCTCATTTCTTTCACCTTGATCGCCATTACCAGACGCTTTATAATTATAATTCATATAATGACCCAATTCATGTAATAATGCAACAGTTGTTATCAGCATATCCTTTCCAAAAGCGGTTGCATTGTCCTGGCTTCCATCAGTTTTCAGTGCTTTGTAACTTTTTTCCAATTGCCTAACATAGTCTGATTTCAGGAAAAGATTATTTTGGAAATTATAAAACTCATAACGGCTATCGGTACCAAAAACAGGATTAAATGTGGATTGTCTGTCCCAAGCCGCCTGCTCCGGAAAGGTTGGTGTAATCCATGGTCCCTTTCCAGCGGTAAACATTTCACTTACCTGATCTGTTGTAATCTTACCGCCTGTAAAGCTGCTTATTGCATTCAAAAGCTCCGGATTATTCCTGACAAGTGGAAGATAATACTCCACTATATAACCTAAAGCCGGGTATAACTGAGCGATTCTACTATCTATTCTGAAGTTGCCGTCGGGATCGACAAATTTTACTGGGTTATTTTCAACATAGCTGTAAGGAGATCCCATTGGAGTTTTTTCTGAACGTTTGTCTATTCCATTCCATTTGCCTGTCTGCATATCATACATTCTATTGCCGTAATCATACCAGGATAATCCGCTTCCATCGCTAAACTCATCCTGCTGCAGCTCCTTACTGTTATATTTTATTTTATTTTCGGGATAATTTTTACCTTTTAATGCATTGCTGCTTATTCCTTCCATGGTCAGTCCAAATGGATAATAATGTGTTTCTTCCAAAACAGGGCCGGGCGTGCCCATTACCGTTACGTCATCAAAGTACACATCCTGTTCACTTTCATTGCTTGTAAATACGTATAGATACCCATTCTTTCCGATTGGCATTTTATCAACTGACAAAACCTGGAGTTGATCTGAATTCTCTTTTACTTGTCTAACGCCACTATTCTTCTCCACCAATTTGAACTGTTCATCAAACAATACAAAATTAAGATATGCTTTGGGCCTACTCTGCCTGTTCATATCCGTCCCCCGCTCCTTTAACCGTTGATAATCATTTACATAAAAATTAGTTGTGAACGGAGATGAAAGACCTGAACCTGAAACATTATGAGCACCAGGGGTTGAACCTGCTCCTCCAAATGTTTGCACGAGATTAGCCAACATATCTTCTACCAGGGACGCATTCTTCTTATTCTGTGGTTCCTGCGATTTATAAAATGCCTTAGCATTTATTTGAACCGTATCACCGGTCATTACTTTAAGCACAATTGAAGGGCCAATTTTCCGTCCATCTGCCTTTGCGTTTAATTTTGCAACGGAAGTATTTTCTTTGATTTTATTGTCTTCAGGATATCCTATAGGTTTATCGGTCCTTGTCTCATTTACATTGCTAAACAAGGCAGTCTCCACTGCTTCATTTTTTAATTCCATAGTGGCCGAATACATAGTAAAATCTAATTGCTCGGTCAAAACAAATCTTACATTTGAAAGGTGATCTTTTACGAAGTAATCATATTCATAGGTTACTGGGCTTCCTTGTTTATACACGGGCCTTATTCTTCCCTCCTCGTGCGCGATAAATTGCAGCTTATCATTTTGGTATGTTAGCCCACCAATATAATCTGTTACAAGATCGCTTTGCGGCGATTTGGTGTTATCATGTACTATTTTCCGCAATTTATTCCCTCCGGCATCGTAACAGAATTCAATACTTCCTTTACCGTCTATTACAATCTTTTCCGGCAAATTGAGACTGTTATAAACAATACTACTAATTTTTTTATTTAAGTCATATTTCAAATTGCCATTTTTATCATAATCATAGTCGGCGAGATCCGTGTTCAAATTCGCTATATTATTGGCGGCCGGTTCCTTGAAATCTTTCCTTGTGCTGTTTTCCTCATTGTTCAAATCCCTTACATATCTCAGTTTATTAGTATTAGGATTATACTTATAGGCCAAATCATCTAACGTTGCAGGTACTCCTGCTTTTAATCCCCGCTGCTGCATACGTTTGATATTTCCGTTTGCGTCATACGCACTTAACGGATCCGCACCATTCCCCATAGTTACCGTGAAATCTGCGGTTGCATTATTCCAGGTAGTTCCTGACTGTTGCAAGAAAGCGGCCTTCAATAAACGGTTTGCTTGATCATATGTATAATCATACTTCCTTTTCGCTCCATCCCCTTCACCTCTCCAAATAACTCCCGCAACATTACCGGTATATTGTGGAGTTGCATAAGTAGTTGATGGTAAAACAGAAGTACTTTTATCATATGCCAGCTCATAACCGAATCTATATTCTTGCGCTTCGCTCATCAGGTACGCTCTATTCATTCCAATTAGCCAGCCTCTAATGTTGTATTCGTAGCTCAATGCCTGGAGGTTAGGACCGAGAATCTTCTTTGACAGAAGCCCTGCCTTGTCGTATACATCTTGCACGATTGTTTTAACTGAGCCGCCATTTAGTTTCTTTTTTACTGCTATTAGATGCCCACCATAATCATATTCCATAATTGTTAATAACTTTATTTCAGGCGTAGTGCCGCTATGCGGATTACGATGGTGCAAAAAACTACATAACATTTTGCCTTCAAAATTATAGCGTGAAGCTGTTACATCTGTTCCTCCTGCAATATTATCACTCAAAGTTTGTATTAGCCTCCCTTTCTCATCATAGTAGAAAGTGCTTGTAACCCACTGCTCGCCACCACCTGGTAAAAACACCCTGGTTTTACTTCCAGTAGTAAGTCCCATTGTGTTATTACTTTTCGCAACTGGTTCAGGATAAAGATTATCACCTGTAACTAATTCGTTTTCGTAGCCGCTGTTATAAGATTTATCGCCATCCCAGTTATAATTGTCATAGTAAGTATAAGTTAATGGTGTGAGTGCAGTTTCAGCAATACCAGGCAACGGATTAGTCACGGTTACGCTAACGGCATTATTGCCAACTGTAGTGGAAATTAATGTTTCCATCTCATCATTTACCACGGTTTCAAATCCGTCTGTAAAAGTGATGCTATTACGAGCCTGATATTGTGTGATACCTGCTTCCCGTTTGGGCAACACCAGATCATATTCTCCTTTTTCGGCAATGGCATTGGTAATTGTCCCGTCAGCTATGGCCTGATCCATACTCAGCTGGAGAGCCGCTCTGGTTGCTTCTGAATTATACAACGCAGTCATTACCGTCCTGTTATATGCATCATAAAAAGTGACCTGCCATTTTTTGGCATCCTGTAGATTGCCATCTCTTGCAAACACGAGTCTATCACGAACGTCATAAACCAGTTCCTCTTCTGCCTTTCCTGGAAGCTTTCTATTGATCATACGTTTGTGATCATCATAGAAATAACGATAACAGAGCCCATCCGCCACTTGTTGTCTATTTGTAAAGGACCATGTATCTGCAATTAGTTCAACAGCAGCAGGAGGTATTACAAAGCGTAACTGACCAAAATCATCATAAACATAGTAGGTACATAGCCAACCAGCATGCCCATCTGCCTTACTTGTAAGTTCTGTTTTGCGCAAAACTGTCTGGTCCTTCAGATTTTTAAACTCGATTGTCTTCCTACCATGTTCGTCTGTTACAATATTCTTAAGTAGCTTACTTTCAGTATATGCTTCAGCGCTAACTGGCAAAGCATCCGCAGTATTCGCAATTGTCCATATCCTTACGGCATCCAGCGCCGTATTCACCAGGTAGTTGTTGACAGTTCCGCGACTTTTTCCTGCCCAACTATCGCCGGGAGGCATCAATGTCAACTTTCGGTGTGCCGGAGATTTTTCATATACTGTGCGTTCATAGAATGCCTGCTCATTTGGATATTGATCAGCCATAAAGGCAGCTTGTTCGGTCCAGGGGTCTAATTTAAAGGACCCATCCCCTGAAGGTGCTACATAGGGCAGATATTTATACTCCTCCAGCCCAACATTTTCGTATAGGACAGGCGTCACTATATCAAATTTACCCGAGCCGTTTACCAATGGAGAGATGCCTTTCTTTACAGTCTGTAATAATCTCCCCATGCCGTCCATATACTCCGTTTGTTGTTTTACTTCCTCAACCGGCCGTGCCGGATCCACCACAATCGCAGGGTCTTTTAAAGGCATGGACGGCTTCCAGGTTCTCATGTAATTCAACTTTATGTTGCTGTTGTAGGGACCAGGCTGCTGTCCCTGGGCAATCGTGCAGGTGAGTATAAAGCAAATTGCAAAAAATATCTTATACATAACTATGATGATTAATGGGAATGTTAAAGTTTATAACCGATACCCAGAAGAGGTGTAAAACTGTAACTCCACTGAGTAGCAATATTACCCGAAATATTATAGGTCCACTCACCAACCATGCCTGAATAGATTAGTGTTTCTGTTCCTGAAACAGGTATATTTTTATCTTCATATGTGGAGCCTGTTTCTGTATCGTTCTTTGTCTGCCTGTAATTTAACAGCGCACCTGGTATATTAAGAGGAGCGCCATTATCATCGACCATTACCGCATATACATCTGCTGTTTGATAAGCATATCTTTCTATCCTTTCTATATAATGGTTCCTGAATACGATTTTTATTTTAGGTATATTAAGCGGACAATTACAAGCGTATTGATAACTATACTGGGAAAGTATGTTTGCATTCAGATCCCTAATCAATTTTAAGCGCAGCAAATCGTCGTATTCAAAGTACTGAATGGTGTTATTAGCATCGCAATAAGAAGTAATTCCCACCGAGGGTATTCCTGTATATGTACTCATCCGAGCGCCTACGGGATATACCCTGATCTCGTCAATCGGATATGGTTCCGTGATTACCATGTCGTCTGTAGTAAAATCTTTTACTACCAGCTGCCACACATTATTTACAAACCGCCAATAAGACAACTGATAATTCTTTGTGTTGGGCCTTGTAAACACTACCCTATAATTCCCACTAAAGTACTTTCGTCCGGCAAAAGCATTACCTGTTAGGGAGTTAGCCACCTGTTCAAACCCTTGATAATATATTTCGTTGATGGCTGCATTTTCTGCTTTGGCTAATAACCTGGTGTCGCGACCCCATATGAAGCTGTTTAGTTCGCCGTTTCGCTTTAATTCTGTCAACAATGTACCTGAGTCAAAATCATATGTAAAACTTGCTTCCTCTTTAAAAGCGGCGCCATTGCGGCTGCTCAATATTTTGTTTGGAAACACCCTGGTTGAAAGAGGCGCCCCTCCGGTAACTGGTTTATACATCGAATATTTAACGTCTACATTGCCTCCAGCATGTCTTTCTTCCCAAATTGGAACTTTTAGCTGGTTCATTATCGAGTATGCCTGAACTTCGGCTGCACTTAAATTAGCCAATTCACCTTTATTTTCAGGATAATAGAATTTATCATAAAAAGATGGACCCTCGGAAGTGTTATAGATAATCTTTCTGATCAGTGTACCATTGCTACTATATTCATAATCCTTTGTTTTTGCAACAAATACATCCCGGTTAACAGCATCAAATATCTTCTCTGTCTCTTTAACTACTTTATAAGATTCCATAGATTGATAATAAATATTTTGGAACCAATTGGAATTAGCCCCACCGGAGGCTGTATAAGACAAACTAAGGGCAATACCTCGTGCCTTCTTCTGCTCTGGTACCAGTGAGCTATACTCATAAGAAATTTCGGTTACAGGGTGATTACTTGCCGTGTATACCCCTTTAAATTTCGGCAACCCTCTTTTATAAGCATAGGAAGTTGGATAGCCAAATTGGCGAATAGCGTCAATACCGACAGAAGTCCCACTTAGTGAATTTATGATGATAAACTTATCCGGGAAGCTACTAAAGTTGGTAAATAAATATACTTCATTACCACCATCCGAATAAGTTACTTTCACTCTTGAATATCCGGTGAATGTGTTATTTATATCTGCTATATTAAAGAGAATACCAGCATAAGTACTTTCACCTGAAAATACACAGCCTGTTGTCGGACCAGTTGGAATGATCAATGAGGTAATTTTAGAATATTGGGGGTTCTTTATCATTACCTCTCCAGAAGATTTACCATTATCAAGCTTATATTCATAAGTACGGGTCTGCACTTTACCTGTGTTATCGTATTCCCTTATAGTCTTAATTCTAAGCCCACCGGAATTCTTCTCTGTATTCGAAACATTATCAAACCAGCTATTCAGCTCATACTCAAACTCTGTTCTACCTCCCTGTGCATGGTCTATTGTCCTTAATGTCCATAATACGGTCTTATCGAAGTCAGGTTGCTTATTGGCTTCTGGAACAAATGGCGTACTTTCACTGTTGTTATTATAAAATCCCAGATGATCAAAAGCCACACTGCTTCGGGGAGGAAAACGAAATGTAGCATTCAAATAATAGTTAAAATCATACAGGCGTATCGACGCCTTATCGTTCCCCGATACCTGGTAGACACTTTTTAGACACAGCCTGTTCATTTCGGGATTAGGATCGACCGTTTCGAAATAATCGCTATTCAAGACAAATCTCTTAACCAAATCGCCATGAATGGCATTGTAAATTTCTATTCCGAATAGTTGAAGCCCTCCTATGAGATCTTTTCTGGTAGTGAGGTAGTTAAATTTAACACTACCATTATTGGTGGTAATGGATGAAATATATTTGGGGGCTTTATAAGTGCGTTCATCATCGATATTCGTTACGCTTCCTGCCGGAGGACTACAACTACTAGACGATGAGAACTTCATCCGTATTTTATTGTAGGTTTTCATCGTTAGATCTCTGCCGGACGCATAGCTAAATGTCATAATATCTGTATTATTAAAGGACGACATTCTGCTCAAGTGCCAGGTGGAATTGCATTCAGGAATGTTTGGCGCATTAGTGGCGACTTCCCGGCTATTTGCATCCTCTCCGAAAATGTAGCGGACGCCCAATTCATCTACAACCGTCCAAGTAATGTTCATGTTATCATCGGGACCGTTCGTACGCTGAAAGGCTACTGTTAAACGGGTAGGCTGGTTAAACAGCGCCGTTCCATTCTCGTCGAATACGAAGGATAGGCTTTCGGTCGGTGTACTAATATAGAAAAGGTCCGGTTCACCGTCATATTCCCCGCTGGCGATCTTGTCAGCCCGAACTTGATCACTTTCAGCACCTGTATTAATCTGAACTCCGGTCCTATTCTTTCCAATATAACCTTTCTCAGATTCGTCGGGTAATCCTCTTACAATCCTTGTTATAACGCCCCCTACAGTCAGGTTCCAGTTTAGCCCCACAACCGAAGCAACATCTTGCAGACGAACGCCACTCGCTTTATAGGTAAGCGTTATGGGTAATTTTAGCTCCCTTGATTCCAATGTATATAGTGGCAAGGCAATGTCTGGAACTCCGGTATATAAATTTACAGTGGTGTTAAGATAGGATGCCGAAAAAATATTATTGGGAGACGGCAAAGTAATTGATACCTTGTCCGGATAAGTTTGCGCACTGGACTGACCCGTTATGCACAATATTGTCACAAAGAATATTATGAGTTTAACTAGTGTTTTATTCATGGTGGTATTGTTTTCTATGCTTATTATTCTTACTTAGCGGCGTAATTTTCTTTCATGTATCTTCACAGGTACTTCAATTTGCCGTTTAAGCAGGTCAACCTGTTTTTCCAGGTTGATTAAATACAATGTCAACTCCTCCACCTTCCGCAACAACTTCTCATTCATCTCACCCAGATCCAACCCATCTTTCTTCACCTCCGCAGCAGAAGCTATTTCCGGCAAATGTTGATTTGCATTAATGTACTTCTCCACTTCACTCAAAGCTGGCAGCTTGTAATCCTTATTAAACACATAATCCGGCCATGTTTCCTGCGTTACTTTTACCCTTCTTGCGGCAATAGTTCCCGCCACAGCCAATTTGTAAGATCCAGGGCTAGTAGTGCCAATACCAACGCTGCCGTTATCAGCGATACGCATTGCTTCAATTAAACCGGCGTCATCTCTTACAGAGAATTTCAGCGCAGATTGCCGGCCTGTTGCTATCGTTCTTTCTGCCTCGATAGTACTTACCTCGCTCCCGGCCATATTGAACCTTACAGCACCTACGCTTCCCAGTACATCTGAACTGTTAGTGAGCTGGATGGAAGAAGGGCCGGCGGTGTATATCTCCAATCTCTGTGCAGGCGTAGTAGTACCGATACCTAAACCGGTGTTAGTCAAGGTCATTCTCACAGGTGCTGCTGTACCGGTCCTTCCGGTTTCAAAGAATATTCTACCGGTATTGGCGGCTGATAAATGCAGATCGGTATAGCTCTCCAGTACGTTGGCATTCTGTTGCAGGGTTACCTGGTAGTTGCTGGGAGCAGTACCAAAAAAGAGCAAGGAATTAGGGATTCCTTTATGCTCCATCCTGATATAGTTTGCGACAATAGGATTGGTTGACTCAATCGTTAACCTGTTCGGAGGGGCGGTTGCGCCTGTACCAATACCAACGTTTCCGGTAGTCCCAATCGTATTTTCCTGAGCGGAAAGGCCAGCAGGCAATGATACTGCAGCAAGCACCAGTGCGGTAATCGCAATGGATATTTTGTACATATAGGAAGTTTATTTTATCGTATTTCTGGGATTTAATAACGGGTACTTTCCTGGATTTTCTTTTCCAGGGTTTCGTTCCGCTGTTTCAGCTCATTGAGCTCTTTCTTAATATCGATTAGATACAGCGTCAGCTCTTCTACTTTCTGTAAAAGCTTTTTATTCATCTCTCCCAGATCCAATCCTTCTTTTTCTACTTCTGCGGCGGAGGGCATTTCAGGCAAATGCTTATTAACTTTTACAAATTCTTCTACTTCCAGTAGTGATGGAAGCCGGTACTCCCTGCTAAATACATAATCCGGCCAATTGCTGAAGGGCTTTACTTTTACCCGGGTAAAAATAGCATCGCCATTTACTGCCAGTTTATATCCTTTGGGATCTTCTGTACCTATGCCTACATTACCCGTTCCTGTCAACACCATTTTAAGGGACCCCGCTGTAAAAAATTTCATACCGCCATAGCTGCTAAGCCAATAGCTAGGACCCGAAGCGTTCCAGCTATCCATGGTCCATTGAAAACCATAATGGGGTTGTTGCTTACTATCATAGGAAAACTGGTCATTAAAAGCTATACCAAGCTTACCCCCTGCAATCATCGAAACGTCTTTATAGAAGAATTGGTTACCATTCACGTCGGCGAATGGAAGTATTCTATAGGTGTTATTATCGAAATCATACTTGATAGAGCCTACGGTAAGCGCATATAAATATCCTGTGGGCGCTGTAATCGTCTGACCAAAAGGAGAAGTAGGGTTCAGCGGACTAGCACCATTGAACAAAGCTTCTGTTCTATAGTAAATATTTCCCCATTTATAATTGGACCGGATCCATACAGCATTGTTATAAATATAAAATGTAGCCGCATTAGCGTTTCCGGAGGTGCAACGGATCTCCAGGCCATCGAACCTATCAGGGTTAAGAGAATATTTGTCGACACGGATCTGGTAAGTCCCTTGTACGTAAAACGAATTCGGATCAGCCTGTACACTTACCTCTATAATAGAGGAGTAGCGGTCTGCAGAAGAGTTGACCTGCAAAAGCTTGTAAAAATACAGATCATAAGGGCTTGCAAGCGTCTCTGTACGGCCCAAGAGTTGCCAGTCGTCTACTACTCCAGTACCAGCCGCCATTGATCTTTGACAAAAAAATGAAATGCAGAAAAGTGTGATAAGGGCGTATAAAATCTTATTCATGGTTAAGGTGAAATTTAGTTCGCAAATTCGGTGCATACATGGCTTGTATACAAGCCGTTATTTAGAAATTATATCCAAGTCTCAGCTTTATAGGGTCTGTTCTGGGTACATGCTGGTTGTACAGAAAATCATATAACAGGATAATATTACCTTTCAGCTTGCTGCTTACTTTGTACTTCTTACTGATGCCAAGTAAGGCACTACCCTGCCAGTTACTAATATCTTTTAACTGGTCTGTATTGGTGAATGCAGTATTATAGTTTTCTTCAAAGCCACCGTTCACATAAAAGGAGCCTTTCAGCTTCCAATCCAGGAAAGAACGCAGCCCCAAGCCCTGATGGCTGAAGCGGATGTTATTAAACCCCGTGCCCAGGCCAAGCTTATAAGCGGCTCCCAGACCGGCGCTGCCGTTCTTGTGGAATTTATAAGCCACCTGTCCGGCAATATCACTGGTGGTGGGGAAATATTGCGTAGAACGTGCAAACTGCATGTTACCACCGAACTCCAGCCTTTGCAGAAAACTTTTGGTCTTCATTTCATTCGGCTTGAAGCCGGGCATATCTGCGGCGTTGTCCACATCGGGGAACTTATCTTTCAGTTCGTTGAAGCGTTCACGTGCCTGCGACATCTGCTGACTCACGGCTGCCTGGGCATTAGGGCCTCCCCCACCCAATCGCTGCTGAATGAGCTGTTCTACCTGGGTACGGGTTTGTAAGCCCTCGAGATTCGCGGCGGAACCGGCGGCGGAGAAATTGAATAAGCCGGCCAACTGGGAATTCTTTTGCAGAAAATCGTTATAGGCCGGTACTTTCTTCAGCATCTCCAGGGCTTTGGCCTCTGCTTTCTTTTTATCCTTCAGCAGCTCCTTATATTCCTTGAGCTGTTGCCCGTAGTAGTAGGCTTCCTTGTTGTATTTCTCCAGGTCTTTGGTGAAGCCGGTATATTGCGCCAGCTGCTCTTTGAGCTGCTGCTTCCGTTCCCGGATGTAGGCCTTGATCTGTTCTGCCTGTTGCAATTGCGCCTGCAGCTGTTGAACGTTTTGCAGGGAACCGCTTACTTTATCCTGCAGGGCTTTAGACTGGCCGCCTAACGATTTGGCGTCTTTGAGAAAGGACAGGGAATTTTGCAGGGTATCCAGGTAACCGGTGTAGCGGGCGCCCAGCTTGGAGGGATCATATTTACCGGCCTTTTGTTTTAGCCGGGCCTGCAGGTTACCCATAGAATCGATAGAGCGGGAAAAGATGTTCTTTGCCGCAACGGAGTCTATCTTTGCCAGCCTGGCCTGCATTTTCTTTTCCTGGCGGGCCAGGCGCTCCAAGGCTTTCTGAGAGCGCTTGTTCACCTGTTTTTCAAAGTGGCGGGATTTACCACTCACCTGGGAAAAGTATTTACCAGGGAGCTGTTGTAGCTGCCTTGCAGTGCTGTCCTGCGCGTGGACGGTTGGGACAGCGAACAAACAAAACATAACCAGGTATAGTATTCGCATAGGGGAAACAATTACTTTTTTTCGGCTTTCATTTGCGTCATTTCAGCTTCGAGGGCTTTCAGCCGGAGCAATACGGCTTCGTGCTCTTTTTGCTGTTGTATCTGATACAAGGTAAGTTCTTCTATCTTTTGCAGTAACTTTTTATTTATTTCTCCAAGGTCGAGGCCTTCTTTTTCTACTTCAGCAGCGGATGGTATTTCGGGAAGATGTTGGTGACCTTTGATATAATTCTCCACTTCGTTCAAAGATGGCAGTTTATAGTCAGGATGAAACACATAATCAGGCCAGCCGGTTTGTGTTACCTTCACCCTTTTTGCAGATATGTCTCCAGCTACGGCCAGTTTGGTCTGAGGATTGCCAGTGCCAATGCCTACATTGCCGCCACCATTTGCCATTATTATATGCCCGCTGGAACCGATGTTCATGTAAAGTTTATTGTCGGAACCACCACCGTTGGATTCGATGTCCAGATAGCCTTCACTGCTGCCTCTGATCCGTCCGCCGGTTGTAGCGCCAAAGGTAGTCCAGTCATTATAGGTGTTCCCAAATGTGGCTGCTACCCGGGTACCATCGCCGAGGATATTCACTTTTGCTACATGCAGGCCCGCCTGTGGTGCAGTAAGGCCGATTCCCACGTTACCATCTTTATTCCAGATACCGGCCGGCAGGAAAACATCACCAGCAAACCTGTTCTTATAGGCTATCTGGAGTTGAGCGGTGCCAGTCAAAGCCTCGTCAGCCGTTACCCAACCCTGATAGTTAGGCAAGACATCTGCAGTCCTGCCTTCAGCATATGCGCGGATACTCATGCGTAGAAAATAATCCTTACTGCTGATAAAGATCACCACTTTACCGCCCTCATTAGCCAGGTATACAGGCGGGGTATAGGAGCCAAATGAGGCTATTGTAGCATTAATGAAGGCTCCGCCAAAAATGTAATAGTTGAGAATTAAGCCTATACTTGCGGGGGTGGCGGTACTGGAATAATTATAACCTTCCAGAATGATAGTAGGCATCTGACTACCATCTGTAAAGGGCAGGTTGGTCTTTATTTTGATACCATTCGCGGGAGTACCGTTGAAGAAATAGGTTTTTACATTACCGTTAACGGAATCTTGTCCGTTTGCCAATGTTGTAATAAGCATAAGGCATAGGGAAAACAGGAGCTTTCTCATAAATCAATATTTATCTTAAAATTTATCTTGACAAAATTGCATTCACAGTACGCATACTATCTGCATTCACACAGGATATCGCTACAAAAAAATGCAACATGAGAACAAGGTATAGTCGATGCATATAAGTTCGGGTTACAACATTCGGGGCGAAAAATACATTACTTTTTTAGTTCAGGAAGAAAACTTTTGTGTTAAATGTATTGATTATCAAACATTTCAAATAAGATAAATTGTAAATATATGCTTACCTATGTCCCTATTTGAATGTGATTGTCCCTGCATCCACAAGGCTGTCGAATCTCGAGATGCCGTACTGCCTGAAATCATTCTGCTGCCAGTAGGGATCTGATGACGGTATGTCTTTTTCTTTATTACCAGGAATCAAAAAATGAACGTAGAAATAGTGTTGTTTACTGGTAGTATTGGTTTTGTCAATGCGGCTGAGATACCTGGTGTGACTTGTAATTTCTTTACCGTGCTGGTAGACCTTCACCCATAGATCTTTCCCGGACCGAACATAATGAGCGGGGACATAAGCGATGCCGCTTTCGTTCACTAAATACCGTCCTTTGGACGAAAGGTTAAATTTAAACCCTGCGGTATCCTTTACCGGGATAACATAGCACCATCCACTGTAACCTTCCGGAACCTCCACCTTGGCGGTATTAAAGATCAGAGAACAGCCTGCACAAGAGAAGAAGGCCAACAATAAATAAAGGGTGTTTTTTCGTAGCATCGCTGCAGTTTCTTTTCCTATCCTCATAACAAGATGAGTTGAAAAATGTTTACTATCTAAAATACTCCCTTTTTTTATCATTTATACCGATTTTTTTCGTTAACTTCCTCATAAACAATGATTCCCCAATCGTATGGATGCTGATCCAAATTATACCTTGCAACACACATGTTAGAAATGATAATTGTTAATTCGCAATAGTTCGTTATTTTTAATTATAATAAAAAACGCTAATCCCCGGCTCAACCAAAACAAAATTCTACATTTTATGAAGAACTATCTTACAACCTGTTTGTGTTCAGTCCTATTTTTACTAAACCTATGTTCAGTAGTACAGGCACAACAACAGACCACCATCACCGGCGCTGTTACTAATAGTCTCAACGGGGAAAAAATGCCCGGTGTAACCGTTAGCGTTAAGGGCACTTTATCCGGTACCATTACCGACAACAGCGGTAATTTCAAGCTGAATACCTCCCGGAACCTGCCGTTTACCCTCGTATTTTCTTACGTTGGGTTCAAAAGCGAAGAAAGGATCGTTACCAGCGCCAATGAGGCCGTCAACATACAGCTGACCTCTACCGAGGTATTGGGACAGGAAATAGTAGTGGCTGCCAGCCGTGTAGCGCAAAACATCCTGCAATCGCCGGTATCCATCGAGAAACTGGACTCCAGGGCCATTAAGGCTTCTCCCGCTCCTACCTTCTACGATGCACTGGCCAATATGAAAGGCGTGGAACTGAGCACCCAGAGCCTTACCTTCAAATCGTTGAACACAAGGGGATTTGCCAGCAATGGTAATATACGTATGGTGCAACTTATAGATGGTATGGATAACCAGGCCCCGGGCCTGAACTTCTCCGTGGGCAACATCGTAGGCATCACCGAGCTGGATATGGATAATGTGGAGCTGCTGCCCGGCGCCTCTTCCGCCCTCTACGGGCCAAATGCGCTGAACGGCATTGTGCTGATGAACAGTAAGAACCCTTTCCAGTATCAGGGCCTTAGCGCCAACGTAAAATCAGGTATACTCTCCGAGCCCGGCCGCAGTAAATCGTCTACCGGGTATTACGACGTGACCCTGCGTTACGCCAAGGCTTTTAATAACAAGTGGGCTTTCAAGGTGAACCTGGGCTATCTTTCAGCAGACGACTGGCAGGCATATGACGACCGCGACCAGAGCATCCTGAACGGGTATAACCTGACGAGCGGCAGCCGCAGCACGAATCCCGCTTACAACGGTGTGAACATTTATGGGGATGAGACCAACGTGAATATGAAATCAGCGCTGAAGGCCGCTGCCTTAACGCCTAATAACCCGCTGGGGCAGGGTATCGCAGGATTATCCGCCGCCACCGGAGGAGCCATCACGCCGCAGATGATCTACAATTCCATTATGCCGGACAGCGCCCGGTCTTTTGTATCGCGCACTGGTTATGACGAAGGTTCACTGGTGGACTATAAAACCAAGAATCTGAAGGTGAACGCTGCGCTGCACTACAAGATCCGCGAAAACCTGGAGGCCTTTATACAAGGCAGCTATGGTTATGGTACAACGGTGTACACCGGTGCAGACCGCTACTCCATCAAGAATTTCAAAATGGGCCAATATAAAGCAGAACTGAAGGGTAGCAATTTCTACGTTCGCCTGTACACTACACAGGAAAGAGCGGGTGACAGCTATGCAGGAGGCGTGCTTGCACAAGGTATCAATGAAGCATGGAAGCCTAGTACCACCTGGTTCCAGCAATATTTCGGCACCTATGGCGGCGCTTCTCTCCAAACTTTCGCCACTGCCTTCCAGCAGGCGCTGATAGGCGTCGCGATCGTTGACGAAG
>Ga0209257_1002159_pt1 | contig 20430 bp, 18 predicted proteins | sample AraplaCvi_mCL_r2_FD_184277 | JGI IMG/M metagenome (GOLD analysis project Ga0209257, IMG submission 184277) | Arabidopsis root microbial communities from North Carolina, USA - plate scrape MF_Cvi_mCL_r2 (SPAdes) (version 2) | ecosystem: Host-associated > Plants > Roots > Endosphere | place: USA...
CCATGCTGCGCGAACACAACATCCCCGTCCCGCGCCTCGCCGTCGCGAGCTGATCTTCCATACGCGTATAACTGTCCCCATATAGCGGGCGAGGTCTTTCGAGGCCCGCCAGACGTTATCCGAGGACCATGCGCAACCACCTTCGCACCTTTACCCTGCTCGCCGTCCTGACCGCGCTCTTCGTGGGCGCCGGCTACATGATCGGCGGGCCGACCGGCATGCTGATCGCCCTGCTGTTTGCGGGCGTCATGAACCTCGTCAGCTACTGGAACGCCGACAGGATCGTGCTCTCCATGTACCGGGCGGTCGAGGTCGACGCCTCGCACCCGGAACCGCTGATCCGCAGCTACGTCAGCGACGTCCTGGAGCTGGCGCAGCGGGCCAATATCCCGGCGCCCAAGGTCTATGTGATCGACCAGGACCAGCCGAACGCCTTCGCCACCGGCCGTGACCCGCAACACGCCGCCGTGGCCGCCACCCGCGGCCTGCTGTCGATGCTGGACCGGCGCGAGATCCGCGGCGTCATGGCCCACGAGCTGGCGCATGTGAAGCACCGCGACACGCTGACCATGACCGTCACCGCCACCATCGCCGGCGCGATCGGCGCCCTGGCCAACTTCGCGTTCTTCTTCGGCGGCCGCGACGAAGAGGGCCGGCCCACGGGGATCATCGGCGCCATCGTCATCGCCGTGATCGGCCCCATCGCCGCGGGCCTGGTGCAGATGGCCATCAGCCGCGGCCGTGAATACGAGGCCGACCGCGCGGGCGCCGAGATCTCGGGCGACCCCGAGGCGCTGGCGGCGGCCCTGCAGAAGATCGAGGCCTACGCCAAGGGCGGCTATTTCAACCCGGACGCCGAGCGCAATCCGGCCACCGCCCACATGTTCATCATCAACCCGCTGGCCGGCGGGAAAGGCGACAGCCTGTTCTCCACTCACCCGGCCACGCACAACCGGGTCGAGGCGCTGCTGAACATGACCGGCCGCGTGACCGCCGCCACGCCGGCGCGCGTCACCGCCGTCCCCGTCACCCCGGCCCGCCGAATGGGGCCCTGGTCCTAGAGGCCTTCCCGGTCACGATGGATCATCGTGACCGGACAAGAAGGCCTCCGAATCAAAGAGGTCGAGCCCGTTGATCCCAGTTGGCTTGATCCAAGCCAACTGGGACGGGCTCTAGTCGTCGACGCGGGTGTCGGGTCGATCGTCGCCCGAGGACACCTCGGACCTCCAGGTCCCGCGGGAGTCCTCATAGACGATCCCCTCGGTATCGCCGGGCCGGCGCTGTTCGGCCGCCGCGCGTTCGGCGGCGCGGTGCGCGGCCTCCCGGGTCGGGAAGGTCTCCGAGAACGAACCTTCGACCTTGTAGGCCCAGCCCCCGTCGTGCTCGACCACGTGATAGACGACGTCCGTCATGGCGCGGCTCCTTTGCCTCAATAGTAGCGGGGGATAGGCCCCCGCTGCGGGGTGCGGCGCTCCTCGAGATCGAAGAACACCTCGTCCACATAGCACCATCCCCATCCCTCCGGCGGATCGTAGCCTTCGATGATCGGATGGGCCGTGGCGTGGAAATGCGCGGTGGCGTGGCGGTTCGGCGACTGGTCGCAGCAGCCGACGTGCCCACACGTGCGGCAGAGGCGCAGGTGCAGCCACCGAGATCCGGTCTTCAGGCAGTCCTCGCACCCCAGCGCGCTGGGGGTCACATCCTCGATGCCGGACGTGTGCGGGCAGGCGTCTTCCATGGCGGCCTCTGTCTTGCCGCGACAGAAGACGCGCAGAGCGAGTGCGGCCGCAACCCCCCGGCGCGCTCCAGCTGCGCGATCTGTCGCACTTGCAACCTTCGCCGTAATCCCGCCTTTTTCGAACCTGACACCCTGATAGTTGAGCTGGAAGGCGTGGGGATGGGGACTTCTCTCGGCGCTTCAGCGGGACAGCTCAACTTCCGCGTTCAAGGGCGGCCGCCCTCGGGCGCGGGAACTTCACCGTTTCCTGGAAGGTTCTCCCCCATGTCAAAGCCATGCCACACATGCCGATCCTGAAACGATCCCTCGAGATCGACGCGCCGCCGACCGAGGTCTGGCGGGTTCTGACCACCCCCGAGCTCGTTCGCGAATGGGCCGCCCCCTATCTGGACGGCATTTCCATCCGCACCTCCTGGCGCGAGGGCGAGCCGATCACCTGGAAGGCGCCTGACGGGTCCACCCAGGCGGCCGGCGCCATCGCGGCCTTCCAGCCCGAGCGGCTGTTGAAGATCGAATACCAAGCCGACACCCGCGGCGCCTTCCCCGACACCTTCGAGATCGTGGCGAAGGAAGACCGCACCTGGCTCAACGTGACCACGGGCCAGCTCGACGAGGATGGGCTCAAGGCAGTCGAGCGGACGGCCGAGGAAGCCATCCGCGAGATCAAGAGCCTGGCGGAAGAATCCGCCCAGATCCATGGCCTCCGCTAAAACCAACGGCGCCCCTTCTCCCCCAGCGGGAGAAGGCGGCTGCCCGGCAGGTCGGATGACCGCCTGGGCGCGTCAGCGCCCATAAGATTCCAACCACGGAAAACACGGAAGGCTCAGCTGGCTCGGCCCCTTCCGTGTGTTCCGTGTTTTCCGTGGTTCAAAGACAGCGCCTGCGGCGCGCGCTGAGCCTGACGGCGGAGCGCGCGCCTTCAAGGACCTCGCCGGCGTCAGAAACGTTCGCCGACCATCTCTTCGCTCTTCGCCCAGAGCGCCTTGGCGTTCTCCGGATCGATCGCATACGGGCGCACGCCGCCGCGCAGGCCTTCGCCGTCGACCAGCTCGCCCACGTGGCAGTCCTCGCAGTAGCGACCGCCCACCTCGTCCGCCGGCGCCACGACGGCGGCCCAGACCGACGTCGCCGCGCCCTGCGGGATGGTCTTCCACTGGAAGGTCCCCGTCCCGCCCGCGGGCGTCGAACGAGCGAGCGAGTCCATGATCTCCTGGCGCAGGTCGTCGGTCATGTGCCGGCCGAGCTCGGTCTCGATGCCGCCCGGATGCACCGCCGCGGCGCGAACGCCGCGCGCCTTGTGGCGGCGGTCGAACTCCACGGCGAACAGCACATTGGCGGTCTTCGAGCGGCCATAGGCGATGAACGGGGCGTAGCCGCCGCGGTCGAAGTTCGGGTCCTCCAGGCTCACGTCCGAGAACCGGTGCCCGGCCGAGGCCAGGCTCACGAACCGCGCCCCCGGCTTCAGCAGCGAGGCGATGCGGTTCACCAGCACGAAGTGGCCCAGGTGGTTGGTGCCGAACTGGGTCTCGAACCCCTCCGCCGTCTTGCCGAACGGCGTGGCCATGACGCCGGCATTGGCGATCACCACGTCGAAGGCCAGGCCGTCGGCCACCAGTTCGTCGGCGCACTGGCGCACGCTGTCCAGCGAGGCCAGGTCCAGCGCCACCAATTCCAGCCCGCCACCGTTCGCCGCCTGGGCGCGCACCACCTCGGTGGCCGCCTGCGCCTTCTTCAGGTCGCGGGCCGCGCCAATCACCTGCGCCCCGCGCACCGCCAGCGCCCGGGCGGTCTCGACACCCAGGCCCGCCGACACGCCGGTCACCAGGATGCGCTTGCCGCTGAGGTCCACGCCGTCCAGCACCTCGTCGGTCGTGGACTCGGCGCCAAAGGTCTTCGCCTCGAGAGTGTTGATCATGGTGATCTCCCTTAGATCCGGTCGGGGGGAACGCCCCCCTTCGGCTGACAATCTGGGGATCGCCCCCCGGCCGCCGCGCGCCCGATCGCCTCGAACTCTTGCCCGATCCTCGCAGCGGGCGCCGCCGCCGGGCGGTCGCGCTTGCGCGAGGCCTGCCGCGATCCGATCATGCGGCGGTGAACGAGCTCCTGCACGAGATGCGCGCCCTGGCCGCGCGCCACGCCGCGGCCCGCACCGTCGAGACGCCGGTGCCCGGCCTGATGATCCATACGGCCGACGCCCCCACCGCCCTGCAGCCCGGCGTCTACGAGCCGATGCTGTGCCTGGTGCTGCAGGGGGCGAAGGAGGTGATGATCGGCGAGCACGTCCTGCGCTACGACCCGTCCGGCTACTTCATCGCCTCGCTGGAATTCCCGGCCTCGGGCCGGATCGTCGAAGCCAGCCCGGCGCGCCCGTACGTCGCGATCTCCATCCGCCTGTGCCGCGAGGGCCTCGCCGCCCTGCTGACCGACGCCCCGACGCCCACCGGCCCCGTGACGCCGCCCCGGCCGTCGGCTTCGCCGTCAGCCCCCCGACGCCCCAACTCGTCGACCCCTGCCGCCGCCTGCTCGCCCTGCTGGACGCGCCGCACGACATCCCGGTGCTGGCCCCACTGCTTGAGCGCGAGATCCTCTACCGCCTGCTCCAGGGCCCGCAGGGCGGGGTGCTGCGCCAGATCGCCCGCGCCGACAGCCGCCTCTCGCGCGTGCGCCGCGCCATCGGCTGGATCCGCGCCCACTACGACCAGGCCCTGCGCATCGACGACCTCGCCGAGATCGCCGGGATGAGCACCGCCTCGTTCCACCGCCACTTCAAGGCGGCCACGGCCATGAGCCCGCTGCAGTTCCAGAAGAGCCTGCGCCTGCAGCATGCGCGCCGCCTGCTGATCACCCTGCAGGACGTCTCGCGCGCCGGCTACGCCGTGGGATACGAGAGCGCCTCGCAGTTCAGTCGCGAATACGCCCGCGCCTTCGGCGCCCCGCCCGCCCGCGACGCCGTCCGCCTCCGCGGCGACGCCGCCGCGCTGGCCGAGGCGGCGGCCTGACACCCCGGCTTGACCGCCCGGGCCACTCTCTTCACGTCTAGAGGGCCTGGGGCGCCGAGCAGGGAAGCTTAGTGGAGAACACCAACAACCCGCTGCCGCGGGAGGCGGGCCTTCACCGGGCGCTCAGCAGCGGCCAGCTCTCGATGATCGCCATCGGCGGGGCGATCGGCACCGGCCTGTTCCTGGGCAGCACCTTCGCCATCGGCCTCGCCGGCCCTGCCGTGCTGGTCAGCTATGCGATCGGCGGGGTGATCGCCCTGCTGCTCATGGCCGCCCTGGCCGAGATGACGGTGGCCCAGCCGACCTCGGGCTCGTTCGGGGTCTACGCCGAGGAGTACCTCGGCCCCCTGGCCGGCTTCCTGGTCCGCTATGCGTATTGGTCCTGCATCGTGCTGGCCGTCGGGACCGAGGTCAGCGCGGTGGCGCTCTACATGAAGTTCTGGCTGCCCGCCGCGCCGGGCTGGTGGTGGGTGCTGGGCTTTTCCGGCGGGTTGATCGCGCTGAACGCCGTCAGCGTGAAGGTCTTCGGGACGCTGGAATACCTGTTCTCGCTGATCAAGGTGATCGCCATCCTCGCCTTCATCGTGCTGGGCGCGGTGGTGGTGTTCGGCGCCTCGCCGACCTCGGGGATCGGCTTCGCCAACTACGTTACGCACGGCGGCTTCCTCCCCCATGGCCTCTGGGGCATGTGGGTCGCCGTGGTGCTGGCGATCTTCAGCTACCTCAGCATCGAAATGATCGCCGTGGCCGCCGGCGAAGCGAAGGAGCCGCAGAAGGCGGTGACGCGCGCGTTCCGCGCCACCTTCTTCCGGCTGGTGGTCTTCTACCTGGCCAGCCTGGCCCTGATGCTCGCCATCATCCCCTGGACCGAGGCCGGCGCTGGCGGCAGCCCGTTCGTCCGGGTGATGGCGGCGACCGGCGTGCCGGGCGCGGCGGGCATCATGAACTTCGTGATCCTGGTCGCGGCGCTCTCGGCCATGAACAGCCAGCTCTACACCTCCACCCGGATGATGTTCTCCCTGTCGCGGGCGGGCCAGGCGCCCAGGGTGTTCGGCCGGCTGAACCGCCAGGGCGCGCCCGCCGCCGCGCTGGGGCTCTCCACCCTGGGTATCGCCGTCGCCGGGGCGCTGAACGCGCTTTGGCCGGAACAGGCCTTCACCTTCATGATCGCGGTGTCGATGTTCGGCGCCATGTTCACCTGGCTGATGATCTTCGTGACCCACCTCGCCTTCCGGCGGCGCGTGGCGGCCGAGACCCTCGCCTTCCGGGCCTGGGGACATCCCTACGGCAGCCTGCTGGGCGCGGGCCTGATGGCCGCCATCCTGGCGACGACGATCTTCACCAAGCCGTTCCGCCTGACGCTGCTGTGCGGTGTCCCGGCGCTGGCGCTGCTGACCGCCGCCTACCTGATCTGGTTCCGCAAGGCGCCGCCGCCCCTCACAAATCCGTAAGCCTGCCGTCAGGCTGCGGCGGGGTCGCCCTGCCATCACGCGGGCATGCGCCGCCTTCCCGCCGTCCCGAGCCGCATCCGCCTCGCGCTCGCCGCCGTGTTCGTGCTGGCCCTCGGCGTGGGCGCCCAGGGATGGCCCGGCCCCTGGCGGCCGCTGGCCGGCGACGGGCAGGCGGCCGCCAGCGCGCCGGCCGACCTCTCCGGCGACACCCTGGCCGTCCTCTACTCCGGCGACGGCGGCTGGGCGGCGCTGGACAAGGGCCTGGCCGACGGCCTCGCCCGCGGCGGCCTGCCGGTGATCGGCTACAACTCCCTGCGCTATTTCGCGACGCCCCGGACCCCGGACGGCGCCGCCGCCGACCTGGCCGCCTCGCTCCGCCGCCACATGGCCGCCTGGGGCAAGCAGCGGGTCGTTCTGGTGGGCTTCTCGTTCGGCGCAAACGCGCTCCCCGTCATCGTCCCGCGCCTGCCGGCGGACCTGCGCCGGCGCGTGCGCCTTGTGGCCCTGGTCGGCCTGGGGCCCACGGGGGACCTGCGGTTCTCGCCGGTGAGCTGGCTCAATCGCGGCACGCCGGACGCCTACGCCACCGCGCCCGCCGTGGCGGCGATGCGCGGCGCGCCCCTGCTGTGCATCTATGGCGACCGCGAGCCGCATCCGCTCTGCCCGACCCTGCCGGCCGGCCTGATCCGCCGAGTCGCCCTGCGCGGCGGCCACCACTACGACGGCGACTACGCCGGCCTCAGCCGCGCGATCCTGCGGGCGCTGCCGACCTAACCGTCAGGCCTCGACCACGCCCTTGCCGACCGGGGTCAGCGACAGGATCGCCAGCTTCACGTGCTGCCAGGCGAAGGGGATGCCGATGATGGTCACCGCCAGCGCCAGGGCGAGCGCCAGGTGGTGCAGCGCCAGCCACCAGCCGGCCAGCAGCAGCCAGAGTATGTTGAGCAACAGGCTGACCGCCCCGGGATCGCGATCGACCACCACCTTGCCGAACGGCCAGTAGCTGAAGCCCGCGATGCGGAACGCCGCCGGCGTCCACGGCAGGCCGACCACCGTGATCGCCAGGATCGCGCCGGCCAGGATCCACAGCGTACCCGAGATCCATCCGCCCAGGATGAACCACAGGATGTTCATCAGCAGTCGCATGGCAGATTCCGCTCCGTTGGCCGGGCGGCGAGCCTAGCAGGCTCGGCCGTACGCCGCGGAGACAAAAAGAGGCCCCCGATCCCGGCCGAGATCGAGGGCTCTCCAGATGCCAGCGGGTCTAGGAGGGCCCGCCGGCGCTCATCGGGCGGGCCGTCGTAACGCCTCCCCAGACGTCAAGACGGTCCGCACCGAAGAACCAGGTCCACGAGGGGCCTGGGGAGGAATTCCCGGTCGCCTTCCACGACATGACGATCGCGGCCTCGACGCCACGCCAGCGGGAGCAAGCGGCGGCGTCGGGACCCAAAGAGCGCGGGCGGGGTTGTCGGGTCGCCTGCGTCCCGGGAAGGGGGTCGAAAATCCAGCCTTAGAAGACCAGTAGCCGGACCGAGCTGACAGGCCTGCCAGCCGATCTTTTGCCGAGCGGAGACCGATCTTTCCGCGCGCGAAGTTGCGCTCTAGCAATGGCGGGTCGCCGCGGTTGTGCTAAGGGCCGAGGGGTGACGGGCGCGACGCGACGCGGCGATGGGGCCGGGTCCGCCGCTCGAACGGGACCGAGGGTTCGATGCAGCTGGCCCATCAGGCCGCATTTTCGCTGGGAGCGCTCGAGGTGTGGCCGTCCACCCTCGAGGTCGTGTCGCCGCAAGGCCGCGAAGTGCTGCAACCCCGCGTGATGCAGGTGCTTGTGGCCCTGGCCCGCGCGGGCGGCGCCGTGGTGAGTCGCGACGACCTGATCGCCACCTGCTGGGGCGGCCGCGTGGTCGGCGACGACGCCATCACCCTGGTGATGATGAAGCTGCGCAAACTCGCCGATCGCAACGGCGGCGCCTTCGCCGTCGAAACCGTCCCGCGCGTGGGCTACCGGCTGGCGGCCGACGGGGCGGCGACGGCGCTGCCCTGGCCGGAGCCGGAGCGCGAGCCCGCCCCCCGGGCGCGGCCGCGCCTCGTAGTGCTGGAGTTCACCCATCCGCCCGGCGACGACGAACAGGCCTGGTTCGCCGAGGCGCTGGCCGACGAGCTGACCGTGGGCCTCTCGAAGTCGCCGCTGCTGTCGGTCACGCCGCGGCAGGCCCTGCTGCATTCCGACGTGGTCGGCCATCCCGCCGGCGCGATCTGCGCCCGCCTGGGCGTAGACTACGTCCTGGACGGCAAGGTCCGCAGCCTGGGGGGCACCGTGCGGGTGTCGGTCGACCTGATCCAGGGCTCGGATGAGACCAGCGCCTGGTCGGCCCGCTACGACCGGCCCATGACCGACCTGTTCTCGATGATGAACGAGATCACGACCTCGATCATCGGCACCGTGGAGCCCGCCGTCCTGGAGCGGGAGGAGTCCCAGGCCCTCAAGACCCCCGAGCGCAGCCTGCAGTTCTGGCAGCTCCTGGTGCGCGGGCGCGGGCATTTCTGGCGCTCCACCGCCGCCGACGTCCGCCTGGCCGAGACCTTCCTCGAGCAGGCCCTGTCGCTGGAGCCCGACGACGTCTCCGCCCTGTCCATCCTGGCCCACTGCAAGCTGTTCGAGGTCTGGGTCGGCACGTCGCACGCGCCCCGCGAGGCGATCGCCGAGGCCCACCGGATCGCGCTGAAGGCCGTGGCCGCGGGCGGATCGGACGCCTTCGCCCACTACACCCTGGGCGTCGTCCTCTCGATGATGGGACGCGCGACCGAGGCCAAGGCCGAGCAGCGCCGCGCGCTGGAGCTCAATCCCTACCTAGCCGCCGCGTCGGGCGAAATGGGCCGCCTGCTGGCCTTCGAGGGCCAGCCGGACCAGGCCATCGCCTATTCCGAGCGCGCCATCGCCGCCAGCCCGAACGATCCCCACGGCTGGCTGTGGTACCGCAGCAAGGCCATCGCCCGCTTCATCGCCGGCGACTACGACGAGGCGGCGCGGGACGCCGCCGACGCCTGCGCGCGCGGTCCCGAACGCTTCCCCCTGCACTTCCTGCTGGCCGCCTGCTACAGCGCCGCCGGCCGGATGGCCGAGGCCGAGCGGGCCCTGGAGGACGGCGAGCGCCTGGCCGGGGAACGCGCCTCGGGACGCCGCCGGAACAGCACCGCCTATTCGCTGGAGGCGCTGAAGATCGGACACCCGTTCGTCCGGGCCGCCGATCTGGATCGCTGCGTTAAGGCTCTGCAAAAGGCTGGGTGGCAAGGTGGCTAGGTCAGCAACCTAGGCGAGACCGGGGTCAAAGCCCCGGATATCCAACATGTCCGACGCGACCAAGCCGCAGAAAGTGGCCATCCTTGGCGGCGGGATGGGCGGCCTCACCACCGCCTTCCAGCTCACCAGCCAGCCCGGATGGCAGGAGCGTTTCGACATCACCGTGTACCAGCTCGGCTGGCGACTCGGCGGCAAGTGCGCGTCCTCGCGCGGTCCGAACGACCGCATCGAGGAGCACGGCATCCACGGCTTCATGGGCAGCTATTTCAACGCCTTGCCGATGATGAACGACGTCTACGCCGAACTGAACCGCCCGGCCGGCGCCCCGATCGCGACGTTCCAGGAAGCGTTCCTGGGCTCGGGCTTCACCATGCTCTGGGAATGGCAGGAAGACCGCCTCACCCCGTGGCCCACCCGCGCGCCGTCCAACCAGATCCCGCCCACCGACGGCAGCTACTACAAGGGCCTTCAGACCTCGATCGTCGCGATCATCAAGGAGGTCGGCGAGATGCTGACCGCGGCCAAGGGCGTGCCGAGGATCGTGGGCGGCGCCATCGAGCTGCTGTTGAACAAGGCCCAGGAGCAGGTCGAGACCATTCCGCTGTCGGAAGGCCCGAACCATCCGCTGGTGCATGAGATCGAGACCGCGCGGAAGCTGGTCACGGGCGTAGTCGACACCATCGACGTGCTCGCGCCGCATATCGCCAACCACGCCGACGACCTGCGCCGCGCCCTGCTCACGCTCGACTTCTACGCAGCGCTGATCATCGGCGCCCTGAGCGACAACGTCGAGGTCGAGGGCTACGACCGCCTCGACGAGGAGAACTGGAGCGAGTGGCTCAGCCGCCACGGCTGCCATCCCGCCACCCTGGCCTCGCCCGTGGTCATGACCACGGTCAACATCTGCTACCAGAGCCCCAATGGCGACACGAGCCGCGCGGCCAAGATGGGCGCTGGCTGCTACCTGAACTGGACGCTGCGCGCCTGCGCCTACATGGGCGACCTGATCTGGAGCTTCGCGGCCGGCACCGGCGAGACCGTCGTGGCCCCGATGTACGAGGTGCTGAAGCGCCGCGGCGTGAAGTTCGAGTTCTTCCACAAGGTGGAGGCCCTGCGCCTCGACCCGGTGAACCGCCGCAACGTGGCCGCCATCGAGATGACGGTCCAGGCCACGCTGAAGGACCCGGAGCGCGGCTACCAGCCGCTGATCGACGTGAAGGGCCTGCCCTCCTGGCCGCACCGCCCGCTGTACGACCAGCTCAACGAGGGCGAATACCTGCGCGCCACCGGCATCGACCTCGAGTCGTACTGGAACGGCTGGCCGAACGAATCCTTCCCCAACCTCAAGCAGCCCCGCACCCTGCGCCACGGCGTCGATTACGACGAGATCGTCTTCGCCATCTCGCTGGGCGCCGTGCGCTACCTCTGCAAGGAGCTGATGGCCGAGGATCGCGCCTGGAAGGACATGGTCGACACCATCCCGGCGCTCCAGACCCAGGCCATGCAGATCTGGCTGTCGAAGGACATGTACGAGCTGGGCTGGGCCGAGCCGGTCAATGCGGAGAAGAACGAGCTGGCGCTCACGGGCACCTACTTCTGCCCGCCGAACGGCAACGCCAACTTCCCCGACCTGCTGAAGTGGGAAAGCTGGCCCAAGGAGAACAATCCCAAGGCGCTCTGGTACTTCTGCGGCCTGATGCCGGACTACGAGCCGCCGCCGCCGTTCTCCGACACCGACTACCCGCGCCGCCAGTCCGAGCGGGTGAAGACCCAGTGCATCCAGTACCTGTCGGCGACGATCGGCACGATGCTGCCCAAGGCCACCGTCCGCGCCAACTACGGCGTCGGCGACCCCATGGGCCTGGACTTCGACCTGCTGGTCGACAGCCGCGAGACCGGCCCCGGCGCGCTCAAGGCCCAGGGCGTCCAGCGCTTCGACAGCCAGTTCTGGCGCGCCAACATCGACCCGACCGAGCTCTATGTCACCTCGCCCCCCGGCAGCATCAAATGCCGGCTCGAGGCCTGGGGCTCGGGCTTCGACAACCTCACGCTCGCCGGCGACTGGATCTATACCGGCCTGAACGTGGGCAGCTTCGAAGGCGCCACCATGAGCGGCAAGCTGGCCAGCTACGCGCTTTGTGGCGCGCCCGCGCTGGACACCATCATCGGCTATCCCACCATGCCGCGACCGCAGGTCTCGGCCGACCGGCCGCACGCGCCGCCGCCGGCCGCCGAGGTCACGCCGGGGCTGCGGCGGGTCAGCTAGGGGTCTCTCCGGGCGGGCGCCCTCGACACGCCCGCCCGGAACACCGGACAAGGGGCGGATCACTTCGCAGCGACGCCGCCCCGCGGCGTCCGAGACCCGGGTGCCCGCCCATGCTCGATCGTCGTCGCGTCCTGCTTGCCGGAGCCGCCGCAGCCGCGGCCGGCGCATCGCCGGCATGGGCCCAAGCCTCCGGCGAGGGGGCGCGGCTCACCGCCCTGCTGGACGCGGTCATGCAGCAGGCGCTGCAGGACTCGCCCCAGCTCCTGAGCATGACGGGCCTGGACACCGGTCCGAACGCTGCGGCCCGGGCGAAGCTGGACGACCGCTCCGACGCCGGGCTCGCCCGCCTGCGGCGCCTGTTCGAACGCCTCAAGGCCGACCTGACGACCTTCCGGCCGCAGTCCCTGTCGGGCCTCGACCTCGTCAACTACCGCTGCGCCGACTACCTGGCCGACAGCACCCTGGAGAGCTACGGCTTCCCCTACGGCGACCCCAGCGTCGGCGGGGCCGTGCCCTATGTGATCTCGCAGCTGTCGGGGAACTACCGGAACATCCCCTCCTTCCTGGCGAACCAGCACACCGTCGCCACCGCTGAGGATGCTGACGCCTACCTGTCCCGGCTCTCCGCCTTCGCCCGCACGCTGGATCAGGAGACCGAGCGCAGCCGTGCGCACTATGCCCGCGGCGCGACGCCGCCGGACTTCGTCCTGCGCGTCACCGAGACCCAGCTCGCCGGAATGATCGCGCTTGATCCGCGGCGCTCCGAGCTGGTGGAGAGCCTGGCCCGCCGGGCCGCCACCAAGGGCCTGGCGGGCGACTGGGAGGGCCGGGCGGCCGCCATCGTGCGCGACGAGGTCTTCCCCGCCATGTCCCGCCAACTGGCCCTGGTGCGCGCGGCCATGGCCGGCGCGACGCACGACGCGGGCTGCTGGCGGCTGCCGCAGGGCGAGGCCTACTACCGCTTCGCCGTGCGCGCCTTCACGACCACCGATATACCCGGCGACGAGATCCATCGCCTCGGGCTCGAACGGGTCGCCGCCCTGACCGGCCAGGCCAACGCCATCCTGAAGGCCCAGGGGCTGACCCAGGGCACGGTCGCCGAGCGCCTCGCCGCCATCCGCCGGCGGCCGGAGCAGCACTTCCCCAACACCGACGCGGGGCGGGCCGAGCTGCTGGCGCACCTCAACGGCATGGCAGCCCAGATGCAGACCCAGCTCCCCGCCTGGTTCGGGGCCCTGCCCAAGGCTCCGGTCGAGATCCAGCGGACGCCCACGAGCATCGAGGCCGGCGCGCCCGGCGGGACCTACCAGCCGCCGTCGGTCGACGGCTCGCGCCCCGGCGTCTTCCAGATCAACCTGCGGGACCTGAACGAGCAAGTCAGGTTGGACCTGCCGACCCTGGTGTTCCACGAGGTGCTGCCGGGCCACCATTTGCAGAACGCGCTGAGCCTGGAGGCCCCCGCCTTGCCGCTGATGCGGCGGATGCCCCTGTTCTCCGGCTATTCGGAAGGCTGGGCGCTGTACGCCGAACAGCTCGCCGACGAGATGGGCGTCTATCGCGACGATCCGCCGGGCCGCCTGGGCTACCTCGCGTCCCTGCTGTTCCGCGCCGCACGGCTGGTGGTGGACTCCGGCCTACACCACAAGCGCTGGAGCCGCGAGGCCGCGATCCGCTACATGGTCGAGACGTTGGGCGACGCCGAGAGCTCGGTCACCCGCGAGGTCGAGCGCTACTGCGTGCAGCCGGGCCAGGCCTGCGGCTACATGCTGGGCCAACAGGTGTTTCTGCGGGCTCGCGCCGCCTCCCAGGCAAGGCTTGGAGCGCGCTTCGATATCCGCGGCTTCCACGACGCGGCGCTGATGGCCGGCGCCATGCCGCTGGACGTGCTGGAACAACACCTCGCCAGCTGGACCGCGGCGCGGGCGGGCTAGACCAAGGTCGCTTCGAAACATCGGGAACCGTGGAACTGGCTTGAGCGTGGCGCATTGTGAAGCTGCGGCCTTCACCGGCCACTCGACATGGCGTTCGCCGGCCGCAGCGCTCTCGCCGAGAGGCGGGGGCGCTCTCTCGTAGGGCTTGCAACGAACGGAGGCCGTGGCGCTCGCCATGGAAGGCGCTTCATTCGTCAGGATGTTGCGCCTGGTGAGGCCCCCGACCTCGGCCCAGCGCCGGCGGTCGGGGGCCGCGCTCAAGCCTCCAAGCCCAGGCGAGCGCAGCCACCAGAATGCGCTGCGGCCAAGCTTGTTCCGTCAGAAGCTCGCGACCCGCATGGAACTCCGCTCCGGACCCGGCGCCGCTTCGCCGTCGGCGGGCCGCCGCCAGGCGACGCCCGCCTTCGCAGTGTCCGCCTCGCGCAGCATGGGACCCAGCGCCCGCCCGTCGACCCGGCAGATCGCCGTGCGTCCGGCGCCCTGGACGGTGCAGGTCGCGTCCTTGCCGAAGGCCACGCTCATCAACCCGCCCCAGGACGCCGCCGCGGGCGCATCGGCGAGGGTCACCAGCGTCCAACGCGAGGGATCGGTCCCTTGCGCGACGCAGAGCGATCGCCCGTCCACCACGTGCAGCACCGGGCCGCGGATCTCTTCGCCGGCGACCGGTGCCGCCCCATGACAGGGCGGCGCCTGCGCCATGGCCGCGCCGGCCGTGCCGAGGGTGAGCGCCAGAGCGAGAAGGAAGCTGTTCATGACGCCGTTTCCCGCAAGTCCCGTGCCGCGGCCCGATGGAGGGTCAACGCCGCCCCATGTGAATCGCTGCACGGGAATGCGGGTGTCCTGTACAGATCCGGGACATGAAGGCGCTCGTCGATCCCAACAACGCCCTGAGCCGCGGCCTGGCCCGCATCCGCACCCAGTTCCAGGTGCCGGATTCCTTCCCCGCCGAGGTCCTCGCCGCCGCCGACGCCGCGGCGAAACGGGCGCCCACCGAGCATGCCGACCGCACCGACTGGCGCTTCGTCACCCTGGACCCGGCCTCGTCCACCGACCTCGACCAGGCCTTCGACATCCAGCGGAGCGGCGCGGACCTGCTGCTGCACTACGCCATCGCCGACGTCGCGTGGTTCGTGGAGGACGGCGGCGCGATCGACGCCGAGGCCTGGCGGCGCGGCGCTACCCAGTACCTGCCCGACGGCAAGGCCGGCCTCTATCCGCCCGTGCTCAGCGAAGGGGCCGCCAGCCTGCTGCCGGCCGGGCCGCGGCCGGCCGTGATCTTCACCGTGCGCGTGCGCCCCGATGGCGAGGTGCGTCTGGACGGCGCCGAGCGGGCGATCGTCCGCAGCGCCGCCAAACTGGCCTACGACACCGTCCAGGCGTCCGACCTGCCGGCGGCGTTCGCCGAGCTGTCCGAGCGGATCCAGGCCGCCGAGGCGCGGCGCGGCGCGACCCGCGTCGACCCGCCCGAGCAGGAGGTCGCCGACCTGGGCGACGGCGGGCTGCAGCTTCGCTTCCGACCGCGCCTGGAATCCGAGGCCCGGAACGCCGCCCTGTCGCTGGCCTGCAACCTGGCGGTCGCCGCGGCCCTGCAGGCGCAGCGGACCGGCCTGTTCCGCGTCATGCCCGAGCCCGACGAGCGCGCCGTCAAACGGCTGCGGCGCACGGCGCGCGCGTTCGGCCTGCGATGGCCCGACATGGCCAGCCTCGCCCAGTTCGAACGCAGCCTGGATCCCGCCGACCCGAAACAGGCGGCGTTCATGCTCGCCGTGCGGCGCGCCGGGGCGCCGGCGTCCTACGAGCCCTACCGCGACGGGGTGACCCCTTGGCACGCGGCCATGGCCGCCACCTACGCCCACGCCACTGCGCCCTTGCGGCGCCTCGCCGACCGCTATGTGGTCCAGGCCACGCTGGCGATCGCCAACGGACGGCCCGTGCCGGAGGCGGCGGCCGAGGCCTTCACGAAGCTGCCCGCGGTCATGGCCCGGGGGGCGGCCTATGGCGGCCAGATCGAGCGGGCCGTCATCGACCTCGCCGAAACCGTGATGCTGCGCGGCCGCGAGGGCGAGGTCTTCCAGGCGGTGGTCACCGACGTCGACGAACGGGGGGCGCGCATGCAGCTCTGCGACCTGCCGGTGGTCGCCCGCATCGCCGCGCCCGGCGCCGGCCCCGGCGCGGACCTTCGCGTCCGCCTCGGCGCCGCTGACCCGGATCATCCCCCGGCGACGTTCGAGCGCGCCTAGCACGCGGCCTGCCTGTACCGCAGCGTCGGCGTCGGCCTTGCGGCGACGGTTTCCGTCTCCGGGACCGCGCAGGCGATCAGGCGGCCGGCGATGTCGCAGAGGGGATCCAGCACGTCGAGCCGGCGGATCCAGCCGTGGACCAGGACGTCGACCCCATAGAGCGTCCCCCAGACCTGGCCGGCGATCGAGGCGGTGGTGTCGCTGTCCCCGTCGTGGTTCGCCGCCAGCCGCAGCGCCTCCTCGAAGCTGTCCGCTCGCAGCGCGGCGTAGAGGCCGATCGCCAGGGCCTCCTCGCCGGTCCACCCCTGGCCCAGCTGCGCGATGGCCTCGCGGGGCGGCATATCGCCCGCCGCCAGGGCCCGCGCCGCCTGAACCGCCGCCAGAACCTCCTGCCCGCCGGCCGCCCCCTGCAGCCGGGCTTCCATCCGCGTCAGGGCCGCCGTCAGCGGCGCCTCGGCCAGCAGATCGCGCAGCAGGCTCGCGAGGGCCGCCGCGCTCAACCGCCCCGCGGGGTGGCCATGGGTGAGCGCCGCCGCCGCGTGCGCCAGGTGGAACGCCTCGTCCGCGTCGATCGCGGGCAGCAGGCCCAGCGGCGCCACGCGCATCACCGCGCCGCTTCCCTTGGAGTCGTTGATCGGCGCGGCCGGCGTCCCCCGCGCGCCCTGCCGCAGCGCCGCCAAGCAGGTGCTTCCCGGCGCCCGCACCGCCCACAGCTCGCGATACTGGCTGAGTCCGGTGGAGCCCGACATCCAGTCCTCCCGCTGGGTGCGGAACCAGGCCAGGTAGGCGTGGCGGATGCGCGCCAGCACTTCGCCGCGATTTCCCGCGCGCCCCGCTGCGGCCGCAGAGAGCAGGCCGTCGGCGGTGTAGAGCGTCATCTGAGTGTCGTCGCTGACGACCAGGCGTCCGGCCGAGCCCGGCGGTTCGGTGAGTCCCGCCGCGCCGAACGCCTCGCGCATCTCGATCCAGGATTTGAACTCGACCGGGTAGCCGAACGCGTCGCCCAGGGCCCCGCCCAGCAGGCAGCCCAGGATCCGTCCCGCCAGGGGGTGGTCCTGGACGGCGCCGCCGGCCGGGCCCGCGGCGCGCGGCTGGCCGGTGGAGGTCGTCGCCGCCATCCGCGGGGCCCGGGCCTTGGCCGCGGCCTCGCTGGCGGGGACGCCCAGCTCGGTCAGCAGCCGGGCCGCCATCCACCGGGCCCGCGCGCCGCCCGCGTCGCAATGGATCAGCACCCGGCCGCCCCGCCGCAGGATCGCCCTCAGCCGATGGCCGGCGTAGGTCCACAAACGCTCGAAGCGGCCGTCCGGCGGGGCGCCGACGCGCAGGGCGATGTGGTGCCACTGGGGCGTCAGGCCGGCCAGCATCTCCGGAAGGTCGGCGCGGCCCAGCAGCCGGAGCTCCTGCGCCGACATCAGGGTGACGATGGCGTCGGGCCGGAAGGCCGCCACCGCCTCGAGGTCCTCCTCTAGCGTCGCCGGCCCGCAGCCGGGGCAGGCCGAGACCCCGATCATCGCCCGACCGTGAGCGATCGGCTCGATGCGGAACGATTGCGGTGCGCAGGCGAGACTCATGGCCGGACCCTCGATTGACACGGAGGCAAACTGACTTAGTGTGCGATTCACACTTACCCGCCCGGACTTAGTGTCGTCAATACACGAACATGGCCTATACGTACGAATATCCCCATCCCGCCGTCGCCACGGACATCGCCGTTTTCACCCTGCGGCGTGGCGCGCTGAATGTTCTCCTGATCGAGCGGGGGGCCGAGCCCTACCGGGGCGCATGGGCGCTGCCGGGCGGCTTCCTCCAGCCCGACGAAGAGCTGGACCAGTGCGCGCGCCGCGAGCTGCTCGAGGAGACCGGCGTCGACGCCGACCTGCTCCTGCACTTCGCCAACTTCAGCGCGCCCGAGCGCGATCCGCGCGAGCGGGTGATTTCCGTGGCCTACCTGGCCCTGCTGCCGTCGGACGAGCTGCGCCTCGAGGCCAGCACCGACGCGGCCCAGGCCCGCTGGTTCGCGGTCGACAGCCTGCCCCTGCTCGCCTTCGACCACGGCGAAATCCTGCGCCGCGCGCTCGAGGTGCTGGGCGCCAGGGCGCGGCAGGTCTCGCCGCTGTTCGCGCTGCTGCCGGCCCGGTTCACCCTGAGCCAGTTGCAGAGCGCCTATGAGGCGGTCACCGGCGAGGACGCCGAGAAGCGCAACTTCCGCAAGATGGTCGCCACGCTCGGCTGCGTGCGCGAGACGGAGGACTTCGCCCATGGCGCCCACCGCCCCGCCCGCCTGTACGAAGCGGCCGCCTGAGCCGCCTCGGCCCGCGTCGGGATCAGGCCTCCACGCGTTCCCGCGAGACCTGGCCTTCCCACTCAGGCGCGCCGAAGGGCTGCTCGTACTTGAAGCTGAGCCGCAGCTTGGTGCGGAAGCTCTCGATGCCGCCGTCGTCCCGGAGGGTGAGGTCCTGCTCCACCACCTCGGCGACGCGCAGGTCCCGCAGGGACCGCGACGCGGCCGCCACGGCCTGCTGGGCCGCGTCCTCCCAGCTCGTGGGGCTGGTGCCGATGACTTCCGTGACCCGATAGACGCTCATGGCGCACCTCCGCGGGGCTTGGCGTCAGGAACTGACGCAGCTAGGCCGCTGGCGGCGCGCCGATCGGCCCGCCGGCCGTCGATCCTGCCACCAGCCTGCGCCTGCCGACGCCGCGAGGCAACGGCCGCGAGGCCCGCGGCCCTTTCCCAATCGCCAACCTCGGATAATCCTGTTCTCTACTGGGATGTGGTCCCGGTAGGGTGTTGCGTATGGCAGAGGGAGAGCGCCGAAGATTGCGGCCGTTCCCTTGCGTTCGGCTGGAGTTCGACCGCGACGGCGTGAGCACGGTCGTGCTCGAACACATCCCTGTGGCGAAGGGACACTACGGCGCGCCGCCGCCCCTCGTCCGCACAGCCGGCCTCGGCGAGCTCAAGCGGATCCTGGACGCCGCGGCGCTACGCCATGCCGACCTCCGCCACGACATCGTCGAGCAGGAGGCGGTGCTGGCCGAGGTGCGCGCCAGGCTGCGGCGGGCGCAGATCTTCCTGATGCGGCTGGCCATGGCCGATCGCGTCCGCAGCCTCGCCGAGACCGGCCAGGCGGCGATCGCCGCGATCGCGCGCGACCGGGCCGAGCTCGAGGCGGGCCGGGTCGAGGTCCAGTTCGCAGTCGACACCGCCACCGCGGCCACCTACGCCGCCCTGACCCGCGCGTTCGAAGACCTCGCCGGCTATGGCCGCATCTGGGACGCCGGCGCGGTCACGGCGGAGGGCGAGGTGGGCCGTGTCCCCGTGGCGTTCTCGGTGGGGACCTCCGACATCGTGGCCTGCCGCGAGGACGTGCTGCTGGCGCCCGGGGGCGGCGGGTGGGCGCTGCAGATCTTCCCGGGGTTCATCCTGCTGCGCGAGGCGGCCGACGCCGTCGTGCTCGAGCACGGCGACACGGTGCTGGAGGTCACGCCCGCCCGCTTCGTCGAGGAGGAGGCGGTTCCCGGCGACGCCAAGGTCGTGGGCGAGGCCTGGCCAACCGAAGGCGCCGGGGCGGAGGGCAAGCCGCCGCTGCCGGTCGTCGAGTACGGCGAGCTGTCGCTCAGCGCTCCGGGCGGCCAGCTGGCGGCCTATGTGTTCTCCAGCTACGCCAAGGCGCACGTCTTCGCGGAAGCCTACGAGGACCACAAGCGCGCCCTGGCCGCGATCACCGAGCCCGATGCGCCGCCGCCCGAGGCCGGCCCGCGGCCCCCCGTCCCGCCCCCGGAACCGCCGCTGGACATCCGGCCGCGAGAGGGGCTGTGGCTGGACTGGCTGGCCGTCGTGCTGCTGGTCTTCCTGCTGGGCCTGCCCTTCGCACTGCATCGCCCCGCCCCGCCGCCGCCCGGCGCACCGCCCGCGAAGGCGGTCCTCGCCGCGCCGCTCGCCGAGGCGAAACCGGCCCAGGCCAAGGACCGTACCGCCGCCCGGCCGGCCCCGAAGCCGAAGCGCGCCGCCAAGGCGAAGGCGCCGCGCCCCAAGGCCGGCGAGCCCTGCGGCTTGGTCCGCCAGCCCGACGGCGTGCTGAAGCTCGTCCCGTGCCCCGCCGGCGCCACGCCCTGAACCGCGTGCGACGCGCCTCGTCCGAATCTGCCGTTCGGCCGTACAAGTGGGTTCCTGATCCGACTGGAGACCTGCCCGGATGCGCGTCCTGCGTTTCGCCCCCGTTCTCGCCCTGGCCCTCGCCGCACTGCTCGCCCCGGCCGCCGCCTCCGCCCAGAGCACCGCCGAACAGATGCTCGACACCGCCAGGAAGATCCGCGCCAGCGCCGAGCAGTTGAAGGACACCCTGCCGGCCGAGGACCGCGCCCGGATGATCCAACAGGCCGAGGAGATCGAGAGGGGCGTCCGCGAAGGCGCCTATTCCACAGCCGTTCCCAAGAAGGGGCCCAGCCTCTCGGAGCGCCTCCTCGCCGCCCACGGCGGGCGCCTCGAATGGCTGACCCCCACCGG
>Ga0209257_1002160_pt1 | contig 20420 bp, 21 predicted proteins | sample AraplaCvi_mCL_r2_FD_184277 | JGI IMG/M metagenome (GOLD analysis project Ga0209257, IMG submission 184277) | Arabidopsis root microbial communities from North Carolina, USA - plate scrape MF_Cvi_mCL_r2 (SPAdes) (version 2) | ecosystem: Host-associated > Plants > Roots > Endosphere | place: USA...
TGGCGCGGCCTCCATGGCCTGTCCTGGGTGATCCCGACCGGGACCTACTGGCTGAGCTTCGAGACGCGGCCGGGCCAGACGTTCGACGGCGTGGGCGGCGTCCCGCTCACGCCTGCCGCCTACGCCTTCCAGCAGCCGCCCGGCACGCCCTGGTACGTGTTCGGGCCCGACCTCGGCGTCACCGGCCGCATCTCCGGCGAGGCCGCGGTCCCGGAACCCGCCACCTGGGCGCTGATGATCCTCGGCTTCGGGCTGGCCGGAGCTGCGCTGCGGCGATCCCCGCGCGGGAGCAAATCAGCTTACGAACCGCGCGTAGGGAGGCTCGCGTGGAATCGCTGGAAGTCATCGCCAGGCCGCATTTCGCCAAGGACGACCTCGCCTGGCTGACCGACATCCGCTCGCGGCGCGCCGGCAGCCGCGGCCCGCCGTATTTCACGCTGATCTTCCACGGCGCCCAGATGACGCCGAGCGCCTTCGCCGAGCAGGTGCGCACGGTGGCCGCCGGTGTGCCGCGCATCCGCTTCCGCCTCCGCTCGGCACTGGTCGTGCCGGAACCCATGGTGGGCCGGTTCCACGTGTTTCTGATCCCCGACGAAGGCTTCGGCGCCATCCTCAAGCTACACGACGCGCTGCACGTCGGCGGGATCGAGGCCACGCTGCGGTCGGACACGCCCTACCTGCCCCACATCACGGTCGCCACAACGACCAGCCACGAGGCGGCCCGCAAGCTGGCCCAGGCGCTGAACATGGGCGGCATCGACATCGCCGGCCATATCGAAGCCTTGGAGGTCGAACGGCGCGCGGGCGACGTGATCCGCAAGGTGGCGGAGGTTCCGCTGGCGAAGAGCGGCTGGTTCAACTGATCATACAAAGGATCTATGGCATCCACTAGAAGGATCAATTTTCCTTTTGACAGAACCAGGCGCAACGTCTCTCCACACCGCGAAGAGAGACATGCCATGGACAAGCCCAAGACCCTGACCACCGCCGCCGGCATCCCGGTGTCGGACAACCAGAACAGCCTCACGGCCGGCCCGCGCGGCCCGCTGCTGGTCCAGGACCTGCACCTCTTCGAGAAGCACGCGCACTTCAACCGCGAGCGCATCCCCGAGCGCGTGGTCCACGCCAAGGGCTCGGCGGCGCACGGGACCTTCACCGTCACCCAGGACATCACCCGCTACACCCGCGCCGACCTGTTCTCGGCGATCGGCAAACAGACCGACATCTTCCTGCGTTTCTCCACCGTGGCCGGCGAACGCGGCGCGGCGGACGCCGAGCGCGACGTGCGCGGCTGGGCGCTGAAGTTCTATACCGAGCAGGGAAACTGGGACCTGGTGGGCAACAACACGCCCGTCTTCTTCGTCCGCGACCCGCTGAAGTTCCCCGACTTCATCCACACCCAGAAGCGCGACCCGCGCTCGAACCTGCGCAATCCGACCGCCATGTGGGACTTCTGGAGCCTGAGCCCTGAGAGCCTGCACCAGGTGACGATCTTGTTCTCGGACCGCGGCGTCCCGAAAAGCTACCGGCACATGCACGGGTTCGGCTCGCACACGTACAGCTTCCTGAACGCCGCCAATGAGCGGTTCTGGGTGAAGTTCCACTTCAAGACCCAGCAGGGCATCCAGAACCTGACCAACGCCGAGGCCGCGGCCCTGGTGGCGGGCGATCGCGAGACGCACCAGCGCGACCTGTTCGAGGCCATCGAGCGCGGCGATTTCCCGAAGTGGACGGTCTACGTCCAGATCATGCCCGAGGCCGAGGCCGAGACCACGCCCTACAACCCGTTCGACCTGACCAAGGTGTGGCCACACGCCGAATACCCGCTGATCGAGGTGGGCGTGCTGGAGCTGAACCGGAACCCGGACAACTATCATGCCGAGGTGGAGCAATCGACGTTCTCGCCGGCCAACGTGGTCCCGGGCGTCGGCTACAGCCCCGACAAGATGCTACAGTTCCGGCTGTTCTCCTACGCCGACGCGCATCGCTACCGGGTGGGCACGAACGCCGAGGCCCTGCCGGTCAACCGGCCGAAGAGCCCGGTCAACAGCTACCACCGCGACGGCCAGATGCGCTTCGACGGCAACGGCGGCGGCTCGGTGAACTACGAGCCCAACAGCTTCGGCGGGCCCAAGGAGGATCCGTCCTTCCGCGAGCCGCCGCTGAAGATCTCGGGCGACGCCGACCGCTACGACCACCGCGCCGGCAACGACGACTACGGCCAGGCGGGCGCCCTGTTCCGCCTGATGAGCGACGACCAGAAGCGCCAGCTGATGGACAACATCGCCGCCGCCATGGCCGGCGTGCCGGAGGCGATCCTGCGCCGCCAGATCGCCCACTTCGCCAAGGCCGACCCGGCCTATGGCGCGGGCGTGGCCCAGCGGGTCGGCCTGGCGGCGCTGGAGCCGGCCGAATAGCCGCTACCGCAGGAGGGTGGCCACCGCGTTCAACACGAGGTCGGCCACCAGCCCGTTGTCCCGCCGCACGAGGTAGGCGTCGCCGTCCACCAGGACCCAGCGATACCCCGGAGGCGGCGGGCGCAGGTGATAGCGGGCCGGCTCGACGATGTAATAGGTCGAGACCGCATAATAGCTCGACGGCAGCCGCTCGCCCCGCCGCCACATCTTCTTGGCCTGGCCGGGCGGCATGCCGTGCGGCTTCTTGTCGAGGCCGGGCGGACCGCCATGGGGATGGCCGCCGGGCGGGTCGGCCAGCGCCGCCGACGATGCGCCGAACATCGCCGCCGCGGCGAGGAACAGGACGGTGATCTTCATCTGGGGTCTCCAGGACCAAGCTTCGCCGCGAAGAACGGCTAGCGCCGGGCCGGGTTCAATCGGAAGCCCAGGCCGCCACGGCGAAGTAGGACGACGGGAGGGGGTCGCCTCACGCCTCGATGGGGTTCCCCTTCATCTCCTTGACGAAGAAGAAGCCTACGACCGCGGTGAAGGCCGCTACGGCGATCGGGTACCAGAGGCCGTAGTAGATGTTGCCCGTGGCGGCGACCATGGCGAAGGCCGTGGTGGGCAGGAAGCCGCCCAGCCAGCCGTTTCCCAGGTGGTAGGGCAGCGACATCGAGGTGTAGCGGATCCGCGCCGGGAACATCTCCACCAGCGCCGCGGCGATCGGGCCGTAGACCATGGTCACGTAGATCACCAGCAGCCAGAGCAGGAAGACCACCATCGGCTTGTTGACCAGGGCGGAGTCGGCCTTGGCCGGATAGCCCGCGGTCTTGAGGACGGCCCCCAGCTCCTTGGTCCAGGCGGCCTTGCGATCGGCGAAGTCCTTCCTGGGCAGGCCCGCGCCCTCGAAGCTGGCCAGTTGGGCGGTCCCCACCTGTACCACCGCCACCGAGCCGGCCGGGGCCGCGCGGTTCTCGTAGGAGACCCCGGCGCTCGCCAGCGCACCCTTGGCGACGTCGCAGGCGCTGGTGAAGGCGGTCTTGCCCACCGGGTCGAACTGCAGGGCGCAGGTGGCGGGGTCGGCGATCACCAGCACCGGCGCCGAGGCCGTGGCCTGGGCCAGCTGCGGATTGGCGGCGGCCGTCAGCGTCTTGAAGATCGGGAAATACGTCAGCGCCGCCAGCACGCAGCCGGCCAGGATCACCGGCTTGCGGCCGATCCTGTCCGACAGCCAGCCGAACACCACGAAGAACGGCGTGCCCAGCACCAGGGCGACGGCCACCAGGGTGTTGGTCAGCGCCCCGTCGACCTTCAGCATCTTCTCCAGGAAGAACAGGGCGTAGAACTGGCCGGTGTACCAGACCACCGCCTGGCCGGCGGTGAGGCCCGCCAGCGCCAGGATCACCAGCTTCAGGTTGGGCCAGTTACCGAAGGCGTCGGTCAGCGGCTGCTTCGAGCTCTTGCCCTCGTCGACCATCTTCTTGAACACCGGGCTCTCGTTGAGCCGCAGCCGGATCCACAGCGAGACGCCCAGCAGCAGGATCGAGACCAGGAACGGGATCCGCCAACCCCAGGCCTTGAAGGCGTCCTCGCCGATGTTGGTGCGGACCAGCAGGATGACGACCAGGCTGAGGAACAGGCCGAAGGTGGCCGTGGTCTGGATCCAGCTGGTGTAGAGGCCGCGCTTGCCCTCGGGCGCGTGCTCGGCGACGTAGGTCGCGGCCCCGCCGTACTCCCCGCCCAGCGCCAGACCCTGGATGAGGCGCAGGGTGATCAGCAGGATCGGGGCGGCGACGCCGATGGTCTCATAGCTGGGCAGCAGGCCCACCACGAAGGTGGAGAGGCCCATCAGCAGCATGGTCACCAGGAAGGTGTTCTTCCGCCCCCAGAGGTCGCCCAGGCGGCCGAAGACGATGGCCCCGAACGGCCGGACCGCGAAGCCGGCGGCGAACGCCAGCAGGGCGAAGATGTAGCCGGTGGTCTCGTTCACGCCGGAGAAGAAGTGCTGGGTGATGAAGCCGGCCAGCGAGCCGTAGAGGTAGAAATCGTACCACTCGAACACCGTGCCGACCGAGGCCCCGGCGACCACCGTCACATTGGACCCCGCCCGCGCCGGCGCGCCTGCTTCCGCCTCAGCCACAGCCATGCCCGTCTCCCCTTGCGCCTGTCGGCCGGGACCCTAGGGCGGTGATCCGCAGTGAGGCAATGGTCCTTCTCCCCCTGCGGGAGGAGGTGGCCTGCACAGCAGGCCGGATGAGGGGTCGCGCCGACCTCGGGTGATGAAAAAAGGGCCGCCACGGATGCCTCCGTGCGACCCCTCATCCGTCAGCCTGCGGCTGACACCTTCTCCCGCAAGGGGAGAAGGCATTCCGGACCCTACCCTTCCGCCAACTCGCCCATGGCGCTCTGCAGGTAGTTGTGCTCGCCTAGGCTCTTCACGAGGCTGATCTGGGTCTCGAGGAAGTCGATGTGCTCCTCGGTGTCCCTGAGGATCTCGGTCAGGATCTCGCGAGAAACGAAATCGGCCGAGGCCTCGCACAGCTTGACGCCTTCGATCAGGGTCACCCGCCCGCCAGTTTCGACACCCAGGTCGGCGGCCAGACCCTCGGCGACCGACTCCCCAATCGACAACTTGTGCAGGTCCTGCAGGTTGGGCAGGCCGTCCAGGAACAGGATGCGCTTGATGAGCTTGTCGGCGTGCTTCATCTCGCCGATCGACTCTTCATAGGTGATCTTGCCGAGACGGGCGAAACCCCAGTTCTCGTACATGCGCGCATGCAGGTAATACTGATTGACCGCGGTCAGCTCATTGGTGAGCACTGCGTTCAACAGCTTGATGATCGCCTTGTCGCCCTTCACCGCGAAGCCTCCGTCCAGTCACTGAACGCGGGAATGCCTCCCGCCGGCACGCGATGTCAAAGACAATGTCTGCGAGTGATTTGCGGTTGCTAAGAAACTCGCGAAATCGGCTGCGAATGATTTTCGATTGCCGAAAACTCCGCAGAAATCGGGCTACTCGGCCGCGAACCGCAGCGCTTCGTGTTCCTCGTGGAGGATCTTGCGCATGTCGCAGACGCAGCGGGCGCACTGGACGGCGGAGTCGCAGGCCTTGAAGATCTGCGCCGGCCGATGCGCGCCGGCGGCGATGGCCGCGCGGACCTCGCGCTCACGGATGCCATTGCAATTGCAGACGTACATGGGCGCGCGAGCGGCTCCTGGTTGGTGTCTTAAATCTAGCGTTCTGCGATTAAGTTTGCAAGTCATTCGCAAACCATGGTGAACGCCGGTCACCTGCGACCGGATGTCGCGGAGACCGCGGCCAAGCTTGGGCGTTGTTGACGGCGGGAGCTGCTCGGGACCGCGGGAGACGGGTCCGGCAGGCTCCCCCTGGGGACGGCGATGGATCTCGACGCACTCATACTGTCGCGGCTGCAGTTCGCGTTCACGATCGCGTTCCACATCATCTTCCCGAGCTTCACGATCGGCCTGGCCAGCTTCCTGGCGGTGCTGGAAGGCCTCTGGCTGGCCACGAAGAACGAGGCGTTCAAGTCGCTCTACCTGTTCTGGGTGAAGATCTTCGCGATCTCGTTCGGCATGGGCGTCGTCTCGGGCGTGGTGCTGAGCTACCAGCTGGGCACCAACTGGAGCGTCTTCTCCGCCGTCGCCTCGCCGGTGATCGGACCCCTGCTGGCCTTCGAGGTGCTGGCGGCCTTCTTCCTGGAAGCCTCATTCCTGGGCGTGATGCTGTTCGGCTGGAAGAAGGTGGGCCCCGGCCTGCACTTCACGTCCACGGCGTTGGTGGCGGTCGGCACCCTGATCTCCGCCTTCTGGATCATCTCGGCCAACAGCTGGATGCAGCATCCGACCGGCTTCACCACCCTGCCCGACGGCACGCTGCGCGCGGTGGACTGGGCGCAGGTGATCTTCTCGCCGACCTTCCCCGAACGGTTCGCGCACATGGTGCTGGCGGCCTATCTGACCACTGCCCTGGTGGTGGGCGCGGCCTCGGCCTGGCGGATCCTGCGCCGGGGCCCTGACCAGGAACCCCGCCTGGGCCTGCGCATGGCCATCGGCATGTTCGCCATCGTGGCGCCGCTGCAGCTCGTCGTGGGCGACCTCTCCGGCAAGGAAGTGCTGTACGTCCAACCGGCCAAGCTGGCCGCCATCGAGGCGTTCTGGGAGACCCGGACCGAGCAGCCCTTCCACATCGCCGCCTGGCCCGATCGCGCGGCCGAGCGCAACCGCGTGGAGATCTCCATCCCCAAACTCGGCAGCCTGATCACCGCCGGCAGCATCTCGGCCGAGGTGAAGGGCCTGAAGGACTTCGCGCCACAGGACCGGCCGCCGGTGTTCATCGTCTTCTGGGCGTTCCGGGTGATGGTGGGCCTAGGCCTGCTGATGATCGGCCTGGGCGCCTGGGGCGGTTGGCTGCTCTGGCGCACACAGGGACCCGAGTACAACCAGCCGTTCCTCTGGGCCGCCGTGGCGATGGGCCCGGCCGGATTCGTGGCGGTGATCTCGGGCTGGATCGTCGCCGAGGTGGGCCGCCAACCCTATGTGATCTACGGCGTGCTGCGGACCGCCGACGCCGTCTCGCCCGTGGGCGCCGGCCAGGTCTCGGCCTCGCTGCTCGCCTTCATGATCGTCTACGCCGTAATCTTCAGCGTCGGCGTGCTCTACATCCTGCGTCTGATCGCCCAGGGGCCGGAAACGCCGTCGGCGGAGAGCGACGAGCCGCCAGGCAATCCGCTCGCCGCCGGCGCGAAGGAGGTCGCGCCATGAGCCTCGACCTGCCCCTGGTCTGGGCCGGGATCATCGCCACCGCCGTGCTGCTGTACGTGCTGCTGGACGGCTTCGACCTGGGGATCGGCATCCTCTTCCCGTTCGCCGGCTCCTCGGCCGAGCAGGACGTGATGATGGATTCCATCGCCCCGGTCTGGGACGGCAACGAGACCTGGCTGGTGCTGGGCGGCGGCGGCCTCTTCGCCGCCTTCCCGTTCGCCTATGCGGCGCTGATGCCGGCGCTGTACCTGCCGATCATCCTGATGCTGCTGGCCCTGATCCTGCGCGGGGTGGCGTTCGAGTTCCGCCACCACGGCCGGGCGCGCGGCAAGGCGTTCTGGACGGCGGCCTTCGCCGGCGGCTCCGTCGCCGCGACCTTGGCCCAGGGCCTGGTGCTGGGCGGCTTCATCCAGGGCGTGACCCTGCAGGGCAAGGCGTTCGCCGGCGGACCGTTCGACTGGCTGACGCCCTACAGCCTGCTGGTGGCCGTGGGCCTGCTGGCCGGCTACGCGCTGCTGGGCGCCTGCTGGCTGATCTGGCGCACCGAGGGCGAGCTGCAGGTCCGCGCCCGCCGCTGGGGCTGGATCGCCGCCGGGGCGACGGCCGCCCTGCTGGCGGTGGTCAGCCTGGCCACCCTGTTCGTCCATCCGCGCATCGCGGTGCGCTGGGGCTTCGAGGACGGCGCGTTCGATTTCGCGAAACTCGTTCCCCTGCTGCCGATCCCGCTGCTGGGCCTGGTGGGGCTGGGGGTCGTGGCGCTGGGCCTGCGCCGCGCGCATCACGCCACCTCGCTGGTCGGGGCCTACCTGGTCTTCCTGTCGGGCTACATCGGCCTGGCCGTAGGGTTCTTCCCCAACATCGTGCCCTACGGCATGGACTTCCGGCAGGCGGCCAACGCCGACAACGCGCTGGGCCTGATGCTTGCGGGCGTGGCGGTGCTCCTGCCGGCCATCCTGGGCTATACCGTCTGGGTGTACTGGCTGTTCCGCGGCAAGGTGGGAGGCGATGCGGGCTATCATTGAACCTCCGCCGGAAGCCGGCGACGCCCTGCCGCCGCTGTGGAAGCGCCTGGCCTGGTTCGCGGGCCTGTCCCTGACCGGGGCGCTCTCGTGCGCCGCCATCGCCTACGCGCTGAAGATGCTGCTGCGCTGAGCGCGGCCGCGTGTATTTAGGGCCATGGCCCCGCCGCTTTGCCGCCTCTACCTGATCACCCCGCCGCGCCTGGACGACCTGGCCGCCTTCGGCCACGTCCTGGCCCATGCGCTGGACGCCGGCGACGTGGCGGCGCTGCAGATCCGGTTGAAGGACGTCCCGGACGAGGTGATCGCGGCCGCCGTCGACGCCCTCATGCCCATCGCCCAGGCGCGCGGGCTGGCGGTGATCCTGAACGACCGGCCGGACCTGGCCGCGCGCCTGGGCTGCGACGGCGTCCACGTCGGCCAGTCCGACGCCAGCTACTCCGAGGCGCGCCGCGCGATGGGCAAGGACCGGATGGTCGGCGTCACCTGCCACGACAGCCGCCACCTGGCTATGGAGGCGGCGGAGGCCGGCGCGGACTACGTGGCCTTCGGCGCCTTCTTCCCCACGACCACCAAGGACGCGCTCACTCGCGCCGAGCCCGAGATCCTGACCATCTGGCAGGAGACGATGGAGGTTCCCTGCGTGGCCATCGGCGGGATCACCGCAGAGAACGCCCGCGGCCTGGCCGCCGCCGGCGCGGATTTCCTGGCCGTTTCGGCCGGCGTCTGGAGCCACGGCGACGGCCCCGCCGCGGCGGTGAAGGCGATCAACGCCGAGATCGCGGCGGGACTGGCCGAGCGAGGCTAGTCGGGCGCGTCCTCGTACTCCGGCAGGCCCTCGGGCGGCCTGACGAACGGGTGGCGGGTCGCGGTGTGGACCATGCGCTGCGGCGACGGCAGTGTCGGGTCGGCGAAGGCGCCGCCCGCCACGCCGATGACGTCGTCCTCCTCGTCCGGAACCCACCAGATGTTCGAGCCACAGCGAGGGCAGAAGTGGAATGTCGTCGACCCGTCCGGGTGGTGGAAGGTCTGAACCCTCCCCTGGCGCGCGGTCATCTGGCCCGGGCGATAGTAGACCGTGACGCCGAAGAAGCCGCCCGTGCGCCGCTGGCAGCGGGTGCAGCAGCAGCTCGACACCATCATCGGCTCGCCGCGCATCGTCACGGAGAGTTCGCCGCACCAGCAGGTCGCATCCCGATCCATCCGGACTCTCCTTGCTTTCACATCGGCCCGACACTAGGTTCCGCGCCCTCTATCCCCGGCCGAGATCTTTTGAAACCGTGAGCACCCAATCCGCCCTTCTGAAGGTGATGAGCGACGCTGCGCGCAAGGCGGCGCGTGGGCTCAACCGCGATTTCGGCGAGCTCGCCGAGCTGCAGGTGGCCAAGAAGGCGCCGGCCGACTTCGTGTCGGCGGCCGACCTCAAGGCGGAACAGGTGATCTTCGAGGCGCTGACCAAGGCGCGGCCCGGCTACAGCTTCCACGGGGAAGAGCGCGGGCTGATCGCGGGTACGGACAAGACCCATACCTGGATCGTCGACCCGCTGGACGGCACGACGAACTTCCTGCACGCCATCCCGCACTTCGCCATCAACATCGCCCTGGAGCGTGAGGGCGTGGGCGTGGTGGCGGCGGTCACCTACAATCCGATCACCAACGAGCTCTTCTGGGCCGAGAAGGGCAAAGGCGCGTTCGTCAACGACCACCGCCTGCGCGTGGCCGCCCGCCAGCGGATGGAAGAGGCGGTGCTGGCCACCGGCATCCCGTTCATGGGCCACGGCCAGCACGCGACGTTCCTGAAGGAACTGCACCAGATGACCCAGCGGGTAGCGGGCGTGCGCCGCTTCGGCGCCGCGTCGCTGGACCTGGCCTGGGTCGCGGCCGGCCGCTTCGACGGCTACTGGGAGCGCGACCTGAAGCCCTGGGACCTGGCCTCCGGGATCCTGCTGGTCACCGAGGCCGGCGGCAAGGTGACCAACGCGGAGGGCGAGCAGGACGTGCTGGGCCAGGGGTCGGTGGTCGCCTCCAACCTCGACCTGCACCCGCAGATCGTCAGTCGCCTGACTGCCGCAAAATAGCGGCTAAGGTGGGGTCATGAGCATGACCCGCCGCACCCTGACCGCCCTGGCCGCCGCAGCAGCCACCACGCCCGCCTTCGCCCGGCCGAAGGCGAAGCCCGTCGTCATCGCCCACCGCGGCGCCAGCGGCGAGCGGCCCGAGCACACGCTGATGGCCTACCGCCTGGCCATCGACGAGGGCGCCGACTTCATCGAGCCCGACCTGGTCGCGACCAGGGACGGCCACCTGGTGGTCCGCCACGAGAACGAGATCGCCGGGACCACCGACGTCGCCAGCCGGCCCGAGTTCGCCGCGCGCAAGGCCGAGAAGGTGATCGACGGCCAGAAGATCAGCGGCTGGTTCACCGAGGACTTCACCCTGGCAGAGCTGAAGACGCTGCGCGCCCGCGAGCGGCTGCCGCAGTTGCGGCCCGGCAGCACGAAATTCGACGGCCAGGAGCCGATCGTCACCTACCAGGAGGTCGTCGACCTGGCGAAGGCCGAGAGCAAACGGGTGGGCCGCACCATCGGGACCTATCCGGAGATGAAGCATCCGACCTATTTCGCCGGGATCGGCCTGCCGCTGGAGAGGCGGCTGGCGGAGGCGCTGAAGGCGAACGGCCTGAATTCGAAGGCGGCGCCCGTCTTCGTGCAGTGCTTCGAGGTCGAGCCGCTGAAGGCGATCGGCAAGCTGGTCCAGAGCCGCCGGGTGATGCTGGTCGGTCAGGGCCCGGCCCCGGTGGATGTGAAGTCGTCGGCCGGGATCAAGGCCATCGCCGCCTTCGCCGAGGGGCTTGGGCCGGAGTGGCCGCTGGTGATCCCGACGGCGGGCGGCGTGCTTGGAGCGCCGACCGCCCTGGTGGCCGACGCCCACGCCGCCGGCATCGCCGTCCACCCCTGGACCGTGCGGGCCGAGAACGCCTTCCTGCCCAAGAGCCTGCAGCGCGGCGAGGGGCCGGCCGCCCACGGCGACGCCGAGGCGGTGTTCAGGGCGCTCTACGCCGCCGGCGTCGACGGCCTGTTCAGCGATTTCCCGGGGCTGGCGGTGAAGGCGCTGGGCTGACCAACCAAACGCCGTCATCGCACGGTCGGCCGCAGGCCGAGCCGGGGGACCCAAGCTGACTCACAGGGCGCAGCGGGCTCGGCTTGGGTCCCCCGGTACGCTGCGCGTCCGTGGGATGACGAGTTTGAGTTAAGCCGCCTCGAACTGCAGCGCCGCCAACCGCGCATAGAGCCCGCTCTTCGCCACCAGGTCGCTGTGGGTCCCCTCCTCCACCACGCGGCCGTCGTCCATGACCACGATGCGGTCGGCCTTGAGCACGGTGGCCAGGCGGTGGGCGATGACCAGGGTGGTGTGGCCCTTCATGGCCTCGTCCAGCGCGCGCTGCACCAGGTGCTCGTTCTCGGCGTCCAGGGCGCTGGTGGCCTCGTCCAGCAGCAGGATCGGGGTCTCGCGGATCAGGGCGCGGGCGATCGCCAGGCGCTGGCGCTGGCCGCCGGAGAGCGTGCGGGCGCGATCGCCGACCAGGGTCTCCAAGCCCTGGGGCAGCGACGACAGGAACCCTTCGGCCTGAGCGGCGCGGACCACGGCACGGACCTCGTCGTCGGTGGCGTCCTCGCGCCCGAAGCGGATGTTGTCGGCGGCCGAGCCGGAGAACAGCGGGCTGTCCTGCGCCACCAGGGCCATGCGGGCGCGCACGTCCACGGGATCGGCGTCGCGCAGGTCCACGCTGTCCAGCAGGATCCGCCCGGCCTGTGGGTCGTAGAACCGCAGCAGCAGGCGGAAGACGGTGCTCTTGCCGGCGCCCGACGGCCCCACCAGCGCCACCCGTTCGCCGGGGCGCACGGTCAGCGAGAAGCCATTGAGCGCCGGAAGCTCGGGACGGCCGGGATAGGCGAAGGTGACATCGTCGAACGCCACCTCGCCGCGCGGCGGGACCGGCAGCGGCGTCGGATTCGGCGGCGCCGCGACACCGGGCCGGGCGTCCAGCAGCTCGCCGACCCGCTCCATGGCCCCGGCCGCCTTCTGGACGTCACCCCAGGTCTCGCCCAGCGCACTGACCGAGCCGGCGGCCATCACCGATAGGAAGGCGAACTGGAAGAGCGCGCCCCAGCTGATGTCGCCGCGCAGGCCGGCGTGCACGCCCAGCCAGAAGACGCCGACGATGCCGCCGAACACCAGGACGATGACCGCCGCGGTCATGGCCGCCCGGGTGGTGATCCGCCGCATCTGGGCGCGGAACGCCTGCTCCACGGCGCCGCCGAAGCGATCCGCTGCGGCGCGCTCGCGTCCGAAGGCCTGTACGGTCTCGAGCGCATCCAGGCTCTCGCCGGCCGAGCCCACGGCGTCGGCGAACCGGTCCTGGGCTGAGGCGGTCAGCTTGCGCACCCGGCGGCCGAACAGGAACAGCGGCGCGAGCACGAAGGGGAAGGTCAGCAGCACCAGGCCCGTGAGGTGCGGGCTGACGAACACCAGCAGGATCAGCGCCCCGATCAGGGTCAGCAGGTTGCGCAGTGCGAACGACACGGAGGTCGCCAGCAGGTTCTCGACGATGCCGATGTCGGTGGTCAGCCGCGACAGCACCTCGCCGGTCCGCGTCTGCAGGAAGAACGACGGGTCCAGGGTCAGGATGTGACCGTAGGTGGCCTTGCGCAGATCGGCCACCACTCGCTCGCCCAGGCTGGTGACGAAGTAGAAGCGCAGCGCCGTGGCGATCGCCAGGGTCCCGGCCACGGCGCCCACGATCAGGAACCGGCGGTCGACGGTGGCGGCGTCCAGGCCGGGCTTGGTCAGGTTGTCCACCACCAGCCGGATCGCGCCCGACATGCCGAGCGTGGCGCTGGTCGACAGCAGCAGGAAGAGCAGCGAGGCCAGCGCCCGGCCCCAGTGGGCGGTCAGGAAGGGCGCGAGCCGGCTCAGCGCCCGAACGTTGCGGCTCCTGCCGCGCTTGGCCGCGCCCTCGGCAAGGCTCTGAGCCAGCGCCTGGCCTTCGGTGGGCCGGCCTTCCGCCGGCCCGCCGGTCCCGGCGGACGTCGCAGAGAACCTGGCCCACGACTCGCTCATCGCATCGCACCTTGCATTTCACCGAGCGTTTCTCTATACGCGCGGCTTCCATTTTCACCGCCCTCGCGGGCGGCCGGCCAAATTCGGCCGCTCATACGTCAGGCGCCCGTTCGATGAAACAAGACACTCACCCCGACTATCACTTCATCACCGTGGTGATGACGGACGGCACCACCTATCAGACGCGTTCCACCTACGGGAAGGAAGGCGACACGCTGAACCTGGACATCGATCCGAAGACCCACCCGGCGTGGACCGGCGGCGGCCACCAGCTGCTCGACCGCGGCGGCCGCGTGTCGCGCTTCAACGCCAAGTTCGGCGCCTTCACCCGCAAGTAGGCGCGGGCCGCAAGGCCACGGAATTCGAACGCCGCGAAGGGCAACCTTCGCGGCGTTTTTCGTGCGCGTTTCCAAAAGCTCGTCATCCCACGGTCGCGCGCAGCGCGAACCGAGGGACCCAAGCTGAGTCCATGGAAGTCGAAAATCGGCTTGGGTCGGGGGATCAGCCTTCGGCTGACCGTGGGATGACGATCAAGCGTTCAGCCCCCGAAGGCGCTCTTCAGGCGGTCCAACTGGCCCAGAACGGGATTGGACGGTTCGGACGTCTGGCTTTCCAGGTACATGCGCTTGTCCAGGTGACGGACGCGCTCGTAGAGGCGCTCGGCCCGGTCGGCCAGGCCGGTCAGGCCGCGGGGCAGCTCGCCGCGGGCCGCGTCCGGATCGCCGCCGCGGGACACGTCCTCGGCGTTCAGGCGGTAGCGGTCCTCGCAGGCGGCGGCCGGGGCCATGTCGCCCTCGCGCACGGCGCGCTGGACCAGCAGCCACGAGGCAACCTGCATCAGGCGGGTGGTGAGCCGCATGCTCTCGGCCGCATAGGCCAGGGCCGCGTTGCGCGACAGCAGCTTGGATTCCTGTCGGCCCTCGCCGTCGAGGTAGCTGGCGGTTTCCTCCACCAGTTCCATGCCTTCCTGGAACGTCCGTTCGAACAGCTCGGAACGGGCGAAATCCTGGATGACGTCGTCGCGCCAATCGGGGCTCTGGGTATCCTGCATCTGGCGCACTCTATACCGATTAGGGTTTCCACGCGCTGAACGAAACGTCGCGGCGCGACGTCTCCGTGCAACCGCTGTGCCACGGGTGGGGTCAGTTGGCGCGGGGCGAAAAAAGCGCGTCGGCGGCGGCCAGGCCGGACCGCTTCTTGTCGAGCTGGGCCTTCACGCGCCGGATTTCCATTTCCAGGACTTCCACGCGTTCTTCCAGTTCCGAGACGGCGTAGAGGTCCAGGTCCTCGCGGACCGCCTCCAGCAGGCGTTGGCCGCGGCCAACCCGGACGTCAGCAGGTTCATCCATCCTCGAACCCTCCTTTGCGTCCCCCGATTGGATGGCTATCTGAGCGACAAAGGCCGATTTGCGCAAGTTTCAGGACAATTCCATGAGCCCGACCGAAGCCGAGACCATGACCGCCATCGCCATCGAAGGCGGCAAGGGGCCGGCCTCGGCGCTGAAGCCGGCGCGCCTGCCGATCCCCGAGCCGACGGCGGGCGAGGTGCTGATCAAGGTGCGGGCGGCGGGCGTCAACCGTCCTGATATCTTCCAGCGCCTCGGCGCCTATCCGCCTCCGCCCGGCGCGCCCGAGACCCTGGGCCTGGAAGTGGCCGGCGAGGTGGCCAGGGCCGCCGGACGCTGGAAGGTCGGCGACAAGGTCTGCGCCCTGCTCGGCGGCGGCGGCTATGCGGAATACGCCGTGGTCGACGCCCGCCACGCCCTGCCGATCCCGGCGGGCCTGAGCTTCGCAGAGGCGGCGGGCCTGCCCGAGACGGTGTTCACGGTGTACGCCAACGTGTTCGAGCACGGGGCGCTGAAGGCCGGCGAGACCCTGATGATCCATGGCGCCACCTCCGGCATCGGCGTCACCGCCATCCAGATGGCCAAGGCCGCCGGCGCCAAGGTGATCGCCACCGGCCGCGGCGCCGACAAGGCCAGGACGGCGCTGAGCCTAGGCGCCGACGTGGCGGTGGACGTGACCGCCGAGGACTTCGCCGAAGTCGCCAAGCGCGAGGGCGGCGTCGACGTGGCGCTGGACATGGTCGGTGGCGACTATACGCCCAAGAACCTCGACGCCCTGAAGACGGGCGGCCGGATCGTGTTCATCGCCAGCCTGGGCGGCGGCCAGCTCGACATCCCGATTTTCCGGATCATGCAGAAGCGGGCGGTCATCACCGGCTCCACCCTGCGGCCGCGCGACGCCGACGAGAAGGCCCGCCTGGCCGCCGAGGTCGAGCGGGTGGTCTGGCCGTGGATCGCCGCTGGCAAGCTGAAGCCGCAGATCGACGCCACCTTCCCGCTGGAGGAGGCCGCCGCTGCGCACGCCCACCTGGAGGGCGGCGCGCACGTCGGCAAGGTGGTCCTGGTCACCCAGTAGCTGGAACGGCGCCGCTCGCGTCACGTTGGCGACGGATGGCCTCCACCGTCATCCATCGGAAAATCACCGCGCTCGGTGTCCTGACCGCGCGCCCACGGCGGGGCGCGCACCGAGATGGCGGATCTGGATGCGGAAGAGCCGGAAGACATCGAGGACCGGCGCGCCAGGGAGCAGGCCCGGCGCTGACTAGCGCTCGAAGATGCCCTTGAGCAGCGGTCGGACGAACACCGACGCCGCCGCCTTGGGCCGCACGTCGGGGACCAGGTAGCCGAGCTCGGCGCAGGCGTTCAGGGTCGCGTTCAGCATCTGCGAGGCGATGAACGGATCCACCGGCCGGATCGAGCCCTCGGCGATGCCGTCCGAGATCATCGAGGCGAAGCGGTCCGAGACGCGGTTGGAATGCTCCACCATGACCCGGCGCATCTGTTCCGGCAGCGCCGTCAGGGCGCTCGTGCGCAGCAACGGGCCATGGTCCGAGAGCTGGAACTCCGCGAGGGCGGCGGCGCAGGCCGAGAGCTTGGCCCATTGGTCGCCCGGCAGGTCCATGGCCAGCCGCTGGGCCCGGGTCATGACCTCGAAGCTGCGCTCGAAGCAGGCCACCACCAGGTCGTCCTTGGCCTCGTTGTGGTGGTAGAAGCTGCCCTTGGTGACATTGAGCTCGGCCGAGATCTTGTCGACCGAGGCGCCGCGGTAGCCGCGCCGGTTGATCAGCCGCGTGGCCGCCAGCAGGAAGGTCTCGCGCGCCAGCTCAGGCCCTTCGCGGGCAGCCAGCTGGTCCATCGGGATCGACGCGGGGTCCCAGGCCGCCCCTTCGGGCGCCATGCCGTGCAGGAAGATGTCGACCATGCGGTCGCGAATGCGCGGATAGTCCTCGGGGTCGAACTTCGCCAGCCAGGCGCCGCCCCAGAACACCTGCTCCAGCAGCATGCGCGTCCGCGCGGTCCGCCGGCCGCGGGTCATCCAGACCATGTCGGGATGGTCGAAGATCTGCCGCGCCTTGCGGAACAACCGGCCATAGGCGGTCGCCACCTCTTCCCGCCGGGGTGACGTCAGCGCCCGCAGCTCCGAGATGATCGGCAGCGGCGGGGCGGTTCCGGCGATGGTCGCCGCCAGGACGTCAAGGTAGCGGGTGAAGAAGCTGTGCAGGCGCTCGGGCGGCGTCGGCGCGCTCACGGCCCGGTCGGCGATCTCGTGCAGGGTCTCGATCCCGCGCGTGATGCAGGCGGCCGCCAGGTCGTCCTTGCGCTTGAAATAGTAGGTGACGCTGGTGGTCGACAGATCGACCGCCGCGGCGGTGTCGCCCAGCGTCAGCCCCTTGATCCCCTTGCGGTTCAGGATGCGCGTCGCCGCATCCAGGATCGCCTCACGCTTACGCTCGAAACGGTCTGTGGATCTCACCGCGGCGCTTCGTGGAGCCATGGATGCCTAATTCCCCGAATGGACACCCTTTTGACCCCGAAAGCGATGCTTCGCCAAGGGCCTGCGTCACCCAAGTTGACGCACCGACGCCTCACACCCTTCAGCTGTCCGAGAACCCGAACGGGGCGCTGGTGCGCCGGATATCGTCGGGCAGGATCGAACGGCCGATCGGCGGGGCGGAGCGGGCGGTGCATTCCGTGCGGTGGCAGAGACGGCAGGTGACCCCGATCGGCGTCGCGGCCTGGGCCTCGGCCGTCTGGCCCTGGGTGTAGATCAGCTTGCCGGCATGCTCGGCGGCGCAGCCCAGGGCGATGGCGCGCTCCACCCTGGGCTTGCCATAGCCGCCGCCGCCCGCGGTCACCGTGCGCGCGATCGAGAAGAAGCGCTGGCCGTCCGGCAGCTCCAGCCATTTGGTGATCACCTGTCGTGGCGTGCGGAAGGCCTGGTGCACGTTCCACAGCGGGCAGCCGCCGCCGTGGCGGGCGAAGGGGAAACCCGCCCCGTCCAGCCGTTTGGAGATGTTGCCGGCCTCGTCCACGCGGATGAAGAAGAAGGGCACGCGCTCCTGCCCCGGCTTCTGCAGCGTCGTCAGCCGGTGGGCGATCTGTTCGAAGCTGGCGCCGAACTGGCGGCCCAGCGCCTCGACGTCATAGCGGCGGGTCTCCACCGCGCGGGCGAAGGCGGTGTAGGGCATCAGCAGGGCGGCGGCGGCGTAGCTGGCCAGTGCGCGGCGGGTCAGGCGCTCGCCGCTCTCGGTGGCGAAGCTGACCTGCGAGACCACGGCGTCCACGTCGGCGGCCAGTTCCAGGTAGGCGAGCTGCAGGGCCAGCTGGAAGGTCTGGCTGGCGTTGTCCAGCTCGTCGCTCAGCAGGATCTCGCGGCGGTGGTGGTCGAGGCGGCGGGTGGACCCGACCATGACCTCCGGCGGCAGGCGCCGGACGCGCAGGTTGTGGCGCGCCTTGAAATAGGGCGTGAAGCCCTCGTGGGCGGCGACCTGCTGGGCCAGCCGCTCGGCCGCGTCGTCCAGGCTGGGGAAGCTGTTTCGGCGCGCTTCCAGGAAGCGCCGGGACTCGGCCACCGGATCCGAGGCGTCCGCGCTGCGGCCGGCCCCGGGCACATCGGCCGCCACGCCGCGGTCGGCGAGCGCCAGCTGCTCCTCGCGGTAGGCCGTGTACAGCCGCAGCAGGGCCTCGGTGATGCCCGGGAAGTTGGTGGTGACGTCGGCGCTCTCCAGCGACGGCAGGTCGATGTCGGCGAACATCGGGTCCTTGAGCACCGCCTGCAGGCGCGCCGCGTCGTCGTTGGCCCCGCTGCCGGCCAGGGCGGCCATGTCCAGCTTGTAGGTCTGGGCCAGGCGCAACAGCACCTCGGCGCTCAGCGGCCGGTGGTTGCGCTCGAGCAGGGCGATGTAGGACGCCGAGACGTCCAGGTCGGCGGCCATGTCGGCCTGGGTCAGGCCGCGGTCGCGGCGCAGGCGACGGAGGCTGGGCCCTACATAGAGGCGGCGTTCGGAGGGCATGTCAGACCTCGGGTTTGTCACACCTTACAACATTACAGAGAAATCTTGTAAAGTTTGACAGCTAGACCGCGCAGCGACTCCACAGGGCGTTCCGGGGCCCGTACGCCAACAGTCAATCGAACTCGGCTGACCAGGGATTTCCGGCAATGGCGTACCAGGACCACATCATCGAGATGAGCCAGCTCATCAAGAGCAAGGGCGGCACGTGGGATGGCATCAGCGCCGAATCCGTGGCCCGCATGCGCCTGCAGAACCGGTTCAAGACCGGCCTGGAGATCGCCAAGTACACCGCCGGCATCATGCGCGCCGACATGGCGGCCTATGACGCCGACCCCGCCAACTACACCCAGTCGCTGGGCTGCTGGCACGGCTTCATCGCCCAGCAGAAGCTGATCTCGATCAAGAAGCACTTCGGCACGACCAAGCAGCGCTACATCTACCTGTCGGGCTGGATGGTCGCCGCGCTGCGGTCCGACTTCGGGCCGCTGCCCGACCAGTCGATGCACGAGAAGACCTCGGTCCCGGCGCTGATCGAAGAGATCTACACCTTCCTGAAGCAGGCCGACGCCCGCGAGCTGGGCGGCCTGTTCCGCGACCTCGACGCCGCCCGTGAGGCCGGCGACAAGGCCAAGGAACAGAAGCTGATCGACGCGATCGACAACTACGAGACCCACGTGGTTCCGATCATCGCCGACATCGACGCCGGCTTCGGCAACGCGGAAGCCACCTACCTGCTGGCCAAGAAGATGATCGAGGCGGGCGCCTGCGCCCTGCAGATCGAGAACCAGGTCTCGGACGAGAAGCAGTGCGGCCACCAGGACGGCAAGGTCACCGTCCCGCACGAGGACTTCCTCGCGAAGGTCCGCGCCTGCCGCTACGCCTTCCTCGAGATGGGCGTCGACAACGGCGTCATCGTCACCCGCACCGACTCGCTCGGCGCCGGCCTGACCAAGCAGATCGCCGTCAGCCACACGCCCGGCGACATCGGCGACCAGTACAACAGCTTCCTGGACTGCGAGGAGATCTCGCCGGCCGACATGAAGAATGGCGACGTGGTCCTGAACCGCGGCGGCAAGCTGCTGCGGCCCAAGCGCCTGCCGTCCAACCTGTTCCAGTTCCGCGCCGGCTCGGGCGAGGACCGCTGCGTCCTGGACTGCATCACCTCGCTGCAGAACGGCGCCGACCTGCTGTGGATCGAGACCGAGAAGCCGCACATCGAGCAGATCGCGGGCATGGTCGACCGTATCCGCGAAGTCATCCCGAACGCCAAGCTGGCCTACAACAACAGCCCGTCGTTCAACTGGACCCTCAACTTCCGCCAGCAGGTCTACGACGCCTGGGCGGCGGCCGGTAAGGACGTCTCGTCCTACGACCGGGCGGGCCTGATGAGCGTGGACTACGACGCCACCGAGCTGGCGGCCGAGGCCGACGAACGCATCCGCACCTTCCAGGCGGACAGCGCCAAGCGGGCCGGCATCTTCCACCACCTGATCACCCTGCCGACCTACCACACGGCCGCCCTCAGCACGGACAACCTGGCCAAGGAGTACTTCGGCAAGCAGGGCATGCTGGGCTACGTCGCCGGCGTGCAGCGCCAGGAGATCCGCCAAGGGATCGCCTGCGTGAAGCACCAGAACATGTCCGGCTCGGACATCGGCGACGACCACAAGGAATACTTCGCCGGCGAGGCGGCCCTGAAGGCCGGCGGCGTGCACAACACGATGAACCAGTTCGCCTAAA
>Ga0209257_1002162_pt1 | contig 20408 bp, 20 predicted proteins | sample AraplaCvi_mCL_r2_FD_184277 | JGI IMG/M metagenome (GOLD analysis project Ga0209257, IMG submission 184277) | Arabidopsis root microbial communities from North Carolina, USA - plate scrape MF_Cvi_mCL_r2 (SPAdes) (version 2) | ecosystem: Host-associated > Plants > Roots > Endosphere | place: USA...
GGGCGCGACCGATTGCGTGAACCCGAAGGACCATGACAAGCCCGTCCAGCAGGTGATCGTCGAGATGACCGGCTGGGGCGTGGACCATTCGTTCGAATGCATCGGCAATGTCAACGTGATGCGCGCCGCGCTGGAATGCGCGCATCGTGGCTGGGGGCAGTCGGTGATCATCGGCGTCGCCGGCGCGGGCCAGGAAATAAGCACGCGCCCGTTCCAGCTGGTCACCGGCCGCAAGTGGATGGGCACGGCGTTCGGCGGCGTGAAGGGCCGCTCGCAGCTGCCGGGCATGGTCGAGGACGCGATGCGCGGCGACATCGAGCTGGCGCCGTTCGTGACGCACACGATGCCGCTTGACGATATCAACGAAGCCTTCGACCTGATGCATGAAGGCAAGTCGATCCGCAGCGTGATCCACTACTGAGCGCCGCCATGGACCGCATCGAACACCGCGCCTGCTTCGGCGGCTGGCAGCACGTCTACCGGCATCATTCGAAGTCGCTCGACTGCGAGACAAACTTCGGTGTCTACCTGCCGCCGATGGCCGAGCAACGCTCGTGCCCCGTGCTGTACTGGCTCAGCGGGCTCACCTGCACCGAGCAGAACTTCATTACGAAGGCGGGCGCGCAGCGATACGCCGCCGAGCACGGGGTGATCCTTGTCGCGCCCGACACCAGCCCACGCGGTCCGGGCGTCGCCGATGCGGAGGGCTATGACCTCGGCATCGGCGCGGGCTTCTACGTCGATGCGACGCAGGCGCCGTGGTCGAAGCACTACCGCATGTTCGACTACGTCTCACGCGAGTTGCCGGACCTGATCGAAGCGCAGTTCCCGGCGACGAAGGCGCGAGCGATCAGCGGCCATTCGATGGGCGGCCACGGCGCGCTGATCGTCGCGCTGAAGAATCCGGGGCGCTATCGCAGCGTGTCGGCGTTCTCGCCGGTCGTGGCGCCGACGCAGGTGCCATGGGGGCAGAAGGCGTTCGCCGCGTATCTCGGCCAGGATCGCAATGCGTGGAAGGCGTGGGATACGACGGCGTTGATCGCTTCGGCGAGCGAGCGTCTGCCGCTGCTGGTCGACCAGGGCGAAGCCGACGAATTCCTCGCCACGCAGCTGCAACCGCAGCGCCTGCGCGAGGCGTGCGACGCGGCCGGTCATCCGCTCGACCTGCGCATCCAGCCGGGCTACGACCACAGCTACTACTTCATCGCCAGCTTCATCGGCGAGCACATCGCGCACCATGCCGCGGCGTTGAAGGCGTAAGGGTCAGGCCAGCGCGAAATCGGTGTAGGCGAAGCGGGCGTCGCGCAGCACCGTTTCGCCTTCGCGCACGGCCAGCTGCGTGCGGAACATCGGCCCGTCGTGCACGAGCGTGTGGAATTCGCCGTTCTCGCCGCACGGATCGCAAGCATCGGGCAGGTCGGCGATGAAGTCGGCGTCGAATGCGCGACCGGCGAAGCGCGCGTCCAGTTGCTGCGTATCGACGCAGCACACGCGGGCGCGTAAACCGCCGTCCTGCATGTCGCGCGCCAGTTGCGTGGTGTCGCGACCGAACAGCGGCGTGTCAATCCGCCAGCCGAGCGCGCCGCACATCGTTTCGCGCCACGCGCGCACGTCGGCGAGGAGAAGGTCGCCGAATGCGATGGTGTCCAGACCGGGCCAGCGGATTCGCGCCTGCGCCAGCCCGTCCGCGAAGGCCGCTTCGTAGGTCGCGTTGTCGCAATGCGGCGGAATCCGTACTTCGATCAACGCCAGGCCGACGGCGTGCGCCTGTGCGTGAAGCAAGTCGCGCCGGATGCCCTGCATCGATACGCGGTCGTAGACGTCGGTGACGGTGGTCAGCAGCGCGACGACGTCGTCACCGCGCTCGCGCATCGCATGCAGTGTCCATGCGGCGTCCTTGCCGCCGCTCCACGACAGCAGCCGCCGATCCATGGGTGATGACCTCAGGCCGCGGTGACATCCCGAAGCTGCCACGCACTGCCCGCGAGCCAGCGCAGGCGTTGCCGCAGGAGTTCGCCGGAGATGCGCGTGGTGGCCACCAGGTCGATATGCAGGTCGTCCTGCGCGCCCTGGACGATCGCGTCGGGATCGGTCGCGCCGAGCGCGGGATCGACTGCATCGGGATCGTCCTGCTTCGCCTTCCAGCGCTCGAACAACGACGGCTCGCGCAACGCGGCCTGCAGCTGCTCGGCGAATCCATCCGGGCTGACCGCGGTGAAGGACAGCGACGGATCGCCGCCGCGTGCGCGTTGCGCATCGGGAAGGCGGATGTAGTAGCGCGTGGTCATCGTGGGGCTCCGTATCGGGAGACCCCAGTTTAGTTAGGTGAGTATCCCCGCGCCGTGACGGGCGGGGACGACACGGATGCGGGCGTCACGGGATCGCCCGCGTCACGCATCAGGCGGTGAACTTCTGCCCTTCCGCAGCGAAGCCGACCACGACCGCGCCCTTGCCGACGTTCACCATGCCCGTCAGGCTCATCACGCTTTCGAACAGTTCGACGTTGTTCGACGCGCACGCATCGCGCAGGCGTTCGTAACCGGGCAACGCGCGCAGGCCTTCCAGTTCTCCGCCGTAGCTCAGGCACATCGTCGGCGTGAGCAGTTCGTTGCGTTCCACGCGCTGGGCGACGTGCTCGAACAGCTTCTGCACCGCGGGCTCGAAGCCCTTGATCTTCGCCACCGGGCCGGTCTCGCCGCGATTGGCGTGCAGGATCGGCTTGATGTCGAGTGCGCTGCCCAGTGCGGCGCTGAGGAAGCCCACGCTGCGGTCGCCCTTGGCGCGCGCGCGGTTGCGCAGGTAGTAGAGGTCCGGCGGCACCATGTAGCCCTGCGTGTGCAGCGCCAGGTGCTCCAGTCGCGCGCGGATCTTCGGCGCGCCTTCGCCCGCGGAGCGCAGGCGGATCGCCTCCACCGCGGTCACGCCCTGGGCGGCGAACAGGTTCTGCGTATCGATCACGCGCAGCGCGAACGGCGTCGCGTTGCCCGCCGCGGCTCGCACCGGGCGGTAATCGTTGAGGATCGCGAAGCTGGCCTGCTGTGCATTGTCGAAGATCGGGCTGCGCGTCCTCGTGATCGTCATGCAGAAGACGTAGTCGTAATCGATGACCAGCCGCTTCAGGAACAGGTCCTGGATCTGCTGCACCGAGTACGGCATGGTCTGCGCCTCGTGGCCGCGTTCGGCGACGTGCGCGTGCAGGAACTCGAGCGTGGCCTGTTCGTCGCGATGGTCGGCGAGTACCGCTTCGCCAATGCGCACGGTGATCGGCAGCACGTTGACTTCGTGCTGCTCGAGGTAATGCAAAGGCAGGTCGCAGGCGGAATCGACGACGAGTCCGATGCGCATGGTTCCCCTCCCGGAAAAAGCGCTGGCTTTCGAAGTGTGACGGCCAGCATACCGTGTTCGAGACGGAAGTCCGTGCGGCGCTGCCGCATGACGCTGCGCGTCAGCGCCGGCGCTGCAATCCCACCGGCAGGTCGCTCACGCGGCGCATTTCCGCGTCCTGCAGCAGTGCGGGGTCGCGCATCGTGGCCAGGGCGAAGTCGAACGCGTCGTTGCCCCAGAACAGTTCGTCGCCGACCGCGAGCGTCGGCACGCCGTAGACGCCGGCGGCGATCGCCGCATCGGTGTTGGCGCGCAGGGCGGCCTTGGTGTCGTCGGCGTCGAGCGCATCGGCGGGGACGTCCAGCGCGGCCATCAGCGGCACGAGCGCCTCGACGCTGTCGCCGGGGCGGCCGTGGGTCCAGATCCAGTCGAAGATCGAATCCACCGCTTCGGGCGTATCGCCGGCGGCGATGCTCAACCGCAGCGACGCCAGCGGATTGAACGGGTGCGCCGGCGGGAAGCGCAACGTCACGCCGGCCTGGCGCGCCAGCCACAGCACGTGGCGATACGTGAATTCACGTTTGCCCGGAATTTCCGCCGGCCCCTTCTGCCCGCAGGCGTCGAGCACCGCGGCGAAGACGATCGGCACCAGCCGGACCGGCGTGCCGGCGTTCTCGCATTCGCGCAGCAACGGCTTCAGGCGCTGCCACTGCAGGTAGGAGAACGGCGAGATGAAGTCGAAGTACCAGGTCAGCGGGGCGTCCATGCAGTCGTCCTCAATGCCACGCGCCGAGGATCAGCCCGTACAGGCAGAACTGCGCGATGTGGTAACCGGCGTCGATCATCCACAGCTTCAGGCTGCGCTGGGCGAAGGCGTAATTGATGCCGAAGCTCATCGCGACGAAGAACAGGCCGACGACGAAGCCCGCCCCGAAACCGTCGGCAGCGCTGGCGGTGGGTGGCAGGAAGTTGGCGAACATCACCGCCGCCAGCAGGCTGCACACGAAGGCGGTGGCGAAGATGCGCTTGGGGTGCGACGGCGTGGAGTCCGGATCGATTCCGGCCTCGCGGCACCATGCGCGCTTGAACAGCGGGCCGTACCAGATTCCGCCGAGGACGAAGGAAGAGACGGCGGCGGCGATGGCCGCGACCCAGTTGAAATCGACGTGCGGGAGGGGCGGCATGGTGGGTGTCCTGGCAGGGCGGGCGTGTGGTCGGCCCGAGGCGGTCAGGATAAGCCGCCGCTGCGATCCCGGCGAAGGGCGCTGGATTTCAACTCATCCTTTCGCTGCAGGGCGAGCGGTTTTCCTCCCTTCTCCCCTCGGGAGAAGGTGCCCGGAGGGCGGATGAGGGGTAACGGAGGGATTGAATCGAAACTCGCGGTGCGGTGACGCACTGATTTCTTGAACCTGACACTTCGTTACCCCTACCCGGCCCGAACGCGCAGCGTTCGGTCGTTCCAAGGCGCGCGAACCCGTGGTTCGCAAGCCGCGCCTTCTCACCCCCAACCCCTCTCCCGAGGGGAGAGGGGCTGAAACCAGCGGGGCTCGGGCATCAGCGCCCCGAAGCCGGATACGCCCGCGGCATTCCGCCGTCGGCGGCCGGCGCGGCGGTCTTGAGGTAGCGGTCGCGAAGTTCGGTCTGGCGGCTGCGCATCGGGATCGCCCGACCGTCCATCCACACCTGCAGGGCGACTGCGTTCACTTCCAGCGGATCGCCGCTCCACATCACCAGGTCCGCCCGCTTGCCCGGGGCGATGCCGCCCAGCCGGTCGGCGACGCCGAAGGTTTCCGCCGGCACGCGCGTCAGGCCCGCGAGTCCGTCTTCCCACGGCAGGCCGTTCGCGACCGCGTTGCCAGCGAGCTGGCGGATCTTGCGCGCGTTGTGCGAGGCATCGCCCGACTGCGTGAAGCCGACCTGCACGCCCGCGGCGCGCAGGCGCGCGGCGTTCTCCATCGTCGCGCCGATCTGGTCGAAGTCCATCGGCAGGTTGCCCAGCGGATCGACGAACACCGGCACCTTCGCCGACGCCAGCATCGGTGCGACGCGCCAGGCTTCGGCGCCGCCGGCGATGGCGATGCGCACGTTGTGGCGCGCCGACCAGCGCAGCAGCTGGCGGATGTCGGCGGCGCGATTCACCTGCACCACGACGCGACCGCCGCCGTTGAGGTACTTCGCCAGTGTGGCGCGACCGGCCGGCGTCAGCAGCGCGGCGTTGGCGTCGGGCGAAATGCGCCCGCGCACTTCGTCGATCAGCTGGTCCAGGATCATCCACTGCGCCGCGCGCGAATTGCCCGACAGCCCGGCCGCGTCGCCGCCGATGCGCAGGAACAGCTCGCGCGGACCGATCGGGTCGGCGCTGCCATCCAGGCGCACGACGCCGCCCTGGCCGGCGACGATCGAACCGCCCGTCGCGGTGCCGGCGCCGAGCAGCGTCCAGCCGATGCCCTCGATGCGCGTCACCGGGATCAGGATCGAATCCGGATTGAACGCCAGCGTGACGTCGAACTCCGGGCGCACTGTCATCTGCTTGGTTTCGGCGCCGAGCGCGAGCGTGTCGTCGACGGTGTCCTTCTCGCCCGACACTTCTTCAAGGCCGATCTCGGTGATGCCGCCGAACAGCGTCGGCGTCACCGGCCGACCCTGCGCGTCGATCACCTGCGCGCCGGCGGGCGCGGCCAGGCCTGTGCCGACGGCGCGGATCGTGCCGCCCGACACCAGCACGTCGGCATTCTTCAACGTGCCCTGCGCGGTGGCGGTGTGCACGGTGGCGTTGCGGATCAGCAGTTCCTGCGCGCTGGCGCCCATCGATGCCAGCAGCAGTCCGATCAGCAGGAAGCTGCGGGTCGGCGAGCTCCAATTCGACCAGCCCCAGTGCGACCAGCCCGCATCGCGTTCGCAGCAGGCCAGTTCGAACGAATCGGCAGGGCGGTTGTGCCGCGAACGACCCAGCTGGATAAAACGCGTATCGATGAAGCGCCTCATTCCACACCTCCCGTGCTCGTGTCGGCGGCGGCGTCCTGGCCGAGCATGAAATCCGATAGCGGCTGGCGCGAGCGGTCGTTGCGATCGAAGACGCGAGCGCCATCGATGTACACCTGCTCGGCGTGCGCGTAGACGCTGAAGGGGTTGCCGTTCCACACCACGACGTCGCCCATTTTCCCGGGCTCCAGCGTGCCGGTCTTCTCGACGATGCCCAGCGCCTTGGCGGCGTTCTGCGTCATCCAGCGGATCGCACGCTCGGGTGGGATGTCGATGCCGGCGAGCTTCGCGTGCGCCATCGCCTTGGCCGCTTCCTGGTTGAGGCGCTGGATGCCTTCGCCGGAATCCGAGTGCACGATCGCGCAGCTGTTCGGCGGGCGATCGACGAGGGCGATGTTCTCCTGGATGCCGTCGAAGGCCTCCATCTTGAAGCCCCACCAGTCGGCCCAGAGCGCGCCGCAGACGTTCTCGGCGGCGAGGCGGTCGGCCAGCTTGTAGGCCTCCACGCCGTGGTGGAACGCGGCGACCTTGAAGCCGAATTCCTTGGCGAGATCCAGCATCACCGCCATCTCGTCGGCGCGGTAGCAGTGGATGTGCACGAGGATGTCGCCGTTGATCGCGCCGGCCAGCGTGTCGAGCTTGAGGTCGCGCTTGCCGCCGGTGTCCTTCTCGCTGTCGACGCTGTCGCTGGACGACTGCCACCAGCGCCTCTTCTTCGCCGATTCGTCCTTCTTCTTGCCGCCCTTCTTGTTGAGGTACTCGCTGGCGTCGATGAACGCCGCGCGGTAGCCGGCGACGTTGCCCATGCGCGTGGCGGGGCCGCTCTTCTGGCCGTAGACGCGCTTGGGGTTCTCGCCGCAGGCCATCTTCAGGCCCCACGGCGCGCCGGGGAATTTCATGCCCTGGTAGGTCGTGGCAGCGACGTTCTTCAACGTCACGCCGCGGCCGCCGATCAGGTTCGCGCTGCCGGGCAGCACCTGCAGCGAGGTGATGCCGCCGGCGAGCGCAGCGGCGAAGCCCGGGTCCTGCGGCCAGATCGAATGCTCGGCCCACACGTTCGGCGTGACCGGGGCGGTCATCTCGTTGCCGTCGGCGTGCGCGCTGACGCCGGGGGTCGGGTAAACGCCCAGGTGCGAATGCACGTCGATCAGGCCCGGCGTCACCCATTTGCCGGTGCCGTCAACGCGGGTCGCGCCGGCGGGCGCCTGCAACCCGGTGCCGACGGCGACGACCTTGCCGTCCTGGAGCAGGACGTCGGCGCCATCCAGTCGCTGGCCGGTGCCGGTGAGCACGGTCGCGCCGGAAATCAGCACCGGCGCGGCGGCGATGCGCTGGTAGGTGCTGGGATACGGATCCTGCGTGAACGAATTCGACCGCGAGGTCGATGAGGCGGGCGATTCCGGCGGCGCGGCCTGCGCGGCGCCGATCGCCAGCGCCGCGACGAGCGCGGCGGCGAGAGGTCGAATCATGGATGTCCCCGGTGAGTACGGCTCACAACCTTCGCACCGTAGCCGTGCCGGCGACGGACTGCCAACCCTGACGATGGTCATGGGGGGCGTGACACAATGCCCGATTAGGTGGATCGGCAGGATTCGGCACGATCCGCCTCGCGACACAGACAACTAAAAGAGGAGCAAACCCCATGAAAGACAAGGAACAGATCGTCGACAACTGGCTCCCGCGCTACACCGGCGTGCCACTGGACCAGTTCGGCGAACACGTGCTGCTGACCAACTTCGGCGGCTACGTGAACATCTTCTCGCGCATGACCGGCGCGCCCGTGGTCGGCGTCGACCGCCCGATGCCGAGCTGCACGCACGACGGCATCACCATGATCAACTTCGGCATGGGCAGCCCGAATGCGGCGACGATCATGGACCTGCTCAGCGCCATCTCGCCCAAGGCCGTGCTGTTCCTGGGCAAGTGCGGCGGCCTGAAGCGGAAGAACCAGCTGGGCGATCTCATCCTGCCGATCGCGGCGATCCGCGGCGAAGGCACCAGCGACGACTACCTGCCACCGCAGGTGCCGGCGCTACCGGCGTTCGCGCTGCAACGCGCGGTGTCGACGATGATCCGCGACCTCGCGCTCGACTACTGGACCGGCACCGTCTACACGACGAACCGCCGCGTGTGGGAGCATGACGAGGCCTTCAAGGAACGCCTGCGTGCGATGCGCTGCATGGCGATAGACATGGAAACCGCGACGATCTTCGCCGCCGGCTTCGCCAACCGCATTCCGTGCGGCGCGCTGCTGCTGGTGTCGGACCAGCCGATGATCCCGGAAGGCGTGAAGACCGAAGCCTCGGACGCGCGCGTCAGCGCGGATTACGTCGACAACCACATCAACGTCGGCATCGAGGCGTTGAAGCTGATCCGTCGCAACGGCAAGTCGGTGCGTCACCTTCGCTTCGACGAATGATGCCTCGACGCACCACGCCTCAATGAAAAAGAAGAAGGCCGGCAGAAGCCGGCCTTCGTTCATTGCGTCAAGGCGCGTGCGGGATCAGTCGCACACCATCTGCCATTCGTACGTCTGTGTGTCTTCGTCGAACACCTGCTGCGCGGAGCACGACGGCGCCTGGGCGGCTTCGGACGTGCGCAGCGATGCGGCGAGCGAGTCCGGTGCGGCTGCGCCGGCTCCGGCGGAGCACAGCTTGTACATGGGTGGCGTCGGAGCGCCGACGGGCTGGCAGTAGACGCGTGCCGGATTGCAGACGAGGAAGCAGTCGTACGACTGCGCGTTGACGAACCCGGGAACGAACAGGCTCGCCAGCGACAGGGCGGCGAGGAGCAGCTGTTTCATGGGATTTCCCTCAGGGAAGCGGAGCGGGGCGGGCTTGCAGGGGACTGCGCATCGGGGGTGGGGGAGCAGTGGTGCGAGCGTATCGGACCGGCCGTGGGTCCGGGACGAAGACCGCCGGTTCAGTGTTGTGGAGATGGCGTCAACGCGCCGTGCATGGCCCCTCCCTACATCCGGTTCAGCAGCCGAGCCCGGCGGATCGGGGGAAACGCCGCCTGAAGCCCTGCCGAGACCGCGCAGGGCCCCAGGTCGCAGTCCGTGCGATCTCCTGCAGGCACACTGTCCCTCGAAACAGGGAGAGACCCGGGGAGGGACATCATGGAAAAGCTGCTGTATCTGGCGCTGGGCGCCGTACTGACCTGGGGGTTCTATTTCCTCCGGCGCCGCGTGGAGAAGCGCAGCGCGGTGGAGGCGATCGAACGCAACCAGAAGCTGCTCGATCTCAAGCAGGGGCTCGACGAGTCCAACACGAACCTCGACGACCTGCGCCGCTTCGAGCAGCGCCTGATCGGCAAGGCCGAAACCGCGGCGCGCATCGCCGACAACTACTTCACCAAGGCCGAGGAAGTCGCGCGACAGAGCGACGATTCGGCCGTCACGCAGTACGACATGAACCAGCAGGCGCTCGACGAATTCCACCGCGCCGATGCGCGCCTCACGACCGTGGTGACGCACCTGCGCCTGCAGCTGGACGAGGAAACGCTCGCGATCTTCGACGATGCGCACCGCAGCTGGTTGCAGTTCCGCGACCGCTACGCGCGCTTCGTTTCGCAGTCCTACGCCGGCGGCGCGATCCGCCCGCTGATCCACGCCGTCACGCTGGAAAGCATCACCGAGCTGTGGAGCGAGGAGCTGGAGACGCAGCTGGGCGATGAGACGTTGTAGTGGTTGGGATTTGTGATTTGTGATTTGTGATTTGTGATTCGTGATTCGGAATGCGCGGAAGCGTTTCCGGAACCGTCATCCCGCTCGCGGTGAACCACTTCACCGTCGTTCCAGCGAAAGCTGGAACCCATCTTGATCCTGCTTTCGACGAACACGGACACCTCGCCCGTTACGCTACGGCTTCCCCCAGATTCGCGCCCACTATGTCGACTACCCCGCACGATCTTCTAACCTTCTGGCATCAAGCCGGCTACGACCGGTGGTTCGCCCGCGACGACGCCTTCGACGCGCGCTGCGGCGACTTCCTGGACGCGCATTTCGCTGCTGCGCGACGCGAGCTTGAACACTGGATGGAATCCGCCGACGGCGCGCTCGCATTGTGCCTGCTGCTCGACCAGATCCCGCGCAACGCATTCCGCGGCAGCGGCCACGCGTTCGCCACGGATCCGCTCGCGCGCCATTACGCCGCCCGTGCGGTCGAGCGGGGCGACGACCTCGCCGTCGACCCGCTGCTTCGCGTGTTCTTCTACATGCCCTTCGAACATTCCGAAGCGATGGCCGACCAGGAACGCTCGGTGGCGCTGGCCTCGACGCTGGAAGGCGAAGGCGCAAACAGCTATCTCGAATATGCGCGCAAGCACCGCGACGTGATCGCGCGCTTCGGCCGCTTCCCGCATCGCAACGTTACGCTGGGGCGCGAGTCGACGCCGCAGGAACAGGCCTACCTCGACGCCGGCGGCGGCTTCTGAGTCGCTGGAGCTTGCTGGTCGAGAAAAGAAAAACGCCGTAGCCGAGGACGCACGGGTCCGGGGAGCGGCTACGACGTTCGGGAAACGGGCTTCGTCACGGCACCGACATTCGTCGGGCGATGGATCAAGCCTAAGCGGCCCGTGCGAACCGGTCCGCGTGCGCGCGACGAACCGTGGCGTGGATGCGGCGAAGCGAGCGTTTCGTGATGGTGGTCGCGCCGCGAACCAACGGGGGCGCGCACCAACACTGCGTCACCTCCGCGAACCCACCGCCGCCATCTCGGCGAACCCACAGCCGTCATCCCCGCGAAGGCGGGGAATGCATGCTTGCATGCGTCAATGCCGACGAAGGCCGGAATCGTGTCGTACACATGGATTCCCGCCTTCGCGGGAATGACGGTGACCTGGTTTGTCGTTCTGGGAGTGCCCAAGCGCTACCGGCCAGGGTCCCGGCCTTCGCCGGGATGACGGTTCTGCAACGCCCTTCGCGAATCCCGAATCCCGATCAGTACTTCGGAATGGCCGGATCGAAATCCGCCCAGGCGTCGATGCCGCCCACGACGTTGTAGACCTCGCGGAAGCCCAGGCCGCGGAAGTGTTCCGCCGCCTGCTGGCTGCGACCGCCGTGGTGGCACAGGAACGCGAGCGGCGTGTCCTTCGGCAGCGACTGCAACGCGTCGGTGCCTGCATCGAGCGTGTCGAAGGCAACCGGCGCGGCAGCGGAAGCGCGCTCGGCCGCCGGGCGCACGTCCACCAGGCGCAGCGCACCGTTACGCACGCGCGCGTCGGCTTCGTGCGGGGAAAGCGTCCGCACCGGCGGCGCGGCGAGCGGATGGCTCACCGACAGGCCGCGGCCGCGCTCGTCGTCGACCCAGTCGATGCTGATGCCGTCGGCGCGGCGAACCTGCAACGCGTCGGTCTGCAGGCGCACGCCATCGATCTCGATGGCGACGGCATTCGCGTCGATCGGCGCGAGCTGCAGGCGCACGTTGTGGCGTGCGTCGATGTCGATCTGCACCGCATAACCGCCGCCGGCGTTGTCGATCGCGCTGCGCAGCATGTCCAGCGCTTCGGGGGTAATGGTGAATTCCGGCGGACGACGGTCCGGCGCCGGCAGGCCCAACACGGTGTGCAGCTCGCCGCTGCCGGCCATCTGCTCGACGATGTCGCTGCCGCCGACGAGTTCGCCGTCGATGTACAGCTGCGGGATCGTCGGCCAGTTACCGTAGGTCTTGATGCCCTCGCGGATGTCCGCGTCGGCCAGCACGTTCACGTGCGCGTAGCCCTGCGGCAGGAGCGCGTTGAGCACGCCCACGGCCTTGGCCGAGAAACCGCATTGCGGCGCATCGGGCGCGCCCTTCATGAACAGGACGACGCGGTTGGACTGCAGCAGGGTTTCGATGCGCGAACGCAGCGCGGGGTCGAGCGACATGGCGGGCTACCGGGTTGGAATGGGTTGCATGTGGGGGCGGTGGCGGGCTTTGGCAAGGCGAGGCGCTGCGAGGCTCTGCATCGCGCGCCACGGCCATCGCCGGATCCCATCGTCGCGCGGGACCTGCAACAGCACCGTCATCCCGGCGAAGGCCGGGATCCAGGCCCGGAGCGGTCGGGCACTCCGGTACCGGCGAACCACGTCACCGTCTTTCCAGCGAAAGCTGGAACCCAACTTCGCTTTGGCTCGACACGGTCCCGAAGCCGCAGCGCAGCACTGCGCTCCACCGGCGGTTCACCCACATCACTCCGTTTCCCCTCACCCCAACCCCTTTCCCGATGGGAGAGGGGCTAACGCGAACGCTGGAATCCAACTTCGCCCCGCGATGCGCTGGCCGCTTAACATCGGCAGATGCCAACGCCCACTCTCCACCAGCCACCCCGCCATCCCCACGCCTGGGCCTGGATCTTCGGCGCCTCGCAGCTGGCGGTGATCGCAATCTGGTGGTTCTGGGGCTGGAAGACCGGTCTCGCCGCGCTCTTCGTCACGCACGTCACGCTCGTCTGGGCCACGTTACGCCCGCAATCGCGCCTGCTAAGTCCCGTCCTGAGCCGGTTGCCGACGAACGAACGCGTCGCATGGCTCACCATCGACGACGGTCCGTCCGACGACACGCGCGCGATGCTCGACCTGCTCTATGAACACGACGCGACGGCCACCTTCTTCCTGGTCGGCGAACGCGCGCAGGCGCGGCCGGAGCTGGTCGCCGAGATCGTCCGGCGCGGCCACGGCATCGGCCAGCACAGCCACACGCATCCGCAGGCATGGTTCTGGGCGCTGCCTCCGGCGGCGATGCGTGCGCAGATCGACCAGGCGCAGTCGGCCCTGACCTTCCTCACCGGCGTGCGTCCGCGCTGGTTCCGCGCGGTCGTGGGCATGTCGAACCCGTTCGTCGCCGCGTCGCTGAAGCGCCACGGGCTGGCGCGCGTGGCGTGGTCGGCGCGCGGGTTCGACGCGGTGATGCGTGATCCGGCTGGCGTGGTGGCGCGCATCGAGCGCGACCTCGTGCCCGGCGCGATCGTCCTGCTGCACGAAGGCGCCGCGCATGGCCGCAACGTCGAAACGCTGGCGACGCTGCTGACGCGGATGAAGGCGCTGGGGTTTGGGACGGTGTTGCCAGACGAGCCTGAGGTTGCTCCCGTGGCCGGCGTAAGTGGAGCGCATCGCGCGCCCGGGCAACTGCGTTGAGGTAGCGATGAACGCGCCGCAGTGCGTTGGACCGGTAACCTGCGGCGCTTCTCGTGGATCGGCCGACGCCCCGGGTGGCGCTGTGCCTGACCGGGCTACAAGAGCGGAAGCGTCCGAGACGCTTAGTCCTTCGTCGCCACGATCCTGAAGTTGTTGAACGGCGTGTTGCCGCGCAGCGACACGAATTCCGACTGCAGCCCGGCGGCATCGAAGCGCGCCCGCAGCATGTCCGCATCGGGATAGTGGATGGGCGCCGCGTTCATCCAGCCCACGACCTTGGCGAATACATCGACCGCGCGCGTGACCTGCGCGCGATGGCTGCCGTCGGCAAGTCCCGTTCGGATCACCAGCTTCGCACCCGGTTCGAGCATGCCGATGCAGGTGTCGATCGCGCGCATCTGCGCGTCTTCGGGCACGAACTGCATCACGTCGAGCAGCGCCACGCTGCCGCGATGGGCCGGCAGCTGCGCGCCGAGGTCAGCCGTACCGAACTGCACGTCCTCGAGGCCGCAACGTTGCGCCGCACGGCGTCCGCGTTCGACCTTGCTCGCGTCGTTGTCGAAGCCGCGATACGGCATCGCCTGGCCGTCCGCACGCAGCGCGTGCGCGAGCAGGCCCAGCCCGCAGCCGATGTCCAGCAGCGGCGCTCGCGTGCCGCGCAGCACGTCGCACACACCCGGATACAGCGGGTCGGTGCCCAGCTTGGTGCGCGCGTAGTAGTAGTCGTAGCGGATGTACCAGCGCGGCAGGAACGCGCGCGCGATGTCGTTCGCGCGCTGCGGCGGAAGCGGTCGGACCACGAGGCCGTCGGCGTTCACGTCCATTCCCTTCAGGGCTGCAGCAACGTGCGCGCGACCGGCAGTGCCAGCGCGGTCCACAGCGTGTACATCGCCGCGGACGGATGCAGCCCGTCGTCGGCCAGCATTTCCGCTTCGCCACCGCGCTCGCGCGACGCCGGCGTGATGTCGACGAACGCGACGTCATGCGCCTCGCATACGACCTGCGCGGCGGCGTTGTAGGCGTCCAGTTCGATGGCGACCTGCTCCGGCGATGCCGTCGTCGTCTTCACGAACGGCGTGACGCCCCAGTCGGGAATCGACAGCACCAGCACGCGATCGGCGCGGCCGCGCGTGTAACGGATCGCCCGCTGCAGCAGGGTTTCGAACTCGCCGCGGAAGTCGATCGCGCTGCGGCCGCGGTACTGGTTGTTCACGCCGATCAGCAGCGTGACGAAATCCCATTCGCCCAGCGGTTCGGCGCCGTCGATGCCCCACGCCAGTTCGTCCGTCGTCCAGCCCGTGGTCGCGATGATGCGCGGATCGGCCAGCGCGATGCCTTCCTCGCGCAGCGCCTTGGCCAGCTGCACCGGCCAGCGGCCGCTTTCGGCCACGCCTTCGCCGATGGTGTAGCTGTCGCCCAGAGCGAGGAACGACAGCGCGGGGGCGGGCGCGTTCGCCATCACGCCACCGCGGCCTGCGCGCCGGCGTCGGACTGCGCGTAGCGGTCGAGCAGGCGTTCGATGCGGCGGAACACTTCGCGCAGGTCGTCCGGCTGCGGCAGCAGCGTGACGCGGAAGTGGTTGCGGTACGGCACGTTGAAACTCGAACCCGGCACGACGAGGACGTCCTCGGTTTCCAGCAGTTCCAGCGCGAAACGGTGGTCGTCGAAGCCTTCCGCGGCCGCGCCCGTCACCGCCGGGAACGCGTACAGCGCGCCGGCCGGGGCGACGAGTTCGAGATGCTTGCTGTCGCCGATGCTTTCGATCACCGCGCGGCGCGCTTCGAACAATCGTCCACCCGGTGCGCACAACGGCGCGATGGTGTCCTCGCCGTGCAGCGCCGCTTCGATCGCGAACTGCCCCGGCACGTTGGCGCACAGGCGCAGCGCGCCGAGCAGGTCCATCGCGTGGTGCAGGTTGCCGCTGGCGACCGGATCGCCGGACAGCACCGCCCAGCCCACACGCCAGCCGCAGGCGCGATGCACCTTGCTCAGGCCGCCGAAGCTCAGGCACGGCAGGTCGCCGGCGATCGGCGCGATCGGTTCGAACTTCGCCTCGCCGTAGAGGATCGAGTCGTAGATCTCGTCGCACATCAGCAGCAGCTTGTGGCGCTGTGCGATGGCGACGATCTTCTCCAGCAGTTCGCGCGGATACGCGGCGCCGGTGGGGTTGTTCGGGTTGATCAGCACGATCGCGCGCGTGCGGCTGGAGACAAGCGACGCGATTTCCTCCGGATCCGGCAGGAAGCCGTTCTCCGGCAGGCAGCGGTAATAGACCGGGCGGCCGTCGTTGAGGATGGTCGCGGCCGACCACAGCGGGTAATCGGGCGAAGGCAGCAGCACTTCGTCGCCCGGGTTCAGCAGCGCACGCAGGGACAGGTCGATCAGCTCGCTCACGCCATTGCCGACAAACACGCGCTCCGGGCTCGCGTTCGGCGTGCCGCGCTGCCTGTGGAACGCGGCGATGGCCTCGCGCGCCTGCGGCAGGCCCTGCTGGTGCGTATACGGGTCGGTGTCGCTGATGCGGTCGGCGATCGCGCGCTGCAGGTGCTCCGGCGCGCGGAAGCCGAACGCGCCCGGGTTGCCGATGTTGAGCTTGATCAGCTTGCGGCCCTGGCCTTCCAGCTCGCGGGCTCGCCGTGCCAGTTCACCGCGGATCTCGTAACGGACTTCGGACAGGCGTTCGCGGGTCTTCACGGGAGGCAGGGACATTGCTGGACAGGAAAGGGGGACGTGAGAGGGCCAGACTAGCCGAATCCGCGGCCCGTTACAGGGGGAATCGCCGGCGAATTGCCCATCGAAGTGCCGCTGCGGCGTCGATCTCCTTCGAAACCTCGAACGCGTTCCGCATCCGATGGCGTCCGTGCGCCCCTGCGCACCGCGCGGCGCACTAGAATCCCGGCCCATGGATCCGATTTCCCGACGCCCTTGATGTCCGCATTCCACGCCCTCCAGGCGATTGGCTGGCCGCTGTCGGCGGATCCAGTGGCGTCGGCGCTGGAGAGCGCGCAGGAGGGTGCAAGCGCGTTCGCCGCGCAGTGGCGCGCCCTCATGGCGGCGCACCCGCAGGCCCGCCCGGCGCGCGTGATCGAACAGCACCGCAGCGGTTATATCGTCGCCGATGGCCCGGATACCGGTTTCCCGGTGGAATCCCTGCCCGAATGGCAGCGGCCGCCGGGCTATCGCAAGGGCACGGTCACCATCGACCAGCGCCCCGGCGTGGGCGACTGGCTGCTGATCGAAGGCAAGAAGGCCGTGGCGCTGTTGCCCCGGCACAGCACGATCAAGCGCGGCGCGGCGGGTGAGCACTACCAGCAACAGCTGATCGCGGCGAACGTCGACACGGTCTTCGTCGTCTGCGGCCTGGATGCCGACTTCAACCCGCGCCGCATCGAGCGCTACCTGCTGCTCGTTCGCGGCGGTGGCGTCGAGCCCGTGGTCGTGCTGACCAAGGCCGACCAGGCGGCCGGTGCCGACGCGGACGCCGTGGACGATGCGATGGCGGCGCTGGTCGAGCTCACGGCGCAGGGCGTGGCCGTGCGCGCAGTGAACGCGAAGGATCCGCACAGCGTCGCCGCGCTCGACGAATGGATCGGCCCGGGTCGCACCGCGGTGCTGATCGGCAGCTCCGGCGCGGGCAAGTCCACGCTGACCAACACGCTGCTCGGCATCGAGAAGATGAAGACCAACGCCGTGCGCGAGCACGATTCGCGTGGTCGCCACACCACCACGCACCGCGCGCTGATCCCGCTGCCGTCGGGCGCCTGCCTCATCGACACGCCCGGCATGCGCGAACTCAAGCCGACGGGCGAGGAAGACGTCGCGGAGAATTTCAGCGACATCGAGGCGCTGGCCGAGCAGTGCCGCTTCCGCGACTGCAAGCACGCCAAGGAACCCGGTTGCGCGGTGCGTGCGGCGATCGAGGCGGGCAAGCTCGATCCGCAACGGTTCGCCAACTACCTCAAGCTCAGCGACGAAGTGGCCGGCGCCGCGAACAAACTGGCGAACCGCCGCGCGCAGAAGGCCGACGAGAAAGTGCAGGGCAAGTCGCTCAACAAGCGGCTGGACGAGAAGTATGGACGGCATTAGCGGTTCGCCTCCCCGTGTTTCTGCTCCCTCCCCCTGCAAGCAGGCGGAGGAGTAACGGGACCACCCGAATGGACGGCTATTCCCCTGACATCGCCCACCACACCGCCCTCGACGCACGCATGGTGGAAGCGGTGAAAGACATCCGCCTGCTCGCCCTGGTGAGCTGGCCGGCGGGGCAGGAAGTGCATTTCCTCGCCGATTACCAGCGCGGCATCGTCCAGCTGCCGCAGCTCGAATACCCCACGCTCGACTTCAGCCATACGCGCTTCGAACTCGATGCGATCGCCGCCGCGGCCGACCCCTCGCATCCGCTGGGCATCTACCTGATCGAATCCGCGCGCAGCTGGTCGGTGGCCGCATCGCTATGCGAGAACCTCGGCACGAGGGCCGTCAGCGACCTGTCGATCCAGCTGTTCGGCCGGCCCGACGAATGCCTGCCCGGCGACGGCCCGACCACGCGCGATGCCGCGCGGCACTTCATTTCCATCGCCGACGAACTCGACCACGAGCTGATGGCGCCGGCCGAGCACGTCACGATTTCCGCCACCGCGCTCCAATTGCAGCTGCAGCGCGAGCTGGACGACTACTTCGATTCGCGCGTGATCGATGTCGTGCTCGATCCGGACCTGATCGCCAAGGCCGCCGCCGGCGCCACGCGCATCCGCCTGCGATTCGGCGCCGCCTTCAGCGATTACGACCGCCACCAGCTGCTGCAGCACGAGGCCTTCGTGCATTCGCTGACCGCGCTCAACGGGCGCGAGCAACCGCTGATGCAGAGCCTCGCGCTCTCCTCGCCGCGCGTCACCGCCACGCAGGAAGGGCTGGCGACGTTCGCCGAACAGATCACCGGCAGCATCGACATCGGCCGCATGAAGCGCATCAGCCTGCGCATCGAAGCGGTGGCGATGGCGCTCAATGGTGCGGATTTCATCGAGGTTTTCCGCTTCTTCCTCGACTCCGGGCAGACGCCCGAAGACAGCTTCGCGTCGGCGCAGCGCGTGTTTCGAGGCGTGCCGACCACCGGCGGCAGCGCGTTCACGAAGGACGTCGTCTACCTGCGCGGCCTGTTGGGCGTGCACACGTTCTTCCGCTGGGCACTGCGCGAACGCAAGCTGCAGCTGTGCCGCTGGCTGTTCGCCGGGAAGATGACGCTGGCCGATGTCCAGCGCTTCGAGCCGCTGTTCGCCTCCGGCGTGCTCAAGCCCGCGCGCTGGCTGCCGCAGTGGGTCGCGCGTGCGAACGGGCTGGCCGGGATGCTGGCGTTCTCGCTGTTCGCCAATCGCATCCGGCTCGACAAGATCGTCGCCGACGGACACGTGCCGGACTTGTAGCGTCGGGCACGTTTCCTTCGACAGTTACTTCGCGGACGAGAGCGTGCCGTCCTTCGCGATGACGTAGTCGGCCGGCGCATCCGGCGCGACGAGTTGCACGCGATCGCCGATCGGCACGCCGAGGTACTGCGGGACGTTGTGGGTGAGCCGCTGCATCCAGTCCTGCCCGGCATCCGCAGGGCGCAGGCGCACGGGGTACGTCGAGGCATTGGTCACCGCGGTCGCGAGCGCGGGGGAGAAGCGCGACTGGATCGTGCCGACCGCGTGCATGTACCGCATCATGTTCACGCCGTGCCACACGCTCAGCGTGGCGAACAGCACCAGGACGATCCGCCCGGACCGGCCGACGTGCGCCCACGCCGCTGCACCCAGCGCGGCGACCACAGCCGCGAAACCGTAGCCGTAGTGGTTGAACGATTCGGCCAGGATCAGCACCGGCCCCAGCGCCGCGCTGGCGGCCAGCAGGAAGGCCCATAACCAGCGAGGTCCTGCGCGCCAGAACGTCCATGCCAGTGCAACCCAGAGTGCAATGGCCACCCACACGCGTGGTTCGTCGAAGCTTCCCGGGAACAGGTTATTGGTACCGGCGCGCGTCACCAGCGGCGTGTACAGCTGGTATTCGAGCCAGCGCAGAGGGAGGAACCGGAAGCTCCACTCGTAGTTCGATGCTTCCCGTGGCGAGAACAGCACCACCTGCACCCGCAGCGCCAGCCACCCCAGGGTCGGAAGCAGGGCGCCCGCGGTCGCCATTGCCCACGAACGCCCGCGTCCCAGGAACAGCCAGCCCAGCGCGGCCAGTGCCGGGATGACGATGGACGCCTCCTTCGACAGCAGGCCCACGGTGGTGAGCAGCGCCGCCCCCGCGAACACTTGCCATCCCCGCCAGCCGCCCAACGCCAGCTGCCCGACCAGCAATGCGCAGCTCACCCAGATCAGGTCGGCGAGCGTGCCGGCCCAGCCGTGCGTCTGCACCGCGTAGGCGCTCATGGCGAACACGACCGCGCCCACGAACGCCGCCTTGGCGCCCACGCCCAGACGGACCATCAGTCGCGCGAGGAGCACGGCGTTGAGCCCGCCCCACGCGACCATGAGCCCGTGGAAGAGCTGGGGATGGGCGAACAGACGCGAGGAGAGCCAGAGCCACAGGCTGAACGTGACCGGCCGGTACTGGAAGGTGTCCACCTGGGCCCACACCGAGGCGAAGGTCTGGCCCTGTTCGGCGAAGGCCGCCCATTGCAGCTCGTCGTGGCTGTAGTAACCCGGGTTGAGGATCAGCGGCAGCTGCAGCACCACGACCGCGACGAGCACCGCCCAGGTCGTCCATGTCCTTGAACGGTCCATCGTGGTCAGGTCCATCGTGCGCATCGTGTTCTTCCGCTGCGAAAGGCCCGCATTCTGCGCAACGGCGCACACCTCCGCCATACCGTGCCGTCCGCCCGGGAGGTGGGAAGCGGCTAGAATCACCGGCCCGCCCGTGGTTTTCGCCCTGATGTCCGAACAATCGCCGTCCGACGAGCTCAAGCAAGCCGCGCTCGATTACCACCGCCTCAGCCCGCCCGGCAAGATCAAGG